>Ga0190270_10000013_pt1 | contig 178078 bp, 151 predicted proteins | sample Popmic320T_FD_133748 | JGI IMG/M metagenome (GOLD analysis project Ga0190270, IMG submission 133748) | Populus adjacent soil microbial communities from riparian zone of Weber River, Utah, USA - 320 T | ecosystem: Environmental > Terrestrial > Soil > Riparian zone | place: USA: Utah...
GACCGCGATCGAGCGCGCTTGTCGAGCGAGATCGCGCCACTTGCTGCTTCCAAAACGCAGGCGCAGATATCAGCGCGCCGACGCGCGCTTTGTCTGTGGAGGCGTAAGTTAGTGCCTATGGGCGTTGCGCCCGCCCTCGAAGCCGCTCGCTCACACCATCTGCATGAACCTCGGATAGAAGGTGCGGATGTTGCGTTTGCTGGTGCTGCGGATCAATTCCAGCCGGTACTTCGCGTCGTTGATCACGGCTTCCTTCGGCGCGTCCGTGGTCTCGTGGAAGCGCACCGTTCCGAGGGCCAGCAGGCCTTCGATGCTCGGGCCGATCCAGAAGCCGCCGACCGGCTTGGTGCGCTTCACGGTCTTCTTCTGCTGGTAGTCGAACGCTTCCCACGCGAATTTGATCGTGGCCACGTCGGGGGTCTTGTCGCCCGGCTCCTCGTTGCCGAGGTATTGGATCAGGTCGCGACGGAGAGTGTCGAAGCGGAAATTCTCGTCGACGTGGTACTTGTACCAGAAGTGGTAGCCCTGCACCTTGCGATCGTCGAGCTCACCGACGGCCACGTGCTCGAAGCCGCTCAGGGCCGGATCGCCGCCGAGCTTGAACTGCTCGAACCAGGCCCGCTGCACGACGTTCCACCACACGTCCTCGGTCATGGTTTCGCCGCTGCGCCGCTCGATGTATTCGCGAGCGACCTGCATCGGCGCGGTGTCGAGGATGTCGTCGATGAAGTCCTGCACTTCCTGCCGCTCCTCCGCCGCGATCGGCTCCGGCTTCGTCTCCAGCAGGATGTAGTTGTCGAAGAGCTGCTCCACCCGGTCGTAGCTTTTCTGCTTGCTCCGCGGGATGTGGACCGTGGGCATGAGCACGTGGTCCTTGCCGGCCTGCTCGCCCGCCTCCGGCTCGTCGACGACCACGTAGCCGCTCTTCTCCAGCGACTCCGTGATCCTCGTTCCTTTGCGGATCGCACGGAGGCCGGAGCCCTCGCGCACATCGGCGTCCCAGATCCGCTGATAGATGTCGTCCTCGAGGCCGACCGGTATACCGCCGCCGGCTTTCTTCGACGCGCTCTTCTTCGCCGGTGCCTGTGGTTTCTTCGATGACTTGGTGGATTTCTTCGACGACTTCTTGGACGATTTCTTGGAGCTCTTCTTCGAAGCCATGCAGGCCCTCCTGAAATTCGGAGAGCCGCGGGATACGCAATTCCCTACCGCCGGTGCGCCAATGCGCTCGGATACATGCAGGCAGTTTGGAGTGCGGTGACCGCAGTCACCGCTTTGGACTGGGTGCGGGCGACGCTGAACGCACAGGGCGGCAGCTGCGGCTGCCGAAGGAAAAGCGGTGACTGCGGTCACCGCACTCCAAACTGAGCGATTCGGGAGCGCCGGCATCGTGCCGGCCCTCCCGGTCGTGGTCATTTGGCGGCGGGGGCTTTGATTCCGAGGCTGGTGAGGAAGCGGAAGAGCTGCGTGCCGACGAAGATGTAACGTCCTTCGTCGAGAGTCAGATTGGCACCGTAGCCGATCTGCATCCACGACCCGAGAGCGGCGGTGACGCCGAGGCCGAGCTCGAGCTGGTTGTCCTTGTTCAGGTCGACCGAGATGATGTGAAGGCCGAGCGCCAGGCCGGTGTACCACGGCGGCCGCCGGTTCGCCGCTTCCTCCATCTTCGGCCAGGGGCGGTGGTGGCCGAGGAGCGAGACCTGCGGCGCGAACTGCTGCGTCGGCTCCGTCTGGCCGGCCGGCGTGAACTCGGAGTGGACGAAAGTCACGCCAGCCGAAGCGTCGGCGTAGAAGCCGAAGCGCGTCATCTCGAACTGCTGCGTGCGCGATTCGACCACCTGCCCGAGGGTGAAGGTATTGTTCGGCCCCGGCGTGACTTCGTAGATCCACGCCTGCAGCGCCACGACGTCGCCGGGCTTGCGGTCCGGGAGCGCGCTGCGGAGATCGAGGTACGTGTCTTCGAGCGCGTTGAAGCCGACGATGGTCGAGGAGGAGGGAGGAGTGCTGGCGAAGGCGACGTCGCTCGGCCTGAGTCTGGCGCGAATGGCGTTGATGGCTTTGGTGGTGGCGTCGACCGCCGTCTGCAATCCGGTGAGGTCGGTCGCGAGCTTGCCCGTCGCCGGCACGGACTGCAGCGCGCTGGTGAGGCTCTGCTTCAGCGTCGCGTCGGTGAGCGTGCCGACCTGCGTGGTGAGACCGGTGAGCGCGGTCCCGACGGATTGCACCGCGGTCAGCGTGGATCGGACCTGTCCGCCCAGGTTGACGAGGTCATTGAAGCCGTCGTTGACGAGTCCCTGCGCGGCGCTGATCTGCGCGGCGATCGTCATCAGTGCGGCAACGGGATCCGCGGCCTGCTGTTGCAGTTGCGCGCTCACGAGTCGAGGCGACAGGTTCGCGAGCTGCTGCTGCAGCGAGGCGCGGGTAGCATTGAACAGCGAGACGTTCGTGGTCAGGGTCGTGGAGAGCTGCCTGATCGAGGCGACGGCCGGTGCGTCGCCCGCCGCCGGCGCGGCAGGAATGGCGTTCGCGATCGCCTGCGCCGCGTTGGTCAGGTCGGTCGCGCTGAGGCTCTGGACGTCGGTGACGACGGCCTGGAAGTTCGTGACCAGCGCCTGCACGTCGAACCCGTTGGCTTTGAGGATGTCGTTCGCCGCGGTGCGGAAGTCGGTCGTGCCGCTGCGCAACTCGTTCCCCAGCTGCGCGACCGCCTTCGCCTCGGCGAAGCTCGCCTGGAGCGCCGCGACCGCGCCGGGCGAACGAAGATGCTGCAGCTTGTCGAACGTGACCGGCACCCCGGGCGGGATGTTGTTGTACTCCGGCAATGGAAGAAAGACGTCGGGCTTGGCGGCGCTCGCGGCGGCGAGGATCAGCGCGCGGGTGGGCGCCTGCGAGGCGGTGGACTGCGCTTCCTGCATGAGGCGATCGGTGAGCCAGTCGGCTTCCTGGACGAGCAGGTCCTGGAGCTTCGTCGCGGTCACGTTCATGGACGGCTGCCTGGTCTCGAGGACGTCGTTGATGGCGTTCTCGAACTGGGCGCCCCGCGCGCTCACGGCCGGGTCGCTCGACGCCTTCAGCGCGTTGATGTAGCTCTCCGCGTTCTGGGCGAAAGCGAAAAAGATCGCGTTGATGGCCGTCTGCTCGGCGGCGAAACCGGAGCTGGTCGGGTCGGCGGTGTGGCCGCGCCGGATGGCATCCGGCATCGCCGCGGCCGAGGCGCGGAACTTCTGGCTGATTTCCACGAGCTGCGAGCTCGCCACCGTGGTGCCGAGCGGCGGCGCGGTGACGTCGATGACGATGTTCGAGTTGATGTCCACCAGGCGCGGCGTAGTGCCGAACGTGGTCGGCACGTTCTCGCCGTTCTCCCGCGCCTCGCTGAGGCGAATCATCACGTCGAGCTGCGACGGTGTGGAGGGAGGCGTGGAGGTCGGACGGGCCGACTTGCATGCGCTCGCGAGCGCGAGGGTCGTGCAGAGGATGCCGAGGGTGCGAAGCTTCATCAGCCTGCCGCCTTCGTGCTGAAAGCCTTGACCAGCTCCAGCCCGGAGTCGATCTCTTTCAGCGTGTAGTACTTGGCCGGCCGGTTCAGGTCTTCGCCGGCGCTGAGCACCACGCCGTCGACCTCGGGGTCTTCCGTGTGCAGCAGTGTGAAGAGCTCGTCCAGCGGCGCGCTGCCTGGCGGCGGCGCTTCCGGCACCGACGCAAACGAGACGCACTTCCATCCCGTGGGGTTCAGGTTGGCGATGGTGTTCTCCGCCTTCGTTTGCACCGTGCCGATCCGATCCTGATTCGATGGACGTGTGATCAGCACGAGGACGACACAATCGGGGGATTCTTCGAGGAGCGTACGCAGATCGGCCAGATTCGACATCGGGTCGCCTCCTTCTTCGCTTGTGTGGGTGAACGGACGCCCCGATGGTACTGCACTGTCGTGCGGAACGCGCCGGAAAAGGAGCTGGGAGACGACGGCAACGCCGTCCTCCCGCGCATCCCGCAAGTCCGGCCTCGTTGTCAGGTGTTACCGAAAGAGGGAAAGTCGTCACAAAAAGATTGCAAAGGAAATAAATGCGAGTAACCTTCCGGGCGTACAGCCATAACAAATTGCGCGCGCGATTTGAGCTCAACCCGAAGGAGGTGAGTTCTATGAAGAAATTTGCGATCCGCAAAGTCGAAACCGTCAAGACGACGGCCGCCATGTACGAGTGCCGCGCCTGTTACCCGGAGTGGTTCTGCGACTGGATCGGCGCCAACTAGCCGATTGATGCCACGGGACGACGTACGGCGTCCCGTATCTCCTCTCTCCCTGCCTCCTGCAGTTCCTTCGTAGAAACGGATCCGCAATCCGATGCCCCGCTATTCATCCGACACACACGTTCATGTCGAGACTCTTTCCCGGCAGCCGGAGCCGGACGGCGTCCTGGTCGGCAGGAAGGACACGGCCACATTCCTGTTGCTGCCGGTGGAGGCTGTAGAGATTCTCGACGATCTCGCTTCCGGCCTGACGGTCGGTGAGGCGCAGCGCCGCTATCTGGAGCGGCACGGCGAGACGCCGGACATGGAGGACCTCCTCACCACGGTGGAAGCGCACGGGTTCGTCCGTCCGGCCACCGGCGACGCCGGAGCCGTCACCGCGCGGAAGTATCACTTCGAATGGATCTCGCCACGGTGGGCACGACGGTTCTTCGGACCCGTGACCCTGACAGCGGGAGCGCTGCTTGCGCTGCTCGCGGCGGCAGCCGTGGCGTTCGAGCCGTCAATCGTACCGGGATGGCGGGCGGCCTATTTCCCGGCCAACACCGCCGCCGGCCTGCTCTTCCTGATGGTGACGGGACTCTTCACCACGTTCCTGCACGAGATGGGGCACGTCGTGGCGGCGCGGGCACGCGGCGTCTCGTGCCGCTTCGCGATCGGCAGCCAGCTGTGGTTTCTGACCTGGGAAACCGACATGACGGGGATCTGGGCGTTGCCCCGGCGGCAACGGTATCTCCCGCTGCTCGGCGGGCCGCTGGTGGATGTCTTCAGCGCGAGCGTGCTGGTCGTGTTCTTCTTCGCAGGCGCCCGCGGCTGGGTCTCCGCGGATCCTGCAATCCTGCAGTTCGGCAGAGCACTGCTCTTCATCTATCTGATGCGGGTTCTGTGGCAGTGCTACTTCTTCCTCCGCACCGATTTCTATTACGTCTTCTCGAATCTCCTCGGCTGCCGCAGGCTGATGCACGACACGGAAGATTTCCTGCGGAACGTCCGGGCACGGCTGTTCCGCCGGCCCGGCCCGGCGATCGACCAGAGTCACATTGCGCCCCGCGAGCAGCGGATGATCCGTATCTACTCGGGAGTGTGGCTGATCGGGCGAGCGCTGGCGTTCCTGCTCCTCGTGTTCATCCAGCTCCCGCTGCTCTACCACTACCTGATGTTGCTCGTCGATCGCGTGCGGAACGGAGCGCCGGCCGGCAGCGCCGGCGACTCGTTGATGCCGATGATCGCGGCCATCTTCTTCGCGTTGTTTTTTCTTTCCGGGATGGGCCTCTGGCTCAGGCAGCTCTGGTTCAGGAAGGGGTCGAGCGTATGACCGCAGAATTGCTGATGGACGCGGGCGAGCGCGCGCTCGCGATGCAGGGCGGCACGCGCCGTATCGTCGAAGCACCGCGCGGGCGTGGACGGCAGCAATGGATCGAGGAGCAGCTGGCCGAGGCACACGAGCGCGGTTGTGACGCACTGGCAGTGTCGTGCCGGCTGGAGACGCATGGCGCATGGGGCGGAGTCGCGGATCTCTTCCGGACGCTGGTGCCGGCGATCGACGCGGCGGCGCCGGAGCTGGTGCGCGCGCATTCGTACGCGCTGGCGCTGACGATTCCGGAACTGCGCCGCCGCTTTCCGATGGCGAACGCCAGCCTTACCGATTCAGGACCGGTCAAGGAGCGTGTGCGCAGCTATCCGGTGGACCGGGCCTACCGGCTCGTCCACGGCCTGATCGATCTGCTGTCCGAGTGGCTTCCGCGGAACGGCCGCCGCCTGGTGCTCGTCTGCGACGGGTTCGACGGTGCCGGAGCGCTCGGGTCGCGCTTCTTCCGCGAATTGGTTCGGCGGCGGCTCGACCGCCTGCCGCTGGAGCTCATCTTCGTCGTCGACGAAGGTGTGGGGGAGGTGGCGGCGGCGATGCTCGACGAGCGCGAGGCCACCATCGAGCGGCTCGCGATCGGCGGCCCTGAAGAGGCGGTTGATGGTGAGGCGATGGAACGGCGGATCGGGGAGCTCGAGCATCTGGTCCTCGCCAACATCCAGCAGTCGGAGAACTACCTTCCGCTGCTGATTCACCTCTGCATGACCAGCGGGCAGTCGCAACGGGCGCTGCACTGGCGGTCGATCATCCTGGTGATCTACAACCACTACGGATTTTATGAAGACGCCCTGACCTTCGGCGAGGCCCTCGTGCCGCATCTCGACGAACCGCGCACCAGTGCGAAGGGCTCCTTCACCCGCTGGCAGATCGTCTCCGGCCTGTTCAACGCGATGGTGGCGATCGGCCGGGCCGAGGATGCGTACCGGCTGGTTCATGACGAGGCGCTGACGAAATGCGACGCGCCCAATGACCTGGTCAGCATCTACTACACGATGGCGATGCTCCACTGCCGCTTCCTGCCGAAGAAGGACCTGGCAAAGGCGGAGGAGTTCCTCGACAAGTCGCTCGCCGTCATCGAGCACACCACGTTGTCCGAAAACGAGAAACACTATCTGGCCGTCTTCGCGCTGAACGGCGTGGCCTTCATCCGCCACCTGCAGGGACGGGTGGAAGAGGCGGCGAAACTGTGCCGGGAAGGGTTCGAGCGGCTGAACCTGCACCTGACGGACGAGGAGTACCGGCTCCATCGTTCGGTGCTGCTCTACAACATCGCGCAGGTCCACACGTCGACGCGCAATTACGAAGAGGCGCTGAGCTACTACGGGCAGGCGATGGAGATCGATCCACGCTATTCGGAGTACTACAACGATCGCGGCAGCGTGTATCTGAAGATGGGCCGCTTCGCCGAAGCGGCCGAGGATTACCGGAAGGCCACGGAGCTTTCCGAGCCGTATCACGAGGTCTACACGAACCTGGGCCAGGCGTACAACCTGGCCGGCGACGCGGAGAAGGCGATCGCCGCCTACACCAATGCCCTCGACCTGGCGCCGCGCCAGCTCCTGCCGCATCTCGGCCGCGCGCAGGCGTACGAGTCGCTCGGCCGGAACGAGGAAGCGCTCGCCGACTACACCGCCGCGCTGGCGCTCGACTCATCGGACGGCCTGGTCTGGGCCAACCGGGCGGTGCTGCATTACGAGAACGGACGGCTCGAGGCTGCAGTCGCGGATCTCGATCAGGCCATCACGAGAGCACCGGCCGTCGCCGACCTCTATGCAAACCGCGCCGTTGCCCTGCGGGATCTCGGACGGCTGGATGACGCCGCGCGCGACGAGGAAATGAGCCGGCAATTGCAGGCGTGACATCGTCTCGTCGCGCCGCGAACGCGCTCAACGTCGGGGCGCGAGTGTGTCGTCGAGCGCGTCGAGAAAGCCACGCATGGCGGGCGTCATCGAACGGTCCTTGTGCCAGACGACGTGCGTGGACATGCTGACGTCGGGACCCCGCCAGGGAAGAACGCGCAGCGCTCCGCTGCGAATCTCCCGCGCGACGGCGACCTCCGGAAGGAGGGCGATGCCCATACCGAGGGTCGCGCATTGTTTGATGGCCTCGACGCTGGCGAACTCCCCCACGCCCTGCGGCAGGACGCCGCGCGCCTTCAGAATGCGCTCGAATTTCTTTCGATATGCGCAACCCTCCTCGGTCAGCAGGAGGTGCTGTCCGGAGAGGTCTCTCGGCCGGACCGCGGCGCGTTGCACGAGCGGGTGCTCCGGCGCCGCGACGAGCAGGATGCGCTCCGCGCCGATGCGGCGCGAGCCGAGCGTCTTCTCGCCGACCGCATCGGCGATGCGGATGGCCAGATCGAACTCGCCGTTCTGCAGCGGCCCTGCGAGCGGCCAGTCGACATACGGGCGCAGCATCAACATGACGTGCGGGTGCCGCTGGCGAAAACGCCGCAGCGCCGGCGGCAGGCGATACGTGACGATGCTCTCCGGCGCGCCGATGCGAAGGGGGCCGGCCGGTTCGTCGCCGAATCGCATCGTTCGCCGCGCCTCCTCCACCGTCGCCAGCACCCGCTGCGCATACGGGAGAAACTGCGTCCCGGCGTCCGTCATCACGAGGCGCCGCGGGTAGCGGTCGAACAGCCGCACGCCGAGCTCCTCTTCGAGGTGGCGCACGTGCGAGGTGACGTTCGACTGCACGGTATTGAGCCGCTCCGCCGTGCGCGTGAAGTTCAGCTCCTCGGCGAGCATGACGAACATCTGCAGCTGGCGCATTTCCATACGATCTGAAATCGAGATTATAGCGATGTGAACGATCTATTGGACAGCTCGCCCGCCGCGACGCAGACTCGCTCACGATGAACGAACGAAATGAATGGTCCGCTGAATGGCTCCCGATCGACGACGCGGTGTACCTCGACATTGCCGCTCACGCGGTGATGCCGCGCGTGGCCGCGGCCGCGGCCGAATCCTCGATCGAGGCGAACAGGTTTCCGCACCACCTCGACGACGCTAATTTCTTCGACGTGCCGAACGCGCTGCGCTCCTCGATCGCGACGTTGATCGGCGGTCGCGCGCACGAAGTGGCGCTGACGACCGGCGCGAGCACCGGGCTGCAGGCGATCGCGCAACACCTCGACTGGCGCCGCGGCGACGGAATCGTGATCGCCGGCGGCGACTTCCCGCTGCATCATGCGGTGTGGAAGCCGATGGAAGCGCGCGCCGGCGCGCAGTTGACGGTCGTCGCGCCGCGCGACGGCGTGATCGCGGCCGACGACGTCATCGGCGCAATCACCTCACGGACGCGCGTCGTGTCGCTGAGTCACGCCCGCTTCGACAGCGGCGCGCTCCTGGACGCGGCGCGCATCGCCGCGGCCTGCCGTGCATCAGGGGCGTGGTTCGTCCTCGATGCCAGCCAGTCGTGCGGCGGGGTGCCGATCGACGTGCATGAGCTGGGCGCCGACGCATTGGTGTCCGCCGGCTACAAGTGGTTGCTCGGTCCGTACGGCACGGGCTTCCTGTGGGTCAAGGACGCACGGCTCGACGAACTGCTGCCGGGACCGTTCTACTGGACGGCACAGGACACGAGCGATTTCGCGTCTCTGCGGTTCGATGGCCCGGAACCATCCCGCGACGCCAAGCGATGGGATGCCGCGGAATCGGCGATGCAGTTGAATCTCAACCTGGCCGCGTTCCGCGCGTCGGTCGACCTCGTCGTGCGGATTGGTCCGGAGAACGTGCTGCGCCACGGCCGCTATCTCATCGACACATTGTTCGACCGGCTGCCGTCCCAATGCGCGCCCGCCAGTCCGCTCGATCCTGGCCAGCGCGCCGCGTTCGGTTCGTTCACCGCCGGTTCGCCCCAGGCCACCGAGGCGCTCTACCGTCGGTTGCGCGCGGCGAATTTCATCGCCAGCCTGCGGCAGGGAACGATCCGCATCGCGCCGCACCTGTTCAATTCGGTCGAGCAGATCGGGCTGCTCGTCGATGAGCTGCACCGGAGCGTCGCATGATGGCGAGCATCGAGGAACGGCTGTCCGCGATGAACATCGTGCTGCCGGACGTGCCGCCGCCGATCGTCGCCGGCTACACGCCGATCTTCGCGCCCTACGTGCGCACCGGCAACCTCGTGTCCATCTCCGGCCGTCTCGCCAAGAAAGACGGCCAGGTGTGGTGCGGCAAACTCGGAAGGGACCTCACGGTTCAGGAAGGACAGGAGGCGGCGCGCGGCGTGGCCATCGAGCTCCTCGCCACGCTCCGCGCGGCGGCCGGAGACCTGAGCCGCGTGAAACAGATCGTGCGACTGCTCGTGCTGGTCAACGGCACGCCCGACTTTCAGGAGCCGCACGTCATCGCGAACGGCGCGTCGGAAGTGTTCGTACAGCTCTTCGGTGAACGGGGGATGCACGCGCGGACCGCGATGTGCGCCGCGCAGCTTCCGTTCGGCGCGTGCGTCGAAATCGAGATGCTCGCCGAGATCGAGGAGGTCGGCGAAGCACGCGTCATCGTTGGGGAGGATTAAATTAATCGCCCCTTGCCGCTGATACCCGCTGGCGGATGAAGTCGTGCTGGCCATCTATCCGGTTGTGTTGGGCACCGGGAAGCGCTTCTTTGTGGAGGGAACCCCGGCAAGCTCACTCGAGCTCGTCAGCACACAAGCAATGCCGTTCGGAATGATCTTCAGTACTTACAAGGTCGCGGGGTCGTTGAAGAAGGGATAGTTCGACCTGTCATACCCGCGGTCGCGGGTTCGAGCTTGCACTGTCGTGCAGAACGCGCCGAAAAGGAACTCCGGCGCCCTCACGTTACCCTTCGTCGATGGCAAACCAGCAACGGCGGCTGACGTTGCGAGACTCGGCCGACCGGCGGTGAATCCCGGAGTCGAGAACTGGCGCTCGCTCCGGCAGGGCAACGGCAACCGGTTCATTCTTTACCTCTATGAGCCGAAGAGTGAGCCACGCATCTCCATCTACTCACACCTCGCCCTCTTGCCGCATCAGACCGGTGCGCGCCTGATGTACCAGATGGACAAGTTCACGATGAAGCTCGGGTCGGCGGGTGAGTCCTATATTCCGGCGCCCGGGCTGTTCCCCGGAGGTGGCGACCGCAGCGCCTGGTTCCTCGAGGTGAGCGGCGGTTCGCGGCTTCGTCGGCGCGAGGAGCGGTGCCCGTTCTACGAGGCGCCGCCGCGGCCCGGCCCCGAGCCCTCGGTGATGCCACGCGAATCCGGAACGACGTTCACCTCCGGCGCCTTCAGCCGCACTGCCGGCTGACGCGCTGCGATGCGGGCGAGCACGTGGTGCGCCGAGAGCATGGCCCCTTCCTGCCAGCCCGGCAGGTACGAGACCTGGTCGCCGGCGACGATCACGCCATAGTCGGGCTCGAGCAGCGTCCGGTAGTGCTTCGGATCGGCCTTGCTCCAGTCCGCCCAGCCTCCTTCCTCATACGGCACGTACTGCCACGCGATCGACAGTCCGAGCGGGATCGGCACGGCCTCGCGGAAGGCGCGCCCATGCAGGAACTCTCCTCCCTCGGCGGCGATGCGGCGGCGCTCGTCGAGATCCTTCGCGCCGAGAAACTCCGCGCGGGTGCCGTAGTTGTACGTGCCGGTGAGGACGCCCTTCTCCTGGTGGAGGTAGCCGTTCGACGGGTACCAGAACTGCGTGATGGTGTGGTTGATGTACGAGATGCCGCCGTAGATCTCGTCGTCGAGCTCCCAGAAGCGGCGATTCGCCTGCCAGCCGACCTTGCACGTCGGCGCTCCTTTCGGCGCGGCGAGCGCGTCGAGGAAGGCCTGGCTGAACTTGCCCGGATCGATGAGCCGCTTCAGGATCCAGACCGGGATCGTGCTGATGCACCAGTCGGCGGTGACCGTCTCCTCCTCGACCGCCTTGCCGGCCGAGCGGTGGCGCACCACGACCTTTCCGTCCTCGGTCGACACTCTCGTGACTTCCCGGTTGTAGCGGATGAACGGCTCGACGACGGGGAGGAACCCCCGCGCGAGCATGTCCATGCCGCCCACGGGCTGGAAGAGCGTCGGCTGCCACTCGTAGTCTTCCGGCTGATACATCCGGTCGAGCCAGAACTTCGAGCCGAGCAGCCGGTCGCGCGGGATCTTCTCCTCGATCTTGCCGGGAGTGATGACGCCGGGCTGGATCGAGTAGCCGGAGCGCTGCGAGCCGTTGTAGTCGCCGCTGCTGTTGAGCGGTCCGAAATTCGCCAGGAGTTCGAGCAATAGAGTGCGCTCCCCGGCGTCCGGGATGCGATCGTCGAGGGAACCTTTCTGGATCGCTTTCGTCAGCAGCTCGGCGACATAGCCGCGCGTGTCGTTGAGGATGCGCCGGTGCGGCATCGGCTCGGCGAAGTACTTGCCCGGGATCGTGTTCTGGTAGAGGTTCGCGCGCGAGGTCATGACGTACGGCTCGACCGCGACCTTCAACTCGCGGCAGTAGTGCAGCGCGAGGCGGTGGTGGTAGGGGATGCGCCCCGGACCGGCATTGAGGTACTGGTCCTTGTCGTACTCGCACTTCTGCCTCACGACCTCGTCGCCGTGCCGCTCGACGATCTCGTTTCCCTGGCGGACGGTGTAGCTGCGGCCGCCCGGGCGGCTGTTCGCCTCGAGGATGATGATGGTGTGGCCGCTGTTGCGCTGCTTCAGCTCATACGCCGCCGTCAGCCCGGCGATGCCGGCGCCGAGGATCACGATCGTCTTGCCGGTTCCGGAGCCCGGCTCGATCTCCAGCCGCTGCGCGTATGCGTCCGGCGGCACGCGCAGCATGCCGAGTGCGACCATCGACTCGTAGACGGCAGCCGCCCCACCGACCTCACCCGCGAGCTGCAGAAACCGACGCCGGGTCCACGTGGTGTCGTCGCCCATGCCGCGCTCCTTCGTTGTTCGTGAGGGACGGCATTATAACGCGCGTTGGTTCCTCAGAGCGCGGAGTGAGTCCTCGAATCTGGAGAAGAAACGAAGGTCTGACCCGCCACGGGTGCCCCCACCCGAAGTTCCCTGTCGAAGTTCCCGGCACAACAGCCCGGCCCCTGACTTACACTTGCGTTGCACTCGGCGAAAACCCCTATCAACGGAGCCCTCGTTTGCTCACACGGATCGCGCCGCTTCTTTGTCTCCTCGTCCTTCCTCTCTCTCTGGCCTTCCAGTGACGGCGCCGGGTGGAAAGCTTGTTTCGGGTGCCGCTTTGTCGATCGAGAATCACACGGGCACGACGCGCGCGCGGCCGAATTCGCTCTTCGATTACTGGATCACGATCCTGAACGTCGGACCCGACGCGGCAACGAATGTCGTGATGACGGATGTGCTCCCGGCGGAGCTGCTGTTCGAGTACATAGGGAGCTCGTTGGGATCCACCTGCACCGCGCCCGCGGTCGGTACGAACGGCACGGTCACCTGCACGGTGGCGACACTTCCGGCGTCGGAGGCGGCCACCTTCGTGTTGAGGGTCCGCGTCGCTCCCGGTTCGAGCCCCGGCGTTGTGACGAACACCGCGACATTCACGAGCTCGACGCCAGATCCGCGCCCCAGCAGCTCGACGGCCGTGGCGGAGTCGGTGACGGTCGTCGCGCCCGCCGGAACCGAGAGACCCCTGGATCACGACTCGGCTGCGCCGCGGATGTCTCAGTTCGCGCCGCAGGTAGCGACGACCCGGGAGAACGCCCTTGCGGTGTGGGGGGAGGGGTTCGAAACGCAGCTCGACCGAGAGTTAAGGCCATGGGGTCATACCTTCGGTGTTCCACTGCCACATCATTGCACCCTGTCAATAACTATGTGATCGCCAAATTCGCGGAACGGCCCCCCGATAAGCATCGGTGCGTCAACAAGTTACACGAGCCAGAAAAACGAAGTTGTGACCCCATGATCCCTGCCAGTGACCCCATGATCCGCCAAATCGCAGCGTCGCCCGCACCACGACCACGCCGGGCGTGAACGCGGCACCAAAGTACACGACTCCGAAGGCGAGGCTCACGAGAATCGCCTCGGGGATGTTCGAGACGCTTACGCGGCGCGGCGTGGGGGCGTCACTCGCGGCGATTGATGCCGTCGAGGATCTCCTCTGCGGCGTCTCGTATCTGCGCGTCCTCGTGGCGCAGTAGCGCGAGCAGGCGCGCTTGGAGGTTGGGATCGTCGATCTCCAGTCCCAGGTGGAGGTGACGCGGCCCATCGGAGGTCGAGGCGAGCTCGCGAACGGCTCGCACCGCATGCCACTGGAGGCGGCGCCAGCGCGAGCCCAGCAAGTCCGCGATCGCGGGACTGCGGGTGTCCACCAGGATGCGGAAGAGTGTCTCAATCTCCGCGTCCGGCGAGTCATGCGCCACCGCGACCTCGATCAGCTTCGCATCCAGCAGCCGGTGCAAAGTGCTCTCGGTCTTGATCGAGTCCCGCGGGGATGCTCGTGCGAGGTGGGCGGCCGCTTGCGTGAGCGCCGGAAGCTGATGGAGAACGAAGTTCCGGGAAAGATACGGACGCAGCCGGTATTGGTCGGCGGGAAGGCCGCGGGTCAGGCTGCGTCCGGCCAGGTCGGCGATCAGCTCGAGCGCGACCGACGCGACCGGCACTTCGCCGTCCGTCGCCCGAAGCAACCGTTCCAGCGTGACCGGCGAGTCGAAGGTCGCGAGAGCAACCAACGCCGCCCGTGCGAGCGCCGGATCGTCGCCATCCACGATCGCGCACAGTGCGGGGATCGCCTGCTCCGCTTCCGCATACGCCGCCAGAAACACGGCGGCAACGCGCACTTCGGGACTCCGGCCGTCGGCCAGCAGTTCCGGCAGCAGATGCACGCCGGCCTCCGGATTCACATGGGTGAGTGCTTCGATCGCACGAGCGCGCGCCATCGCCTGGCCGCGCATCATCGTCTCCAGCAGATGGGGAACCGCGACCTCGGCGGAGCTCCGCAGCGCGTCGTAGATCTCGGAACGGGTCTCGCGGTCCCTCGCGTACTGGAGGCTGGCCACCAGTGAATGCACGGCCGCAGGTCCGATCTCGACGAGGCGTTCGATAGACGCGCGATGGCGCGCATCGCTCAGTCCCTCGCGCATGGCGTCGAGGATGCGCTCGGATTCCGGCCGTATGAACGCCGTGACCACTGCGTCGAGCTCGAGGTTCATGCGCGCCTGAAGCGCGTAGACCGGCTCGAGCCGCTCGTGCGACCAGAGGAAGTCGTCGCGGCGGCCGCTGCTCTCCCACTCGGCGGCGGCATTCCGTACGTGACGGAGGAGACGCAGGTCGGCGGCGGCGACGCCGATCCACGCCTCGAGACGCGGCCAACTGCGGAACAGCGCCTCGTGTGCGACCTCCACGACTGCTTCATGGTTCGCGCCGCGCGTCCGCACGAGCAGTCGCGCTTCGGTCAGCGCGTCGGTCAACCGCTTCGCCGCCTGCGTCGCGGCGACCCGGGTCAACGGCGCGCGTTGCCGCGTCGCGGTACCGCGTTCGTCCACCTCGACGAGCTCGCGAAAGACGCGCGGCAGCGCTGCCTGCGCTTCGGTATCCAAGGCGCCGAACACGGTCTCGGAACGCTTTCCGATGGCACCTCGCACGCCGCCGAGCTCCTCGTAATCGGCGTGGGTGAGATCGCGGCGATACAGCTCATCCAGCGTATATGCCATCAGCGCGAGCGCTCCCGGCTCCTGTCCGGTGTCGTCGAGGATGCGCTCCGGCAGTCCCTCCTCGAACGTCAGGGCCGCGCGGGAGGCGGGCCGGGTGACCATCGCGTGCAGTGCGCCCATCCCCGGCGCGCCAAGCGGAAACGTCCCGTCTTCGATGAGCCGCGCGAGCGCCGGCATCTCCACGCAGGAGCCGTAGAAGTCGGCGCGGACGGTGATGATCGTGTGCGCGCGTGGCAGCGCGTCCACGAACGGCGCGCGCAGCGATGGCTGAACGGTCGTGAACAGCTCTTCGAACTGATCGACGTAGACGAGCGTCTGCGGCGGCAGAAGCGTCGCGAGCAGCCCCGGCTCCGCGCTCAACGCCGCGGCGAGCCCCTTTTGCGCGACGCCGGGAAGCGCCTGCAGGATCGCGGCGGCGAAACTGGCGAACGGATCGCCGTTGCCGAGCAAGTCGGGCGTCAGTTGCAGCACGGGCCACTCCGCGAGGCCGGCACTGGCCGCGGTCAACCGGAGCCGCGGAATCACACCCGCCGCGACCAGCGACGACTTCCCGCTTCCGCTCGCCCCTACGACCGCGACGAACGGATGCTCCTGAATCTTCGCCACGAGCGCGTCGATCTCCCGCTCCCGACCGAAGAAGATCGGCCCGTCGGCAGCGGTGAACGCCCGCAGGCCGGGAAACGGTGATCCTTTCCACGGCTCCGGCAGCGCGACGCTCGACGCGGGACCGGTGCGCCGTTGCTCGTTGAGCAGGCGTGCGATGAGGCTCTTGGTGTCGTGCTCGAGGTGCTGCCGGAAATCGCCTGGAACTTCGTACTCGGTATACCCACCCGTTGCAGCACCGTCGGCGTCACGAAGCGCGCCGAAGAAGCGCTTCACCTTTTCGTACTGCGCACGCCGCTGTTCGAAGTCCGGATCATCGGCGTTCAACAACACCGGCTGTTTCCGCCGGTATAGCAGCACGTACGGCGAGCCGTGCGCCCGGTAGGCGCGGACCGCATCCTCGTACTCCCATTCCGTGCCCGACTCGTACCGCGATCCGTCCGGCTTCCGGTACTGCGGCGGCAGCGGAGTCCCCATGCGCGACCAGAAGATCACCACGACGATGTCGCACTCGCTGGGTCGCGGAAGGCCAGCCGCGATGGAGTCCTGCGGCGTCACGCCCGCGAGAATCGGCGCTCCGGCTCCCCGTTTATCCCACGCTACGTCTTCGACGGTGATCCTGCCCCGCAACAGCGGGTCGTACGGCAGATCGTCGAGAACGCGAAGCGCGATCTCCCGCTCTCCCGCGACATCGCCGGGCGAGGCAAGGAAGATCCGGACGTGTCGCGGCGCTGAAGCCATGGAACGTTTGCATGTTAATGCGTCGCTACGTCCCTCGCCTGTCCGCCGACACGGGCTCCCAACTGGTCGTAGGAGCACTTTCATACGGTTGGCGAGCACTTTCACACGGTCGGGTGAGCACTTTTATATGGTTGGGTGAGCACTTTCGTGCGACCCCAGTGAGCACGGTCATTCGGTCCAGCGTGCACTTTCATGCGCCCAGATAAGCACTTCCGTGCGCTCACCCGAGCGCTTTTCACGCGGCAGCTACACGCTGCTCTACTCGCGAACACCGGCCTGTCACGACGGAAGTCGCGGGTTCGGGCCACCCACGCGGAGGAACCGCCCTCGTCCGTTACACTTCTCGCCCATGAGGTGAGAGATGTCCAAATGGACTCGGCGAAAGTTCATCACGGTCACTACCGTTGCGGGCGTTGCGGCGGCGGAGCTGGCGGCGCAGGCGCCGCGGCGGTCCTCCGGGAACAAGGGGCCCACGCGGTATGCGGTGCATCCGGCGGTGGGGGTGCCGCGTTTGGGGAACAGTCCGGACGAGTTTTATCTCGAGCCGGAGACGATCGGCGGGTTGCCGATCGAGTGCACGGCGGACGGCACTCCCCGCATGGCGGGCGGGCGGCCGGTGTTCGTGAAGAAGTTCAAGGATGCGGAGGGGCGGATCAGGCGGCAGGGGGCGCAGTTCCGGATCTTTGCGTTCGATTCGGAGGATCCGAACGATCCGGGGCGGGAGATCACGCTGGATGATCCGAGCGTGGAGTCGATCGAGTGGACGGTGCATCTCGCGAACAAGAAGGCGGTCTGGTACAACAACGACGGGTTCGTCGGGAACGTCTACCTGGCCGGCGATCCGAACGCGGAGACGGAGAACGCGAACTACTATCCCGACCCGACGTCGCCGCCGACGCCGACGAACGATGCCGCGCTGCGCAACTGGTACATCACGGACGAGCAGCGGCGGCAGAAAGAGCTGATCATCGATCCCGGTCCGCGCACGGTGAGCAGGGCGGGGGAGAAGGCGGCGTTCTCGCGCGGCACGATCCCGTCGAATTACCCGCACGGCGCGTTCCCGCCGATCGATCCCGACAATCCGCGCGTGCCGTACGAGATCGATACCCTCGGCGACATGATGATGACCCGCTCCGGGCGGCTGGTGGTCCTGGGCGGCTTCGGGCGCGCGGGCGGGCAGATTCCCATCGCGACCTACACCGGCCAGGACACCTGGTACGACGACATCGCCGATGGCCCGGTCTGGTGCCGCCTGAAGCTGAAGGGACAGGCGGAGCCGATCGTGCTGAGCGCGTGGGCGATGGTGGGCTCGCCGAAATACGCGCCCGAGTTGCGCAACATCTCGTCGATGGACGACGTGATGTTCGACGTGGCGGTGCGCTACCAGAACCTCGTGCCGGAGCTGTACGACGACGCGCGCTGGGGCGGCTTCAACCCGGGGTACGATGCCAACTACAAGCGCGACGTGGAGCCGATCCTCGAGCGCATCGGCGATTACATCTGGGTGGCGAACGTGCAGTCGATGGTGGCGTTCATCTCGCCGCGCTTCGATCCGCGCGATGCCTCCGCCGCGAACGCGGCGAACCGGAAGGCGTTTTTCTCCTACTTCCGCGATTCGTCGAAGAACGAGCTCTCCCCGCCGCACCAGACGCTCTTCCACAACGGCGTGCCGATGGTGCCGCTCAACTCCGGCTCGAACTCGGTCACCAACCAGGACCAGGACAAGTACGCCGGGCTCACGCGCACGCAGTACTTCCTCCTCGGGCAGTGGGCGCAGGGAAAGTTCAACACGGGCACGCCGCGGCGGTGGCCGAACCGCGTGCACCCGCTCGACCGCGCGTCGGCCGGCAATTGCGTCGGCCATCCGATGTCGCCGGGGATCGAGACGTCGTGGAACGTGCGCAACCCGGTCATCTACAGCGACCCCTATCGCATCAAGGTTCACAAAGATGAGAGCTGGTACCGCGAGCACGGACTGAGCACGCTCGGCGACGAGACCGGGTCGTGGTTCGGGAGGTACGGCCCGGCCGGAGTGACGCCGCCGAAGTGGCTGGTCGTGCAGGACGGCTGCGAGCCGGGCGACCTGACCAAGCGGATGTCGGGGCCGTGGATGTCGGACTTTTACCAGTGCTCCGTCGAGTACGTGAATTTCAGCGATCCGCCATTACGGCCGCAGCCGAATGCAACCAGCATTACGGACATTCCGACGCCGCCGACGTATTACACGTACTGGTGGCCGCCGCAGGCGCCGATGCACGTGCTCACCGGCACGATGAACGCGGAGGAGCAGGCCGCGGCCGGAGTGGCCTCGGGGTTCCAGGTCTATTACACGCGCGGCGCGAACAACATCGGCAATCTCGTGATCGGCTGGTCGTACATGGGGTTCATCCTCAATGAGAACGAGTCGCCCGAGGGGCGGATGTATCCGTACTTTGTGGAGAAGGAACGGAACCATGACCGGTTCACCACTGCCGCTGTGGCCGTGGGCGCGCCGATCAACCAGCTGTCCGTGATGGCGTCGTACGCGCAGCCGACGAATTACTTCACGCTCGCCTGGTTTATGAAGGAGGAGGACGCCATCGCGGCGTGCAACGGCCTCCCGCCGGACGATCCACGCTGCAAGCAGCAGAATGACTGACTTCGACGTGGCGATCATCGGCGGCGGGCCCGCGGGCACCGCCGCCGCGCTGACTTTCCTGCGCTATTCGAAACTGCGGCCGGTGGTGATCGAACGGTCGCAGTACGACGGCTGGCGGGTAGGCGAGACGCTGTCGCCGGGCGTCGTGCCGCTGCTGCAGTATCTCGATGCCGAGGGGCTGCTCGGGCAGCAGGGACAGCGGCGCGCGTACGCCACCAGCGCGTCGTGGGGGAGTGCGGACGCCGTCTCGCGCGACTTCCTCTTCACCGGCGGCGGCGATGCGTGGCATCTCGACCGCGCCCGCTTCGACGCGGGGCTCGCGCACCTGGTGACGGAGCGCGGCGGGACGCTCCTGACCGGCACGCTCTTCGAGCAGACGGACCTCACTGCCCGCTTCACCATCGACGCGACCGGCCGCCACGCGGCGTTCGCGCGAAAGCATGGCGCGCGTGCGACGCAGGACGATCATCTGACCGGCCTCGTCGCGGTCTTCGAGGGAGGCGACGATTCACAGGCGGCGACGTTCGTGGAGGCGGTGGAAGACGGCTGGTGGTATTCGGCCCGCCTGCCGGAGAATCGCACGGCGGTGGCGTTCATGACGGACGCGGACGTGGTTCGCGCGAACCGGCTGCACGAGGCGGGCGCCTGGCTGGAGCAGCTCGGTGCGGCGCGGCGCACGCGTTTGCGGATCGTCGACGCGGAGCTGGTGCACGGCCCGGTCGCCTGTCCCGCGCATTCGCAGATCCTGGACCCGGTCACCGGCGACGGCTGGCTGGCGGCAGGGGAGGCGGCAGCGGGATTCGATCCGCTGTCGTCGATGGGAATCGGCTACGCCGTCGCATCCGGCATCCAGGCCGCCCGCGTCGCGTCGAGCACCCTCGGCGGAAACGACGAGCACGCGCGGCTCTACGCCACCGACGTGCGCCGCCACTACGACGCCTACCTCGCACGCCGGCGCGCCTATTACCTGCTGGAGCAGCGCTGGCCTGAGTCTCCGTTCTGGGCGCGGAGACACGGGGCGGTGGGGAGAGAAGAAGCGCGGCAGGGTTTCGTCGGACCACTGCCGGAGAAATAGAGCCTCGACACCAAGGGTGCGGCGTTCCGTATAATCAGTAGCGCCGAAGGGAATCAGGTCGATGCTGAACCTTGTGTTGGTAATCTCTCTGGGGTTGCTGTCACCTGTCTCCGGTAACGACTCCACCACTACTAACGCCGACGCGTTTCGGAAAACGCTCTCACCTTCGGAGAGCGTCGCGTTGACGTATGAGGCGTTACGCCTGAAGCCCGTTCAGGAACGCGCCACTCTGGTCGGCCAGATGCCGAGCTCCAAGCAATCTGCCATATGGGCGCATCACCTTCTGACTGCTCGGGCGGAGCACCCGGAGCTCACCAGTGAGCAACGCGCCGTCATTCAAGAGGCACTCGCGCTGCTCACGCCGCAGCTTTTCGAGATCGATGCGTCGAGCCCGCAGTGGAAACAACTCGTCGACGAACCACTTCGCCGGTTCAGGGAACGGGCGAAATCGGTGTTCGAATCGCGGCTTGCACGCGAGCTGTTCACGCAACTGGGTCCGAATATAAGGGAGAGTGATAGGGGAAGCGATCGACCGGCGTCGATATCTCGAGAAACGGAGCTGGATCATCGCGGTGGAAGGAACCCGGCGTCACGAATGACTATCCCTATTGCGAATGCAGCGTCATTTCGGACTGGTGTACGGACATGTCGGGCCTGGGCATGATTTTTTGCTCGAACATCGGCGGCGGATGCTACTTCACGCCCAGGGGATGCGGCACGTTCTTCCGCTATGCGTGCACTGGGACCTGCCAGGATCGACCTACGTGATAAGCGCAGCGCGCTACGGTCTGCGGCGCTAGCAGGAAACCCGATGCTTTGTACATTTTGCCGCCGCGAACGAGATGATGTCGCCGAGGGCCCCGGCGTTTCGATCTGCGCGGTCTGTATCGCGGAATTCGGCGATATGGAACGTAAGGCAGCGGGAGAGGGGACCTGCTCCTTTTGCGGGAAACGAGAACGACCTTCGCGGCTTTCATTTCGCAACCGAATGATCGTCGCGACTTCCCCAGGGGGAGATGCCCGGATCTGCTCACGCTGTTTACCGATTGCGCGCGTCGTTGTCGAACATAACGCGCAGGATCGGCTACGGAGGAACCGCTGATGCGACTGTTGACCTCTGCCGCCGTCATGATTCTCGTTACGATGGACGTGGCGGCAATCTGTACAGACCGGCAGACGGAGAACTCGCCGATTGTCATCAATTTCGCGCACGGTCCCTATCGGTTGACTGGTGCTGAGTCGCCAGTGCTGTTCGACATTCGTGCCACTGGCGAGCGCGTGCTCATCGGTTGGACAGCTGCTGGCGATGATCAGGCCTTCTTGTGCCTCGATCGGAATTACAACGGGACGATCGATGATGGAGGAGAGCTGTTCGGCAATGCGGTCACCTTGAAAGACGGAACGCCCGCACCCAATGGATTCGTGGCGCTCGCCGAGCTCGACGGAAACCAGGACCGCGTCGTCGATGCCGGAGACGAGGTATGGTCACAATTGCTGCTCTGGCGCGACCTCAATCACGACGGCATCTCACAGGCCGTCGAACTGTCGCCGGTCGACGGCAGCGGAGTGGCCGCAATCGGTCTCGAGTATCACTGGACCGGCCGCCAAGACTCTTCAGGAAATACGTTCCGCTACCAGTCGGATGTGTGGATCGCCGACGTATCCAACCGTCCCACCCCTCGTTCGGTCTACGACATCTTTTTCGTGCCTGTGGAGTAGGGTGTATGCGGTAGTGAATCGTGCGGTAGTGCTCTGCGTGAGGGCGCGTTCCCCGCGATCGCCGAGCCGCTCTTCCGTCCGCGTGACAACGCGCCCTACGACAGCAGCCGCTCCGAATAGGCGCGCGTCATGCGCAGAACTTTGCCGTTCGCGAGCAGGACGTCGAAGTCGCCGTGGGCGTCGGAGCGGATCTCGGCCACGCGGTCGATGTTGACGATGGTGGAGCGGTGGATGCGCGTGAAGCGGCGAGGGTCGAGCTTCTGCTCGAGGCTGGAGATGGTCGTGCGCACGAGGAACGACTTGCCGCGCGCATGCACCTCGACGTAATTCGCGGCCGCCTCCATCCAGTCGACTTCCTCGACCTTGAGCAGCACGTACCGGTCGCGGTTGCGGACCACGAGGCGCGTCAGCGGATCGCTGACCAGGTCGGCAATTCGCGAGTTGCCGCCGTCTTCCTCGCGGTGGGTGAGCTCGCGTCGCGCGCGGCGCAGCGCTTCGTCGAACCGCTCTTTCGTGAATGGCTTGAGGAGGTAATCGATGGCCCGCACGTCGAACGCGCGGATTGCGTACTGGTCGTACGCCGTGACGAACACGATCACCGGCAGGTGCTCGCCGGCGATCGCCGCCAGCACGTCGAAGCCGCTCATGCCCGGCATCTGCACGTCGAGGAAGACCAGGTCCGGCAGTTCCCCTCGCACGAGCTCCACCGCTGCCGCGCCGTCCGCCGCTTCGCCGATCACGTCGATGTCGCGCTCGCCCGCGAGCCGCAGGCGGATGCCTTCGCGCGCGAGCGGCTCGTCGTCGACGATGACGGTCCGGATCATGCGCCGCGCCTCAGTGGAATCTCGATCGTCACCTGCGCGCCGGCGCCCGGCAGCGATTGCAGCGCGAGCCGTTGCGCGCCGCCATAGAGCGTGGCCAGCCGCTCGCGTGTATTCGCCAGACCGATCCCGTTGCCGTCGCTCTTGTCACCGGCACGCGGCGGCGCGAAGCCGTTGCCCGAGTCGCTGACCGTTAGCACGAGCTGGCCATCGACCGGGCGGGTCTCGATCTTCACCCAGCCGTCGCCCGGCTTCGCGCCGACACCGTGCACGATCGCGTTCTCGATCAGCGGCTGCAGGAGCATGCTCGGGACCAGTGCATCGAGCGAGCGGGGATCGATCTGCCGCTCCACGCGCAGCCGGTCCGCGAAACGGATCCGCTGCAGGGCGAGGTATTTGTCCGTCAGGTCGAGCTCGCGCGCGAGCGGAATCTCCTGCGGCAGCGAGTCGTCGAGCGTGGCGCGCAGCATGTCGCCGAGGAGGCCGAGGGATTGGGTGACGCGCTCGTGGTCGCGCTGCAGCGCCATGGTGGAGATGGCGTTGAGCGTATTGAAGAGAAAGTGCGGATTGAGCTTGCTGCGCAGCACTTCCAGCCGCTCGCGGACCAGTCGTTCCTCGCGCGCCTGCGCCTCGCCGTAGTAATAGGCGGCGTGAATCGCGCCGACGATCGCCCAGTAGATCGCAAAGTAGAAGAGGAGGTAGAACGTGCCGAGCTTCCACGCCGTCGGCTCGAACTGCAGGACCGGTTTACGGACCACGGCGAGCGCCGCGATGGCGAAGACCGCGCCGATCGCGAATGCGAGTCCGCCCAGCGCGTGCAGCGGCAGCCGCTGCCGCATGACGCGCCGCCCGAGGCGGAAGCGGCGGCTCATGAAGAACGCGACCGGCGTGAGCGCGGCGAGGACGAACGACGTCAGCACGTTTTCCGACAGGCTGCCGGTCCAGGTGAAGGGATAGCCCCACAGCCGCGAGCGGAGGTAGTACTGCAGCGTCTCGCCGATGCCGAACAGCGTCGCGCACGCGGCGACGATGCCGGCGGTCAGAAAGGATTTGCGCGCCTTCACGTTCGCTTTCACTGGGCGCTACTGTAAACCGTCCCCGTTTCGTCCCTCGCATACCCGTTCCATCCCGCCGCGATTCCGTGCGCGGCCGCGCGGTGGCACCGTGCAGCCATGAGAAAGCTCATCGCCTTGCTGCTGTTCGTCGTCATCGTTCCGGCCGCGGCGCAGGAACGCTTCTTCTATCCGAAAGCCGATCCCGCGGCGATCTCGGTCCGCAAGGACTTCGAGTACCGGAACGGGTTGAAGTTCGACCTGTACCGGCCTGCAAACGACAGCGTCGTGCCGGTGGTCATCTTCGCCAACGCCGGTTCAGCCGCTTACACGACGTGGCCGTTCTACATCGGCTGGGGAGAAGCGACGGCCGCGGCCGGACTGGCTGCGGTGGTTTATCAGGCAGCGCAAGCCGACCCGATCGCCGACTTCGGCGCGCTGGTCGAAAATCTGCGCACGCGTGCGGCCGAATTGAAGATCGACGCGTCGCGCATCGTGGTCTGGTCGGCCTCGGCGAACGTGCGCGTCGGGCTGCCGGTGGCGATGGATCGCGGCCGCGACTATCTCCGCGGCGCGGTCGTATACTACGGCGATGCCGAAGTCGGGGAGTTGCGTACCGACCTGCCGGTGCTCTTCGTGCGCGCCGGTCTCGACGCGCCGGTGCTGAACGAGCGGGTCGACAAGCTGCTCGCCCGCGCGCTCGCCGCCAATGCGCCGTGGACGGTCGAGAACTACAGCGGCGGCCTGCACGGCTTCGAGCTGCTCAACGATACGGAGATCACCCGCGCGCTGATTCACCGGACGCTGTCGTTCATGAAGCTGGTGATGCGCCCGGAGATCACGAGCGCCTATGCCGTGGGCTCGTTCGACGCAAGCCTCGGCGCCGCGTTCGCGCGCGCGGACTGGCCGGTTGCGATCGAGGGCTACCGCCGCAAGGTGAGCGCGAATCCCGGCGACCCCGAGGCGAACCTGCGCCTCGGCGTGTCGCTCCTGCGCGCGAAAGAATTCGGCGCGGCGCTGACGTCGCTCGAGAAGGCGTGGGAGCTCGGCCGCCGCGGCCCGCGCGATACTGCGTGGCCGGCCGCCGAGGCCGCGGCCGGCGCGAACAACATCGAGCGCGCGATGCACTGGCTGGACGTCCTTCTCAGCTCGCCGTTCGGGCCGCCACTCGCGGAGGTCCGCACGATGGAGGCGTTCGCGCCGATCCGCACCGCGCCGGAATTCGGCGAGTTGCTGGCCGGCCTCGAGGAACAGCAGCGCGCGGTGCAACTGTTCGAGAGCGACCGCGCCGCCGACGGACTGAAGCTGCTGCGGAACGCCAAGTCGGGCCGCCTGGTGCGCGACACCGTGTTGAACGGCATCGGCTACCGCCTCCTGCAGCGTGGCCGTCGTGCCGAGGCGGTGTCGGTGTTCACGCTCGCGACGGAACGTCACCCGCGGTCCGCGAATGCGTGGGACAGCCTGAGCGAGGCCCTCGAAGCCTCCGGCGACCGCGCCGCCGCGCTGCAGGCTTCGCGCAAAGCGCTGGAGCTGCTGCCCGGCGATGCGGCGCTCAGTGCCGCGACGCGCGAGTCGCTGGAACGCGCGTCGACGCAACGCGTCGCGCGCCTCGGGGGGAGGGGATGACCATGCGCGCGCTGATCCTTTGCGTGATCACGGCTCCGATCTCAGCGCGGGCTCGTGGGGAAAGAGCGCTTTCAGGCGCCACCATTCGCTTGGTGATGCGTCCTTCAGCGTGCGCGTCACGTAGTCGGTGACGGTCAGCTTCGAGGTGGGGGAGATGGTTCGTTTTTCAGGCTGCGTCCGGAGCCAGCGAACGATGTCGCAGGCCGGGCTCGCGACGCCGCGGCATTCGGTTTCGAGCGTCGCGAGCGCCTGCGTTCCGTCGACCGGCTCGGTGACGCCGAGGCGATCGATGCGGGCGCCGGCGAGCGCCTCGCCGATCGTGGCCAGGCGCCCGGCGTCTTCTTCGTCGTCGATCGCCGGAAGAGAGACGCGGCGGAGCTGGTCCTCCGACACGAGCAGCATGTTCGTGTCATCGCTCCAGAAAGCCACCTCGGGGTGGTCGTGTGTCAGTGGGAGCGTCAGCGGCAGCGTTGTCGCTACGTCCCACGTCCGCACGGATTCGAAATCGACCGTGGCGATGCGTTTCCCGCCCAGGCTGAAATCGACGCGGAACACTCCGGGATGCGACAGCGCTTCACTGCAGTCGAGCGTCTGCACCTCGCACAGCGCCACGGCATCCTCGAACCTCACCGCCAGATGCCCTCCGTCCGGACTGAACGTCGCGTCCAGAGGCGTCCCGTCCTCGTCAGGTCTCACGACGCGGAACGTGCCGCTGCCAATGTTCCACACCCGAACGCCACGAGCCGACACCGTGACGACCGACTGGCCGTCGGGACTGAATTTGGCCTTTACGTCGTCCGCGCCCTCGACGGTCAAGGCTGCACGGCCCGCGGGCACGTGCCAGATGACGACCTTTCCTCCCGATCGAAATGCCAGCAGCGATCCGTCGCGACTAACCGCAATCAACGAGCGGCCCCGCCCGTCGATGGGCGCCGCAACCCGTTTTCCGGTTGCCGCTGAGCGGACGACGAACGTCACTTCCCCCGCATCGGTTGCGCTCATGCAGATCACGGTGCCACCGCGTGAAAAGTACGACGGCGAGCACGCGGACAGGGCCATCGACCAGAGCGGACGCCAGCTTCCCGCTTCGACGATCGACAGCGTCTGACCGCTGGCGGCGATCAGCCGCGAAAAGTCCGAGTCGAATTCGACGACCTCCAACTGCTCCGGAATCGTCCACCGGCGCTTGCCCGACACGGTATCGAACGCCGTCAGCTTTCGATGTTCATCCTGAACGAGCACGGTCTTCCGATCGGCAGATACCATCAATGGAGTGATGCGTGCTTCCAGTACGGGCGGCAGAACGGACGGTGCGGGTTGCCACACGTGCACCCCTTTGGAAACCGTGACGATGTTTCCGGCTGCGTCGAGGTGCGCGGACAGCATCTTCGGATCGACGATGGGGATTCCCAGCGGTGCACCGTCGTATACGGTCCACCAACGCGCCAACCGATCCGAGGCGGTGAAGATCCGCGCGTCGTCGAGGCTGAAATCGGCCACCCGGAGATCCGGAATGGAGATCGTTCTTTCCAGCAGCCTGCTGCCGTCGGCGGCTTTCCACAGACGAACGGGATCGTCGTCCGCGGTCGTCATGATGATGCTGCCGGAGCGGTCGAAGATCGCGCTCGGGGCCGTCGAATGGTTACTGAAGCGTACGAGTTCCTTCCAGCGGGCGAGGTCCCGAATCTCGACCTCGCCTTCACCAGTCGTGATGGCCACGCGTCCTCCGTCGCGGCTGATCCCCGCCAGCATGTAGCCCGGATCGAGGTCATGCCTGACGGCGGCGGCGCCGTCCGGCTGGCGATGGACGATGGTAGTGCCGTCCACCAGGATGAAACGCGGATCAGGGGCGAAGCGGGCACGCTGAACATAGATATACCGCGGCACGAGTGTCTCCGCTGGCCGGTCCCCGCGAACGGATGCGATGATGAGACCGGGGCAACCGACGGCGAGCTCCTGTCCGTTCGGGCTGACGTCGAACACCTGCATGTTGGCGCAGCCGGCGAGGCCCGGAAGCTCATGGACGTCAGCGCGCGATTTCGGCCGGCCGAGGCGCGGATTCCAGAACGCCGGCTGCCGCGCATGCGCGGCGTACGCGCCGGGGGAGAGCAGCACGGTCCAGCCGTCGGAGGCGAGCTCGATTTTCTGTGGCTCGAAGCCGGCGTCGATGCGGCCGAGGCTCTGACCCTTCGCCACGTCCCACATCTCGATCACGCGGCCGGAGCGAAGCGCGACGCGTGCGCCGTCCGCGCTGAACGCGGCATCGGCGATATGGATGCCCGGCCCGAACGACGCGATCGGCACCGGCCACGTGCGGGTGGTGAGCTGTTGATAGAGGAGCGTGCGTGCCGCGGAGCTCCGCCGGTCGAGACGGATGACGCGCGCCAGATACGCCAGTCCTTCGGCCGGTTCTTCTGAGGAAAGCTTCTGCAGGGCGAGACGGAAGGCGGAATCGGCTTCGACCTTCTTCGCGCCCGTGGCCATCCAGCGGGCGGAAAAGAACGGGCCGGCTATGGCGGCAGCGAGCAGGACGAAGAAGACCAGCATCGCGGCGCGGCTGCGGCGAAGCTTCCGGCGCGCTGATTCTTCCCGCTGCTCGGCCTCGGCGCGTGCGCGCTCGGCCTCCGCCAGCTGGCGGCGCTGTTCGCGCGTCGACCGGCTGGCGGCGGCGACCGCGGTGAGCAGGTCGTGGGTCAACTCCATGCGCCGGGATGACCCGCTCTCCTCGAACCGCAACAGCCGCCGGTGCACGAGCTTCCCGAGATCCTCCTCGGTCACCCCCGCCGTCTCGCGCGCAGTCTGCTCGGAGATGAAATTGCGCGCCTTCCCGTCGCGCGTCACGAGCTTGTCTTCCACCAGCACGCGAAGTTCCGGAGAGATGTCGGCGAGGCTCGCTTCGTAGAACCGCGAGAGGATCTCGTCCTTGGTCCCGGAGAGCATCGAGGCGGTGATCTTCGGCTCGTGCTTCTCTAGGCGCGTCGCATTCAGCTCGCTGCAGACCAGGCTGAGAAGCGCAGGCTCGACCTGCAGTTCCTCCACGGACTGCGCGTCGCCGCTCTCCTTCGCGCCGGCGACGAAACGGACGATGCGCCGGGCAACGTCCTCGTCCAGGAGGTGTCCTCCGGCGGTGAGGGTGCTCTCCAGTGCCGCGGCGCCGCTCATGCGGTGAAGCTCGTAGCGGTTTGCGAAGATCGCGCGCACGTGGTCGCTGATCCCCTGCAGCTGGGCGAGGTAGTCGGAGCGGATGCCGATCAGCAGCCGGTAATTGCCTTCGACCCCTTCCGCCAGATCGGCCAGCTCTTCGATGAACTGGTTCGCCTGCCCGGCCACCTCGCGACTCCTGGTGAAGAGCTCTTCGAACTGGTCGAACACCAGCACCGGGGTCGCGGGATAGTTGCGGTCGTCCCAGAAGTCGGAGTCGGGGCGATGAAAGTACTGCCAGAGCGTTTCGCCGGCGCGCGGCTCCGGCGCTTCGACTCCATGGTCACGGGCTTGGGCGGCAATCTCCGTCTTGATCTGCTCGACGGGCGGCGGCAGGTCGCGGCCGTAGCGCAGGCGGATGTAGACGGGGAAGTAATGCTCGCCGCGGAGCCGCGGAAAGAGACCGGCCAGGAGCAGGGACGACTTGCCGAGGCCGGAGAGACCGAAGAGCAGGGTCAGGCGGCTGGACGCGATGCGACGGTACAGCGCCTCCACCTCCTCGTTCCGCCCGCCGAAATAGCGTTGGTCATCTTCGCGGAAGGAGAGGAGCGCTGGCCAGGGATGTTCGGAATCGACGCGCGGTTGCGGCTTCATCCCGTCCCCGCCATCGACACCTTCCGGAAGGCCCGCACTTCCTTCCGCACTTCCTCCACCCACCGCGGCTCCGGGCCTGCGGCAGCAACGCGTTCCCAGTGCACCCCGCGAAACTCGCGAGGCACTCGTTCGTCATCGTAAGCGATGTCGTCGATGACCACCGGCATCACGAAGCGCGCCGTGAAGCTGGCCTTCTTCGCGACATCGATGGCGGCGCGCCATTCCTGGAAGAAGAAACGCCGCGAATCGCCGCAAGCCTTCGAGATCACGGGGACGAAGACTGCGCAGCGATCGATGGCACTTTCGATCTTCCGCCCGAAATCGTCGCCCGACCCGAGCTCGTCGCGGTCGAACCAGACATCCAGTCCCCTGGCTGATAGTGCGTCGGCGATCGCCTTCGCGAACGCTCGGTCCTCGCTGGCGTAGCTGACGAAGACCGAACCGGGCGTGATCTCGAGAACAGGGTCGCTTTTTCCCTCGCGCGCCAGCCTGGACGCGCGCTGCTCCCACCGGCGGCGCAGCTCGGCCACGAAGTCGGTGGGGTTGCCATCGGGATAGACCTTGATGGAGGGACTCTGGCGGAGGAAGGTCAGCAGGCCTGCGTCGTGGCGTACACGCTCGTCGGCGACGAAGCGGCTCTGCGTCGACCTGGCCACCCACACCCGTTCCTGGTTGGTCAGGCGGATGAAGAAACGGCCCACCCAGTCGTCGAAGCTGTTGCCGAGCATGAGCAGGTCGCGCTGCGCCAGCTCGCGGAAGAGATTCTGCGGCCGCTTCACGTCCGACTGCAGGAGGTGCATGAACTCGAGCGTGTCTTCCTCGGTGACGGCATAGTCGGGAGAGACGCTGTACCTGCCGAAGAGATGGAAGACCGTGGCCACGGTGGAGTCGTAGGTCGCGTCGGGGAGATCCCTGGTGCGGCCGGGTGTAAACGCCAGCACGCGCGTGGAGTCTTCGCCGCCGTAGCGGATTTGGTCGAGGGTGCGCTGCAGCAGGGGGTCGACGGTCGTGGTGACGAAGAGCGAGAACGGCTCGATGGCTGCCAGGTCAGCGAGTGCCGCCGGCGGCTCGAACGACTCCGTTTCGCCGATCACCTCGCAGACCGTGGAGTAGATCTCCTGCCAGTCGCCGCGGTTCTCGAGATGCTGCGTGGTGACTGTGTGGAGCGGGTTCGCGGCATCGGGTGGGGGAGGCTCGAGTCCGAGCCGTTCCGCCGCGCGCAGCGCGATGAAGCGATACAGCGCCATTTCGCCGAGAGGCGTCTTCACCTGCAGGAGATCCTGTCCGATGACCGGCACGATCTTCCGCTCGGCAATCAAGCCGATCAGCCTCTCCCACGCGAATGGCATTCCGGAAAGGTACCACTCCCCCGGGACGAATGACGGGCTCGCCTGCTTATGGAGTGCGGTAACGCCAGTTACCGCTTTGACTGCTTCTGTCCGTCCGGCAACGCAAGCAGGTCCAGCCTTCGCTTGTGCCAAGAGGCGAGATTGCACCAGCCTCGGATTACTGCACGAACAGAAGCAGTCAAAGCGGTAACTGGCGTTACCGCACTCCATATCTATAAGGATGACAGGGGGGCCTAGCCGGCGACGTCGAAGCGCGCCAGGTATCGATCGAGGAGAAACGGGCCGCCGGGAACTACGGCGGCAGCGATTCCGGCAGCGGCCAGCGCGAGGGAGATCGGTACCTTTCGGATGGCCACGAGCAGCATCACCACGAGGGCGACGAACAAGGCTCCATGTACAGAGCCGACGATGCGCACCGCGAGGGGCAGGCCGGCGAAGTATTTGAGCGGCATCGCGATCCCGAAGAGGACCAGGGTGGAGATTCCTTCGATGAAAGCGAGCTGGCGCAGCGCACGGACGAACGTCACGGAGCGCATCCTACAAGGTCAAGAGCGCGGCTCTTCGGCGGTACACGACGGCGTACACGTTGAGCCGCGCTCGAATCCGATCGGGGTGCCGTTGCGGGCGAGCTCGATCGCGCAGCAGGAGTCGAAAGCGGCGCGGAGCTTCGTGCGGGCGCGCTGGATGCGCGACTTGACGGTCGACAGTGGAATGCCGAGGGTGGCGGCGAGGGTGGTCTGCGCCTCGCCGTGCAGGTCGATGCGGCGCAGTACGTCCGCGTCGGGGGCGGAGAGCGTGCCGAGCATCGGCTCGAGACAGTCGGTGAGACTGCCGAGGATGCGGTCGGCGGGATCGGCGGCGTCATGCTCGGGAACGTCGCCGAACGTGTCGAGATCGACGTCCGGCCGGCGCTGGCGGTAGTACTCGGCGACCGCGTTGCGCGTGACGGCGAAGAGCCACGCACGCACGGAGCCGGGGCCGATGTCGGTGCGGCGCTCGAGCAGTTTCACCATGACGGACTGCACCACGTCGTCCGCGTCGCCGGGGTTCACGCGCCGCGAGACGTAGACGCGCAGGCGGTCTCCCAGCTCATGCCACGCGGCTGCTACGTCGATTGCTACGTCGATAGTCTGGTTCGTTTCCATTCGGTCCTCTAAAGATAGACGGAAAGGGGAGCCAAAAGACGCAGATGCGTCTTTCGACACCCGTTCCCGTCTCTGGAACGCAACGAAAGGAGACGACATGACCGAATTGAATGCAGTTGCAGAACAGCCCGCGTCGACGTGTTGCGGAGGTCCGGCCCCGAGGGAAACGGATGCCTGCTGCGTCAGGGATGCGGATGCCAAGGCGGCGGGCGAAACGGGATGCGGTTGCGGTGTACCGCAGGGATCGCAGAAGGGTGCGCCTGCCGTCGCGGCGTCCTGCTGCGGCTGACGCAGATCCGGGGCGGCGGGCGTTGCTGTTCGGCCCGCTGTGCGTGAGTTGTCGCTGGCCGGAAGTGTTGCTAGAATTCTTCCCTTACTGACACCTGCCGACTATGACCATGTCCCGCCGCCCCTTCCTTCTCTTTCCCATGCTCCTGCTCCTCCTCGGTAACGCCGGCGCGCAGCCGGATGCCAACGAGATCGTCCGGCGCCACCTCGATGCCATCGGCGGCAAGGCACGCTGGCAGAAGGTGGAGTCGCTGCTGCTGAAGGGGACGAACTCCGTCTCCACGTTCACCTGGGTCTGGAAGCGTCCGGGGATGATCCGCACCGAGGAGCGCGACACCGCGTATTCGGGGAAGACGCTGATCACCGCGTATGACGGCAAGCTGGGCTGGATCTCGAATCCTTTCCGTGGGCCGGACTATGGCGTGCCGCGGAAGATGGATGCGGAGGAGCTGCGGGCGTGGCAGACGGGGCTGCTCATTCGCAGCGACCTGCTCGACATGCCGGCCAAGGGGGCCGAGCTGAAGCTCCTCGGGCGCGAGAAGGTCGGGAACAAGCCGGCCTACAAGCTATCGCTCAAGCGGCCGGGCCACGACGAGATACTGCTTTGGATCGACGCCGCGTCGTACCTCCTCGTGCAGCGCGCCCGGAACGCGAAGATGCCGTGGGGCGGCGAGAAGCTCTTCCCCGTCCAGCTCGGCGATTACCGGAACGTCGAGGGGGTGATGATCGCCCACTCGACCGGAGAGACGCGCTACGTCGTGCAGGTGAATCCTGCCATCGACGACGTGCTCTTCAAGCCGCCGCAGCCGTTGAAGTAGCCGATGCCGATGGTCCTCGGGAGCCTCGCGCTACTCGCTCTGCTCGCCGCCGACCAGGCGCCCGCTCCCCGCACGATCGAGGTGAGCGGACGGGTGCTCGACGCGCGCGGCAAGCCGTCGCCGAAAGCGGAGGTGGCTCTGCTGCCGGTCGCGGAGAATGGCGAGGCCCTGACGTCGGCGAGCACGGATACGGGCGGACGTTTCCGCCTCGCCGCGCCCGACGCGGGGATGTACCGCGTCATCGTCCGCGCGACCGGGGCCGTGCCGGCCGAGACGTCGCTGCTGCCGCTGCTCGCGCCGATCGAGCTCGCGCCGCTGCGCACGCAGGACAACGCGCCGTTGCGCGTGCGCGTGCTCGGCGCGGACGGCACGCCGGTGGCGGGGGTGCGGGTCGCGGCGTGGCCGACCTCGGGGCAGCGCCCGGACGGCTGGATCGCCGCGTCGCGTGCCGGAACGACCGATGAGAGCGGAACCGTGGTGCTGCCGCGCAGCGCGGGGGAGAGCCTCGAAGTCGCGGCCACCGGCGGCGAGCTCGCGTTCGCACGCGCGTCGCGCGTTACCGCATCTTCGATCGACCTGCGCGCGGAGGCCGCGTGCGCGCGTCCGCTCACTGTCCGCGACGGGAACGGCTCAGCCGTCGCGGGTGCACGCGTCTCGACGGAGAGCGTGCTGCTCGCGACGACGAACGAAGAAGGAAGCGCGACGATCTACGCTCCCTGCAGGAGCGACCTGCGCGTCTCGATCGCCGCGAGCGACGGACGGAGCGCGCGCACGCCACTGCAGCACGCCTCGCCGGAGCAGCCCAGCGCTCCGCTCGCGGTCATGCTGGAGGCGCCGGACCGCTTCACCGGACGCGTGCTCGACGCGGACTCCCGCGCTCCGATCGCGGGAGCATTGGTGTGGAGCGCGGACGATCCGGCGGCGTTCGTCCGCAGCGACGCCAAGGGTACGTACGTCCTCGCGCGCCCCGCGCAGACGAGCGGCGACCTGCGGGCCGCGGCCTCTGGACATCTCCCGCGCGGCGAAAAGACGTCGGCGAAGCGGGGGCCGAACGCGAGCGGGCCGACGTTCGCGCTGCAGCCGACGGCGACGCTGGCCGGGGCCGTGGTGGACGGCAGCGGCAGAGCGGTGGGCGGCGCGGAGATCCAGTTCGACGAGTACAGTTCCGACGCGCTCTTCCGCTTCCGTACGCGCCCCGAGGGAATCGCCGCGCGCGCCATGAGCCGCGATGACGGCACGTTCCGCATCGAGGTGCTGCCGCGCCGCGCGTATACGCTGCGCGCCTCGCGGACCGGTTTTGCACCGGCCACGCTGACGGTGGCGGAGAAGCTCGCCCCGGCGGCCGTGAAGTCGGGCCTGCGGCTGGTGCTGACCAGCGGCATGGGGGCGTTCGGCAGGATCGTCGACGAGCGCGCCGCCCCGGTTGCGGCGGCGGAAATCCGGCTCGTGCGCAGCAGTGCGCGCGACAGCCTGCCGAGCTTCCTGCGCGCGGAGGACGAGATTGAGGAGGAGCCGCTGGAGGCGTTCTCCGACGCCGAGGGAGGCTTCCGGTTCGAGCATCTTCCGGCAGGGCGCTTCGAGCTGACGGCGAAGGCGGACGGGTTCGTCCGGCGAACGGTCAAGGACATCGCCATCGAGAGCGGCGCGGCGAACGACCTCGGCGAGATCGCGCTGGAGCGGGGACTCGCGCTCACCGGAACGGTCACCGATCGCCGCGGCAAGCCGCTCACCGGCGCGACGGTGTCGGCCTTCCCGCCGAGCGCCACCGGCGTTCGCGCCGAAGCCCGCGAGCTTTTGGCGGGGGGGCAGGAAATCCGTTCGACGAAGAGCGAAGCGAACGGACGGTTCAGCCTGGACGGACTGGCTCACGGCGAGACCATCGACGTGATCGCCCGCCTCAGCGGCTACGTCGCGGCCACGCTGCCGCAGCTCGAGATGCCGCCGTCGCAACCGGTGCAGCTCGTGCTCGAGCCGGCCGCGCGCGTCAGCGGCAGGGTGAAGACAGAGCAGGGCGAGCCGGTCCCCGGTGCGGTCGTCGCGATCCGTCCCGTCGATGCGGCGCTGCCGGCCGGACTCTCCGGCTCGGTCGCCGACACCGACGCCGCGGGGACGTACGTGCTGCAGGATCTCGAGCCGGGAAAGATGGCGGTGAGCGCGTCGGCGAAAGGGTTCGTCTCCGGCGAACCGGTCGTCCTCGAGGTCGGCGAAGGGCGGAATATCGAGGACGTCGACCTCACGTTGCATCGCGGCGCGGCGCTCGAGGGAACGGTGTCGATGCCGAACGGCCAGCCGGCGATCGCGGCGCGCGTGACGCTGCGCCACAGCAACCGCATGCCCGACCGCCTGCTCGATCTCGAAGTCGCCGGCGCTTCGCAGACCGACGGCGACGGACGCTTCCGGATGGAAGGAGTGCCCCTCGGCGCGCAGACCGTCATCGCCACTCAGCCGGGTTATCAGCCCGCGGTGCGGGAGATCGAGGTGCGCAGCGGCGACAACCGCGTCGACCTCCGCCTGGCCGAGGGCTTCGCGGTCTCGGGACGCGTCGTCGACGGCAGCGGACGCCCGCTCGCCGGCACACCGGTGAATCTACTGACCTCCGGACCCGGGATGGCAGAGGAGGATGTCAGCGGCAGCGACGGAGCGTTTCGCTTTACGGGGCTGGGGGCGGGCCGCTACAGCGTCGCGGCGCAGAAAGAAGGCTACGGCACCGCACGGCAGGAAGTGCAGATCAGCGACCGTGCCGTCGACGGCGTCGAGCTGCGCCTGCAGCAGGGCGCGGGAGTCATCAGCGGGCGCATCCTCGGGCTGCCGCTGCAGTCGATGTCGCAGTTGCAGATCATGGCTACCAAGCGTCCGATGGACAACCTCGACGCCCTGCGGGAAGGAAACGCCGACGGGCAGGGGGCCTATCGCATCGAAGGCGTGCATGCCGGCGACTGGACCGTCACCGCGCGGCTGCCGAACGGGCGTCAGGCCCAGAAGTCGGTGAGTGTGAGTGAAGGATCGCCGGCGCAACTCGATCTCGAGTTCGGCGGCGGCGTGACGCTGAGCGGCCGCGTGCGCAGGCACGGACAACCGGTCGCGAACGCCACGGTGGAGGTGAGCGGTGTCGGCGTCGACTCCTCCGGCTCCACGGTCACCGACGGTGGCGGCGCGTTCCGCATCGAGGGGCTGACGGCCGGGGAGCACCGCCTCGCGGTCAACGTCGCGCAATCGGGGCTGCACCACGAACGCGCCGTCACCCTCGGCGGTGACCAGACCATCGACGTCGACCTGCCGAGCGCCCGCGCGTCCGGCACCGTCGTCGACGGCGTCACCCGCTCTCCGCTGGCCGGCGTGACCGTGATCGCCGAGCCGGTGGCCGGCGGCTCGAGTGTGCTCTCGCCACGCGTGACCACCGACAGCTACGGCGCGTTCGAGCTGACGAACCTGGACCGCGGCAGCTACCGCCTCACCGGCACGAAGGACGGCTATGCGCGGGCCACGCTGCCGCTCGAGCTGCCCTCGGACGACACCAGCGCCGACGGCCTGAGCCTCATGATGGAGCCGGAACAGGGGCTGCTGCTCGACGTGACCAGCAGCGCCGGCATGCCGCCGGCGCGCATCGGCGTCGCACTCCTGGATCCCGCCGGCCAGCTCGTCTTCGCGCAGACCGTGACTACGGGCGAGGGCGGCCGGACGCGGGTTCCCGGCGCACCGGCCGGATCGTTCCGGCTGCTCGTCGGAGCGGACGGCGCGGCCACGATCGCCCTCGGCATCGCCGTTCCGGGGCAGCCGGTGCCGGTCATGCTGCCGCGCGCCGGGCGAGTGACGATCGAGATCCCGGAGCTCACCGGAACGGGCGCGGTCGCGAGCGTCATGCTGCTCGACGCCGAGGGACAACCGTTCCGCTCCGTCAGCCGCGGACCGCTCCAGCAGGAATGGCCGGTGATCAACGGGTTCGCCGTCATCGACGGCGTCCCTTCCGGCAACTTCACCGCGCGCGCGGCAGGGCCGAACGGCGGCAGGTGGGAAGGGATGGTCGCGGCGGCGGAAGGTCAGGAAGCGCGGGTCACGCTGCGCTGACCGGCATTACGAACAGGGCGTCAGCACGGCTGCCAGACGCTCGACCAGCGAGCGATCTCCCTTCTCGCCGACCAGCGGCGCGTACGTCATCAGCACGCGGCCGGTGGAAGGCTCGGAAACGAAGACGACCGGCGTGGTGGTCACGCCGGCGGCAGCGAGTTTCTGCTCGACCTCGTCGACGTCGGTAACCGGGAAGGCGGGCTTCAGGTCGCGTTCGAGCGTGGTCTTCGCGCGCGTGCCGTCGATGTCGGTGTAGCCGCGCACGACCAGCGACTTTGCCATCTCGTTGCGCATCACGCCGTTCCACTGGCCGACCACGTCCTCGATGCACGACATGCAGTCGCGATTCAGCGAGAAGTAGATGGACACGTCGAGCGGGCGAGTGGGGGAGGGCGCCTGGCCGCGCGTCCAGGAGGGCTCGCAGCGGCCGGTCATGCTGGCTTCGAATGCCGTCCGGTCGGACTTCGTGCTGGCGAACTTCGTCGCGCCGGTGACCGAGCTCTGATTGGCTACCCGCTGTTTCAGGTCGTGGTTCTGCTGCATGACGTAGATCTGGCTCGCGGCGACCGCGACGCAGAGCGCGACCACCACCCACTTCCCGTAATCGCGGCCTTCCTGGTTTGCCATGCCTTACTTCTCCTCGATTCGTTCGATTTTGGCCTTTGTGAGCGAGGTGCCGTCCGCGAAGTAGAAGTTCCCCTCGCGGTCGAAACGCATCATCGAAGCGTTGTGGACCGGCAGCGTGAAGGCCTTCTGGCGCAGGCGGCCGTCCGGCGCGAATTTGTAGACGTCGTTGCCGCGCTTCCAGTCCTCGGGATTGCTGTAGATGACGTAGAGGTTGCCCGCCGGGTCGACGGCACACGCGCGGTGCACGAGGAGCTCGGGGATGACGCGCCCCTTTTCGTCCTTCGGGAAGTTCCAGTCGAGATCGCGAGACGTCTCGAGCAGCACCTGGCCGTCCCAGCCCACTTTCACGATCTGGTTGAGCAGCATGTGCAGGATCCAGATGCCGTCCGGCGCGGTGCAGACGGTGTTGTGCGACCGGATCACGTCGAGGCGATCGGCCATCGGTGCCGCGGGACGGATGGCGCGGCTCAACTTCCAGCTGCGGTCGTACGCGTGGATGAACGAGCCGTCCGGCACGAACCGGCGCGAGACGTAGAACTGGTCGTTGGCGAAGAAGATCTCGCCGGGGTTCTTCACCTGCGGCAGCTCGACGGGGGGAAAGACCTCGCCGTTCTCGCCGAGGACTTCGATGCGGCCGTTGCCCTCGTTGGCGAAGTAGAGCTTCTTGTCGACCCAGACCATGCGCCGGCTCTTGCTGAGCCCACCGGGCTGCTCGCCGCGCGTGCCGAACTGTCCCGCCACCGTGCCGTTGGGCGTGAGCTTGGTGATCTGCTGCGGGCGATAGTCGAGAACGTATGCGTTGCCGGCGGCGTCGAGCTCCACCCACATGACCAGCGAGAACACCGGCTGGCCGGGCTGGCCGCCGATCTTCCAGATCGGGCGGAGCTCTTCGCGGACCTTGCCGGCGTCGAGACCCTCCCCTTCGTTGGAGACGACCTTCGTCCCCCCCTTCTGTTCGACGCTCCCGCGCCACTGTCCCTCGGCGCGGCGACAGGCGGTCCAGGTGCTGCAGGCGACGAGCAGCGCGAGTAGAACGAGACTGCGTACGGCGAGACGGCGTTCCGTCATCTCGACGACCTCCTGATGGCAAAGCAATTGGTAATCATGACGGTAGCAGCGGCGGCATCCCTGATGTCAGTGCGCGGCGGGTGGGAAGTCGTTCGGGCCGAAGCCTCCACGGATCTCCCCAGCCGCCGCGGTGACCGGGATCTGGCGATCCCGGAATGCCTGCCTAATGACAGGCGGGAGTTGCTCTAGCAGACGTACCCGTAGGTCGAGTACATACAACCGCACCACATGCCGTCGCAGTAGTTGTAACCGCCGCCGCCCGACATGCAACCGTTGTAGCGGTCGGTGCATGGCGTCGCGGCCATCGCGTAGGCCGCCGGCGGCGTCGCGACGTTGAAGCCGATTACGCTGACAAGAACTGCGAGAAGCGTGAAGTAACGGAATTTCCTGGCCATGTTTGGTTCTCCTGAAGACATCAATAGGCAGTTGATGGTTGATGAGAACTTCGACAGCACCCTCCACTGCTCCGGGGGGAGCGGTGCCATCCCTTCCCCGGCTCGCAGGACCACCGCGTCATCCGCCTCACGCACCAGCGAACACAGGTCCGGATCCAGCGTCCCTCCGGTGTGCGCGACGGGTGTAACTCAATGGTTCCTGATGGGCGTCAGTATAGAGAGGTGCCTAGTGACATTTCTAGTGGAAAGTTACAAATGTAACAACGGAATCTATTCATTAAATGGCACAGGCCGGCTTGGCGAGTCGAGCTCGAGTGGCAGACGTTCTGTCGCCCGCTTTGCGGGCTCGAGCACGAACCGACCCATACCCCCGGCTGAAGCCGGCGGCTACAGATCTTGAGCAGCCTTCGGCAGCAGGGCGGCGTAGGTGCGGTGGTCGCGAGTGCCGTTACGAGTGCGCGACTGCCGTCAGCGCTTCGCGCACGCGCTGCAGGCCTTCCACGCAATCGGGCACGCTCACTGCTCCGGCGCTCAGGCGGAACCAGCCGTCTTCCTGTTTGAGGCCGAAGGCCTGGAAGGGGACGACGGCGAAACCGGCTTCGTTGAGGAGGAACACGCGGATCTCTTCGTTGGTGCGAAACCGGTCGAGCAGGTGGAACTGGGCGGAGAGGTAGATCGCCCCCTGCGGCGCGATCGCGTCGACCGGGAGGCCGTCGCGTTTCATGGCCATGAGGCCGTCATAGAGGGTGTCGAGACGGAGGCGGAGCTCGCGGATCATCGTGTCGTGGAAGGCGGCGATGTCGTCGTGCTGTGTCAGGAACTGCGCCACGGCCAATTGCTCTGCCCGGGGAGCCCAGGCGCCGATGTGGCCGAGGATGTCGGACATGCGTGCGGTGACGGCGGGCGGGGCGACCGTCCAGCCGACCCGGATGCCGGTCGCGGCCAGCGCCTTGGAGATGCCGTCCACGAAGATCGTGTACGCGGCGGATTCCGGCACCACCTGCGGCGGCGCGTAGTGCTTGTTGTAGCCGAAGGTGAGCATCCAGTAGACCTGGTCCCACAATAAATACAGCGGGCGGTCGCCGGTGCCGCGGCGGCGCTCGTTCTCCTCGACCACGAGCGTGGCGATCGCTTCGACCTCGCTCTTGGCCATGACCGTGCCGGTCGGATTGAGGGGGGTGCAGACGGCGATCAGCCGCGCGTCGCGGACGTGCGGGCGGATCATCTCCGCGGTGGGCATGAAGTTCGTGTCCGCGCCGACGACCAGCTCGACCGGCACGCCGCCGGCCAGGTAGGTGTAATGGTTGTTGTTCCACGACGGGGTCGGGTAGATGACCTTGTCGCCGGGATCGACGACCGCCTGATACGCGGCGTAGATGATCGGGCGCGCGCCGCCGGCGATCATGATCGATTCGACGGGATAGGTGAGGCCGAGCTGCTCCCGGAAGAACCGCGCCACGCTCTCCCTCAGGGCGAGCGTCCCTTCGGACGGCGGGTAGTTCGTCTCGCCGGCGAGCAGGTTTTTCACGATCAGGTCGCGGAGCGGTTCGGGGATCCCGAACTGCTTCGGCGAGAAGTCGCCGACGGTGAGGTTGGCCACGGAGCGGCCGGAGCGGATCAGCGCCGTGACCTCCCGGGAGACCTTCAGCACTTCGGATCCGATCAGGTGTTGCGCGAGCGAGGAGAGGGAGGCGTCGGTGACGCGAGTCAGGACGTCAGTCATTGCGGCGGGGATTGTATGCGCGATGAATCTTCCAGAGGTCCTTGAGCGCGTGGCCGAAGTCGGTCGATTTCACCTTCGAGCCTTTGACGTCGTGCCAGGTCATGATCGGGAGCTCGTAGATCGCGCGGGCGGCGGCGTCGCGGCCGCGCTGCCGGACGAGGCGGGCAATGATCTCGACGTCGAAGATCCAGCGCGAGATGAACGGCTCGGCGAAGAGCTCGCGGATGGGGTCGCTGGTGCGGAATAGCTTCGCGCCGCATTGCGTGTCGTATACGGCCAGCCCGAGGGATGAGGAGATGAGGGTGGCGCCGACGCGGCCGAAGTAGTGGCGGCCGGGGTTGCGGCTGATGGAGCGGCCGAGGAGGCGGACCCGGGCGGCGAAGACCATCTCGATCTCGGGACGGTTGCCGAACACCTGGAGGAAGGCCGGGATCTCGCCGAGGGGGGTGGCCAGGTCGGCATCCCAGAAGCCGAAGTAGTCCGGCTTCCGCTCGATGGCGGCGAGCATCCCGCGCCGGACGGCTTCGGCCTTGCCGCTGTTGCGCTCGAGGTCGAGGACGGAGTTCCGCGCGGGATCGGCGGCGCGCAGCGATTCGAGGAGGCGCAGCGTCCCGTCGGTGCTGCCGTCGTTCACGAAGAGGAACTCGACCCGCAACCCTTCCGGCGCGAATGCGCGGAAGGCGTCGACGGGGAGCCGGTGCTCTTCGTTGAAGCAGGGGACGACGACGATCAAATGCACGCCGCGCATTCTAAGCGGGGAAATGTTGGTGTCGGGTGTCAGGTGTCAGGTGTCTGGGATGTTTCGCCCGGGCGACAAGCCTCAGACACCTGACACCCGACACCTGACACCATTCGTCCAGATACAATGAGCGTCCGACTGACTCGTCAACGTGTTGACCAGTCAGCACGCTGACTATGAAAATCCAGACGATCGAGACCTCGGTTCACGGGCGTTACCTTTACGAAGACCGCGGCACGGAACGGCTGCTGGTCGGCTTTCACGGGTATGGGGAGGACGCGACGGCGCACCTGGCGGAGCTGGAACGGATCCCCGGGGTCGAGCGCTGGTCGGTGGTGGCGGTGCAGGCGCTGCATCCTTTCTATACGCGGACGCAGAGCATCGTGGCGAGCTGGATGACCGGCCTCGACCGCGAGGTGGCGATCGCCGACAACATCGCCTACGTCCGGCGCATCCTCGCCGCGCTGCCGCCTCCTCGCACGCTCGTGTTCGCCGGCTTCTCGCAGGGGGCAGCGATGGCCGCACGGGCTGCCGCGTACGCTGCGAAACCGGCCGGTCTCATCCTGCTCGGCGGCGACATCCCTCCCGAGATTCACGCCGATCCCGGCGTCACGCTGCCGCCGGTGCTCCTCGGCCGTGGGACGCGCGACGAGTGGTACTCTGAGGAAAAGCTCAACAAAGACCTGAGCTATCTCGAAGCGACGACGCGAGTCACGCGCTGCGTCTTCGAAGGCGGGCACGAGTGGACGGACCCGTTCCGCACCGCTGCGGGAGAGCTCCTGAGGAGCCTCGATGCGTAAACTCCTGCTGGCTTTCCTGCTCGCCACGTCCGCAGCTGCCTTCGCGGACGAGCCGAAGATCGAGATCGTCCGGACCAGCGACACCTCCGTGACCTTCCGCGAGCGGCTTCCCGACCGGGTCTTCATCGACGAAGCGGCCCACGTGTTCCACCACAGCGGCTGCCCGCAAGTCACGAAGGCGATGCCGAAGCTCGCGCCGGCCGCGGCTACGTTGCGGGGCTACAAGGCGCATTGCCCGGCGCTTCGCAAGGCGGAGTACGCCACCCGCACCGTCACCCGCAAGCCGCGCGATCCGAAGGTCATCTCGGTCCTCTACCTCGGCAACAGCCTCGTCTACTACAACGAGATTCCGGCCATGACGCGGGAGGTCGGTGCGCGCGAGCCGCGTCCGCTGCGCGTCGACGCCGTCACCCGCAGCGGCGTCTCGCTGGAGCAACTCTGGAACGACACCGAGGCGCTGCGCAAGCTGTGGGTCGAGCACTGGGATTACGTGTTGATTCAGGGCGGCGGCGGTGGAGTCGGCCCGACCCGGAACGCGGCGCTCTTCAACGATTACCTCGGGCGCTTCACGGCCGCGGTGCGCAAGAGCGGAGCGCAACCGCTGTTCTACATGGTGTGGCGCAGCGAGAGCCCGGCCGCGCACAACGCCGCCGCCCTCGAGTCGGCGAAGCGGCTGAACATGCCGGTCGTGCCGGTGGGGCTGGCGTGGACCGACCTCACCTCCCGCGGGCGTTTCAAGCGCCTCGACTGGGACGGCGTGCACCAGGACGCGTTCGGTGCATACCTCGTCGCCTGCACCGTCTACTCGTTCATCTACAACAAGCCGGCGCACGGGGCTCCGTATCAGTTCAAGCACCTGGCGGTAAAGAGCGAGGTGTATGACGACGCCCTGCGCGAGCAGAACCCGACCCCCGAGGATGCGCGGGCGATCCAGGACGCGGCGTGGAAGGCGGTGCAGAAGGTAAAACTGTCAGGATGACAGCGGGGTCGAAAGTTGTTGTACCGCCTCCTGATGTCCGTCCGCCTCGATCGGCTCAAAGAGCGCCTCAAAGAGATTCCTGACCGGCCCGGGGTCTACCTGCACAAGAACGCGGCGGGAGAGGTCATCTACGTCGGCAAAGCGCGGAACCTGAAGAACCGCGTCACCTCGTACATCGCGGGCCGCGGCGCGCGCGACGCGAAGACGATGACGCTGATCAACGAGATCGACGCGATCGACTTCGTCACCACGAACAACGAGCTCGAGGCGATCCTCCTCGAGAACAACCTCATCAAAGGGCACCAGCCCCGCTACAACATCCTCCTCCGGGACGACAAGAGCTACCCGTATCTCAAAGTCACGATGTCCGAGGACTACCCGCGGGTGGTGTTCACCCGGCGGATGGACCGGAAGAAAGGGGACCTCTTCTTCGGACCCTTCTTCGCCGGAACGGCGCGGCGCATCCTCAAGCTGGTCGCCGACCAGTTCAAGCTACGCAGTTGCGACCTCGACATCCGGGAAGGGAAGAACGCGCTCGTGCGCCCCTGCCTGTACTACGACATGCACCAGTGCCTCGGCCCGTGCGTGGTCGGGCTGACCACGACGGACCTCTATCGCGAGATGGTGGACGACGTGGTCCTCTTCCTCGGCGGGAAGACGAAGGAGCTGCAGTCGCGCCTCAGCGATCGCATGCACCGGGCGGCCGAGGGGGAGAACTTCGAGCTCGCGACGTACTACAGGGACCTGATCCGCACCGTGGAGCGCATCCAGGCAGAGCAGCAGGTGGCCTCGGCAGAAGACGAGGACATGGACGTCTGGGGGCTGTACGAGGAGGGGAGCGACGTCGCGGTGCAGCTCTTCGTCATCCGCGGCGGAAACGTCGTCGACCGGCGGGAGCTATTCTGGGAGAAGGTCGCGGACTACCAGCAGGGCTACTTCCTCAGCGAGATCCTCCAGCGCTACTACCAGGACAACCTCTTCATCCCGCAGGAGATCCTGGTGCCGTTCGAGGTGGAGGAGAAGGACCTGCTGACGGAGTGGCTGGCCAGGCAGGCCAACCGGAAGACGCAGGTGCGCGTGCCGCAGCGCGGGCGCGGCGTCGACCGGATCGACCTCGCGAACCGCAACGCGCGGCTGTCGCACGAGTCGCGGTTCCGCAAGTCGACCCAGGACCGCCTGCAGATCGCCGGACAGCGTCTCGGCACGATCCTGAGCCAGGCCACCGGCTGGGCCGACCGCGAGATCCAGAAGATCGAGTCGTTCGACATCTCCAACATCCAGGGGAGCGATTCCGTGGCCGGCATGGTGGTGATGGACCGCGGCAAGTTCGACAAGAACCAGTACCGGATCTTCAACATCAAGACGGTGATCGGCGCGGACGACTTCCGGTCCATCGCGGAGGCGGTGGACCGCCGCTACCGCCGGGTGCTGGAGGACAACAAGGAGCTGCCGGACCTGATCCTCATCGACGGCGGCCGCGGGCAGCTCAACGCTGCGCTGGCGGCGCTGCACAAGCTCGGCATCGAGGAGATCCCGATCGCCGGCCTGGCGAAGCGGGAGGAGGAGATCTACGTCCCCGATCGCGACGAGCCGCTCCGCCTCGAGAAGCGCGACCCGGCGCTGCAGCTCCTGCAGATGGTCCGCGACGAGACCCACCGTTTCTCCGTCGCCTCCCATCGCCGGAGGCGCAGCAAGCGCACCCTGCACAGCGAGCTGGACGACCTCCCGGGCATCGGCGGCAAGCGCAAACGCCTCCTCCTGGAACGCTTCGGCAGCGTCAGCGCCATCCGCCAGGCCAGCGCGCAGGACCTGATGAACGTGCTGGGGCGGAAGGTGGGGCAGTCGTTGTTTGATGAGCTGCATGCGGGGTGACGGTGTTGTCGGTTGTCAGTTGTCGGTTGTCTGTGGAGTAGGGCTTTAGGCGTTTGGCTTTAAACGTTTGGGGTGTGCTCCCGAAGCCGAAACACCCCAAAGGCCCAACGCCTAAGGCCCAACGCCATAAAGGCGCAGACAACCGACAACTGACAACCGACAACAATGAAGCTCGCCGCAGATGCGATAATCCGCGCCGTCCATAACGGACAGTAAGCGGAAGAAGGGGCGGGGCAGCAATGCTGGAAGGCGAAATCGGCCAGATCCAACTCATCGAACGACTCGTGGAGCTGTGGCGCGAGCAGTTCACCGGAGCGATCCGGTTCGAGAACGACGGCATCATCAAGATCATCTATTTCAAGGGTGGCGACATCCTGTCGGCGAGCACGAACGACCGCTCCGACAGCATCGACGAGATCCTGATGCGCGCGGGGAAGGTCTCGCGCGAGCACGTGAAGCAGGCGCTGGCGAAGCGGAAGGAGTCCGAGACCCTCGGCGACGCGCTGCTCAACCTCGGCTTCATCACCCGGAAGGAGCTGACCTGGGCCCGCCGCGTCCAGGTGGTCGGGGTCATCCGCTCCATCGCCGCCTGGACCGACGGCTCGTTCACCATCGTGGCCGACTACCTGCCCAAGCGCGACGAGGGGACGCTCTTCCCGCTGCCGCAGGTGCTGGTCGAGCTGATCGTCACGGAGCAGGACCGCGCCCGCTTCGAGCAGGTGCTCGACGGCGGCGAGGCCGTCTTCACGAAGACGGCTGACTTCGACGATGTCTGGCGCCGCCTCGGCCTGAATGAGGACGCCGAGGCGATCGCGGTGGAGATCGACGGCACGAAGACGGCGGGGGAAGTCGCCACGGCTTCGAACCGCGACACGTTCAACGTCTACAAGCTGCTGCACGCGCTGTCGATCCTCCGGATCCTCAGCCGTGCCGAAAAACCTCAGGCAGAACCTCAGTTTGCGCTCGACGACTTCGCCACGGCGGGAGTCGCCGACGCCGCGGATCTCTGGAACGATCCCGCTCCCGCGGTGGCGGCCACGCCGGAGTTCGAGCTGGACACCGCGGACGAAGAGATGGATGCGTTCGCGCAGGCGCCGACGATGCCGGGGCTCTCGCTCGACGACACGGCGGTCGAGCCGCTGCCGCACCAGATGGCGGACGAGGCTCCGCTGCCGGCCGCCTCGGTCTGGGACGAGCCGGACGAGCTGCCGCTCGAGCCGGAGCCGGTGGGGGCGACACCCGCCCCGATGCCGACCTGGGACACGCCGCCGCGCGACGCGCGGTCGGTGCCGGTGCAGACGTCCGTCGAGGCCCCCGCTGAAGCGGAAGAGGAGCCGAGCTGGGGCTTCGACGAAGCGCAGCTCGAGACCGCCCGCCGCGCGGAGATCCCGGCCGCCGCACCGGCGGCCGCGAGGTCCGTTCCGGAGCCGGAGGCGAAGCGCGGCCGTTACGGTCTCGTGCTGGCGCTGCTCACGATCGCCATCCTCGGAGCGGCCGGCTATTTCGGCTTCCTCTGGTGGCAGAGGCGGCAGGAGAGCGGAGACAACCTCGTCGCGCAGCGGCCGGCGCGCCGCGATCCGGGAGCCGCACCGCTGGCCACGACTCCTCCCGCGATTCCAGCCACGGAAACGACCAGCACTGCCGCCGCGGCGCCGGCCGTCATCACGCCTACCGGGACCGTCACCGAGACCGCGCCGGCCCCGGCGGTGATCAATCCGGCGCCCGCGGCCACGACCACGACCACCGCGGCAGCAGCCCCTCCGGCGCCGATGCAGATCACGGCGGCGCCGCCGGCGACCAGCACCAGCCAGGCCCTGCCGCGCGTCACCGCGCGCGTCCCCGCCGGCCGCGAGCGGATCGACGCGATGGCCCGTGAATACGCGGCCAACCCGACCGGGAACTACACGGTGCAGATCCAGATCCTCTGCGATCCCGCCAACCTCGAAAAGGCGATACGGGACGGAGGGGAGAACCTCTGGTTCGTCCCCCAGACCCTCGGCCAGCGCTCCTGCTACCGCGTGTTCTGGGGGCACTTCGACTCCCGCGCCCAGGCCCAGCAGGCGCTGGCGCAGGTGCCGGCGTCGTTGCGCGACAAGAGCTCCGCCGTGAAAGCGGTGCCGAAGTAGTGAGGTAGCGCGGGTTCACCATGCCCTTCCTCATCGACGGCAGCAACGTTCTCGGAGCGATGCGCGTCGACCGCCACGGGGACGAGTCCAAGCGCGGACTCGTCCGCCTGCTGGCCGGGTTCGCGCGGGCGAAGAAGACCAGGGTCACCTGCATCTTCGACGGTCCGGAGCCGCACAGCTTCGGCCGCCATCTCGGCAACGTGACGGTCGTCTTCAGCGGCACCCGCAAGGCCGACGACCTGATCGCCGAGCGGGCCGCGCAGGGGAGGGGGTGGAGCGTCGTCACCGCCGACGCCGGCCTCGCGGCGCGCGTGCAGCGGCGACAGGTGAGCGTGATCGCGCCGGCCGCGTTCATCCGGGAGATGGAGACCGAGTCGAGCAGCGAGCCGGAGCTCGGCGACGACTGGGATGCTTACTTTTCCGACGACAAAAACCGGCTGAAATTTTGATGTCGGCACGCCGACATCGTTACTAAGTCACTAAAACAGCAGCAATTTACCTCGCAGAATTAAATCCCGTCGGCGCTGTTATCCTCCCTGCGTGGAGCGAACCGGAGGATCGCGGCGAAGTCCCGAGCGCAAGCGAGGGACCGGATCGAGGAAAGTCCGAACTCCTACGGGCAGCAGGCTGGCTAACGGCCAGGCGCGGTGACGCGACGGAAAGTGCAACAGAAAACAAACCGCCGACCGTGACGCCGAGCGCAAGCGAGGTGGAACGAGGTAAGGGTGAAACGGTGCGGTAAGAGCGCACCGCGTCGCACGTGAGTGTCGACGGCATGGCAAACCCCCTGCGGAGCAAGACCAAATAGGGACGCAATGGACCCGCCCGTGTCCGTTCGAGTGTCCGGGTAGGTTGCTCGACCGTCGCAGTAATGCGAGCGGCAGACGAATGATCCTCGCCCTGAACGCGCAAGCGTGAAGGGAGACAAAATTCGGCTTACAGGTTCGCTCCACGCTTCTTCCTTCGGGATTGAGGATGAAGGATTGAGGATTGAGGAGAAAGCATCGGAGAATGTCCCCGTGCATTCTTCTTCCTCCTCAATCCTCAATCCTCAATCCTCAATCCCGTCCCCCCGCCTCATCGCGCCGCGAGCAATCCCACAACACGCCCACATCGCCATCCTCGCCTCCTCCGGCCCCTCGGAGCGGGCGCGCATCGTCGAAGGCGCGCGGGCCATCGAGCGGCTCGGGCATCGCGTCACCATCGCCGCGAACGTCGACCGCCGCCACCGCGGCTACCTGGCCGGGACCGACGACGAGCGGGTCGAGGAGCTCAATCGCGCCTTCCGCTCGCCGGAGTACGACGCCTTTTTCTTCGCCCGCGGCGGCTACGGCGCCATGCGCATCCTCGACCGGATCGACTACGCCGCCTTTGCCGCGAATCCGCGGCCGCTGGTCGGGTTCAGCGACATCACCGCCATCCACCAGGCGCTCGCGACCCAGGTCGGCGTGGCCAGCTTTCACGGCCCGATGATCAACCTCGACTTCCGCGGCGGGCTCAGTCCGGACATCGAACGGTGGTTCTGGGACATGCTCAGCGGCGGGGCGCCGCTCACGCGCGAATTCGCGGCCGGCGACGTGGTCGTGGAAGGGGAAGCGGAAGGGCCGCTCTTCGGCGGCTGCCTGGCCCTGACGCAGTCGCTGGTCGGCACGGCGTACGACTATTGGGTCGACGGCGGCATCTGGTTCTGGGAAGACGTCGACGAGCCGCTTTACCGTCTCGACCGTATGTTGACCCACCTACGCCTGTCTGGCAGAATGCAGGCGGTCCGGGGTGTACTCATCGGCACATTGAAGGATTGCGGCGACGACGCGGAATTGCTCGCGTTTCTGCGCGAATTCTTCGAGCCGCTGCAGATCCCAGTCGTACGCAACCTCCCCATCGGGCATCACGGAAACAATCTCCTGATGCCGGTCGGCAGGACAGTGCGTCTCGATACCCGGGATCGGGCGTTCACCGTCACGGAAGCAGCGGTCACATCATGAGCGACGAGGCTGGCAGAGGGATGAAGGCCGTCTTCAAGACGACAGGCGGATCGATGCGCGATCCGCTGAAAGACTCTCAGCTCGCCTTTTCCGCCGGCGATAAGATCTTCGCCCAGGGCGACCTCGGCACCGAGATGTTCATCGTGCATGACGGGGTGGTCGAGATCATCAAGCACATCGGCGGCGAATCGCACGTCCTCTCCCGCCTCGAGAAGGGCGACTTCTTCGGCGAGATGGCCATCCTGGAGGCCATGCCCCGCACCGCCGACGCCGTGGCCGTGACGGAGGTCCACGTCGTGGCCATCAACGGCTCGCGGTTCGATGAGATGCTCCGCAAGAACCCCGAGGTTGCGGTGCGCATCATCCGCAAATACTCGAAGCGCCTCCGCGAGGCGAACACGCTCCTCGAGAAGCTCGTCGGGCGCGAGGTGGACGTCGATCACGTCTCGATGGATGCCACCGTGATCGCCCCCGCCGAAAAGGCGACCCGCCACCGCCTGGTGGACGTGGCCACCGGCACCGCCTTCTTCTTCAGCAACGGCGACGAGACCACCATCGGCCGCGCCGACCCTGTCACCGGGATCCTCCCCGACGTCGACCTCACCCCGGTCGACAACAACCGCTCCGTCTCCCGCCGCCACGCCAAGATCATCCGCAGCGGCGAGGATTACCACGTCCTCGAAGAGGTGGGCACGGTCAACGGCACCTACGTCAACGACCAGCGCATCCCCACCGGAGTGCCGGTGACGCTGCACAATGGGGATCTGTTGAAGATCGGGCTGATTGCGATGAAGGCGGTTTTCGATTAGGCCCACGAGAGAGGGACGACGGGAGGCCCTTCGTCGGTCCACCTCCGGTAGAGAAACGCACCTATCCCGCACACCTCCCGCACAATAACCGCGTGCTCACACCCGACACCTCCATCGAATTCCTCAAAGGGGTTGGTCCCGGCCGGGCGGAGCTGCTTCGGGCCGCGGGTGTGGAGACGATCCGCGACCTGCTGCACTTCTTCCCTCATCGCTATGAGGACCGGCGGCATCCCGCGCGGATTGCGGACCTGGGGCGCTCGCTCGATGTGCCGGTGCTGATCCGCGGGCGGATCGTCTCGGCGCACGCGCGCGTCTCGCCCGTGAAGCGGATGCGGCTCTTCGAGGCGGTGCTGGACGACGGCACCGGCTCCGTGAAGCTGATCTGGTTCAATCAGGCCTTTCTCGCCGATCAGATCAAGCAGGGCGACCGGCTGGCGGTCTACGGCGCGCCGCGCTCCACCGGGTACCGCGCGCTGACCATCGAAAGCCCCGACTGGGAGAAGTTCGAGGGGAACGAGGAGGAAGAGGGGGCCATCGTCCCGATCTACTCCAAGGTCGGCAACATCCCGGTCAAGGCGCTGCGGAAGATCGTCGCCGCCGGGCTGGAGACGCTCCCACTCCTCGAAGATCCGCTCCCTCCCGGTCTCCGCGACCGCCTCGGCGTGATCGACCTGCAGACCGCCATCCGCACGCTCCACCAGCCGGACGAGCTCACCGGACCGTTCCTCGGCCAGCGGTCGCCGGCACACCTGCGGGTGATCCTGCAGGAGTTCTTCATGTTCCAGCTCGCGCTCCGCGTCCGCCGCGCGAACGAGGAGACGACAAAGAAATCGCGCATCATCGAGGTAGACGACGGGATCCGCGAAGAGGTCAAACGGGTGCTCCCGTTCAAGCTGACGGGTGCACAGAAACGTGTGCTCCGCGAGATCGCGGACGACCTCCGCTCCGAGCGCCCGATGTACCGCCTCCTGCAGGGCGACGTCGGCAGCGGCAAGACCATCGTGGCCCTCATCGCGGCGCTGATCATGATCCGCAACGGCCACCAGGTGGCGCTGCTGGCGCCGACCGAGATCCTGGTCGAGCAGCACTTCCAGCGCATCCAGCAGTTGCTTGACCAGACGAACATCCAGACGAATGACCGCTCGGTCATCATGGCGCGCGCGACCGGCTCGATGGGTGCGAGCGAGCGCCGCACGCTCGTCGCCGGCCTCCGCGACGGCTACATCCAGCTCGTGGTCGGCACCCACGCGCTGCTCGAGGAGGCGATCCAGTTCAAGTCCCTCGGCCTGGCCATCGTCGACGAGCAGCACCGGTTCGGCGTCGAGCAGCGCCAGAAGCTCTTCTCCAAAGGAGCGCTCCCCGACATCCTGGTCATGACCGCCACGCCGATCCCGCGCTCGCTCGCGCTGGCGATCTACGGCGACCTCGAGCTCTCGGTCATCGACGAGCTGCCACCCGGACGGCAGCGCGTCAAGACCGCGGTGCGGTCGTCCGCCGACGTCGACCGCGTCTATGACTTCGTCGACGCCCAGCTCGGCGAGGGGGCGCAGGCGTACTTTGTCTACCCGATCATCGAGGAGTCGGAGAAGTCGAACCTCAAGCCGCTGACCCAGGGCTTCGAGGCGACCAAACAGCGCTTCCCGAACCGCCGGCTGGCCATGCTGCACGGCCGGATGAAGCCGGCCGAGAAAGAGGAGACGATGCAGCGCTTCAAGCGCGGCGAGCTCGACATCCTCGTGGCCACGACCGTGATCGAGGTGGGGATCGACGTGGCGAACGCCTCGATCATGCTCATCGTCGACGCCGACCGTTTCGGCCTCTCCCAGCTCCACCAGCTGCGCGGCCGCGTCGGCCGCGGCGAGCGCAAGTCCTACTGCATCCTCCTCCGCGATGAGAAAGCATCCGGCGAGACGAAGGACCGCCTGGCGCTCTTCGAGAAATCCCGGGACGGCTTCGAAGTCGCCGAGCATGACCTCCAGATCCGCGGCCCCGGCGAGTTCCTCGGCACCCGCCAGTCCGGCTCCATGCGCTTCCGCATGGGCCACATCCTCCGCGACTACGACCTGATGGAGAAGGCGCGCGACCTGGCCATCACCTCGATCGACGAGGACCTGCCTCGAGCCGAGGAGACCGCACGCGCACTCCTCGGAATCCCGGTCCCGGAAGCCGCGACGCGGGACTGAAGGTGACCGCTCATGGGATCAAGCCCATGTTCGATCACCTTGAACTCCATCGCCGTCACGTTCAACTGTCCTCCAGGCGAGACTCAAGATGAAAATCATGGGGTTCAACTGTCCTCCCGGTGAGACTCAAGATGAAAATCGACGAGTTCAACTGTCCTGAAGGTGAGACTGAAGGTGAAAATCATGACCTTCAACTATCTCCGCGATCACGTTAAAGGCGTGCGCGATGGGGTTAATGCACTGCGCGAGATCCACGGCTCCGCCGAGAACCACGCTTCTCGCCTGTAACGCGACCCCGTGCCACAGGCGATATGCGCGCGGGCGCGACGTTTCGCGCGCGACTCGCGTATCTTTATTTCGACATCCCATGACCCGACTCCTGCTCGCCCTCCTCCTTGCCACCCCCCTCCTCGCCCAGAACGCCGATCTCTCCATCTCCGCGGCTCCCGCCGGCGCCGTCTTCCATACCCAGCCGGCCGAGGTGGCGATCGTGGTCGCCAACGCCGGACCCGACCGGGCGACGAACGTCGTCGTCGACTCCGTGCAGGCGCTGGATGACAGGATCGATCCGCGCTGCGCTCGCGTAGAGGCGGGGTTCCGCTGCGTGGCGGACGCCGTCGAGCCGGGCACGTCGGTCACGTTCCGGGCGCGGACGGGATCGCACTCGAGCGTCCGCCCGATGCGGTTCGACCTCACGGTCAGGTCCGACCAGGCCGACCCGAATCCCGCGAACAACTCCTATCTGCTGCTCGCCGACTGGCTCGACCAGTCCTCGGCCGAAGTCACCGTGAGCGCGCCTCCGGCGCTCGACGCGCAGAAGCGGGGGACGGTGCGCGTCTCGTTCGAGAACCGCTCCGGCTATGCCGCCACGGACGCGAAGCTCCTCCTGCGCGTCACCAGCCTGGCCCGCGTGATCGCCGTCGACCCCGCCCTCAGCTGCACCACCGGAGTGGGACAGATCGTCTGCGCGCTCCCGGCAGTCGCCGCTCACTCGACGTTCGAGGCGGCATTCGAAATCGAGCTGCTCCTCGAAACGCTGATCTTCTACAGCGCGAGCGTGGAGTGGGGCGACCTCGGCTTTGAGGGCACCCAGTTCGTGACCCACTTCCGCGACTTCGACGTGACGACCACCGCCGACTCCGGACCGGGATCGCTGCGGCAGGCCATCATCGACGCGAACGCGCTCTGCACCATCAACGAGCGCGCCTGCCGGATCCGCTTCCTGATCGCCGAGCCGCCCACAGCCGAGGGCTGGTACACGATCCAGCCGCGCACCCCGCTGCCGGAAGTGACGGCTCCCTGGATGCTCGTCGACGGCCGCACGCAGACCGACGTCCATCCCGATCGCCCCGAGGTCTTCCTCGACGGGTCGGCGGTGAACGCCGACGGGCCCGGCCTCTCCCTTGGTACGTACCGTACCGGCGTGTATGGGTTGGCGATTGGTAATTTTCGTGGCAATGGCATTTCGATCCGCACCGGCGACCAGCACGTCATCCAGGGCAACTTCCTCGGCGTCGACCCGACCGGCTCGCGCGCGGCGCCGAACGGCGGCCGCGGCGTCGAGGTCCTGTCCGGCTTCGCGCTCGTCGAGCACAACGTCCTCAGCGGCAACGGGCGGAGCGGCGCCTTCCTCTGGTGCCGGAACGTCCAGGTGACGGGGAATCGCATCGGCGTGGCCGCGCACAGCGACGAGGCGATCGGCAACGGCGCGAGCGGCATCTTCATCGGCCCGCGCGGCACCGGCTACGGGAGGGCGGCGGTGACAGAGAACGTCATCGCCAACAACCGCGACTTCGGCGTGGCCCTCGGCATCTACGCCGTCGCCGTCGTCGAGCGCAACCGCATCTTCAACAACGTCCAGGGCGGCATCGACATCGGCCTCGACGGTCCCACCGTCGACGCCCCCGCCAGCGCCGAGATCCCGGCGCCGCCGACCATCCTCTCGGTCCGCTTCGACGGAACCGCCACGATCATCGAAGGCTTCACCCGCGCCGGCAGTGCCAACAACGTGGTCGCGACGCCGCGGGCGGTCGAGCTCTACGCGAATACCGCGGTGGACGGACAGGGCTTCGCCGAAGGGGAGCGCCTCCTGGGCACCGCGACCATGAACGGCCTGAGCTTCACGCTCCGCCACGAAGGCGATCTCCGCGGCAGCTGGATCACCGGCATCGCCCGGCAGCGCTCGAGTTACTTCAGCGGCGAGTACGAGGTAGAGGCGACCTCGGAGTTCAGCAGGCCGGTGAAGGCGGAGTAGGTCCGATGACACGGCTCCTGCTCTCGCTCTTTCTGACCACCCAGCTGCTTGCCCAGGCGACGGAGCTGCGCGTCGTCACGGTCGCCGATTCCGGGCCGGGGTCGCTGCGGCAGGCGATCGTCGATGCAAACGCGCTTTGCGCGGCGGACGGGCAGGCGTGCCGGATTTCGTTTGCGATGCTCGAGCCGTTGCCGGAGGCGGGGTGGTACACGATCCGGCCGCGGACGCCGTTGCCCGAAGTGACGGCGGCCAGCATAGTCATCGACGGGCGGACGCAGCCCGACACCAACCCGGCCGGTCCGGAGATCTTCCTCGACGGCTCCCACGCGGTGGCGGACGGGCCGGGTCTCTTCTTCCGGACGGTCGACACGAAAGTGTATGGATTGGCGGTCGGGAACTTTCGCGGCAACGGCATGACCATCGTCCAGCCCAGGCCGGGAGCGCATCTGATCGCCCGGAACTACCTCGGCGTCGATCCGACCGGCGAGCGCGCCGCGGCCAACGGCGGGCGCGGTCTGGAGGTCCTGGGCGGCGGCACGGTGACGGTGGAGGACAACGTCCTCAGCGGCAACGTCCGCAGCGGCGCTTACCTCTGGACCCGCGGTGCCCTCGTGCAGCGGAACAGGATCGGCGTCGGCGCGCACACCGATGCGCTGCTCGGGAACTTTGCCAGCGGCATCTTCATGGGGGAAGCGATCCGGTTGATCCACGGCCGCAACGAGATCCTGGAGAACGTCATCGCCAACAACGCCGAGTTCGGAGTGGCGCTGGCGGTGAACGCCCTCACCACCGTCAGCCGGAACAGGATCGAGGGGAACGGCCTCGGCGGCATCGACGTCAGGCTGGACGGCCCCACCGCCGGTACGCCTGCAAACCCCGCCGTGCCCGGAACGCCCGTGCTGCTCCGCGCGTACTTTGACGGGACGGGAACGATCATCGAGGGCTTCACGCGTCTCTCCCTGCGGACCCCCCTGAACGATCTGACCGTCAGCTCGTCGCCCGAGCTCTACGCCAACGCCGCCGTCGACGCGCAGGGCTTCGCCGAGGGGCAACGGTATCTCGGCACGCCAGAATGGCTGGAGGCCGCGCAGCCGCCGGGGACGACGGACAGCTACTTCCGTCTCCGCTACGAAGCCGACCTGCGCGGCCTCTGGATCACCGCCATCGGGCACCAGTCGTCGAGCTACTTCAACGGCGAGTACGTCCAGTTCTTCAGCTCGGAGTTCAGCAGGCCGGTGAAGGTGGGGTAGGGGCCTCCACTGCAGCCTCCACTGCAGCCAGCGGCGCGCGCGTGTCATGCGTTACACTGCGCCGCCATCTCGACCACGTGAGCTTCGACTTGAATTCACCCTCTCAGCGATACGTACTCAGCGGCCTTCGCCCTACGGGCCGCATCCATCTCGGCAACTACTTCGGCGCGGTGAAGAACTGGGTCGAGCTGCAGGACCGGTATCCGTCTTTCTGCATGGTGGCGGACTGGCACGCGCTCACCTCGGATTACGCCGATCCGTCGAAGGTGCGGCAGGCGACGTTCGACGCGGTCGGGGACATGATCGCGGCCGGGCTCGACCCGGAGCGCTGCGTCCTCTTCCTGCAGTCGGAGGTGAAGGAGCACGCGGAGCTGCATCTGCTGCTCTCCATGTGCACGCCGCTGCCGTGGCTGGAGCGGGTCCCGACGTTCAAGGACCAGCAGGCGCAGCTCCAGGAGAAGGACCTCAACACCTACGGCTTCCTCGGCTATCCGCTGCTGCAGACGGCCGACATCCTCGTCTACCGCGCGCACTTCGTGCCGGTCGGGGAAGACCAGGCCGCGCACCTCGAGCTGTCGCGGGAGATCGTCCGCCGCTTCAACAACTTCTACGGCGACGTTTTCCCCGAGCCGCAACCTCTCTTTACTGCCACGCCGAAAGTCCCCGGGCTGGACGGGCGGAAGATGTCGAAGTCGTACGGCAACACCATCCCGCTCAGCGCGAGCGCGGACGACATCCGGACGCTCGTCTCGACCATGTTCACCGACCCGAACCGCGTGCGCCGCACCGATCCGGGCAACCCCGACATCTGCAACCTGTTCCACTTCCACAAGCTCTTCTCGGACGACGCCACCATCGCGCGCGTCGACCATGAATGCCGCACCGCGCAGATCGGCTGCGTGCAGGACAAGAAGCTGCTGACCGAGATCATGATCGAGAAACTCGCGCCCATCCGCGCGCGGCGTGAAGAGATCGACCGCGATCCCGGCATCGTCTGGAACGCCCTCCGCGCCGGCAACGCCAAGGCACGCGAGCGCGCCGCCGAGACCATGGAACAGGTGCGGAAGGCGATGAAGATCGATTACCCCGAGCTCGGCTCATGAGCGACGAAGAGAAGAACGAAGTCGCGGATGCGCCGGTGGCCGAGCCGATCACGCAGGGCGCGGCCATGCCGGAGCCGGAGAGCGACGCCACGGCGTACAAGGTCACGCTCCCCACGTTCCACGGCCCGCTCGACCTCCTGCTGCACCTGCTCAAGAAGCACGAGATCGACATCTACGACATCCCCATCGTGCTCATCACCGAGCAGTACACGGACTACCTCGACACGATGACCGAGCTCGATCTCGACATCGCCGCCGACTACATCTACATGGCTTCGGTGCTGATCAACATCAAGTCGCGCATGCTCCTGCCGCGCGACGAGAGCGGCGACGGTAACGACGTCGACGACCCGCGCAAGGAGCTGGTCGACCGGCTGCTCGAGTACCAGCGCTTCAAGGCGGTGGCCGAATCGTTCGCGGAGCTCGACGTGCTGCGCATGGGGATGTGGGCGCGCCCCCGCGTCCCGCCGCCCGGCTCCGACGAGCCGAACGAAGTGGACATGAGCGACGTCGGACTCTTCGACCTCATCGACGCGTTCCGCACCGCCCTGGTGCGCTACCGGCAGAACCATCCCCAGGCCATCGAGCTGCAGCGCCTCTCGCACAAGGTATCGGACAAGATGCGCGAGCTCTACGCCAAGCTGCAGGAGAAAGCGCCGCTGCGTTTGCAGTGGTTCCTCGAAGGGCGCGACCGCAACGAGCTGATCGCGGTGTTCCTGGGCATGCTGGAGCTGGTGCGCCTCGGCGGCATCGCGCTGCAGCAGGGCTCGAACTTCGGCGAGATCCTCATCAACAATACGCACAAGGAGATCGACGACGCGACGTTCGCGCTGTTCGATAATTCGTAGTCATGGCGATGGAAGCAAACGAACTGCGCGCTGCACTGGAAGCGATCCTCTTTCTCTCCAGCGATCCGGTGCGCATCGACGATCTGGCCGAGTCGCTCGACGAAACGAAGGAAGCGGTGGCCGCCCAGCTCGACGACATCAAGCGCAATCTCGACGAGCGCGTAGGCGGCTTCATGCTCGAACAGGCCGCGGGCGGCTGGCGCCTCACCACCCGCGCCGAGCACGACTCGGTGCTCAAGAAGTACTTCGCGAAGAAAGGGGAGAACCGTCTCTCCCTGGCCGCGCTCGAGACGCTGGCCATCGTCGCGTACCGCCAGCCGATCACCGCCCCCGAGGTCTCGGACATCCGCGGCGTGAACTCGAGCAGTTCCATCCGCACCCTGCTCGAACGGCGCATGATCCGCGTGGGCGGGCGCAAGAACGTGGTCGGCTCGCCGTTCCTCTACCGCACCACGAAAGACTTCCTCGTGCACTTCGGCCTGAACGACATCCGCGACCTGCCGCGTCTCGAGGAGTTCGGAGACCTGATCGGCGAGAACATCAACGAGGATCTCGTGGCCGCGATCAACGCCGCGCCGGAACCGACCGGCGAAGGCATCATCGAAGAGCCGAATGAAAGCGCGCCGGAGGGTGAAACGACACCGTCCGCGGATGAAGGCACGAGTTTGGAAGAGCAGTCGCAGGTTGCTGCCGATGAAACTCAGTTAGAATCGTCGCGCACCGAAGTGAACGAAGATTAGATGGAACTCGAGCGACTGCAGAAGATCATCGCGCACGCCGGATTCGCATCGCGAAGAGAAGCCGAGGCGATGATCCGCGAGGGGCGGGTGACGGTGAACGGGCGCGTCGTCAACGAGCTCGGATCGAAAGCCGATCCCGTCAAAGATCACGTCAAAGTCGACGGGAAGCTGATCACCCGTCCCGAGACCCATCGCTACATCCTGCTCTACAAGCCGAAAGAAGTGATGACCACGGTCGAAGACCCGCAGGGGCGCAAGACCGTGATCGACCTGGTGAAAGGTGTGCGCGAGCGCATCTACCCGGTCGGCCGGCTCGACTTCCATTCGGAAGGGCTGATCCTGCTGACCAACGACGGCGACCAGGCGTTCAAGGTCTCGCATCCGAAGCACGGGTCGGTGAAGACGTATCACGTCAAGGTGCGCGGGGTCCCCACCGAGCGCATCGTGGAGAAGCTCGAGCGCGGCATCACCATCGACAACAAACGGACGCTCCCGTGCGAGATCTCGCGGATGAAGACCACCGGGCGTTCGCTCGGCAAAGGCGAGGACGAAGGGAACTCGTGGTACGAGGTCCGTCTGCGCGAAGGACGGACGCAGCAGATCCGCAAGATGTTCCAGGCGGTCGGGCATCCGGTCTCGAAGCTGCGCCGCGTGGCCATCGGTCCGATCGCCGACCCGAAGCTCGCCGCCGGCGACTGGCGCGAGCTCTCGCCGAAAGAAGTGAAGATGCTGGAGACGATGCAGGAACCGGCCAAGCCGAAGCCGCGCCGTACTCCCGCGCGCCCCACCGCCAAGAAGAAGGCCGCCGCCTCGCGACCGGCCACCACGTCGAAGAAAAAGCCGGCCACAAAGCGCGCCGCCTCGACGAAGAGCACCTCCAGCTCCCGCACGAAGGTCGCCGGACCGCGCCCGAAGTCCCCGGTCGCGCGCCGGTCTGCGCACGAAGCACGCCCCACGCGCGAGACACGCCGAGGCCGCGGGTAACGTGGTCCCTGCGCCAGCAGTTTGGAGTGCGGTGACCGCAGTCACCGCTTTCACTGCCGGCGGAGCCGGCGAGCGTGCCTCGGAGCTGCACGAGTGCGGATCAACGCGCGCTGCCGCTCCGCGGCAAGTCAAAGCGGTGACTGCGGTCACCGCACTCCAAACTGCTGGCACGGGAGCGACACCGTGGCGCTGATCGTGGCCATCGACGGTCCGTCCGGGGTTGGCAAGACCACCGCATCCAAACTCGTCGCGCGGGAGTTGAACCTGCCGCACATCGACACCGGGGCGATGTATCGCGCGATCGGGTTGGCGGCGGTGCGGCGGGGGCTCGATGTCGGGGACGACAAGGCGCTCGAGGAGCTGGCGGCGCGGTCGAAGATCGAGTTCGTGCCCGGCGATCCGCCGCGCGTCATTCTCGACGGGGAAGACATCACCGGCGAGATTCGGACGCCCGAGATCAGCATGGCGGCCAGCCACGTCTCGGCCATCCCGGCCGTGCGTCGCCTGCTGGTGACGATGCAGCAGGAGCTCGGGCGCCGCGATGGCGGCGTGCTCGAGGGGCGCGACATCGGGACGAAGGTGTTTCCGGAAACGCCGCACAAGTTCTTCCTCGAAGCGAGCGCCGACGTGCGCGCCCGTCGCCGCCACGCGGAGCTCGTCGCAAAAGGGCAGACCGTCGATTTCGAAACCGTGCTGGCGGATTCGGTGCAGCGTGACAGGCAGGACAGTACCCGCGCCGACTCTCCATTGATGCACGATGAGACCTACACCGTCATTGATACCTCGGCGCTCACCATCGCGGAAGTCGTTGCAGTCATAGTGAAATCCGTGAGGGAGCGTTCCTTCCTTCCTTGACTCCTCAATACCCCGCCGCTACACTCCCGATTTCGACCTGTATCAACAACTTACGTTGATTGAAGGGGCGCGCCGAGACGCGCCGTGCGCAGGCGATTTCAATATCGGTAGGGGGTTCCCCAGTACATGGCGTCCAATGACGAGACCAAGAAGCCGAAAGAGCCGCGGCAGGCGGACTCCGGAAATGGAAATCTGGAGAACCTCGGCATGGACGAGCTGCTCGACCTCTACAGCAAACCATCGCTGTCCGAGGGCGAGATCATCAAGGGCCGTGTCATCAAGGTGACGGCCTCCGATGTCGTCGTCGACATCGGCTACAAGTCGGAAGGCCTCCTCCCCGTCGAAGAAGTCACCGGTTTCGACGGCCAGGTGAAGGTCAAGCGCGGCGATGAGATCGAAGTCTTCATCGAGCGCCTCGAAGACTCCACCGGCTACGTGGCCCTTTCCCGCGAAAAAGCGGCACGTATGCGGGTCTGGGACGTCATCGAAGCAGCGTACAAGGCGGACGAGCCGATCAGCGGCCGCGTCGTCGATCGCGTCAAAGGCGGACTGGCCGTCGACGTGGGCGGCGTGAAGGCCTTCCTCCCGGGCTCGCTCATCGACACCAAGCCGGTCAAGAACCTCGACGCCCTCAAGGGGCACGAGATGAAGTTCAAGATCGTCTCGTTCGACAAGAAGCGGACGAACATCGTCCTCTCGCGCCGGGCCATCGTGGAAGTCGAGCAGGGCGCCGCGAAAGCGGCCACGTTCGAGCGCCTCCGCGAAGGGGAGCTCACGCACGGCATCGTCAAGAACATCACCGATTACGGCGTCTTCGTCGACCTCGGCGGCGTGGACGGCCTGCTGCACATCACCGACATCTCCTGGGGCCGCGTCACGCATCCGTCCGAGTACTTCAACGTCGGCGACGAGATCGAGGTGGCGGTCCTGAAGTTCGATCCGAGCTCGGAGCGCGTCTCCCTCGGATACAAGCAGAAGTCTCCCGATCCGTGGCTCGACGTGGCCGAGCGTTACCCGCTCGGCAGCAAGGTCAAGGGGAACGTCGTTTCCCTCACGGATTACGGCGCGTTCATCGAGCTCGAGGACGGCGTCGAAGGGCTGATCCACGTCAGCGAGATGTCGTGGACCAAGAAGATCCGCCATCCGGCAAAGATGCTGAACATCGGCGACGTCGTGGAAGCGGTCGTCTCCGACGTGAACGTCGCCAACCGCCGCATCTCGCTCTCGCTCAAGGCGCTCGAGTCGAATCCGTGGGACACGATCTCGGATCGTTACCCGGTCGGCACGGTCATCGAGGGACGGGTGCGCAACCTCACCGACTTCGGCGCGTTCGTCGAGGTCGAGGACGGCATCGACGGCCTGATTCACATCTCCGACATGTCGTGGCACCGCCGCCTCAAGCATCCGAGCGAGGTGCTGAAGAAGGGCGACGTGGTGAAGGCGCGCGTGATCAACGTCGACGGCGACAACCAGCGCCTGTCGCTGTCCATCCGCGAGTTCCTCCCGAACGAGTGGGACAACTTCGCGAAGGACCATCACCTGAACGACGACGTGATCGGCGTGGTCTCGAAGATCACCGACTTCGGCCTGTTCATCCGGCTCGCGGACGGAGTGGAAGGTCTCGCGCACGTCTCCGAGGTGCAGCGCGACCCGCGGCAGAAGCTCGACAAGACGTTCGCGGTCGGGGAGCCGATGCGCGCGCGCATCATCAAGATCGACGCGAACGAGCGGAAGATCGGTCTCACCACGCGTGACATCGAGCCGCTCACCGAGGAAGAACGGGCGCAGTACGCCGGCCACGGTCACGAGGGAGAGCATCACCCTGAAGAGCCGGTGGCAGAGCTGGAGCAGCCGGCGCCCGAGCAGGAAACGCAGCAGGAAGAGCAGGAAGATCCTGCCGTCACCCCGGAGCCCAACCCGCAGCAGAGCTGAGTCTGAGGCATGTCCGAGCTCGAGTCCCCGCAGATCGTTCCGCCACCGCCGCCGCCTGCGCGTAAATCACGCGCGGGCTCGTTTTTCCTCGGCGCGCTGACCGGGTGCGCCGTGCTGTTCATCGGCTTCTTCATCCTGGCGCTCATGGCGGCGTCGTTCGCGGGCGAGTCGACGGAGCTGAGCCTCGGCGGCGACAAGGTCGCGGTCATCCCGATCGAAGGGGAGATCATGGAGGCGCGCGAAACGCTCGACCTCCTGAAAAAGTACGCCGACAACTCCTCGGTCAAGGCGATCGTGATCCGCATCAACAGCCCCGGCGGAGCGATCGCGCCTTCGCAGGAGATCTACTCCGCGATCCGCCGGACCCGCGCCGATTCGGGCAAGCCGATCGTGGCCTCGCTCGACAGCGTCGCGGCCTCGGGCGGCTTCTACATCGCCGCCGCCTGCGACCAGATCGTCTCGAATCCCGGCTCGATCACCGGCTCCATCGGCGTGATCCTGCAGTGGTTCGAGATGAAGGAGCTGGTGCAGTGGGCGAAGATGAAGCCGGAGACGATCACCAGCGGCGCGCTCAAGGACGCCGGCTCGCCGTTCCGTGAATTGACGGATGCGGAGCGGCAGTATTTCCAGGGAATCGTGACGCAGCTGCACTCTCAATTCGTGAGGGACGTCGCACACGGACGCCGCACGAAGATGAAACACGCCGACGTGGCCCGCATCGCCGACGGACGGATCTTCACAGGCGAGCAGGCGCTGGAACTGAAGCTCGTCGACGAGCTCGGAAGTATCGATGACGCGGTCCGGACGGCGGGGAAGCTCGCCGGCATCAAGGGCGAGCCGACGAAGCTGTGGCCGAAGCGCCGCGAGGATCGCCTGCTCGAGCTCTTGACGGGCGGCGACGCGGATGCGCTGCTGCAGCGCGTCGCGAGCCGCCGGCTGCCGCAGTTTCTGTACAAGTAGCGACGACCAGGAGGATGGCCTTGGACGAACACGAGAACGATGATTTCGAGCTCGATCACGACGAGCACGAGGACGACGAGAACACCATCGAGCTGAACTCCGGCGTGATGACCAAGGCCGAGCTGGTGGACGAGGTCGCAAAGGTGGTCCAGCTCACCAAGAAACAGGCCGAGACGATCGTCAACATCGTCTTCGACTCGATCGTGGAGTCGCTCCGCGCCGGCCAGAAGATCGAGCTCCGCGGCTTCGGCAGCTTCCGCCTGCGCAGCCGCAAGTCGCGCACCGGCCGCAACCCGAAGACGGGTGAGAAGGTGGAAGTGCCGTCCAAGAAGATCCCGTACTTCAAGCCGGGCAAAGAGCTGAAGGAGCTGATCAACAAGGCGCTGGCGGAGATGCCGGCGGCGGAAGGTGCCGCGGAGACGGCGCCGGAGCCCGCGGCGGCCGGGGAGTAAGACACGGCAGCAATTGAAAATTGAAAATTGAAAATTGAAAAATCGAACCAGGCGATGCGCTTCCGATCTTTCAATTTTCAATTTTCAATTTTCAATTTCGACTCACCCGCATGGAAACTCTCTTCACTCCCTGGAGATACCCCTACTTGACGGCCCCAAAACCCGATGCGCCGGCCGGCTGCATCTTCTGTGTCGCGGCGACGACGGACGATCCGCGCTCGGCGCTCACGCTGTTCCGCACGCGCGATGCCCTGGTCATGCTGAACAAGTATCCCTACACGAACGGCCACCTCATGGTGGCGCCGGTGGCGCACGAGGCGCGACTGTACGACTCGACGGACGTGTCGCTCAAGGCGCTCATCCGCGTCACCGCCGAAGCGCAGCGCGTGCTGTCGGACGTGTACGGCCCGGACGGCTTCAACGTGGGGATGAACTTCGGCACGGTGGCCGGTGCGGGCGTGGCCGATCACTACCACCTGCACATCGTGCCGCGGTGGAGCGGCGACTCGAACTTCATGAGCGTCACGGCGCGCACGCGCCTGGTGCCGGAGGAGCTCGACGTCACGTACGGCAAGCTGCTGCCGCACTTCGAGCAGCTGAACGGAGCGCGTTTCTCGGAATGAAGTCGCGCGCTCTCGCTTCGATGGCCCTCGCGCTGCTCGTCCCGGGCGCGGGCCACTTCTACCTCGGGCGCCGCGCGCTCGCCGCGGCGTTCTGCGCCATCATCGTGCTGCTCTTCGTCCTCGGCCTCGGCGTCGACGGCGCGCTCTACACGCTCCCCGAGGCGAAGGGCTCGATGCTCTCGCTGCTGGCGACCATCGGCTCGATGGGCTCCGGGACGCTCTACTTCATCGCTCGCGGCCTCGGCACGTCCGGCAGCATCAACGCGGCCACGTTCGAGTACGGCCGGATGTTCACGCTCAGCGCGGGGCTCATGAACCTGCTGCTGGTGCTCGACTGCTACGACATCTCGATGGGGAGGAAGCGGTGAGCTTCCTGCGCAACCACATCGTGCTGATGTTCATCTATGCCGCGGCCACGGCGGCCTTCTTTTCTCTGCTCTGGAAACACGAGCGCCGCGAGCGCATCCGCTCGTTTCTCGTGATCTTCTGCTCGCTCTTTCTTGGCGGCATCGCCCTGGGCTGGCTGATGTTCCCGTTCCCGCTCGGCAGATGAAGGTCGCGATCGTTGCCGGCGAGGCTTCCGGCGAACTGCATGCCTCCGAGGTGGTGCGCGAGCTGAAGAGGCTCGACGCGAACCTGACCATGTTCGGCATCGGCGGAGACCTGCTCGCGCGCGAGCGGATGACGCTGCTGCACCACGCGCGGGAGATGGGGATCGTGGGGCTCTTCAACGTCCTGCGGCACCTGCCGATGTTCCGGCGCGTGTTCAAGGAGCTGATCGAGCGGATCGAGCAGGAGCGGCCGGACGTCGTGCTGCTGGTCGACTATCCCGAGTTCAACCTGCGCGTCGCGAAGCGCTGCAAAGAGCTCGGCCTGCGCGTCGTCTATTACATCTCCCCGCAGTTGTGGGCCTGGCGGACCGGGAGAGTGCGGCACATCGCCAAGTACGTCGACCGGATGGTGGTGATCTTCCCGTTCGAGGAAGAGTTCTACCGCAGGCACAACGTGCCGGTGACGTACGTCGGGCATCCGCTCATCGAGCAGCTCGCCCACATTCCGAAGCCGCCCCGCGATCCGGACGAGCTGCGCATCGCGCTCCTGCCGGGCTCGCGGCGGATGGAAGTGCTCTCGCTGCTGCCGCCGATGCTCGACGCGGTGGAGATCCTGCGGCGAGAACGGAACGTCAACGCATACATCATCCAGGCGCCGACCATCTCGCGCGAGAAGCTCGACCGGATCATGCACGACCGCGGCATCACGGTCTCGGTCCGCGCGCACGACGGCGGCGAAGGGGTGGCCGCGGCCGACGTCGCGCTGTCCTCCTCCGGGACGGCGACGCTGGAGTCGGCGGTCCTCGGCACGCCGGTGGTGGTGATGTACCGGCTGAGCGCGGCGAACTACTTCCTGGCCAAGCGCCTGGTGCGGCTGCCGCACTTTTCCCTGGTGAACATCGTCGCCGGCAAGCGGATCGTGCCGGAGCTGATCCAGGACGACGTGAACGGCCCCCGCATCGCGCAGGAAGTGCGCGCGCTCGTCGAGCCGGGACATTACGAGGCGGTCTGCGCGGACCTCGCGGCGGTGCGCGGCAAGCTCGGCGAGCCGGGGACGGCGCGGCGCGTGGCCGAAGAAATCCATAAGATGGTGCCCGCGTGAGCGTCCTGCGCCGTCTTTACGGGTATCTCCGGCCGTACCGTGCCTGGGCGATCGTCGCCTTCGGCTCGATGATCGTCTTCGCCCTGACGCAGACGGTGCTCGCCGCGCTCGTGCAGCCGCTCTTCGACGACGTGCTCAGCCCCCCCGGCGTGCAGCGCACCGTCGCACCGGAGAACCCGCGTCTCTCGTTCGCCGAGGCGCAGCTGCGCGAGAACCTGCCGCCGGTGTATCGCGCCAAGCAGCGCTTCGACCGCTGGTGGGACGTCGCGCCGTCCGAGAAGTGGAAGCGCGTGCTGACGATCCTGCTGATCGTCTTCATCCTCCGCGCGATCACGTCGTTCACCTCCGAATATTCGTTCCAGAAGGTCGGCCTCTCGACGGTGCGCGATCTCCGGAACCAGCTCTACGAGCGGATGATCCACCAGAGCCACGGCTTCTTCTCCAAGCGCTCCACCGGTGAGATGGTCAGCCGCGTGGTCTCGGATGCCGACGCGATCCAAGCCGCCGTGTCGACGCGCATGGGCGACCTGCTGCAGGAGTCGGTGACGCTGGTCGGCCTGATCGTCTACCTCTTCATCCTCAACCCCGTATTGGCAGTGGTCAGCCTCATCGGCGCGCCGCTGATCGTCACGCCCGTGGTGCAGTTCGGGAAGCGCTTGCGCAAGACCACGCACCGCTCCCAGGAAAGAATGGCCGAGATCGCGACGCTGCTCGAGGAGACGATCCGCGGCGTGCGCATCGTGAAGGCGTTCACGATGGAGCCGTTCGAGATCGGCCGCTTCCGCGAGGCGACGCGCAAGCACCTGCGCTGGAACCTGAGCGCGCAACGCATCCAGGCGCTGACCTCGCCGGTCATGGAGCTGCTGGCCGGGCTCTGCATGGTCGCGCTCTTTTACTACGCGCAGTCGCGCATCGCCGCGGGACGGCTCACGACGGGGGAGTTCGTCAGCTTCCTGACCGCGCTCGCGCTGATGTACGCGCCGATCAAGAAGCTGAACAAGGTGAACCTCTCCCTCAACACCGCCTTGTCCGCGGCCGAGCGCGTCTTCCGGATGCTCGACGTCCCGAATGAAGTGACCGAGAAGCCGGACGCGGTCGAGCTGCAGAGCGTCGGCAAGGGGATCCGCTATGCGGGGGTCACCTTCACGTACGGCAACGAGGCGGTACTGAAGAACATCGACCTCGACGTCGCCCCGGGAGAGATCGTGGCCCTGGTCGGCGGCAGCGGCGCCGGCAAGTCGACGCTGGTGAACCTGCTCCCGCGCTTCTACGACGTCTCCGAGGGACGCATCACCGTGGACGGCGTCGACATCCGCGACGCGAAGCTCCTCTCCCTGCGCCGCCTGCTCGGTTTCGTGACGCAGGAAGTGATCCTCTTCAACGACACGGTGCGCAACAACATCGCCTACGGCCGCAGCGACGTCGACGAGCAGCTCGTCATCGACGCCGCGAAGGCCGCCAACGCGCACGAGTTCATCACCAACCTCCCGCAGGGCTACGACACCACGGTGGGGGAGAGTGGCGTGCTGCTCTCCGGCGGCCAGCGCCAGCGCCTGGCCATCGCCCGCGCGCTGTTCAAGGACCCGCCGATCCTGGTGCTCGACGAGGCCACGTCCGCGCTCGACACGGAATCGGAGCGCCTCGTGCAGCAGGCGCTCAACAACCTCATGCGCGGCCGCACCACGCTCGTGATCGCGCACAGGCTCTCCACGATCCGCAGTGCGCATAAGATCGTGGTGCTGGACAAGGGACGCATCGTCGAGGCGGGTACGCACGAAGAGCTGCTGGCGCGCCGCGGCGTGTATCGGAAGCTGTACGACTTGCAGTTCGTCGATGACGAGGTGATCGCGTAAATGGGCAGACAGATCCTCTACATCCTCGCCACGATCTTCATCCGCGTGCTGAACGGCTCGCTGCGGGCCACGCACCTGCACCCGGAGCGGATCGAGAACACGCCCCAGTACATCCTCTCGTTCTGGCACGCGCACCTGCTGCTGATGCTGCACTCGAAGTATCGCGATCCGATCACCGTCATGACCTCCCGGTCGAAGGACGGCGAGATCATCGCGCGGGTGTTCCGCTGGTACGGCGTCGGGACCGTGCGCGGCTCGTCGTCGCGGGGCGCGAACGAGGCGCTGCGGGAGTTCATCCGCCGGGCGCGCAAGCAGGGGAGCAATCTCGTCTTCACGCCCGACGGGCCGAAGGGGCCGGCGCGCGTCGCCAAGCCGGGCGTGGTCTTTGCGGCACAGATGACCGGCCTGCCCATCCTGCCGATGGCTTTCGCCGCTAAAAAAAAAAGTTGCTCGCATCGTGGGACCGGATGGTCGTCCCGTGGCCGTTCACCAGATCGGTGTACGTCTACGGCGAGCCGTTCGTCGTGCCGCGTGACGGCGACGTCGAGGAGTGGCGCCTGAAAGTCGAGCTGGCGATGAACGCCGTGGCCGACGAAGCAGAGCGCTGGGTGAACGAAACATGATTCAGTCGATGACCGGCTTCGGCCGTGCCTCCGGCGCGCTGTCCGCGCGCTATTTCGCGACGGTGACGACCAAGAGCGTCAACCATCGCTTTCTCGAAGTCTCGGTACGCCTGCCCGAGTACATGTGGGACATGGAAGCGCCGCTGCGCGCGCTCGCCTCCGAGTTCTTCTCGCGCGGCAAGGTCGACCTCTCGATCCGCGTCCAGCGGACGCAGCAGCCGGAGTACAACGTCCGCATCAACACGCAGATCGCGAACTCCGTGATCCCGCAGCTGCGCTCCATCGCCGAGGAGCTCGGCCTCGGGTCGACGATGACCGGCAGCGACCTGATGCGCATCCCCGACCTGCTGCAGGTCGAAGCGCTCGACGCCGAGATCACGGACGACGAACGGGAAGGGCTGAATCAGCTCGTCCGCGCCGCCTTCACCGCCATGCGCGAGTTGCGCGCCCGCGAAGGCGTCTCGCTCCGGGACGACATCGCCGCGCGCGTGCAGTCGATCCGCGGGCTGACCGGGCAGCTCTCCACGTTCCGCGACCAGGTGCGAGACGAGCTGCTGGCCTCCTACAAGGCCCGCGTGCAGGAGCTCGCGGCCGCGGCCAACGTGGAAGTCTCCCAGGAGCGGATCGCCCAGGAAGTGGTGGTCATGGTGGAGAAGGGCGACATCGCCGAGGAGCTGACGCGGCTCGCGCACCACCTCGACCAGATCGAGAAAGCGATCGGCGGCAAGGAAGCGGCGGGGAAGAAGCTCGACTTCCTGTCGCAGGAGACCATTCGCGAGATCAACACCATGGGCTCGAAGTCGCGCTCCGCGGCCATCCGCACCCTTGTCGTAGAATTGAAGACGGAGGTGGAGCGCATCCGCGAGCAGGTACAGAATGTCGAGTAACTTCCACTCGGATGGGACTTTGTTCATCATTTCGGGCCCGTCCGGCGCTGGAAAGACGACACTGATCAACCGCGTCACGGAGAGCCTCCGCGCCCTCACCATCGAGCTCTACTTCTCGGTCTCCCACACCACGCGGCAGCCGCGCGCGGGCGAGATCGCGGGGATCAGCTACCACTATGTCTCGCACGAGCACTTCCTCGACATGGTGGCGGCGGGGGAATTCCTGGAACATGCACACGTTCATGCCAATTTGTACGGGACATCCCGTTCCGAGGTCGTAGGCAGGCTGACCGCGGGGCAGGATGTGATCCTTGACATCGACTATCAGGGAGCGAAACAGATCGCGCAGGACGGCGATCTGCAGCCGCGCTCGCTGAGCGTCTTCATCTTCCCCCCGTCGCTCGACGTGCTCGAGCGGCGTCTCCACCAGCGCGGGCTGAACACGGCCGCGGAGATCGACCTGCGGCTGCGCAAGGCCATCGACGAGATCAACGAGGGGAAGGACTTCTACGACTACATCATCATCAACGACGATCTCGAGGTCGCGGCCGAATGTCTCAAGGCGGCGATCATCGCGAAGAAACTACAGACCAAGACCGCGCTCGAAGCTATCGGCAGGATGGCCGAGCGATTCAAAGAGGAGGATCGCAATGGAAGGACTGCCGGAAGGAATTGACAGCAAGTTCCGCTACGTGCTGCTCGTGTCCAAGAGGGCCGAACAGCTGATTCAGGGAGCATCGTCGCGCGTGAAGAGCCGTCACGTGAAACCGACGCGCGTGGCCATGGAAGAGGTCGAGCGCAACACGGTGAAGTGGCAGCTCACGCCCCCCGCGGAAGAGACCACGGCGCTGGAAACGGCGGAGTAAGCTGGTGTCAGGTGTCTGGTGTCTGGGGCTTTCCGGCTCACGGCGCATGTCTCGTCAGCCGCAAAGCCACAGACACCTGACACCCGATACCTGACACCAATGAACATCGTCCTCGGAGTGACCGGCGGTATCGCGGCGTACAAGACGCCCGAGCTGGTCCGCCGCCTCCGCGACATCGGCGCGGACGTTCGGGTAATCCTCACGCCGAACGCCGCGCGTTTCGTTTCTCCGCTTTCTCTCGCAGCCGTCTCCAACCACGGCGTCATCAGCGATCAGTGGGGCGATCCCGGCCACGGCGGCGTCGATCACATCGAGCTGGCGCGCTGGGCCGACCTGCTGCTGGTCGCGCCGGCCACGGCCAACACGCTGGCCAAGCTCGCCGTTGGCATCGCCGACGACGCGCTGACCACCTACGCCCTGGCGCATCGCAACGCCGTGGCCGTGGCCCCGGCCATGAACACGCACATGCTCGCGCATCCGACCGTCCTGCAGAACATCGCCACGTTACGCGCTCGCGGCGTGGAGATCATCGAGCCGGTGAACGGCCTCCTCGCCTGCGGCGAAGAGGGAGCGGGGAAGATGCCGGACGTGCCGGTGCTGGTCGGCATCGTCAAGTCGTACTTTGCGGCGCGCGACCTGGAGGGGAAGCACATCCTCGTCACCGCCGGCCCCACCCGCGAACCGCTCGACCCGGTGCGCTACATCTCCAACCGTTCCTCAGGCCGCATGGGCTACGCGATCGCCGAAGCCGCCCGCAGGCGCGGCGCGCACGTGACGCTCGTCTCCGGTCCGGTCTCAATGGCCGCCCCGGCCGGCGTCGACCTGACCCGCGTCGGCACCGCGCAGGAGATGCACGCCGCGGTCATGGCCGCCGCTCCGCATCACCAGGTCGTGATCAAGGCCGCCGCCGTCGCCGACTTCTCGGCCGCGGACGTGGCGGACAAAAAGATCAAGAAGAAAGAGGGGAGCGACGAGCTGACGCTGACCCTCCGCAAGAACCCCGACATCCTGGCCGACGTGGCCAGGCTCGACCCCCGCCCCTTCATCGTCGCCTTCGCCGCCGAGACCGACTCGGTCGAAGCGAACGCCCGCGAGAAGCTGCAGCGCAAAGGCGCGGACCTGATCGTCGCCAACGACGTCTCCGACCACACCATCGGCTTCGACTCCCCGCAGAACGAGGTCCTCGTCATCGCAAAGGACGGGGGCACCACGCGGCTCGAGAAGGCGCCGAAGAGCGTGATCGCGAACCGGCTTTTGGATTTGATTCTGGCGAGAATCTAGTTGCTGGTTGCTGGTTGAGGGTGCCTTTACGCCTGACGAAACGGCCCCTTGAACCAACAACCAGCAACTAAGAACCTACTCGTACCCCTCACACTCCAGCAGCGCCTTGTCCGTGATCTTCCAGTAGCTGCTGTCGCGGCAGAGGTCTGCCTCTTCGATCACGCACTCGTCGCCGTCTTCGTCGACGACCTTGATGTCGTACAGGTCGCAGGGGATGTTGGTGAGGGTCAGCGAGTCGCCCTTGCCGAGGATGTCGTCTTCGAGCTGGTCCTCACCCCATTCCTCGTCCGCGGAGGACGAGAGGAAGATGTGGTGGATCTCCCATTTGCTCTGGTTGATGATCTTCACGTCCGCCTTGCGGGACGCGAACGCGGGGACGGACATGGAACAGAGCAGGAGCAGCGCGAGCGCGAGCTTCGTCAACTTCTTCATTTGATTGTGGTCTCTCTTTCAGGACGTTCGGACGGCCGCGAGTATAGACGATAATCGCGGCATGAACCCGGACGTGCTCCACGAGCTCGCGCTCCTCCGCGACCTCGGATTCACCCATCTCGATCTCACGGTCCCCGCCCGCATCTCCGTGGCCCCGACAATCGCCGTTCCCGAGGCTGCGGACGGCGTCTCCGAGTGGGATGCCCTCGCCGCGGCGGCGCACAACTGCACCGCCTGCCGCCTGGCCGGCACGCGCAAGACCGTCGTCTTCGGCACCGGCAACCCGCACGCCGACCTGATGTTCATCGGCGAGGCGCCGGGACGCGACGAGGACGAGCGGGGAGAGCCGTTCGTCGGCAAGGCCGGCCAGCTCCTCACCGACATCATCAAGGCGATGAAGCTCACCCGCGACGACGTCTACATCGCCAATGTCATCAAGTGCCGCCCGCCGGAGAACCGCAACCCGGAGCCGGACGAGCTCGACGAATGCCGCCCCTTCATCCAGCGCCAGGTGGCCCTGATCCAGCCGAAAGTGATCGTGGCCCTCGGCCGCTTCGGGCTGCAATCACTCACCGAACGCGCCTATTCGATCACCGCCGTCCGCGGCCAATGGCTCGACTACAACGGCATCAAGCTCATGCCGACCTTCCACCCCTCGTACCTGCTCCGCACGCCCGCGGCGAAGAAGGACGTCTGGAACGACATGAAGAAGGTGATGGCGGAGCTGGGGATCTGAGGGCGAAGACACGAAGCTTCGTTGCTGCCATCATCGTGCTGACCGGTGGAGCGCGCGGAGTACCCGCCTCACCTTCGGCACCACGAAATACCTCCCACGCGCGATGAGCTTCGCCGCCGCGCGCCGAGGCCTGGCCACGATCACCGCGTGATACGACTCCGCCCCCTCGCGCAGCAGCGCGCGCTCGCGGTCCAGCAACTCGCGGGTCACGCTTCCGTCGGTGTAGGCGTAGACCGTCGCGAGGACGTTGCCGCCGTAGTCGCGGCGGGCCAGCACTTCGAAGCCGACCTGCAGCTCCCGCACGATCTCGCCGGAGCGGATGGCCTCGGAGGGGTCGTGCGTCTGGATGGGCATCGGGAGGAGGTCGATGGTGCGGGCGGAGGGGGGCAGGGCGTCGTAAATCGAGCGCTGGAGGGCGAAGTTTTCGTCCGTCCATTCGTGGCGTGAGGGGCCGATGTATTCGTCGAGGTAGAGCAGTCCCTCCGGTTTCAGCGTGCGGAGGATGGCGCGGTAGAGCTTCTCGAGCTTGGCCACGTGGTGCATGGCCTGGTGGACGAAGACGATGTCGTAGGCGGCGCGCGGCAGGCGGGGCTCGTTGAAGTCGCCGACGGAGTAGTGCAAGCGGCCCGACAACCCGGCGCGCGCCGCTTCCTCGGTGGCCATGCGGATCGACTCCGCGGAGCCGTCGAAGGCGTCCATCTCCGCGCAGATGCCGCGAGCGAGGAGGTCGCGCTCCAGGCCGCCCGAGCCGCAGCCGATGCTCAGGCCGCGCGCGAACGTCCGCCCGCCGAGGAAGGCCTGGAACCAGTCCAGCGGCCACATGCCGGGGGAGCCGGAGATCGACTCGTTGATGTAGGCGCGCACGACCGGATCGCCCATCCAGCTCACGTGCGTCTGCTCCACGACCTCCCGGTCCCAGAACTCTTTCGCGATGCGATCGTTCGTCGTCATATAGGCTTGCGGCGAATGCCTCACGGTATCTCCGAGTACGCAGCCATCGCAATCCCGCTCGCGGTCCACGACACGTTCACGTACGCCATTCCGCCCGCGCTGCGCGACGCCGTACGGCTCGGCTCGCGCGTCGAAGTCCCCCTCGGCACGAAGACCACCACCGGGTTCGTCGTCTCGCTGCTCGACGAGACGCCGGTCGACGCGGCGAAGATGAAGCCGATCCGCTCCGTCCTCGATGAAGACGAGCCGGCGCTCATCCCCGAGATCATCGACCTCTGCCGCTGGGCCGCGGAGTATTACATCGCCCCGCTCGGCGAGATGCTCCGCGTCGCGCTCCCGGCGAACATGGCCTCTCGCGGCAAGCGTCAGGCGACGCTGACCGCCTCGGCGGAAGCGATCGACGCCGCACTCTCATCGAAGCAGATCCTCGAATCCGACCTCCCTCTCGTAGCGGAATTGGCGAAACGCCCGCTCCCAGTCTCCACGATCTTCGAGGAGATGAAAGTCGCACGCAGCGCCGTGGACCGTTTGAAGGACGCCGGTATCATCTCGGTCGGGGAACGCTTCCGCGACGCGGAAGGAGTCCGCTACGACCGCTTCGTCGTCCTGGAGACCGATCCCGGTGGGCTGACGCCGAAACAGCAGGCCGCGGTCGAGCTGCTGCAGACGCGCGGCGGCGAGCTCTCGGTGCGCGCGCTCGAGCATGGCGGCGTCAGCGCGGCGGTGCTCTCCGCGCTCGTGAAGAAGCAGGTCGTGCGCATCGAGCGACGCGCGCGACGGCATACGCTCGATGCCTTCCTGGCCGGACTGGGAGAGGCGGGGGCAGGGGAGATCCGCTACTCGGCCGAACAGCTCGCGGCCATCGCGGCGGTGAAAGCGTCGATCGGCGGCGACTTTGCGCCGTTCCTCCTGCAGGGGGTGACCGGCTCCGGGAAGACCGAGGTGTACATCGAGCTGATGCGGGAAGTGGTGAAGCGGGGAGAGCAGGCGCTGCTGCTCGTGCCCGAGATCTCGCTCACGCCGGTCTTCGCCTCGCGCCTGAAGGAGCGCTTCGGCGAGCGCATCGCCATCCTGCACAGCAACCTCTCGGCGAGCGAACGCTTCGACCAGTGGTGGCGCGCGCGGAGGGGGGAAGTGGACGTGGCCATCGGTCCGCGATCCGCGCTCTTCACCCCCTTCCAGCGTCTCGGCCTGATCGTCGTCGACGAAGAAGGCGACGGCGCGTACAAGCAGGAAGAGACGCCGCGCTACAACGCGCGCGACCTGGCGGTCGTCCGCGCGGCCAACCGCAAGATCCCGGTGGTCCTCGGCTCGGCCACGCCCTCGCTCGAATCGCGCGAGAACGCCGCGCGCGGCAAGTACACGCTGCTGCACATGAAGAGCCGCGTCGAAGCGCGGTCGCTGCCTGAGGTGGAGCTGATCGACCTGCGCAAAGAGCGAGGGGAGAAGGAAGACAAAGGCTTCGTCATCATCAGCGGGCGTCTGAAGGAGATGCTGCGCGAGACGTTCGACGCGAACGAGCAGGCCATCATCCTGATGAACCGCCGCGGCTACGCGCCGTACCTGCTCTGCCGCGAATGCGGCCACGAGTTCCGCTGCCGCGACTGCAGCGTCACGTTGACCGTGCACCGCCGCGACAACCTCCTGCTCTGCCACTACTGCGGCCTGCGCAAGCCGATCCCGTCGAAGTGCCCGCTCTGCCAGGGAGAAGTGCTGCAGCCGATCGGCTTCGGCACCGAGAAGGTGGAAGAGCGCTTCCGCCGCGATTTCCCGGACGTGCCGGTGGAAGTGCTCGACCGCGACTCGACCAGGAAAAAGGGCTCGCTCGTGGCGATCCTCGACCGCTTCCGCCGCAGAGAGACGCGCGCGCTGATCGGGACCCAGATGCTCAGCAAGGGGCATCACTTCCCGAACGTCACGCTCACCGGCGTCCTCAACGCCGACTCCATCCTCGGCTATCCCGACTTCCGCTCCGCCGAGAAGACGTTCTACCTCCTGACGCAGGTCGCCGGCCGCTCGGGACGCGGTGAGTTGCGCGGCAAGGTCGCGATCCAGACCGCGTTCCCAGGCCACTACGCGATCCAGCACGCCCTCCGCCACGACTACGAGTCGTTCTACCAGGCCGAGATCGAGTTCCGGAAGACGTTTCACTACCCGCCGGTCACCTCGATGATCGCCATCCTCTTCCGCGGCGAGAGCCTGATGGACGTGGAAGGGGCAGCCCGCGACGCCGGCAGGATGCTCGAGGAAGCGGTCGAGCCGCTCACCGGTACGCGCGTCCAGGGACCGGCCCCGGCCCCGGTGGCGCGCATCAAGGCAGTCTGGCGCTACCAGATCCTGCTGCGCTCCCCGCAGCGGACGAACCTGCGCCGCGCGGTGGAGGCGGTGCTGCTCACGCGCAAGTGGAAGGGGGTCGAGGTCGTGATCGACGTCGATCCGTTGAACATCCTGTGATGCGCGTGCGGTTCGTCTCGCGCTGGAAGTTCAATCCCTACGAGACCCTGCTCGCCGGCGCGCTCCGGCGTGCGGGCATCGAGCTCGTCGACAGCCGCCCCGACGTGCTGCATCTGCACAACGTCCATACCGCCGCGTCTTCGGTCCTGCGCTACCTCGGGATGCTCGTGCGTGCGCGTCTCACCCGCGTGAGGATCGTCTGGACCGTGCACGACCTGCGGCGCCACGACAACCCGCGCCCACTGCGGGACGCGCTCATCACCGCCGTCACGCTGCGTCTCGCTCACGCGCTGATCCTCCACTGCGATGAAGGGCGGCGCGAGCTCGGGCGGTTCGCGAAGAAGGCAATCACCATCCCGCACGGCCGCTACACCGATCATTACGAGAACCGCGTCACGCGAGACGATGCGCGGCGGACCCTCGGCGTTCCGGACGGGGCGTTCGTGTTCCTCCTCTTCGGCTGGATCCGCAGGTACAAGGGCGTCGAGCAGCTCCTGGATGCCTTCGAACGCCTCGGCGGCAACGCGCATCTCGTGCTGGCCGGCAGCGTTCCGGATTTCTCGCTCCTGCACGAGCTCCAACGCCGCACGAGTGGCAACACGCGCATCACCTTCGCGCCCGGCGCGGTCCCCGACGAGCGCGTGCAGCTCTACATGAACGCCTGCGACGCGGTCGTGCTCCCGTATCGGCACGGCTTCACCTCGGGCGCCGCGATCCTGGCCATGTCGTTCGCGAAGCCGTGCATCGCGGTCCGCCGCGGCTGCATCGGCGGGATGCTCGACGAGGGTGGCGCCTTTCTTTACGAAGGGGATGCGCTGCTCGACGCCATGCAGCGCGCCACGAGCGCGCAGGATGTCGCAGCGATGGGCGCGCACAACTACGCCCGCGTTATGCAGTGGGACTGGGACCGGGTCGCGAGAGAGACCGTCGACCTGTACGAGCAGCGTGCCCTTCTCTACCGGACGAACAGAGGCAGTCAGAGCGGTAACTAGCGTTACCGCACTCCATATCAATCCCGCGCCGAATTCATATGGAGTGCGGTGGCGGCAGCTACCGCTCTGACTGCTTCTGTTCGTCCGGTAGAGAAACCAATGTCGGCGCTCACGATGTCCGTGGTGGCGCTCACGATGTCCGTGGCGGCGCTCACGATGTCCGTTGCAGCGCTCACGATGTCCGTTGCAGCGCTCACGACATCCGTGGCGGCGCTCACGATGTCTGTGGCGGCGCTCACGACGTCCGTGCCGGCGCTCACGATGTCCGTGTCGGCGCTCACGACGTCCTGAGCGACCTTCACGACATCCGTGCCCGGCACTCACGATTTCCTGAGTGACCTTCACGAGTATCCTGAGGGTTCCCACTGAATTCGTGAGACTCGGACCGGCACTCGTGAGCGCAGCGCTACGCCATCGGCTCGCGCCGCAGCGGTTCCTGGAGCTGCACCAGCCCTTCGTAGATCCGCTCGTCGATCTGCGGGTCGATCTCGCGGACGAGGTCGATCAGCCGATGGATGTGCTGGAGCACGGAGAGCACGGTCGCCCAGAGCGGCTCGGCGTTCGAGCGCTCGAAGGTCTGGAAGGGGAAGCGGCGGCCGAACGTCTCGGCGTCGGCGGCGTTGAGGGCGGACACGGTCTGGCTGAGGCTCCAGTGGACGCGGTTGCCGAGCTCGTTCGGCGGGTGAGGGTGGCCGCGGTGGCGCCGGGCGATGTCCGCGACCCGGTCCAGCGACTTGCAGAGCGCGCGGAACTCCGCCTCGAGCGCCGGATGCCGCGGATCGCTGGCCGGCAGATCCGAGTAGGGAAGCCACAGCCTGTCGAGGTTGTGGCGCACGTCGCCCTCGAGCTTCTGCACGATCCAGGGGATGGACGGGATGTGACGCATCCGCTCGTTGTGCGCGTGCGATTCGAGGAGGGACGCGTGTGAGGTCTCTTCAGTTGCCAGCATGGATAGTTCTTTGTTAGGGTCACGCCACATGACCGCCGACCCGACGCAATTCGAAGAGCCGATCGTAAGAATCCGGCGGCGAATCGAAGAGCTCTCTGCGATGGATGAGCAGCCGACCCGTCAGGCCGAGCTCGCCGACCTGCAGCAGAAGCTTACCAAAGTCTCTTCCGAAATCTATTCGAACCTCACGCCGTGGCAGAAGACGCTCGTCGCACGCCATCCGCAGCGCCCCTACACGCTCGACTACATCGGCCTCCTGATCGAGGATTGGGGTGAGATCGCCGGCGACCGGAAGTTCGGTGACGATCCCGCGATCGTGGCGGGCTTCGGCCGTTTCCGCGGCATCCCCTGCTGCGTGGTCGGCCACCAGAAAGGGCGGAACACCAAGGAGAAGGTGATCCGCAACTTCGGCCAGCCGCGCCCGGAAGGCTTCCGCAAGGCGCTGCGGGTGATGAAGCTCGCGGAGAAGTTCAAGCTCCCGGTCATCAGCCTCATCGACACGCAGGGGGCGTATCCCGGCATGGGCGCGGAGGAGCGGGGGCAGGCGGAAGCGATCGCCGTGAACCTGCGCGAGATGGCGGCGCTGGAAGTGCCGGTGATCGTCGCGGTGATCGGGGAGGGGGGGAGCGGCGGAGCGCTCGCGCTCGGCGTCGGCGATCGCGTGCTGATGTTCGAGCATGCGGTCTACTCCGTCATCTCGCCCGAGGGGTGTGCGGCGATTCTCTGGAAAAGCCCGTCGGCCGCGCCGGAAGCGGCCGCGGCGATGAAGATCACCGCGCAGGACCTCAGGAAATTCGGCATCATCGACGAGATCGTTCCCGAGCCTCCCGGCGGCGCGCACAGCGACCGCACGGCGGCGGCGGAGCTGCTCGGCGGCGCACTCGAGCGTGCATTGCGCGAGGTGCAGAAACTGACCGTGCCGCAACTGCTCGACGAGCGGTACAGGAAGTTCCGGAAGATGGGCGCGTTCGAGAAATAACTGTCCCGAATCGTGTTACCTTGCACGGAGCTTTAGCACCCGGTCCTGGAGCCCTCGTGACAAGACTCGTTCGCGGTACCTGCACGCTGGCGGTGTGCGTGCGCATCCTCTTCTGCAGCACCGCGATGGTGCTCGCCACGGCGTCCACGTCCGCGCAGGACACCTTTACCGCCGGCAGCGTCCGCGCGCTCTCGGGCAGCTCGGTCTCCGTGCCGCTCTCGATTCGCGACGTCAGCGGCGCGCCCCTGAGCGTGAACCTCGCCGCGTCGAGCCGCATCCAGGCCCTCTCGTTCAAGCTCACGGCCTCGCCTGCAGGCTCGGTGACCGGCATCTCCTTCGAGCGCGACGGCGTGCTGCAGTCTCTGACACCGCTCTACGAGCGGACCGCCGGCACGGCCGGGTCGATCGGCTACGTGGGATCGTTCTCCGTGACCTCGAACGCGATCCCGTTCACGCTCAACGCCGCGGCGCCGGGCAATCGCATCGGGACGCTGGTCGTGGCCGTTGCGCCGGGTCTGGCGGACGGGACGCAGATCGCTCTGACGTTTGATGCCGGGCTCACGCTGCTCGCGAATCAGACCGGGACGCTCACCGAGAGCCTCTACAACCACAAGCTGCAGCTCGTGAACGGACAGATCATCGTGGGCGGCACCGCGACCACTACCACGCTGACTTCGACGCCGAACCCCTCCTCGTCCGGCAGCAGCGTCACCTTCACCGCGACCGTCGCCCCGGCCGCCGCCGGCACGGTTGCCTTCCGCAAAGGAGCGCAGCTCCTCGGGCACGGCACGCTCACGGGAGGCGTGGCGACGTTCACGACCTCCGCGCTTCCGCAGGGGATGCACACCATCACCGCGTATTACGAAGGCGCGGGCGTCCATCTCGCCAGCCAGTCCGCGCCGCTGACGCAGACCGTCAACGTGCCGGGGCTTGCGACGCCCCCCTCGGTGAATGCGATCGCGACCAGCGCCACTTCCGTGCAGGTCACGTGGCCCGCGGTTTCGGGTGCGGCCTCGTACGAGGTTGCACGCAGCTTCAACGGCAGCGCGTTCGCCGTCGCGGGCACGAGCCTCACCAACAGCTTCACCGACAACGGCCGCACCCCGGGCGTGACGTACCTCTACCTGGTCCGTACGGTCGACTCGGGCGGAGCAAAGTCGATCGACAGCGTGAAAGATGCGGCGACCACGGTCATGTTCACCGACGATCCTCCGATCGTGGGCGCCACGAAAGTGAAGCGCGTGCACGTGACGGAGCTGCGAACCGCCGTCAACGCCTACCGCGTCAGCGCCGGACTCGCCGCGGCGGTCTTCACCGATGCGGTTCCAACCATCATCAAGCGCGTGCACGTCGAAGAGCTGCGGGCGGCGCTGCAGGCTGCGCGGACCGCGTACGGCCTGCCGTCCCTGACGTTCACCGACGCCTCGCTGACCGGGCTGAAGGTAAAAGCGGTGCACTTCACCGAGCTGCGGATGGCGGTCAAATAGAGATGCGAGTCTCCGGAGCCCTGATGACGAACTTCATCCGTACGACCTGTTCCCTCGGATTCTGCCTGGCGGTCGCTCTTGCCGCGTCTGCAGCGGAGGAGCTTCGCTTCGCCCCGCTGTTCCGCTACGGCACCATCTCCGACGGGGTCGGGCTGGCGAACCTGATCCCCTACGATCTCGACGGAGACGGCAAGCCGGAGCTCATCTCGTGCACCCTCGACGGGTCGCCGTTCGCCGTCAGCGCGCGCGGCGGAACATACGTGACCTCGTGGCACGGCCCGGGCACCGTGTGCACCGGCGTGACCGCCGGCGACCGGAACCTCGACGGAGGTGCGGAGGTCATCGTGGCCGGGGGGCTGAAGCTCGCGATCTACGATCCGCGATCGCTCGGGGCTCCCGTGGTGACGGTCACGCTTCCCGCCGGTCCGGCCGCCAACGACGTTGCGCTCGGAAACGTCGATGACGATCCGGCGCCGGAAATCGTCGTCGTCACGGGCGACGCTGCCCATGTCTACGACGGCGTGACGCTCGAGCTGCAATGGACCGCCGCCGGCTATGGCGGCGCGGTCGTGCGCATCGGTGACGTCGATGGTGATGCCCGCCAGGAGATCGTGGTGGGCGCGCTTGGCGGACATGTCCTCGACGGCGCGGCCGAGGTCCAGAAATGGGGCTACGTGGGTGGCTTCGGCGCCTTCGATCTAGGCAACGTCGACGCTGATGCGAAGAAGGAGATCGTCTTCCAGAACAACAGTTCCTATTCCGAGCCGATCTCGATCCTGCATGGCGATACGTTTGCCGTCACCACGCTGCCCTCTCCCTGGTTCGACTCGCTCGCGGTCGGCGACGCGAATGGCGACGGCGTCAACGAGGTGATCACCGGAAACAATCAATGGGGTGACATCCAGGGGCGGTCGGCCACGGACGGCGCGCTGCTCTGGCACATCGACAACCCGGACCACGGCACGATGGGCGTCGGGACGGCAGATCTCGACGGAAATGGGACGAGGGAGGTTTTCTGGGGCGCCGGTGGATCCTCGAGCGGACCTGACTACCTTTACATCGGCACCGCCGCCAGCACGCAGTACAGCTGGCGCAGCCTCGACCTCGACGGGCCGTACCATTCCGGGACCGGCGATCTCGACGGCGACGGCCGGCTCGAGTACGTGGTCGGCACGCGTGCGTCGCAGAGCGGCGACGGCGGCGTGATCGAGATCTTCGATGTCATGACCGGGATCTCCGAAGGACAGCTGACGTTGCCCCAGTGGGGGTACACGCACGCTGTCGGGATCGGGCAACTCGACGCAGATGCCGCGCTGGAAGTTGCGGCGCTCATCGGAGGCGTCCTGCACACGTGGGACGGGATCACGCGCCTGCCTGAGTTCACGAGCAACGGCGGCGGCTTCGGGGAGGTCCAATCCGGCGACAACATGCTGATCGAGAACCTCGACGGCGATCCCGTCGACGAGATCGTCATCCGGGGCGGCGAGGCGGTCGTGCTGCTGAACGGCGCGTCGAACATCATTCAGAAATCGCTCACCGTGGACGGCTATCTCATCGACTTTTCGGTCGCTGACCTGAATGGCAATTCGTCCCGCGAGCTCGTGGTGGCCACGTCCACCGGCCTGACGGTCTACGACACGGCATCATGGAGCGTGCTCGGCTCGCTCGCCACGACCGGGATCGCCGACACGGCGGCCGGCGGCGGAAACGTGGCGGTCTCCTTCAGCTCCGGCTTCTCCTCCGTCCGGCTGCAGATGTTCACCGGCGCCGCCCTGACACCGGGCTATGAGTGCAGCACGCCGTTGGCAGCGAAGCTGGCCATCGGCGAGATCGGTGACGGCGAAACACGGCTCCTGGCCTCCACCCACGAAGGGATCCGTCTGTTCCCGCTGGCCGCCGATTCGTGTCCGGAGCCGACCGCGACATTTGTGATGAACTGGGTCAACAACCTCACGTTCGCCGACGCCACCGGCGATGGCCGCGACGACCTCCTGATCGACAGCTATCACAGCGCGACGGTCGCGCTGCTGGGGCTCTCCTCCGAGACGCGGGGTGACGTCGATGGCGACGAGGTCATCTCCTTCGCCGACATCGACGCGGTCGCCGATTACCTCTTCGGCGCGGAGCCGGGCATCTCTACCTCGGCCGATGCGAACGCCGACGAGCGGGTCAGTCCCGAAGACATTTTCCTGCTCATCGATCACGAATTCGCGGGAGGAGCCGCGCCGCAGCCGTGAGCGACTCTACAAAGCGTAGAGAGCCCCGTCTGCGCTACCGTATCTGCACGTGATTCACGACTCCTGGACCATCACTCCAGCACCTCCGGACAATCCGCGCATCCCGGTTGCGAACGCGACGTTGCGCTCGCTGCTCATCCGCCGCGGCGTGTCGGATGAGGAGTCGTTCCGGCGCTTCGTGGCGCCGGCCATCGGCGACCTGCACGACCCGGCCACCATCCACGGGATGACACACGCCTGCGAGCGGATCGCGCGCGCCGTGCGGGACAAAGAGGGGATCGTGATCTACGGTGATTACGACGTCGACGGCGTGACCTCCATCGTGATGCTGCAGACGGTGCTGCGCTCCCTCGGCGCCGACGCCGGCTTCGTCGTCCCGCACCGTCTGGTCGACGGCTACGGCCTGAAGATGGAGGTGCTCGAGCGGGTATTGACGGAGCGGAACGTGAAGCTCGTCATCACGGTCGATTGCGGCATCACCAGCATCGAGCCGGTGCGCCATGCCATCGAGCGCGGGATCGACGTCATCATCACCGACCATCACCTGCCGCCGGGCACGCTCCCCGAGGCGGCCGCGGTGCTGAACCCGAAACAGCCGGGCTGCGAGTATCCGTTCAAGGAGCTGGCGGGCGTCGGCGTCGCGTTCAAGCTGTGCTGCGAGCTCATTCGCCGAAGCGGAAAGAAGATGTCAGTGGACTCTCTGTTGAAGATCGCCGCCATCGGCACCGTGGCCGACGTCGCGCCTCTCATCGGCGAGAACCGCACCATTACCTCCCTCGGATTGGCCGGTCTGGCCGACGTGCGCAATCCCGGCCTGCGTGCGCTCCTGAAGCGGCTGGGGCTGGCCGGGCGTCCTCTACGAGCTGTAGATGTCGGCTTCAAGATCGGTCCCCGCATCAACGCGGCCGGACGCCTCGCCTCGGCCAACACGGCCATCGATCTCTTCGCTGCGGCCGACGAGGAGTCGGCGTGGGAGATCTGCGCGGAGCTCGACCGGATGAACGCGGAGCGGCAGCAGGTCTAGATCCAGGTCCGCGAGTCTGCCGAGACGCAGATCCGCGGCGGCGAGCGCGTGCTGGTCCTGGCAGGCGAGGGGTGGCATCGCGGCGTGGTCGGCCTCACCGCCGGACGCCTCGCCCAGCGCTACCACCGCCCCGCGCTGGTGATGACCATCGAAGGCGACCTCTGCGTCGGCTCGGGCCGCAGCATCCCGACCATCGACCTGCACAGCGAGTTGGAAGCGGTCTCCGATCTCTTCACCCACTTCGGCGGCCACGAGTTCGCCTGCGGCTTCTCCCTTCCTCGTACGAACGTCGCCGAACTGCAGCGCCGCCTGCACGAACGCTTCGACGCCCTCGACGAGGTGCTGTTCCGCCGCGAAGCCCGCGTCGACGCCGAGCTGACGCTCGCCGACATCGACGAAGAGTTCATGAAAGCGCACGAACTGCTGCAGCCCTTCGGCGCCGGCAACACCCAGCCGCTCTTCGTGGTGCGAGCAGTCACGGTCACCGCCACCCGCACCTTCGCCGAGGACTGCTGCGAGCTCTCGCTCGAAGACGCCACCGGCCGCGCCACCGGCGTCCTCTGGCCCGGAGTGAAGCAGCTCGCCTCGATGCTCACCCGCACCGTCGACCTCCTCGTGCACGTCGAGCCGGACCGGTATTGCGGGGTGAGATTGAACGTGGTTGACGTGCGGTGAGCGCGGCCGTTGCCTGCTAAAATCCGTGCATGAGCAGAGATGTAAAAGACATCGTCGCCGAAGCGCTCGATCTGCCCTTGACGTCGCGCGCCGAACTGGCGAGTCAGCTTCTCGATAGCCTCGATAACCTCTCCGACGAGGAGAACGACCAGCTCTGGGCCGAAGAAGCCGAGAGGCGGTACGCGGAGTACAAGGCCGGCAACATCGAGGTCATCCCGGCCGACGAGGTCTTTGCGCGCTAGGGGTGCGAAGCCCGCCGGCGCTGAAGAACCGCAACTACGTGGCCATACTCCGCGCCGGCAACTCCGCTCACCTTCACATGCGCGATGTCTTCCAGCCCACCGAGCTTACTCGTCCATGAGCCGTTCGGTAGTTGCCGCACCATATGGGTGGGCACGCCGTCACTCGAGGTAAAGATCGCAACCTTCTCGTAGTCCGGATCGTGGTCACCTGACGCGGACGGTTCGTAACCAAGCGTGGCGAATGCAGCAACGAAACTGGCCAGAGATTCTTGGCGCTCCACACCGGCAGGCCAGAATGAGAATAGTGCCTCGCCCGGCCACCACCAGCGATGGGTTTCACCAGCAGCCCAGGCGATGCAGTTGTACCGGCCGTCTCGGGGACTCGTGATTTCGAAAGTAGTGTTCCGGAGGCGCGGGAACAATTGTTCGAGCAACTCGCGCATCAGATGAGGCGGTTCGTGGCGCCCCAGCCCATCCACGCCTCTGTCATCCTTTCGACATCACCCGCCGCATCGTCAGGGATCGGGTTCTCGCCCGTAATGGCATGGAGCGCGGGAAACCAGAAGCGATGGGTTTGCGCCAGATCGCGCAGCATCAGGGGCAGCACCGCGGGGCCCAGCCCGATAATCTGCCGATAGGCAGGGTGCTCGACCAGTTTCGCAGGGGATGATAGATGTGCCGTTGCCGACGACCACGACAGCGCGAGCTCCTCGAACGCCACTCGCAACCCTTCGTCGGTCCCGTGTTGCGCGACCTCCGCGATCTGCTTCTCCCGCGTTTCCCACAGCCGTGCGGCTCGCCGTTCCGACTCCTCAGGAGTGGCACCGTGAGCGACTACCGTTCGAGCTCCGCCGGAGAGTTTCGTTGCATACGGGCCCGCTTTGCTCCACGACAGCTCGTCGCCCTCGTTGAACGTTGTTTGTGAGCGTGGTTTTCCCATCGGTTGCTCCGACGCGATTCTAGCCCCTTACCGCATCTGCAGGGCCGGCTTCACATAGCCGCGGTGGCAGGTGGTGCAGTTCACCACCGCGTCCGAGGTATCGATCTCCTGCATCTCGCCGAGGCGGGCGTTGATCTCCTTGACCAGGATGATCATCTCGCGGGCGGCGCGCTTGGGGCGTTTCTCGTCTGCTTCCCAGCGGTCCTCGACGTGGCAGTGATCGCAGCCGATGCCGAGGGACTGGCTGTAGCCGACGTCCATCATGCGGAGGAAACGGGCGGCGGGCACGTCCTTCAGCAGCGTCACGTTCTTGAAGACCTCGCCGGCGGGACGGTTCTCCTTTCCCTTGATGGCGGCGAGCAGTTCCGTCACCTGCGGGTCGTCGGCGGCGGGGGCGGCACCGGTCGCGAAGAGCAGCAGGACCGCGGTACCGAGAATCACATGAGCACGCATGGCGAAATCGTACGCCGTGCCGGAACGAATTGAGCCGTGAAGATGTTACGTCGCTCGAACATGCAGCGCACCATCCGTGTCCTTCGCTATGCGCTGCCGATCGCATTTCTCGCCTTCGTCGGAGTGATCGTCGCCAACTGGACCGCCTCGCGCCGCGCACCGCGGCAGCCGGGCGTAGCCGTCACCTCGACACAGCGGCCCGGCGACGACCCGCTGCTCGAGTCGCGCGCCTTTCGCGACGTGCAGACGATCGGCGGCCGCGTCGTCTCCGAGATCGTGGCCACTCGCCTGGTCTCCTTCGAATCCGGCTGGACCACGCTGGAAGGGGTCACGCTCACCCTTCACCGTCAGAATGGCCTGACCTACGTGATCGCCTGCCCCCAGGCGCAATTCAACAGCCAGACGAAGGCAGCCGAGGCGAAGGGGGGCGTGCGCGTCACCTCCACCGACGGCATCGAGATCAAGACCGCCGAGATCCATTACGACGGCAGCCGGCTGAGGAACGACATCCCGGTGGAGTTCAAGGTCGACCGGTGGGACGGCAAGGCCGGCGCGCTCGACCTCGACGTCGCGGGCGAGACGCTGCGGCTGCACAAGAACGTCACCGCCACCATGGCACCGCAGCACCCGACCGAACAGCCGATGACCATCGCCGGCGAGGAGAGCCTCTTCCGGCGCACCGAGAACGTGGTCGAGTTCACCAAAGCAGTGAAGATGGACCGCGGACCGGAAAGCCTCCGCTCCGATTACATGATCGGCCGCTTCACGCCGGACCGGAAGCAGATCGTCGCGCTCGAAGGGCGCGGCAACGTGGTCATCGTCACCGCTGCCAACACCGCCCCCGGCGAGGACCTCGGCGGACGCAAACAGATCACCTGCGACCTCTTCAACACCGAGCTCGGGCCGGACGGCCAGATCAACGCCATCAACGCCATCAGCGCCGAGAACATGGCCCGGGCCATCCTCGACGGCCCGCCGCAGCGCGACATTGTGGCGCGCAACTTCCGGATCGCGCTCGCGAACCGCTCCGTCAGCGAGATCAGGGCCGACTGGTCCGTGGTGATGAAAGAGCTCGGACCCGAAACGCGCCAGATCACCGCGGAGCACGTGAAGGTCTGGTTCGACCCCGGCACGCGCAAGGCGAGCACCGCGTCTCTCGAGGGCGCGTTCCGCTACACGGACCCGCGCACCACCGCCTCGGCATTCCGCGCGACCTACGACATCACTGGCGACCGCATCCTGCTCACCACCGATCCCGGCTGGCAGGCGACGGTCGTCAGCGACGGCCACACGCTGAAGGCCAAGCAGATCGAGTTCGCCCCGCGCGCGCAGACCGCACGCGCAACCGGCTCCGTGATCGCGCAGCTCGCGTCGAAGGCGAAAACCACCGGCGCCTCGGCGGACGGCACGAATCTCTTCCCCTCGGGCAAGCCGGTCTTCGTCAACGCCGATGAGCTGATCATGCGGCAGGCGCAGAAGGTCGCCCATTTCACCGGCAACGTCCGCGCCTGGCAGGACAACAACACCATCCTCTCGCAGGAGCTGCAGGTGCAGGGCGCCGGCGACAGCATCACCGCGCGCGGCAACGTGCGCACGCTGCTCTACAACACCTCCACCGATGTCGCGCGCAAGACCCCGATGCAGGCGAACAGCGACCAGCTCATCGCCCGCAAGAACGAGCGCCGCGTCGAGCTCCTCGGCAAGGTCTCGATCGTCGACGAAACGCGCAACCTGAAGTCGGAGAAAGCGACGCTCTTCCTCGACGAGAACCGCAAGGTGGAGCGGATGGAAGCGGAGAACGGCGTGGCGATGGGGGAGACGTCCACCGGCCGCAAAGGGACGGGCGACAAGGCGATCTACCACGTCGAGAAAAAGATGATCTACGTCTTCGGCAAGCCCGCCACGATCACCGACCCGAAAGGAAACGTAGCCGGCCAGCAGATCGTCTTCGACATCGCCAAGGACCGTGTCCAGGTCCTCAGCTCGGACGGCAAGACGCAGGGGACGTACAAGCACGAGGGTTAGGCGGAGGATGGAGGGCCGGTTGCCTTCGGAGCCAAATTGAAAATTGAAAATTGAAAATTGAAAAATCGGAGGGCGGTCATGAAGTGCCTCGTTTGTGCCGGGAAGCTGATGGCAGCGACGACCGATCTGCCATTCAAGGTCTCGGGGGCGACCATCGTCATCATCAAGAAGCTGCCTGTTCTGCAGTGCGAACGATGCAACGAGTACCTGCTCGACAACGTCACGTTGGCGCGCGTGGAGCAGATCCTCGAGCGTGCCGACAAGGCGGCAGAGTTGGAGATCGTTCCGTTCGCTGCATGAGTGGGCAGCTCCGATTTTTCAATTTTCAATTTTCAATTTTCAATTCCGTTCACGGTACGCCCGCGCCGGAGCCTCTCGTCTGATAATCTCCGCCGCGCATGGCTGATGCCTCCGTCAAACCCGAGCCGCTGCGGCTCACGGCAACCCACCTGGTGAAGGTTTACAAGGGGCGCAAGGTCGTGCGCGACGTCTCGGTGGACATCCGGCAGGGGGAGATCGTCGGGCTGCTCGGGCCGAACGGGGCGGGGAAGACCACCACCTTCTACATGATCGTGGGGCTGGTGAAGCCGGATGACGGGACGGTCTCCCTCGGCGACGACGACATCACCGAGCTGCCGATGTATCTGCGGGCGCAGCGCGGGATCAGCTACCTGCCGCAGGAAGCGTCCGTGTTCCGGAAACTGACGGTCGAGGAGAACCTCCTCTCCGTCTTCGAGACCATGCGCCTGCCGCTCGCGGAGCGCGAGCGCCGGACGCGCGCGCTGCTCGAGGAGTTCGGCATCACGCACATCGCGCGGAGCCGCGCTTACATGCTGTCAGGGGGGGAGAGGCGGCGCGTGGAGATCGCCAGGAGCCTCGCGATCAATCCGGCATTCATTTTGCTAGATGAGCCGTTTGCAGGAATCGATCCAATCGCAGTCTTCGAGATTCAACGCATCGTTTCGCAACTGCGGGCCCGGGGGATCGGGATCCTCATTACGGATCACAACGTGCGGGAAACGCTGAAGATCACCGATCGGGCCTACATCATCAAAGAAGGCGAAATCTTCCGGCAGGGCGTGCCGGAGAGCCTTTCTGCCGACGCGGAAGTCCGGCGCATTTATCTCGGCGAGACATTCAATCTAAACTGAGCGAGGAAGGCCCCAGAAGTTGGCACTTGAACAGAAGCTTCACCTCAAACTCAGCCAAAAGCTGATCATGACGCCGTCGTTGCAGCAGGCGATCAAGCTGCTGCAACTGTCGAAGCTCGAGCTGCAGGAAGTGCTGAACCAGGAACTGCTCGAGAACCCGCTCCTCGACGAATCCGCTGAAGAAGTGAAGACCGAGGAGACCCAGGCCGAGGAAGCGAAAGCGGAGAACGAAGCCGAGGACGCGAAGAAGCAGGAGACGAAGGAGGAGAAGGAGAAGGACTCCTTCGACGAGATCGACTACGACGCGTACTTCCAGGACTACATCGAGTACGGCTACAACCCGCGCGGGATGGGGGAGGAGCACGAAGAGTTCCCCATCGAGAACACGCTCACCCGCCCCCCCAACCTCTCCGATCACCTGAGCTGGCAGCTCTCGATGTCCGACGCCTCGCCGCGGACGAAAGAGATCGCGCAGTTCATCATCGGCAACATCGACGAGGACGGCTACCTCCGCGCCACCGACGACGAGGTGGCCGCGTCCGGCGGCTACACGCCGGAGGAAGTGGAGACCGCGATCAAGGCCGTGCAGTCGCTCGACCCGATCGGCGTCGGCGCGCGCGACCTCCGCGAGTGCCTCCTGCTCCAGTTGCGCTTCCTGGAGATCGACACGCCCCTCGTGGAAGTGATCATCCGCGATCACTGGGAAGAGTTCATGCAGCGGAAGTTCGTCCCGCTGGCGAAGTCCCTGGGCATCGACATGAAGACGCTCGAGGGCATCGTCGAGCTGATCAAGCATCTCGATCCCAAGCCGGGGAGGAAATACTCCAATGAGCGAGCGATCTACGTAGAGCCCGACGTCTACGTGCACAAGGTCAGCGACGAATACGTGATCGTCCTCAACGAGGACGGCATGCCCAAGCTGCGCATCAACAGCGGCTACCGCTCGATGCTCAACTCGATGGACTCGAAGTCCGACGGCGAAACGGTCAATTACATCAAGGACAAGATCCGCTCCGCGGTGTGGCTCATCAAGTCACTCGACCAGCGCCAGCGCACGATCTACAAGGTGGCCGAATCGATCGTCAAGCACCAGCGCGAGTTCCTCGAGAAGGGGATCGACTTCCTCCGGCCGCTCGTCCTGCGCGACGTCGCGGACGACATCCAGATGCATGAATCCACGGTCTCGCGCGTCGTGTCCAACAAGTACATGCACACGCCGCGCGGCCTGTTCCTGATGAAGTACTTCTTCCACAGCGGAATCGATTCCGATACCGGCGAGGACATCTCGTCGCTGACCGTGAAGAAGAAGATCCAGAGCTACATCGAGAACGAGGACCCGCGCAAGCCTCTCAGCGATTCGAAGATCATGAAGATCCTCAACGATGAAGGCATCAACATCGCACGGCGCACCGTGGCGAAGTACCGCGACGAGCTGAACATCCCCTCGTCGACGGACCGCAAGCAAATCTTTTGAGAGGTGTGACGATGGCAACCGAGATTTCCGGCCGCAACTACGACATCCCAGCCGACCTCCGCGCGATGCTCGAGACCAAGCTCGCCAAGATCCAGGAGAAGCTGTTCGACGACGTGATCGACGTGCGCGTGGTGCTGCAGGTCGAGAAGTACCGCAACATCTGCGAGATCCTGATCACCGGCAAGGAGCACGACGTCAAGAGCGTGCAGACCTCCGACGAGTCGATGCAGGACGCCGCCAATTCCGCGCTCGACCACGTGAAGCGCCAGGCGCAGAAGAACCGCAAGAAGATCCGCGACCATCACCGCCACGGCAACGGCGAGACGGCCTTCACTCCCGACATCACCGAGTGGGCCGTGCAGGTGCTCGAGCCGGGCCGCCTGACCGACGAGGCGAACGAGGGGATGCCGCGCATCATCAAGACGAACAACATCGCCATCCGCCCGATGTCGATCGAGCAGGCCGCGCTGCACCTCGACGACTCCAAGAACGAGTTCATCGTCTTCCGCGACATCGACACCGACCAGGTGTCGGTGATCTACAAGCGGCGCGACAACAACCTGGGGCTGATCGCACCGGAGTTCTGACGCGCGCAGACGCGTCATCCCGAGTGTAGCGAGGGATCCGGCGGTGGGGGGGTGGTGTCAGGTGTCGGGTATCAGATGTCTGGGGATTGTCGCCCGGACGAGACACCCCAGATACCTGACACCCGACACCGTTCGGGCGCCTACGAGACGAAGCGCACGAGGCTCACCGCCCACATCGCCACTGCCGCCCATGGCAGCCAGCGCGGCAGCAGTTCCGCCCGCGCCGTCAGCCAGAACAATCCAAACAGCAGCAGCACGCCCATCGTCTGCGTGACGGCGAACGTGCCGAGATTCTGAGCCTTGGCGCGGTCGACGTCACGCCAGGTGATCGGTTCATCGCGGGTGAGGCGGGGGAGTGAGTCCGTGTCGAGACGCATCCGCTCCGCGCGGACGATGTCGTGCACGTCGTGACGGATGGCCTGCCCGGTGTGCAGGTAGGCGATGGCGGGCTTGCCGAACAGCGTGTCGCTCATCGCCAGCAGGCCGCTCATCAGGAACAAGGCGATGAAGGCGATGCGCCAGCGTTGCCACTCGCGATCCATTGCATAGAGGTAGGCGAACGCGAACGCGAGCACCGCGGGGATGGCGCGGCGCGGGTTGAGCTCCCAGTCGAAGGCGGCGGCGGCGAGCTGCTCGAGGACGAAGAACAGAGGCAGCAGCGCGACGACCCTCAGCTCCAGTTTCGGCCGCAGTTTCACGAGCAGGAAGACGCAGACCGCGAGCAGCGGCCAGTAGATCATGGCGATGAGCTGGTGAAACGCTACCTGCAGCCCTACGTGCGTGGCGACGAAGGGAAGCAGGATCCGATCGAGCGGGGCCATGAAAAAGTCCACCCAGCCGGAGAGCACCGGCAGCACGAACCACTTCCGCAGGTGCGTGGTCATGGTGTTTCCGCTGAGGACGCGCAGCGTGATGGCCCAGACGGCGACAGGCATGGCGGCGAGCAGGAGGGACCACTTCAGGCGCCGGCCGAACAACACCACCAGCGCCGCGATGTAGACGTACGGGTCGTAGTTGAGCGACAGGATCGCGATCGCCAGCGCCGCGTAACGCGCGTCGTCGCCGGCTACGACAAGCGCCACGACCGACATCACCACCAGGAAACTGACGGAGATGCCGGCGACATAGTGCAGCGGCTGCCCGAGGTACTCGACGTACATCGGCAGCGCAAAGAAGGTCAGCAGCGCGACCAGCGTCGCTTCGCGGCGGATGCGATAGCGCTCGGCCAGGTTCACCGCCGCCAGCGCCACCAGCATCGCGAAAAGCACGTTCACCAGCACGTTCGCCAGCAGGAACGAGCGCGTGAACGACATCAACATCGCGGTCGTGAACGAGTGCAGCGGCAGGCGGAGGTTCTCCGCCTCCTGCGAGCCCCAGTTCAGCGGCGACGCGTCGTAGAAGAAGCGGGTCACGTTCGCGATCAGCAGCGCGTCGGGATTCACCACCGCGCCGGAGATGCGTGCCGAGTCGTGGTCGAACATCGCCCAGCCGTACGAGTACGGCGACCGCGCACCGAAGTGCGTGACCGTGAGCAGGACGATCCAGGCCCAGACGATGGCGACGACGGTCCTTCTGCTCATGACAGGAACCGCATCAGGCTGACCACCCACAACCCCGCCGCCGCGTACGGCGACCAGCGCGGCAGGATCCGCGCGCGGGCAGTGAGCCAGAACAGGCCGGTGAAAAGAAGGAGGCACATCGCCTGCGTCACCGCGAAGACGCCGGCGCGCGACCGCTCCAGCCGCGCACGTCCCATGTCGCGCCAGATCATCGGGTGGTCGTTGTGCACGAGCTTCGGCAGCTCATCGAGCTTGCGGTAGCCAAAGCCGATCGCATCCTGCGGCCGCCGCTGCATCGCCTGTCCGGTGCGCAGGAACGCCATCCCGGGATTTCGGAACAGCGTATCCGCGGTGGCCAGAATTGCGCTGAGACAGAACAGCGCCATGAACGCGATGCGCCACCCGCGCCGCGACCACATCGCGTCCACGGCGTAAACATACGCGAAGCCGAACGCCAGGACCACGGGGATGGCACGGCGCGGATTCAGCTCCCAGTCCCACCCCGCGGCCACGATCTGCTCCAGCACGAGAAAGCAGGGCAGCAGCGCCGCGAGCGCGAACCGCTTGTCGATCCGCGGCCGCAGCCGGATCAGCAGCCCGATCGCGGTTGCCAGCAACGGCCAGTAGATGATGGCGATGACCTGGTGAAAGGCCACGTGTACGCCGACGTGTGACGCCACGAACGGCAGCAGGATGTTGTCCAGCGGCGCGCGCGCGAAGTTCGTCCACGCCTCGACCACCGGCTCGATGAACTGCCGGCGGAGATGCTTCGTCATCGCGCCGCCGCTGATGAAGCGGAGGTACTGCGTCCAGAACACGCTCGGCAGCGCCGCGGCGATGACGTAGAAGACGTAGTCGCGTTTGCGCGCGAAGCGGTTCACGAACAGAAACCAGCTCACCAGCGCGGCGACGTAGATGTACGGGTCGTAATTGAGCAGCGCGAGCGCGGTGGCCAGGCCGGCGATCCACGGGTTGCGCGCATCCTCGGGAGCGAGCGCGATCACGCTCATCACCACGAGGAAGCTCACCGCCGGCCCGGCGACATACTGCAGCGGCTGCCCGAGGTACTCGACGTAGAGGGGGAGCGAAAAGAACGTGAGGAGCGCCACCAGCGTCGCGCCGCGCCCGAGGGCGAAGCGGTCGGCGAGCGTCACCGCTGCCAGCGCCACCAGCGCCGCGAACGCGAAGTTCACGATCAGGCTGGCGAGCAGATACGAGCCGGTGATCCCCACCAGCATCGCCACCGAGAACGAATGCAGCGGCAGCTTGAGGTTCTGCGCCTGGTTCCAGTCCAGCCAGTGCCCTTCGTACAGGAAGAACGTGAAGTTGTAGACGATGGCCGCGTCGGGATTCACCACCGCGCCGAGGAGCCGGTGCGCCTGCGCCTCGAAGAGCGCCCAGCCGTAGGAGTAGGGTGAGTCATCGAAGGAGTGGGTGAGGAGCAGGAGGAGGAGCCAGGCCCAGAGAGCGGCGACGATCGCCGCCTTCGGGAGCGGACGCGGAGTGTGCGCTGGCAGCGTCATGCAACGGCACAGAGTAAAGCATGGTGTCGGGTGTCAGGTGTCTGCGGTTGATCGCCCGGGCGACACGCCCCAGACACCTGACACCCGATACCCGCGCCGCAAGGCGCGCTACACTTCAACGGTGAGCAATCACGACGACGACTACATCGAGACTACCGTCCAGTCGCTTCGTTCGAGCGAGATGGACGACCTCCAGCTCAAGCTCGTCACCGGCGACGACGGACTGCACAACGTCATCCAGCGGCCCCGCGTGCAGAAGCCGGGACTCGCGTTCGCCGGCTATTACGAATACATCAAGCCGTGGCGCGTGCAGATCATCGGCGCCTCGGAGACGAAGTATCTGCAGAGCCTTCCCCCGCGCCTGCGCGAGAAGCGCATCCGCGACGTTTCCGGCCTCGACATCTCCTGCTTCATCGTCACCAAGGGCATCACCCCGCTCGACGAGTTCCGCGTCGAGTGCGAGAAACGCTCGGTGCCGCTCTTCTCGACGCCGGCCATGTCCTCGACCGCGATCACCCGCACCACGTACTTTCTCGAGGAGAACATGGCCCCCCGTATCACCATGCACTCGGGCCTCCTCGACGTCTACGGCATCGGCGTCCTGCTCCTCGGCGACAGCGGCATCGGCAAGAGCGAATGCGCGCTCGACCTCGTCTACCGCGGCCATCGCCTCATCGCCGACGACCTGGTGGTCATCAAGCGCCATCCCAACGACGTCCTCCTCGGCTACTCCAACGACATGCTGCGCCACCACATGGAGCTCCGCGGCATCGGCATCATCGACATCAAGGACCTCTTCGGCGTCGCGTCGACGCGCGACGTCAAGCCGATCGACCTGGTGGTGCGGCTGGAGAAGTGGGTCGAAGGCACCGAGTACGACCGGCTCGGCATCAGCATGGAGTCATACGACCTTCTCAGCGTCTCCAAGCCGTACGTCCGCCTCCCGGTCGCCTCGGGGCGCAACCTCGCGTTGCTCGTCGAAGTCGCGGCGCGCAATCACCTCATGAAGCTGCAGGGCTACGACTCCGCACGCGACTTCACGAAGCGTATCGACGATCAGATCGCCCGCCAGGGGAACACCGGCGAGATGCCGCCGTCGAATCGCGAAGAAAGGGCGAGCTCGGAGATGCGGAGCATGCATTCGCGCACGCGATTCGCACCGGACGTGATCGACCGAACGCGGAGGCAGCGCTAGTTGGGATCGAACGCACCTGAATATCTCGTCGTGATCACGGGCCTGAGCGGGTCAGGCAAGAGCTACGTCCAGTCGACGCTCGAGGACCTCGGCTTCTACTGCACCGACAACCTCCCGATCGAGCTGATCGAGCGCTACCTGGACGAGGTCTCCTCGCACGAGAAGGCGAACCGGGTGGGGGTGGTGGTCGACGTCCGGACGCACGACTTCGCCACCATCTTCCCGAACTTCTATCGCCAGACCCTGCAGAAGCTCGTCCCGAACACGCAGCTCATCTTCCTCGAGGCGACGGACGAGGTGATCGCGCGCCGTTACTCCGAGACGCGCCGCCCGCACCCGCTCGCCAAAGACCGCCCGCTCCTCGAAGCGATCCAGGCGGAGCGCGACCAGCTCACGGAAGTGAAGTCGCTCGCCAACATGGTGCTCGACACCTCGCAGTTCTCCGTCCACGAGCTCAAGGCCGAGGTGATGCGAAAGTTCCAGATCGCCGGGACGGAGCCGCAGATGCTCGTCACGGTGATCACGTTCGGGTTCAAGTACAGCCTGCCGTACAACCTCGACCTGCTGTTCGACGTCCGCTTCCTGCCGAACCCGCACTTCGTCGAATCCCTGCGCCCCAAGACCGGCCTCGACCCGGAAGTGGTCGAATACCTGCGCGGACAGGAAGGGTACGAAGAGTTCTACAAACGCCTGCTCGACTTCGTGAGCTACGTCCTTCCCGGCTACCGCAAAGAGATGAAGAGCTACCTCACGATCGGCATCGGCTGCACCGGGGGCAAGCACCGCTCCGTGGCCATCGGCCAGCGCCTGAGCGAGGACCTGAGCGCGGCCGGCTACAGCGTCGAGACCGTGCACCGCGACTGCAAGAGGTGAGGCGTCTTCCGTCCGGTCCTCATGGATTGGCCTTATGATTCGCCCCGCAGAGGGAGGTCCCGTGATTGGGGCATTGATCGTTACCCATGGAAATCTCGCGTACGAGCTGCTCAACGCCGCGCGCCAGATCGAAGCCGACGTGGCCGGCATGGTCGCCGTGCCGCTCGAATGGAATGACACCGTCGACGCCGCGCGCGACAAAATCGCCGCCGGACTGGCGCAGATCGGCAGCGAGCGCGCCGTCATCATCTTCACGGACATGTTCGGCGGCACGCCGAGCAACATCAGCCTCCAGTTCCTCGAGGAGGGACGCGTCGAGATCGTGACGGGGGTCAACCTGCCGATGATCGTGAAGTTCGCGATGATCAAGGAAGAGGCGAAAGACGTCTCCACGCTCGCCCACGTGATCAGCGAGAAAGGCTCGAAGGCGATCCGTGTCGCGTCCGATCTCCTGCACGCCGAAAAACGCGCCGGAGCGACTGCTTGATCGAGCGGGCCATCGAGATCAAGAACAAATTGGGCCTCCACGCACGCGCCGCCGCGAAGCTCGTGCACACCGCCGCGCGCTTCAAGTCCGACATCAAAGTGCGCAAAGGCGATGAGGAAGTCGACGGCAAGTCGATCCTCGGCATCCTGCTGCTCGCCGCGGGCCGCGGCTCCAGCGTCACGCTCCGCGCCGACGGTCCCGATGAGCGCGACGCGCTCGACGCGATCGAGCAGTTGATCGACGCGAAATTCGACGAAGTAGAATGAGCTGATGCCGGCAGCTCATTCGCGCAGCGATATCCGCACTTACAAGGGCGTCGGCGTCTCTCCCGGCATTGCGATCGGGCGCGCCGTCATCGTCGAGAAACGCGTGGCCTCGGTCTACCGCGTCCCGATCCGCGACGACGAGGTCGAAGGCGAGATCATGCGCTTCCGCGAGTCGCTGACCAAGACCCGCGACGAGCTCCTCGACCTGAAGGCGAAAGTCAGCCGCTCGATGGGCGACGAGTACGCGCAGATCTTCGAGGCGCACGCGATGATCGTCGGCGACGCCTCCTTCGGCGAGAAGGTCGCGCAGAAGATCGAGGAAGAGCAGGTCAACGCCGAATGGGCGCTGGCCGAGGTGCAGGAAGAACTGCAGGCGCGCTTCAACAGCTTCGACGACGACTACCTGCGCGAGCGCGTGGCCGACGTCAAGGACGTCGCAGAGCGCGTGCTGGTCAACCTGCAGGGGATCGCGCATCACGATCTCTCCGAGATCAAGCACGACGTCGTCATCATCGCCGACGACCTCACCCCCTCGGACACCATCCACTTCAACCGCAGGCCGATCGTCGGCTTCGCGACCGAAGTCGGCGGCAGGACCTCGCACACCTCGATCATCGCCAAGTCGCTTTTCATGCCGGCCGTGATCGGCGTCCCGCGCCTTTCGAAAATCGTCGACAACGACGAGCTCGTGATCGTCGACGGCTACGAGGGAACGATCGTCGTCAACCCGACCCAGGCGATGATCCAGGAGTACCAGAGCCGCGTCTCGCGTCACGAGGAAGCCGAGCAGAAACTGCTCGAGAACCGGACCCTGGCCGCGGTCACGAAGGACCATCACAAGATCTCGCTCCAGGCGAACATCGAGCTCGTGGAAGAGCTCGACGACGCGATCAAGTTCGGCGCGGAAGGGATCGGCCTCTACCGCAGCGAGTTCCTCTACATCTCGACGTCTCCCGATTTGCCGACCGAGGAAGAGCACTACAACATCTATCGCAAGCTGGCGGAGGCGACCGCGCCGAACTGGTGCATCATCCGGACGTTCGACCTCGGCGGAAAGAAGGTCGCCCGCGAGATCATCGGCTCGAAGGAAGACAACCCGGTCCTCGGCCTGCGCGCGCTGCGCCTCTGCATGCAGCACCGCGACATGTTCAAGACCCAGTTGCGCGCGCTGCTGCGCGCCTCGGCGCACGGGAAGATCAAGATCATGTTCCCGCTCGTCTCCGGCGTGCAGGAGCTGCGTCAGGTCAAGACCCTGGTGCGCGAGGTGCGGCTCGAGCTCGACGCGGAAGGCATCGCCCACAACAAGGACCTGCAGATCGGGATCATGATCGAGGTCCCCTCGGCCGCGGTGATCGCGGACCTGCTGGCGACCGAAGCGGACTTCTTCGCGATCGGCACGAACGACCTCATTCAATACTCCCTGGCCATCGACCGCGGGAACGAGAACGTCAGCTATCTCTACGAGCCGCTGCACCCGGCCATCCTGCGCCTGGTCAAGGGCGTCATCGACGCCGGCAAGCGGGCGGGGATCCCGGTGGAGATGTGCGGCGAGATGGCCTCCGATCCGATCTACGCGATCGTGCTGCTCGGCCTCGGGCTGGAGATCTTCTCGATGAACCCGTCGTCGATTCCGATCATCAAGAACGTGGTGCGCTCCGTGCGCTACAGGGATTGCAGGCGCATTGCAGAGATCGCGCTGACGAAGAAGACGGCGCAGGAGATCGAGGAGTTCGTGATCGAGAGCGTCGCGATGCGATTCCCGGAAGGGCTGGTGAACCAGACGATATGAGCGAGCACGAGAGACTCTTCGATTACCGCAAGATCACGCACGTCCCGAAGCCGTGGGGCTACGAGCTGATCTTTGCCCACACCGAGCGCTACGTCGGCAAGATTCTGCACATCAATCAGGGCGAGTCGCTCAGCCTCCAGTATCACGAAATGAAAGAGGAGACGCTCTACGTTGTCGACGGCGAACTGAAGCTGACGATCGAGCACGACGGCGATCGCCGCGAAGTGCCGCTCCGCAAAGGCGAGGCGTTCCACATTCCGCCCCGCCTGATTCACCGGATGTATGCGGTCACCGACACGGACGTCGCGGAGGTCTCCACGCCGGAGTTGCAGGACGTCGTCCGCCTCGAAGACCGCTACGGCCGCGTATGAAAGTCATCGCTCTCGCGCTCCTGCTGCTCGCTGCCGACGACACGCTCGTCGATGCGGCGAAGGCCGCGAAAGCGAACCGGAAAAAGAGCACCGGCAAGGTCATCACCAACGCCGACGTCCGCAAGTCGAAAGGCAAGATCGGCCAGACGAACGCGACCGCGCCGGTCGACGTCCAGCCCGAAGAGAGCCTGGTCGACCAGCAGCAGGCGATGCGGAAGGCGCGCACGGAGTACGATACCCGCTCCGCCGCCGCCCGCGAGGCCGTGGCGCAGCTGGAAAAAGAGGTGGCCACGCTCGAACAGCAGTATTACGACGAGCACGACCTCGACCGCCGCGACGGCGAGCTCGTGCGCCGCTTCAATGAAGCGAAGAAGAAGCTCGACGAAGCGCGCGCGGCGCTCGCGAAACTCGAACCGTGACCTGATGGCCAAGACCTACTACATCGAGACGTGGGGCTGCCAGATGAACGAGCTCGACAGCCAGCGGCTGTCCGGACATCTGAAGCTCCGCGGCTACAAGCGCGTGGACCAGGAAGCGAAGGCAGACCTGATCCTCCTCAACACCTGCTCGGTCCGCGACAAGGCGGAGCAGAAGGTCTACTCGCAACTCGGCCGCCTGCGGGAGCTGAAGGCGGAGAGGGACCTGAAGATCGGCGTCTGCGGCTGCGTCGCACAGCAGGAAGGGGAGGCCATCCTCGAGCGTGCCCCCTGGGTCGACTTCGTGATGGGACCCGGCAACGTCGGGCATCTCGACGACGTGCTCGAGGACGGCAAGCGCATCGCCCTCGAGTTCCACGAAGACCGCAACTACGACTTTGCGAACATCGACCGCGCCTCCGCCACCAAGGCGTGGGTGACGATCATCGAAGGCTGCAACAAGAACTGCACGTTCTGCATCGTTCCGACCACGCGCGGGCGCGAGATCTCCCGTCCGTTCGAACAGGTGCTCGACGAAGTGCGGGCCGCCGTCGCCACCGGCCGCGTCGAGATCGAGCTCCTCGGGCAGACCGTCAACGCCTACCGCTGCCCGCGGAGCGGCCGTGATTTCGGCGCGCTGCTCAGCGCGGTGGCCGAGGTGGAAGGGGTGGTGCGCCTGCGCTTCACGACCTCTCATCCGGCCGAGGTCAGCGACTCGATGATCGCCGCCATGCGCGACCACGAGAACATCTCCCGCTACCTGCACCTGCCGGTGCAGTCCGGCTCCTCGCGCGTGCTCCGCCGGATGAAGCGGCTGTACACGCGCGAGAAATACCTCGACACCATCGCCCGCATCCGGGAGGCGATTCCCGGCATCCACTTCTCGACCGACATCATCGTCGGCTTCCCGGGCGAGACGGACGAGGACTTCGAAGAGACGATCAGCCTCCTCGAACAGGTCCGGTACGGCTCGCTCTTCGCGTTCAAATATTCGCCGCGGCCGGGCACCCCGTCGCTGAAGATCGGGCAGCCGCTCGACGACGCGATCGCGACCGCGCGGCTGCAGCGCCTCTTCGACGTGCACGAGCGCCACAAGCGCGAGCGTCTCGAATCGTATTGCGGCCGCGTCCTGCCGGTGCTCGTCGAAGGGCCGAGCGCAAAAAACCCGGAGATGCTCTCCGGACGGACCGACGACTACTGGGTGGTGAATTTCAGCGGCGACCTTTCCACGCCTCTCGGGAGTATTCTTGCGGTGCGCATCGATTCAGCGCAGCACCATACGTTGCGCGGGGAGGCCGTCGCATGAACGTCAGCGATCTAGTACCGATGTCGATCAAAGGGTTGATGCTCGACCCCGTATCGAACTCGCCGATCGTCGTCCTCAAGGACGACGACGAGAAATTCTTCCTCCCGATCTGGGTCGGCATCTTCGAAGCGAACGCCATCGCGCTCCAGCTCGAGAACATCACCACGCCCCGGCCGATGACGCACGACCTGCTCCGCAACCTGATTGCCCAGCTCGACGCCCGCGTGACCCGCATCGTCATCAACGACCTCAAGGACGCCACGTTCTTCGCCCAGATCCGCCTCCTGATCAAGAACGGCACCGGCGGCGACCGCATGCTCGAGATCGACGCCCGCCCCAGCGACGCCATCGCCCTGGCCCTGCGCACCGAAGCCCCCATCTACGTGGCCCAGAGCGTCCTCGAACAGGCCCAGACCATCACCCCCGAAAACGCCGAGGAATCGCAGGAAAAGTCGAAAGACTGGTTCGAAAACCTCTCCACCGAGGACCTCGGCAAATACAAGATGTGACGCGGCGCGCGCGTGTACGGCACCCCATCCGGGGTGCAATGTCGCCCCATCAACCAATCCGGTGGCGGCGCGCCTTCGGCGCTTGCGCACCGGCTACCCTACGCCACGCCTCCGGCGTTAATCCTACCGGTGGCGGCGCGCCTTCGGCGCTTGCGCACCGGCTACCGTACGACACGCCTCCGGCGTTAGAGGCGGGCGGGGGCACGCCGGAGGCGTGGTGTAGGGTAGCCGGTGGCAAGTGCCGAAGGCACGCCGCCACCGGTATCGATGGTGGGAGAGAATTGCACCCCGGATGGGGTGCCGGACGGGTACGTCACCACAAGAACCGTTCGTCGAACTCGACCTCGTGCTTCTTCAGCAGGTCGAGATACTCGTCCTCGAAGCGGCGCTTCTTATGGTGCTCCGCCTGGGTGGCGATGTAGTGGCGAACCGCCGGCACGTTGGAGCGGCTGACGGTGAAGGCGCCGTATCCCTCCTGCCATCCGAACCGCGGCACGCGCAACTCCTCGTGAATCCAGCGCGAGGACACTGTCTTGATTTCGCGCACCACATCCGCGAGGCGATGCGTCGCTCGCAGCCCGAGGAGGAGATGGACATGATCGGCGACGCCGCCGATCTCCACGGGCATGCCGCGCAGCGTTTTCACACAGCCACCGAGGTATCCATGCAGGTCGTCGCGCCAGCCGGGCTCGATCCACGGATGGCGTTCTTTCGTGCTGAACACGACGTGGTAATGAAGGCTGAAGTGCGTCGACGGCATATCTCCACTAATGTACGACACGCCTCCGGGCCTGAAGTAGAATCGCTTCGGTTCGATGATCATCACCGTTGCCAATCAGAAAGGTGGCGTGGGTAAAACCACCACCACCATCAATCTCGCTGCCGCGGTCGCAAACAAGGGCCACAAGACGCTGCTGATCGACCTCGATCCGCAGGCGAATTCCACCATGAGCTACGTCGACGCGCGGGCGATCACTCGCTCGATGTACGACGTCCTGGTCAGCGAGGAGATGGAGCTCGCGCAGGTGATCGTGCCGACGCCGGTCCCGAATCTCTTCGTGGCGCCGTCCAAGATCTCGCTGGCCAAGCTGGAGTCGAAGCTCATCGGCGACATGGACGGCCCGTTCCGCCTCAAGGACCGGATGAAGGACACGGCCACCGACTTCGACTACATCTTCATCGACACGCCGCCGACCCTGGGCATGATCACGGTCAACGCGCTGGTCGCGTCGACGCACGTGCTCGTGCCGATCCAGTCGTCGTACTTTGCGCTCGAAGGGACGGACGACCTCCTCGAGACCATCGAGAAAATCAAGGCCCGCCCGAACCCGAACCTGCAACTGCTGGGCGTGGTCATCACCATGCACGACAAGCGCACCACGCTTTCCAAAGACATCCACGAAGCGATCGGGAACGTCTTCGGCGACCGCGTCTTCAACACCGTCATCACGAAATCGATCCGCCTCGAGGAAAGCCCGGCGTACAAGGAATCGATTTTCACGTTCGCCCCGAGATCGAGCGGGGCGATGGAGTACTACAGCCTTTCGGAGGAGTTGCTGGCGCGCGTCTAGCGCGCCGGCAGATCGCAATGGCCAAACGAGGACTTCCCGAGCGCAGCGTCATGCGCGCCGACTCCCATTACGTCGATGAGCTGACGCGACGTTCCGGCCGGCACATCGGCTCGATGCTGCCGCTGGAGCTCATCGAGCCGAACTCGTCACAGCCGCGTACCCAGCTCGGCAATATCGAAGAGCTCGCGGCCAGCGTCCGCGAGAAAGGCGTGCTGGAGCCGATCCTCGTGCGCCAGCTGGGCCCGAACCGCTACCAGATCATCTCCGGCGAGCGCCGCTACCGCGCCGCGACCATGGCCGGCCTGGACGAGATCCCGGCCATCGAGCTCGACGTCGACGACAAGGAACAGCTCGAGATCGCGCTGATCGAGAACATCCAGCGGAAGGACCTGACGCCGTTCGAAGAGGCGGAAGGGTTCGCGGCCCTGCAGCAGAAGTTCGGCTACACGCACGAGAAGATCTCGCAGGTGATCGGCAAGTCGCGCACGACCATCACCGAGACGCTGATGATCAACGACATCCCGGACCGCATCCGCGCGATGTGCCGGGAAGCATCGATCAACAGCAAGAGCGTCCTGGTGCAGGTCGCGCGCGCCGGCTCCGAGGAAGCGATGGAGCAGTTCGTCCGCGCGATGGCGGCAGGCGAGCTGTCGCGGGACGAGCTGCGCAAGCAGACCGCCGTGAAGCCGGAGCCGAAGAAGGCCGGCCGGCCGAAGAACTACGTCTTCGAGCTGAAGGACAAGGCGCTGCCGTTCAGCCTCAACCTGGCGTTCAAGAAGCCGAACGTCGAGAAGACCGAGGTCATCGAAGCGGTGCGCGAGCTGCTGCGGCGGCTGGAAGCGGAGTAGCGTTCCCGCGTGCGCCGCCGCGCCGCACTCCCTAACCGGTTTAACATAATCGATCTTACCAGACGCTGTGGGAAACGTTGGAATCGCGGTGAACGGCCGCCGATTCGCCAGCGGAAACCCCTTCGCTGGCGTGGTTCCCGCGTCATAATCCGCCGCGCAACATGAGCATCCTCAATCGCTACATCCTCAAAGAGATGATCGGCCCGACCTTGCTCGGCCTGGTGTTCTACACCTCGATCATCCTCATGCAGAACCTCTTCGAGATGGCCGGCCTGATCATCCGCCGGTCGCTGCCGGGCGGCGCCGTCCTCAAGCTGCTCCTGTACTCGCTCCCGCACATCATCGTGCTCACCGTGCCGATGGCGCTGCTCTTCGGCATCCTGATCGCCGTCGGCCGGCTTTCCTCCGATTCCGAAATCGTGGCCATGCGGGCCCTGGGCATCTCCACGCGCACCATCTACCGGCCGGTCTTCTACTTCAGCGTGGCGATCTTCCTGCTGAACCTCTACCTCATCAACTTCGTGATGCCGCAAGGCAACAGGCAGTTCGTGGCGTTGTCGGCCGAGCTCCTGACCGCGGCGGCCGACAAAGTGGTCAAGCCGCGCATCTTCCAGGACGTCTCCGAAAACCTCATGGTTTACGTGAGCGATATCGATCCGGTGACCGGCCAGTGGAAAGGCGTTTTCCTGGCCGACTCGCGCAACGACCCAACCTTCGAGGAGGAATCGACGTCCCCGTCCCAGATGTCCGGCGGCGGGATCACCGCGCCTCAGGAGCCGGACGACACCGCCGCGCTTTCCCATTCAGGCTCAGGACAACGGATCGTGACCGCGCGCAGCGGCGGGCTCGCGATCGTCGGCGCGGACAAGAAGATCTGGATGAATCTCACCGACGCGGAGACGCACGTGTGGGATCCACGCAAGCCCGACCGTTACGACCACACCGGGAACGAGACGCAACGCATCCTGGTCCCGTCGGCCGCCGACAGGTTCGACCGCAGCCGGCTCGCGAAGTCCTTCCGCGAGATGGACCTGCGCGAGCTGCTGAGCCAGGAACGCAACCTCCGCCACGGCCGGACGGAGTCCGACCGCATCATGCGCAACCTCGCGCGCGTCGAGATCCACAAGAAGTTCGCGATCCCGTTCGCCTGCATCGCCCTCGGCATCCTCGGCCTGCCGCTCGGCATCACCAACCGGCGCGGCGGTAAAAGCTCAGGTTTCTCTTTAAGTATTGCGATCATCGTCGTCTATTACGTGCTGATCAACAACGGCGAGCAGCTGGCCGTGAACGGGAAGATTCCGGCCGCGCTCGGCATGTGGGGCGCGAACGTGCTGATCCTCGCGATCGGCCTCTACCTGCTCAGCCGCGCCAACCGCGACTTCGTGACCAGCCGCCCTGACGGGACGCTCCTGCAGCGGACGACCCGCGCCATCCAGGCGCGGCTCGGCAGGCGCCGGAAGAAGAAGCTGGGCATGGTGACGGTGTACAACGACGGCGACCGGTCGCTGCTGAACCGCCTCGACATCACCTTTCCGAACATCCTCGACCGCTACATCCTGCGCGAGTTCCTCAAAGTCTTGGCGCTGGTGCTGATCTCGGTCATCGCCCTGTTCGTGGTGGTCGACTACACCGAGACCGCCAAGGATGCGCGCGAGAACGGCGTTGCGGCCTCGGTCCTGCTGACGTATTACCGCTTCCAGATCTTCTCCATCATCAACTGGACGCTTCCGATCTCGGTCCTGGTGGCGACGCTGGTGACGTTCGCCATGCTCTCGAAGAACAATGAGGTCACGGCCATCAAGTCGAGCGGCGTGTCGCTGTACCGGATCGCGCTGCCCGTGATCGCGGTCGCGGCGGTGATGAGCCTCCTCGCCTACTTCGTCCTCGATTTCGTTCTGCCGTATGCGAACGACCGGGCGGCGGAAACGAAGCGGCGGATCGAGGGGAAGCCGGTGGTCACCAATGCCGCGCAGCAGAAGCTCTGGTACCTCGGCAAGGGTCACTACATCATCAACTTCCTCGCGTACGAGCCGGCGAACAACCGGCTGACCCAGGTGCAGGTGTTCGAGTTCGACCCCAACAGCTTCCGCCTCACGCGCCGGGTCTACGCGAACCGCGCCACCTGGAACGGCCGGGGCTGGACGTTCGAGGACGGCTGGATGCGCTCGTTCCTGGACGACAAGAGCTCGACGTTTTCGAAGATCGAGCAGCCGCTCCCGCTGTTCTACTCCGAGACGCCGGAGGATTTCGCCACTGAGGTGAAACCGCCCGAGCAGATGACCTACGCCCAGTTGCGCCGGTATATCCAGACGCTGCGCGAGTCGGGATACGCGGCGGACGCGCTGACCGTGAAGCTGTACGAGAAGACGTCGTGGCCGGTGATCAGCATGGTCATGGCCCTGATCGCGATGCCGTTCGCCTTCAAGCTGGGCCGGCGGGGCGCTCTCTACGGCGTCAGCATCGCGCTGGTGGTGGGCATCGTCTACTGGATGGTCTTCCGCATCTTCACCAACTTCGGCGAGGTCGGGAACCTCCCTCCGCTGCTCTCGGCCTGGGCCGCGAACATCCTGTTCGCGCTCGCCGCGGGTTACCTGTTCCTCAAGGTGGAGACGTAACCCGACGCGATGAATGGGGTCGGCAACCCAATTCACGGGGTCAACGACTCGATGAACGGGGTCGCCAACCCAATTCACGGGGTCAACGACCCAATGAATGGGGTCGGCAACCCAATTCACAGGGTCAACGACCCAATGAATGCGGTTGTGCAACCCAATTCACCGTGAATGACGTCTTTGGCGTCAGCTCAGAAGGCGTTGACGATCTCTTCCGAGAGCCCCTTCCACTTCCTCAGGTACTCGCGGCGGTCGTTGTTGTACTTTTCGACCAGCTGGTTGTACTCGTCCATGCGGCCCTGGCGCTCGTAGAGCTTCTTCGGCTGGAGGTACTCCTCGTCGTCGATGCCCGGGACTTCCGTGGCCACGAGATAGCCAAAGTCCGGATCCTTTTCCCACTTGATGGTCCCCTCGGCGATCGCTTTCACGACGGCCGACGAGTGCTGGATCTTCACCTTCTTCGATCCCTCGGCCTTGCCGTCGCCGCCGATGGCGCCCGTGTTCATGAGGTAGACCTCCATCGGGCTGTCCTTCATGAGCTCGAGCATCCGGTTGCCCTGGAAGGCGTGCAGCAGCGGGAAGAACGGGTTCGTGCCCGGGACGCGCAGCGACTTGCCGGCCTCCGAGGCGCCGCCGGCGCTCGTGCCCTTCGTCTCGCCGAGTATGAAGAAGGCGGCCGCGAGCGGCCCCTCGAGCTTCGCCACGGCCGGGATCAGGTTCTCGTTGCGGTTGAGGATGAGGAGAAAGTCCGCCTTGGTGATCTCGCGCGCGTCGGCGGCGCCGGCGATGTCTTCCATCCGGATGACGGCGCGGCCGTTCGGCGTGTAGGAGGTGTCGAAGTAATCGATCTTTCCGTCCTCGTTCTGGGAGACGTTTTCGAGGTAGGCGTGCTCCGAGGCGCAGGCGTGGTAGATCGTCGGCTCGTCGTTCGGGTTGAGGCCGAACGTCTTCGCGAAGCAGCCGTTCTCGGTCGCGTAGACCTTGCCGCCCGGCATCAGGGCGCAGAAGTCGTCCTGCACCGGCTGCGAATCGTTCTGCTTGGTGAACGTGGTGGTGGTCTTGCCGGTTCCCGAGAGGCCGACGATCAGGCCGACGCGCTTCTTGTCGCCGACCGGGATCACCTTGCAGCCGGCGTGGAGCGCCAGGCCGCCGCGCTCGTAGACCAGCTTGTTCCACATGCGCAGGCCGCCTTTCTTCGACTCCCCGAAGTAATCGGAGTTGAAGACGCGGGTGGTGTAGCTGTCGAGGTCCACCGCGATCAGGCGGTCATCGGGATAGCCGTCCGCCTTCAGGTTCGGCGTGTAGATGACGGTCACCGCCGGCTCGAACGAGGCCAGCTCCTCGCGCGTGGCCGGGTAATAGAGGATGTCCTGCATGGCCGCGATGTTCGCGTTCGCCTTCTCGATGATCAGGCGGGCCGCAACGCGGAACTCCGGGTCGTTGCCGATGTAGCCCTCGATGACCAGCATGTCGCGCGTATTGATGTAGTCGTCCTGGAGCTGGGAGATGCGGGCGTACTCGGCGCGGGTGATGGTCTGGTCGGAGTGCTGCTGCGGGGTGTCGGTGGCGATGAAGGTCGATAGCTTGGAGCGCGAGACCACGCGCGTGGCAACGTTGAGGTTGCCGAACTCGGTCGGCCGCGCGTTCGGCATCTCGGATGCGAACTGGCGCAGCTGCTCGGGGGTGGGATTCCAGACGACGGATTTCGCCTGGACCGGAAGCGTCTTTTCGCGCTGGGTGGCCGGGTGCGGAGTGGCACGCACGCCAGGCGTATCTGTGACGGTCACCGTTTCGCTCATTCAGGAGTCCTCTTCGAGTTGACGTTGGTGCTTGTGAAGCTGACGCAAGGTTTGCGCCGGTTCCGAAGGCGGCGGATTCTACCGCAAAATGTCAGGGATGCCGATTCGCAGGACGCTCCACCGCGCCGCTCATTCACTCGACCGCAGGCTCGACCGCACCCGCACTTCCGCCACGCGCGGACGGGTCATCATCAGCCCGTATCGCGGCTTCGGCCGCGGCCACGAGATCTTCGTCCGCGGGCGCGTGCTCGTGGAGAAAGAGATCACCCGCGCCGGCGGCAGCGAGCCGCTCTGGCGCAGCGTGGTCAACACCTACCGCCGCTTCGCCACCGACGAAGTGGCGGGCGCGAAGGTCCGCGCCACGTACCGCGACGCGATCGTGGAAAGCGTCTCGGACGAGGAAGGCTACTTCCAGATCCGGATCGAGCCGCAGGAGCTGGCGTCGCACACGCTGTGGCACGAGGTCGGACTGGCGCTCCCCGACCACGGCACCACCTGCGTCGCCCACGCGCTCATCCCGTCGGACGCGGCGCAGTTCGCGATCATCAGCGACATCGACGACACGGTCGTGATCACGAACGCCACCAGCTTCGTCGGCATGGCCCGCTCGGTGCTGCGCAACGCCTCGTCGCGCCTGCCGTTCGAAGGCGTCGCGGATCTCTACCGCGCCCTGCACCGCGATACCAATCCGCTCTTCTACGTCTCCAGCAGCCCCTGGAACCTGTACGAGCTGCTGCACGAGTTCATGGACCTCAACGGCATCCCCCACGGCCCGATGCTGCTGCAGGACTGGGGTATCGACGAGAAGACGCTCATCATCGCCTCGCACGAGACGCACAAGATGGAGCAGATCAACCGCATCCTCGATTTCTACCCGGGCCTGAAGTTCGTGCTCATCGGCGACAGCGGTCAGCACGATCCGGAGATCTACCTGCGCGTCATCCAGTCGCGCCCGGACCGCATCCTGGCCGCCTTCATCCGCGACGTCACCCCCGACCTGCGCGACCGTGCGGTCACGCAGATCCTGGAGCAGTCGAATGCGGCCGGGGTCGAGATGCTGTACGTGCGCAATTCCTCCGAGGCGCTCGAACATGCGCGCAGAATAGGACTGGTATGAACGACGTCATCCTGAACGCGCTCCGCATCCGCATCACCGGCGTCTTCCCCGCGCAGATCCGTGCCGCGATCGCGCCGCTGTCCGAGGAGCAGTTGTGGTGGCGGCCGAACGAGGGCTCGAATGCCATCGGCAACATCGTCCTGCACCTCACCGGCTCGCTCAATCACTTCCTGAACCGCAACCTCGGCGCCCTCGACTTCACCCGCGACCGCCCCGCCGAATTCGCCGAGCGCCGCGTCCTGCCCAAGGCGGAGCTGCTCGCGCAGTTCGACGCCATGGTGGCCGAGGCCGGGCGCACCTTCGAGGCTTTGTCCCCTTCCCGTCTCGGCGACCCGTCCCCCGAACCGACCATGCACTCCATCGTCGCCGAGGACCTGATCAACATCGCCGCCCACCTCGCCTCGCATGCCGGACAGATCGTCTGGATCGCGAAGATGTTCGACGGAGGGGCGGTAAACGAGGTGTGGATGAAGACGCACAGGAGTGAAGGCGCGTGGAAGAAGTAACGCCCCACCCCTCATCGCAAACGGCTGAGTTCAGCGGAGCGTTTGGAGTGCGGTGACCGCAGTCACCGCTTTTACTGCGTGCGGACGCGGCGACCAGGCCTCCAGCTGCACGCGTGTCGCCTCAGGCACGCAGTCAAAGCGGTGACTGCGGTCACCGCACTCCATACCGCTGGCGAGTGGATCGATGAGAGGGCCATAATCCGCCTCCATGAAAATCGCAGTCGTTGGTGTGGGCGGTGTCGGTGGCTATTTCGGCGGGCGTCTGGCGCAGGCGGGGGTCGATACGACGTTCATCGCCCGTGGTGCCACGCTCGACGCGTTGCGCACGCGCGGGTTGCGCGTCGACAGCATCCACGGTGACTTTCACCTCGAACAGGTCGACGCCACCGACGACCCGAAATCCGTAGGTCCCGTCGACGCGATCCTGATGACCGTCAAGGCGTGGCAGGTTCCGGAGGCGGCGAAGAACCTCGGGCCGATGCTAGGACCGGAGACGATGGTCGTGCCATTGGAGAACGGCGTCGAGACGCCGGAGGTCCTCGAAGCCATCGTCGGCCGCGAGCACGTCGTGGGCGGGCTCTGCGCGATCGTCAGCTTCATCGCCGCGCCGGGGCACATCAAGCATGTCGCGTACGACCCGTTCGTCGTGTTCGGGGAGCTCGACAACCGCCGCAGCGAACGCATCGAGCGGCTGCGTCAGGCCTTTGCCACAGCGAACGTGGCCGCGCAGGTGCCGGACGACATCCAGCATTCGATGTGGACGAAGTTCCTCTTCATCGCACCGTTCAGCGGCATCGGTGCGATCACCCGCGTGCCGGTGGGCGTCTGGCGCTCGACGCCCGAGGTGCGTGCGGTTGCCGACCAGGCCCTGCACGAGTTGGTGGCGGTCGCAAAAGCCCGCGGCGTCGACCTCGGCGAGGACGCCGTGGCGAAGACGTGGGAGCGCTACGACGCCATGCCTCCCCCATCGACTGCCTCCATGCAGCGCGACGTCATGGAAGGGAAGCCCTCGGAGCTCGATGCGCAGCTCGGCGCGATCGTCCGTTACGCGCGCGAAAGCGGGGTTGCGGCGCCGGCGACAACGTTCATCTACAACTGCCTCCTGCCGCAGGAACGGCTCGCACGTTCGTAGTACCATCCGGCCCATGACGGAGGCGGCCACCGAATCAACGGTGCATCCCGCGATCGCCGAGGCGAAACGCGTGCTGGAAGTGGAAGCGGCGGCGATCCTCGGGCTGATCGAGCATCTCGATCACGGCTTCGTCGACGCCGTCGAGCTGATCGCCACCTGCAGCGGCCGCGTGGTCACGATGGGCGTCGGCAAGTCGGGCATCATCTGCAAGAAGATCAGCGCGACGCTCGCCTCCACCGGTACGCCCTCCTTCTTCATGCATCCCACCGAGGCCTTTCACGGCGACCTCGGCATGCTGGTACGCGGCGACATCGTGCTCGCGATCTCGAACTCCGGGGAAACCGAGGAGCTGGTGAAGGTGCTGCCGAGCATCAAGCGGATCGGCGCGGAGATGATCGCCATCACCGGCAACCCGGCCTCGACGCTCGCGCGCGGCGCGGACCGCCATCTGAACGCCTCGATCTCGAAGGAAGCGTGTCCGCTCGGACTGGCGCCCACGGCTTCTACCACCGCCACGCTCGCCCTCGGCGATGCGCTGGCGATGGCCCTCCTCGTGCGGAAGGGATTCAAGGAAGAGGATTTCGGCTTCCTCCATCCGGGAGGCAAGCTCGGGAAGCGTTTCCTGCGCGTGCACGAGCTCATGCACCACGGCGGCGACGTGCCGCTCGTGCGCGAGGCGACGAGCATGCGCGAGGTGATCTACGAGATGTCGAAGAAAGGGTTCGGCATCGCGGCGGTGACGAACGAAAACGGCGAGATGCTGGGCGTGATCTCGGACGGCGACCTCCGGCGGCTGCTGGAGCACGACGAGCAGGTGCTGCGCAGGACCGCCATGGAGTCGATGAAAGAAAACCCGATCACGATCGCGGGCAGCGAGCTCGCGTCGGCGGCGCTGCAGATCATGGAGGAGCGGAAGATCACGTCCCTCTTCATCGTCGATGAGGCGCGGCGCGTCGAAGGTATCATTCACATCCACGATCTCTGGGGGCTCGAGCTCTTCTGATGGACGAACAAGTAGTGCTGCGATTCCGCGACGGACGCACCGAACGGGCGATGCTCGACCCGATCGACGCCTCGCGCGAAGTGCTGACCGTGCGCCGCGACGACGGCGGCGTGGAAGAGATCCCGTTCGCGCAGCTGAAGGCGGTCTTCTTCCCCCGGACCGTGGAAGAAGAAGCGCTCGAGCCCGCCAGCGGGCTGCAGATCGCGGTCGAGTTCAACGACCGCGAGGTCATCCGCGGAACGGCCCACTACAACCCCGAGCGCAACGGCTTTTTCCTCTTCCCTGCCGACCGGAGCAAAAACGACCGCATCTTTGTTGTCAACTCCGCGATCGTCTCGATCGAAGTGGGCTGAGCGGCACGCCATCCGGCGCGCCTGTTGCTCTGGAGGTAAGTCATGAAGAACGCTACATTTGCATTGATTTCTCTGCTCGTGTTCGCCACGAGCGTTGCGGCGGCTCCGACGGAGCTCGACCGCGCGGCTACCGCGATGTCCGGGATGGAAGCGACGTTCACCCATCGCTTCACGGCCAAGGGGTTCAAGAACAGCCAGGTCGAGAGCGGCTCGGTCGTGTTCGGCAGCCTCCCGGCCATGCGCTGGAGCTACAGCAAGCCGGAGCAGAAGGTGTTCGTCTTCGACGGCACGAACTCCTGGTTCTACGTCCCGGCCGACAAGCAGGTCACCCAGGGCCGCGTCACCGACGCCCGCAAGCGCGAGCTCCCCTTCCTGCTCCTCGGCGACGCCGCCGCACGCGACAAGCACTTCATCGTGAAGCAGCAGAACCGCGGCAAGAGCGTCGTGGCCACGCTCCAGCCGCGCGACAAGAACGCGCTGGTGCGCAACGTGACCGTGACCATCGCGCCGTCGACGCACCTCATCCAGCGCATCGACTACACCGACCGCGACGGCAACGCCACCTCGTTCGAATTCTCGGGATATCATCGCCGCGCCGCGTCGGCCGACACGTTCAGGTTCGTGACGCCGGCGGGAGTACAGGTGGTGCGGGCCGACTAGCGTCGGCGGTATCAGGTGTCAGGTGTCCGGGGAGCGTCGCCCGGGCGAAACACCGCAGATACCTGACACCCGACACCCCCTCGAAGAGGTAACCCGACAATGGCAAACGAGTTCTCATTCGACGTCGTCTCCAAGACCGACATGCAGGAAGTTGCGAATGCGATCCAGCAGGCTCAGAAGGAGCTGGCGCAGCGCTTCGATTTCAAGGGGAGCAAGAGCTCGATCGAGCTTTCCGGCGAGGAGCTGGTGCTGGTCAGCGACGACGAGGGGAAGCTCGTCAGCGTGAAGGACATCCTCGAGTCGAAGCTCGTGAAGCGCAAGGTCTCGCTGAAGGCGATCGACTACCAGAAGCTCGAGCAGGCGGCGGGCGGCACGGTGCGCCAGCGCGCGAAGATCGTGCAGGGCATCGAGGTCGAAAAGGCGAAGGCGATCGTGAAGACGATCAAGGATGCGAAGGTCAAAGTGCAGGCGTCGATTCAGGCCGATCAGGTGCGCGTCACCGGCCGGAGCAAGGACGACCTGCAGCGCGCGATGACGCTGGTCAAGGAAACCGACTACGGGATCCCTCTTCAGTTCACCAACTACCGCGGTTGAGCTATCCTTCGGCCCGTGACAGCTCCTCGTACGCTCAATGGACAGACGGCTTATGCCGAACGTGTCCTCGATCTCGTGGCTCCCAAGCTCGAGCTGGTCGAAGAGGAGCTGCGCCAGAATTTTCATTCGAAGATCGCCACCATCGCGGAAGTCGGTGAGCACATCCTCGCGGGCGGCGGGAAGCGCCTCCGCCCTGCCCTGCTGCTGCTCGTCTCGCGCATGCTGCGCTACGACGGCTACCGCGACGTGATCTACGGCGCGGTCGTGGAGTTCATTCACACCGCCACCCTCGTCCACGACGACATCATCGACGAGGCGGACGTGCGCCGTGGCCGGACCTCGGTCAACTACGGCTGGGGCAACAACCTGACCGTGCTGGTCGGCGACTACATCTTCATGCATTCGATGCACATGGCGCTGAAGGAGGGGAACCTCGACGTCCTGCGCCTCCTCTCCGACGCCACCATCAAGATGATCGAAGGGGAGATCCTCGGCACGGAGCAGAACGGCCGCGCGGAGCTGACGGTGGACGATTACTTCGAGATCGTGACGCGCAAGACCGCCGCGCTCTTCGGCGCCACGTGCCGCATCCCGGCGTACCTGGTGGATCTCCCCGACGCGCAGGCGGTGGCGCTCTTCAACTACGGCTACAACCTCGGCATCTGCTTCCAGCTCATCGACGACCTGCTCGACTTCACGTCCACCACCGAGGTCCTCGGCAAGCCGGCCCTCTCGGACCTGAAGGAGGGAAAGATGACCCTCCCGCTGATCCTGGCCATGCCGCGCGCCACACCGCGCGAGCGCGAGCTGATCGCGCGCGTGGCCACCAGCAAATCGTTCGACGGCATCGATCCCGCCGAGGTCCTCGCCATCGCCTCCCGCTACCAGACCATCGACGAAACCCGCGAGATCGCCCGCGACTACGCCACCCGCGCGCGACTCTCCCTCGAGCCCTTCGCCGACTCACCCGCGAAAGAGGCGTTGGAGACGGCGCTGGATTTCGTGATGGAGAGAGAAAAGTAGCGCGCTACGCGCGGGTGTCAGGTGTCAGGTATCTGGGGTGTTTCGCCCGGGCGACAAGCCCCAGACACCTGACACCCGACACCAGCACGGCGAAGCCGAGCTAACTGAGCATCTCCATGATCTCGCTCATCGCCACCCTGGCGCGGTGCTCGACGTTCGCGTCGTTGCCGGCGGAGAGGCGGATGACCTTGTTGTACTGCTCGATGGCGCGCGCGTAATCGTTGAGGCAGCGGTGGTAGATCTCGCCTTTGCAGAGCTTCGCCTCGAGGTTCATCGGGTCGAGCTCGAGGATCTTGTTGAGGAAGATCATCGCGGTGTCGAACTTCTCCTCCTCCATGGCCATGCGGTAGCGCAGGCGGTAGAGGGAGATCAGTTCATTGTTGCGGGGCTCGATCCACGCTCCGGGCATGTAGGTCATGAGCGTGGAGAGGAGACGGCCCTTCGTGACCGCCTTCGGCTGCGGAGCCGGATTCGACCGTTTCACTTCGATTCTCTGCCGCATTCACACCCTCCCGGAAAATCAACGCACGTCGAATGAACACATCTTAGGACCGACTGGCGTGATCGTCAAGACGTTGACCATCATGTTGTGCACCTCTGCTACCATCCGCGCCATGCGTACCGCCGTATATCCCGGCTCGTTCGACCCGCTCACCAACGGGCACCTCGACATCATCCGCCGCGCATCCGCGCTCTTCGACCGCGTGCTCGTGGCGGTGCTCGAGAACGAAGGGAAGTCCCCCGTCTTCTCCGTGCCCGAGCGGATGGAGCTGATCGCGCGGTGCACCGAAGGCATCCCCGGGATCGAGGTGCATTCGTTCTCCGGCCTGCTGGTCGAGTTCATGCGCCGCGTCGATGCGCAGGTCGTCATCCGCGGCATCCGCGCCGTGTCCGATTACGAGTACGAGCTGCAGATGGCGCTGATGAACCGCGAGTTGTACGACGGCGCCGAAACGATCTTCATGATCCCCGCGGTCGAGTACACATTCGTCTCCTCGCGCCTGGTCAAGGAAGTCCACCGCCTCGGCGGCGACGTCTCGCATTTAGTGCCGCCGGCGGTGTTGGAAGCGCTACGGGTACGGCTGACACCCGCGGTGTAGATGTTGTCGGTTGTCGGTTGTCAGTGGTCTGCGCCGTTCGTCCGGGCGACACTTCACAGACAACCGACAACTGACAACCGACAACATCATTAGTCGCTGTGCGGGTCCAGCGCTTCCCTCACCCTCTCCCCTACGATGTTGAATGCGGCCACGGTCGAGAAGATCGCCAGGCCGGGGAAGAGGACGAGCCACCAGGCGTACTCGATGTGCTCGTGGGCGGTGGAGAGGATGCTGCCCCACGACGCGGTCGGCAGCGGGACGCCGAGGCCGAGGAAGGAGAGGGCTGACTCGGTGAGGATGGCGGAGGCGACGCCGAAGCTGGCGGAGACGAGCATCGGCGCGAGCGCGTTCGGGAGCAGGTGGCGGAAGATGATGCGCCCGTCGCGGGCGCCGCTCGCGCGTGCGGCCTGCGCGAACTCCACCTCGCGGATGCGCAGGAACTCGCCGCGGACGTAGCGCGCCTCGTTCGTCCACGACGTCAGCCCCAGCGCGATCATGATCGTCAGCATCGAGGGACGGAAGAGCGCGACGATACCCAGGAGCAGCAGGAGGAAGGGGAAGCAGAGCACGACCTCGATGACGCGCGAGACGATCCAGTCGGCCGCGCCGCCGTAGTAGCCGGCCATCGCCCCGAGGAAGGAGCCGACCAGGACCGCGATGATCGTGGCGAAGAAGCCGACCGTGAGGGAGATGCGCGCGCCGTGGATCATGCGCGAGAGCACGTCGCGGCCGAGGTCGTCGGTGCCGAGGTAATGACCATTGCCGGGCGGCAGCAGCCGCGAGCCGAGGTCGATCGTGTTCGGCGAGAACGCCACCGGCGCGCGCAGCGCGTACGTCGCCGCGACGGCGGGCGGATCGTAGTCCGGGTCGGGGATCCAGAAATCGCGGAGCGCGGGCGACGACCAGCCGCCGGCGGTGCGGGAGAGCAGCGGCTTGCGGTTCGCGATCAGCGGCGCGAACAGCGCGACGACCGCGGTGAAGGCGACGTAGAGGAGCGCGAACGTGGCCAGCCTGCTGCGGCGGAAGCGAATCCAGCTCAGCCGCCAGAGCGAGTCGGCGGGGGTCACGCTTTCTCCCCCAGCCTCACCCGCGGGTCGGCGAACGCGTAGAGGATGTCTGCCACGAGGCTTGCCAACAGGGTGACCACGGCCGTGATCACGGTCAGCCCCATGACCGTCGGGTAATCGCGGGTGAGCACCGAGTCGATGTAGAGCAGGCCGACGCCGTCCCACTGGAAGATCTGCTCGACGATCACGCTGCCGGAGAGCAGGTACGGCACGGTCAGGCCGAACAGCGTGATGAGCGGGATCAGCGCGTTGCGGAAGGCGTGGTGCCAGTAGACGGCGATCGGTGCCGCCCCTTTCGCGCGCGCCGCGGTGATGAAGTCCTGGCGGATCACTTCCGTCAGCGCGGACTTCGAGAAGCGCGCGAAGATCGCGAGCTGCGCGTACGCCATCGTGATCACCGGCAGGACCAGGTGCTGCAGCCGGTCGTCGAGCCGCGCCGGTGTACTCAGCTCGAAGTAGTCGTCCGAGGTCATGCCGAAGAGCGGCAGGAGGTCGTTGCGGACCGAAAAGAGCTGCATCAGCAGAAGCGCGACCCAGAAGCTGGGCAGGGAGTAGAGGAGGAAGAAGCCCACCGCGGAGGCCCGCTCGGCGAAGCGCCCGGAGCGGGCGGCGCTCCAGATCCCGATCGGGATGCCGAACAGCGCCGCCACGGTGAAGGCGATGAAGTTGAGCGTGAACGTGTTCGGCAGCTTCTCGAGCACCCGGTCGCGCACCGGGCGGCGGTCGACGATGGAGTCGCCGAAGTCGAGCGTCACCGCGGCGCGGACCCAGTGCAGGTACTGCACGGGCAGAGGATCGTCGAGATGGAACTCCTCGCGGATCGAGTCGAGCACCGCCACCGGGATGGTGTTCAGGCCGGCGCGGCCGATGAAGAACGAGATCGGATCGCCGGGGACGCTGTGGATCAGGACGAAGGTGGCGACGGTGATGCCGAAGAACGTCAGGACCGCGTAGAGGAGGCGGCGGACGATGTAGGTGGTCATCGCCGAGGCGCGATCCACCAGCCGAGCTCACCCGGATACCAGAGGAAATAGCCGGTGCCTCGGCTGGCGGTGACGCCGCGCACGCGCTTGTTGACGCCCCACTTCAACGAGACCTGCACGACCCACGCGTAAGGCTGATCGTCGGCCAGCACTTCGTGCAGCTTCCAGTAGAGCTCCTGCCGTTTGGACAGGTCGATCTCGCGCCGCGACTGCTCGATCAGCTGGTCGGCGACCGGGTTGGAGTAGTGGATGAAGTTCTGCCCGTGCGGCGGCACCTGCGACGAGTGAAAGGTGATGTACTGATCGGGATCGGGATCGAGATCCCACGACAGGTACGCGCCGTCGATGTTGCCGGCCAGGATGCGCTGGATCGCCGCCGCGCCGTCCATCATCTCGATCGAGACCTCGACGCCCGCCTTCCTGAGCTCGGACTGGATCATCTGCATGATCTGCGCGCCGGTCGCGCTGCCCGTCATCGACAGGATCGAGATCTTGAACTTGCGGCCGTCGCGGTCGAGGACTCCATCCCCGTCGCGATCGATCCAGCCGGCCGTCGCGAGCAGTTGCTTCGCCGCCGCGACGTCGTGGCGGACCACCGGGACGCGCGGGTTGAAGGCCCATTCGTCCGGCGTGAACGGACCGCTCATCGCGCGCGCGGTGCCGTGATAAAGATCGTTGACCACCGACTCGACCGGGATGCACATCGCCAGCGCGCGACGCACCCGCTTGTCGCCGAGGATCGGGTGGCGGTTGTTCCAGGCCACGAAGTTGTAGTTGAGCGTGTAGAAGCGCTGAAAGTCGATGATCTTCGTGACGTCGGGATTCTTCTGCTCGCGCACCCACGTATCGGAAGCGATCATCGACTCGTCGATGTCGCCGCGGCGGAGCGCGTTGAACGCGACGCCGTGCGAGTCGATCAGCTTGAAGACGACAGTCTGGATGTGCGGCCGCTCGCCCCAGTAGTCGCCACGGCGCTCGACCACGACTTCCTTTCCGGCGACGCGGCGCACCAGCCGGTACGGCCCGCTGCCGACGGCCATTTCGTTGAAGCTCTTGCGGAAGTCGCCTTTCCCGTAGATGTGCTCCGGGACCGTCAGCACGTCGTTGAAGCTGATCAACTGCGCCGCGAGCGGCTGCTTGAACGCGATTTCCACCGTGTCGGCGTCGACGGCGCGCGTCTTCGCGAGGTCGAGGTATTCGAAGTTGCCGGCGATCTGCAGGGCTTCCGAGGCGGGGTCAGTGACCTTCCTGAGCGTGAAGACGACGTCGCTCGCCTTGACGGGCGTGCCGTCGGAGAAGGTCGCCTTAGGATTCAGCTCGAACGTGTACAGCAGCCCGTCATCGGAGATCTTCCACGACTCCGCAAGGCCCGCGATCGGCTGCAGGTTGCGGTCGAGGTGGATGAGCGGCGTGAAGAGATACTGCGCGACGAGCCGGTCGTAGCGGTTCGTCCCCACGATCGGATTGAGCGTGACGACGTCGATGTCCATCCGCCGGTTGAGCGTCCCGCCGTCGACCGGCCTGTCGTCATCGACGGCAACAGCGGAGGCGGGAGCGACCTGCTTCTTTTCCCCGCCGCACGCGACGCAGAGGAACAACACGATCGCGAGAAGCGGACGGAATCTCACGCCGGCGATTATAAGCGGGCGGTACGGTCGGGCGGCGTGAAGAATCGACGCCCTCGCTTATAGCGCGTCCCCTCACCCGGCCTTCGGCCACCCTCTCCCCGCTCGACGCGGGGAGAGGGGCTACTAATTTTCATTCTCGCGAGAGGGATAGTTAGTAGCCCTTCTCCCCTGCAAGGGGAGAAGGTGCCCGAAGGGCGGATGAGGGGTCGCGCCACAGGCGAGGCGCGTGCCCCCTACCGCACGTTCACGTTCTGCGTGGTCACGTTGTACTGGCCGTCCACGGCGCGGACGATCACGAACTTGCCGTTGACGGCGCTGGCGTCGAGGCGGAACGTCTCCTCGCGCGAGTCGGCGATGCCGTCGACGGGGGTGATGCGCACCCACTTCTCGGCGTCCGCCGAGTATTCGACGCGGCCGATCGGCGAGGCGGTGTCGCTGATGCGCACCGTCACCGCGTTGCCGCTCGAGGCGACGTTGATCTGGGGGGCGGTGTTGTCGACGAGGAACTCCACTCCCTCCCGCTCGTCGGTGAGCGGCGCATCGGGATTGTCGGTGGCGTCGCTGGCCACGAGGCGCAGCTCGTACAGGCCGTCCGGCAACTGCGAGGTGTCGAAGTTGAGCTGCGTCTCCTCGATGTTCTCGCGCAGGCGGAGCCACGGGCCGTTGCTCCCTTTCATCCGGAACGAGAGCGAGTAGCGGAGGCTGTCGCCGTTGTCATCCATGGCGCGCCAGGCGACCGTGCGGAAGCCTTTGCGGAACATCCGCTTCCCCTGCTCGGCCGGCGTGCGGTCGCGCGGCGAGTCGAGGCTGGAGAAGATCCCGTACTCGTCGGGGTTCGTCGCTTCGACCACCTGCGGCGCGGCCGGGTAGGCGTTGGTGATGTAGACCACCGCCGGCTCCTGCACACCGAGGGCTTCGATCTCGGGGGGGATGTTGCGGTTCATGTACGCGACCGTGATGGTGTCGACCGAGGCCTCTCCGGACGGCTTCGGCATCGTCAGGCGCCACTGGAGATAGCGCGCGGCGGGCGCGGTGATGTTTCCCTCCAGCGCGTTCTGCGCGGAGGTCCAGCCGCTCCAGGTGGCGTCGGGCGTGCGCGTGTTGCCGCTGCGGAACGAGATCGCCACGTTGCCCGCATTCAGGTTGCGTCCTTCGACGCGGTAGTTGCCGAAGCGCGAGAAGCGCTCGACGTCCTTCGCTGCGGAGCGGAACTCCGGCGTGGCCGCGCTACCGTTTTCCATTCGGTACACCGCGCCCGTGTTGGTGGTGGTGATGACGGTGTTGTTGCCGGAGCCGGAGATCGAGACGATCTGCTTCTCCGGGACCGCGCCGAGGAGCGAGACTTCGCCGCCGCGCAGCTCGTACACGCGGCCGTTCGGGCCGGTGGCGAGGAGGACCGTATTGTCGCTGCCGCCGCTGACGGCGTACACCATCTCGCGATCGAACTTCCGGACGGTATCGACAAAGCCGTCCGGATCGATCCGGTAAATCTCGGAGGCGCCCGACTGGGCTGCCGCCGTCGCCGCGCTGTCGTCGAACGAGAACGCCACTTCGACTGTGCCGGCCTGCTGCTGTTGCTGCTGCTGTGCGTCGGCCGTCGCGCCCTGCTGTTGCTGCTGCGCCTGTCCCTGCGCCGGCTTCGCGGCCGGTTTCGCCGGTGCGGCCGCCGGGAGCACGTTGCTCACGCCCGCAGCCCAGCCGGTGCCGTTCGCGTCGACGTAGATCGAGGAGATCTCGTTGAGCGGCGAGTCGAAGAGCGCGATCGCGCTGCCGTCGTGGGCGATCTGGTAGATGCGCCCCTTGCCGGACGCACCCGCGAGGATGCTGCCATCCTTGCGCACGCCGATGGAGCGGATGTGGGTGTCGGTTGCGTCGTACAGCACGCTCCCCTTCCCGTCCGCGGTGACGCGGAAGAGCTTTCCTTCGACGCCGGTGGCGACGAGGACGTCGTTGCCCGTCTTGTCATCAGCTTTTGCAATGGCCCAGATGTAGGCTTGCTGGGGATCGTAGAAGACCGTCTGCGCGCCGCTGTTCGGGTCGACGCGATAGACCTTGCCGTTCGGCGAGGTGCCGGCCAGCAGCGAGCCGTTCACGAACGCGAGCGCGTAGATCTCCGGCTCGGACGCGGTGGCGAGGACTTCGAGCTTCTCGCCGCGCAGGCGATAGATCTTGCCGTCGTTGCCGGTGCCGAAGAAGCGGTCGCCGTTCGGCGCGGAAGTCTGCGAGAGGACGAAGGGATCGGTGAAGGTGGCGATCTTCTTCATGGCCGGTGCGACGCGCAGCTCTCCGCGCGAGGTCACGGCAAAGCCTTCCAGTTCACCAGCGAGAAAATCCTCGGCGGCACCGACGCGCCAGAACTGAGGCACGACGGCGAACGAGTTTGCTGCGAGCAGCAGGGCCGAGGTGAGGTAAAGCAATCGGCGCATTTCGGGAGATGTCCTTTCAAAAGTGCAGCGGCGGGCTTTTGCCCGCCGTGCATTGTCGGCGTTCCGGAGAGCGCCGCTCCACAAGAATCCGTGAATCTTAGATAGCCGGTTGTACGTCGACGTCGATCTTGAGCGCGCCGTCGACGATGTAGCCGAGCGCCTTCGCGCTCTGGCCGGCCGGATGGTATTTGACCTGCGCCTGTGCGCCGTTCGATGTGTCGGCGGTGACGACCGCGCGCATCGAGGGCGGGAGGTTCGGCAGATACACACCGGAGGTGACGGCGCCTTCGCCGGTCGAATAGAGCCCGACCGTGAGGTCGGTCGCGGGACGGAGACGGCCGAGGACGCCGACTACCTGCTCGAGCGTCCGCGGATCGGGCGGCACGAGCGAGAAGTCGATCGCGTTCATCACCGAGCCGCTGCCGACGAGGAGGTACGCGCTGCCGAGCGGCTGGTCGTCGGGGATGCGCACGTCGAACGTCTCGACGAACGGCTCGCCGCGGAACGGCTTGAGGACGGTGCGCACCTGCACGGTGTCGCCCGCGCTGATGCGCCCCTTGGCGGGCGTGACCAGCGAGGCTTCCATCAGCTTGGCGATGCGGAGGTCGTCATCGTGGCGGAGGTTGATCCTGACGCTTTCGATCTCGGTCGGACGGAACTCGTTCGACATCAGGTAGCCGGCGATGACCGCCAGATACTGCGGGATCGACTGGCGCGCCTGCTGCCCGGCCCACCCTTCGCGGAGGCGGATCGGCTCGAAGCCTTTGACCCTGATCTCCGACTCCATCAGCACGGTGCGCTCGCCCGCGGCGCGCTGGGCGTTGGAGACGACCGAGTCGGCGACCATGGCCAGCAGGAGCGGCGTGAGCGTGGAGTGACGGACGGTGTTGAGGCGGAACGTCTGCGGCGCACCGGTGCCGGTGAGCGTGACTTCGACCGGGATCATGGTCGGGGTCTCGCCGAGCACGCCCATGATGCCGGCGGCGCGGTCCTGGCGGAGGACGCCGACCACCGGGCCGGTGTTCGAGAACTTGAAGGAGTTCGCGACGCTCGGCAGGACGGTCACGACCTCCGAGGTCGCCATCGGGAAGTTGATCTCCCCCATGTCGAGGAACGGGTGACCGAACGCGTAGATGTGGTCGCCGTCGACGTAAGTCACGGTGCCGCTGGAGGCAACGTTGAAGTCCCCGCTGAGGAGCACGGCGCCGATGGCGTCGCCGGGGGCGAAGGTCGACTTCGCGTTCTTGGCTGTCGATGACGACGCGGCACCGGCCGGGACGGTCATGAAGCCGAGCTGGTCGAGGTACGGCGAGAAGCGCTGGATGGTGTCGGCGCTGAAGCTCGAGAGCGACATCGGCATGGCGATGCGCCTGGCGCCGGTGAGGCTGCTGACCGGTACGGCCGAGCTGGCGATGAGCTTGTTGAATGCTTCTTCCGGTTTCGATTTCGCCATCGCGCCGAGCATCTCGATGGCGGTCATGCGCGGCGCTGCACCGGCGGGAGACGCACCGGGCGGCGAGAGGCGGGCGGAGATACGCAGCATTTCGTCGATGGGGGTGATGCCCGCGACCGGCTCCTTGGCGAACTGCCAGGCGTACGCGAGAGCGCCGATGACCTTGCCGTCGATGAAGATCGGCGAGCCGCTCATGCCGGCGATGACGCCCGCGCGCGCGACGACGGGATGGTCGACTTTCGCGAGGATGAGGTTCTGGTCGGGACCGATGTTGTTCAGTACGCCGAGGATCTCGACGTCGAACTTCTCGACCACGTTTCCTTCGAAGACGGTCAGGCCGTAGCCCTTCATCCCTTTCTGGACCTGCGACAGCGGCATCCTCTCCGCGGCAGACAGAGTCGACGCGGCAGTCATGGCGAGCGCAACGAGGAGAACAAATTTTCGGCTGAGCACGAGCGGTATAACCCCCTCCGGGCGGTGGTCATTTCGCGAGGTGTGCCAATGTGAAAAGCTGGGTGTCTGGTGTCTGGTGTCTGGGCTTGCAGACTTGCGGGACAGTCGCCGCGAGCCCGAAAGCCCCAGACACCTGACACCTGACACCATTATTTCAACGGAATCTCCCACGTTCCCTTCACATACCCCGTCAGCGCGTCCCCGTCCCAGCCGCCCATCCAGAACTTCAGCGGCCACGGCTGGGTCTCGTCGGCGCCGATGGTGTTGACGGTGGGGTTTCCCATCACGCCGATGTTCCAGCCGTCGAACAGCAGCGTCAGCTGGTGCGCGCGCCGGTCGATCGGACGGTTCCTGAACGTGCCGACGGCGAGGTTCCACCACTGTTCGACGATCCGGAGCTGCTCGATGCGCGTCACCAGCGCCGCACGCGCGGTCTCGTCCTTCGTCTTCGCGAGCAGCGCTTCCAGGCTCTTCCGGCGCGCTTCGCGGTTGCGGATCAGCGTCTCGTTCCCCGCGTCCGGCAGCCCGGTCGCGGCGGCCACGAGCGGGGAGTTCGACTGCACGAAATTCGGCTGCCGGCGGAGCAGCATCGGCGAGGTCGCCTCCCATAGCGGCATGTCGGGAGCGGCAGGGTTGACCCAGTCCTTCCGCTCCACCATGACGTTCCCGTCGCGATCGGAGACGCGTACGTGCAGCGGATCGATGAAGAAGTAGTCATTGCGGACCAGCACGCCGTTGTGCTCGAGGATCTGCGCGTCGAGGAACTGCACGCGCGCGTCCTGGTACTCCGGCGCGGCGTTCCCGCCGATCGACGCGTTCGTCACCACCACCCCGACGCGCGGACCGCCGCTCTTGGACTGCCGCGCGACCGGCAGCTTGTCCCCTTCGTCGTCGCCGACGCCGAACTTCCGCTGCCACACGCCAGGCTCGTCCGGCTGGAAGTGCACTTTCGCATCGAGGTCGGGCTCCCCTGCCAGCGCGAACGTGTAGCCGCTGACGCCACGGAGCTCGTCCGTCGGATCGGGATCGGTCGCCATCCGCATCTGGAAGTAGCCCTCGAACTCGAGCAGCAGCGACGTCACGCGGTCCTCCCGACGTTCATCCAGTTGTCCTTCCAGTTGACGCCCAGTCGCTCCATGTTCTGGCGGAGGTAATACAGCCGCAGCCACGGCAGCGACGGGAGAATCTCCTCGGATACCTTCCCCCGCCCTTCCTCCTCGTGGAACGTCGCGGTCTCGGCCTTCACCCTGGCCCACAGCTCCTCGCGCTGCTTCACGACGTACTCTTCGCTCTGGCTCGGGAGCTCGCGCCAGGGATCGTGACGCGGCGCCCAGCGCACGAGGTGCGGCTCGCCCTTCGGAGGCGCCAGCTTTCCGCGCGCCGTGACGGCGCGGAAGCCTGCCACCAGCGCGTCGATCCGTTCCTGAAACAGGGTCCAGGTCTGCTCGATGTTCGGGAAGAGCACGACGTCACCGGCGAGCTCGAAGCCGGGGCCGGCCATCTTCGAGAGGTCGTACGGATCGTTCGCCGGCAGCTCGGTCAGGATCTCGGCCAGCGGGCGGACGAACATGGTCATGAACGGGAAGAAGGCCGCGTCCATGAGGGAGTTCGTCTGCTCCTCGGTCTTCACCTGGTCGCTATAGAGATAGAGGAGCAGGAGGAGCATCACCTCGTAGCACTGGTTGAACAGCTCCGCGACGCGCAGGGTGTCGGGATTCTCGATGAGCGTGAACTCGCGCCGCGGCGCCGTGAGGTCCGGCTGCCAGCGCGTGAGCGGATTGGCGACCACCCTCCGCGCGCCGGCTTCGGCGAGCTTCCCTTTGTCGGCCTCCATCTCCATACGGATGTCGCTGAAGAGGCAGAAATGCGCGTTCGGCCGGTACGACGGCGGCGCCTTCGCTCCTTCCCCCTGCTCGATGATCATCCGGATGGCCTGGCGCGCGCTCTGGAGGTTCGTGACCGGGATGAGGGAGAGGCCGTATTGATTGAGGTCGTTCATCGAGCCGTAGAGCGGGCTGGGAGGGCCGCCGTAGACCTGATTCCCCTGGCTGCCGATGAACAGCTCGCGCTCGCCGAGACTCCTGGTCAGGTAGACGAAGCCCTGCTCGATCTCGGTGTAGAGCTGCTGCACGTCGGCGAACGGGACGCCGTACTGGTCGATGTGCGGAGCGCCTCCCGTGACCATCGGAGGTGCTTCTTCCAGCTCGGGCGCCGGCCCTCCGGCGATGCGGGCGCGTTTGCACCAGTCGTCGATCTGCTTCGGGTCGTCGACGTCGTCGATCTCTTCCGGCTTCTCGAAGATCTGGAACCGTTTGATCGTGTCGAGGTTGCACGTGGTCAGCGTGAGCTTGATGTTCGCCGCGCCGTAGTAGTCGTCCTTCTGCGGCATGTTCGGGCGCGAGAATGACGGCGTGCCGCCGATCGACGAGAGCAGATTCAGCGCGAGCCCGAGGTGCTCCATCTCCTGCCGCGCGATGAGCGTGACCTTCATCGCCCAGCGGCGCACCCGCTCCAGCTCCGCCTCGGAGAGCACGCGCGTCTTCTCCCACGTCTTCCTCCGCCGGTTCCACGTGTAGTCGAAGCACTCGTACGGATAGCGGCGGATGGTGTAAGCGGCGAACAGGTACTGGCACATCAGCCCATGCTCGAGCTCCGCGGCAAGCCGCAGCGCATCCATGAGCAGCGCACGCGTTCGAATCTTTGCGGTCATCACTGAGGAGTGATCGGGAAGGAAAGATCCCTACCTCGGTCTCTTTGGAGTGCGGTGACCGCAGTCACCGCTTTTCCTCGCAAGGGCGCGAGCCGCGGCTCTCGGCAGAAAAAGCGGTGACTGCGGTCACCGCACTCCAAATCACTTTGCGCGGGCCATCAACTCTTTCCCGAGATCCAGGTTCTCCGTGAGAAGCCGCTCGTACAGCCGGTAGCCGTTGTCGCCGTTGGTCATCAGCACGAGGCCCTGTCTGGACTTCGGGAAGAGGACGATCAGGGCGTGGACGCCCCGGTCGCTGCCGCTGTGGAGGATGGCGTATTCGCCGTTCGGGAAGCCGTCCAGCACTTCCCAGCCGAGCCCCATGCCCTGGTTCGGCTTGGTCGTTACCTGCCGCTTGACCATGCCGTCGAAGAGGGCCTGCGGCAGGCCGGCTCCGTTCAGCACCCAGGCGCCGAAGCGGCGGTAGTCCTCGACCGTCGTCAGCAGGTCGTCGGCCGCGTTGGTGTCCGTACCCTGGTGGCGATAGGCGTTCTTCCCTTCCTGGTCGTGCCAGCGGGCGAAGCGGGTCTCGTCGACGTCTTCGTCCCAGGCGTGACGGGTGTCGTGCATGCCCAGCGGCCCGAAGATGAGCGACGCCGACAGCTCGGCCAGCGGCTTGTGGAACTTGCGCTCGAGCGCGTTGCGCAGGTACTCGAAGCCTTCGCCCGAATAGCCGTGCTGCGTTCCCGGGTCGGCGTTGAACGTCAGCTTCTTCGACTCCTCGAGCCAGCGCCAATTCTTGAAGCCAGTGCGGTGCGTGAGCACGTGGCGCGTGGTGAGCTGCTTTGCGCGCGGGTCGGCGGCCACGTCGGGATCGGTCCAGTAATTCGCGAGCGGCTCGTCGAGGTCCCACTTGCCCATGCTCACCAGCCGCAGCGTCAGCATCGTGACGACCGGCTTGGTGAGCGACGCGACGTTGAAGATGGCGTCGTACGGCGCCGGAACACCGGCCGCCAACTCGCCGAACACCTTCACTTCGCGCAGGCGTCCGTCGCGAATGATCCCGACGCCGAGCGCCGGCACCTTGTTCTCCTTCAGCGCCGCCTCGATCGACTGCGCGTCAGCGTGGATGGCAAAGAGAACGACCGCGAGTAGAACGAAGCCGCGTTTCTTCATGCCCCTCAGCTACGGGCATAGCGGACCGAGGTTGCGCAAAGTTGTGACGATTAGTCCTTCACCTTGCCGTCGCGGATGTGGATGATCCGCTTCGCTTCCCGGGCCACGTCGTCTTCGTGGGTGACCATGATGATCGAGTTGCCGCGGGAGTGGAGGTCCTGGAAGAGGTCGAGGATCTCGCGTCCGGTCTGTGAGTCCAGGTTGCCGGTCGGCTCGTCGGCGAGGAGCAGGGACGGCTTGTTCACCAGCGCGCGGGCGATGGCGACGCGCTGGCGCTGGCCGCCGGAGAGCTCGTTCGGCTGGTGGCTCATGCGGTCATGGAGTCCCACCGCGACCAGCGCCTCCTCGGCGAGCTGGCGGCGCTCCGCGCGGGAGATCTTCGCGTAGACGAGCGGCAGCTCGACGTTCTGCAGCGCGGTCGTGCGGGCGAGCAGGTTGAAGGTCTGGAAGACGAAGCCGATCTTCTTGTTGCGGATCGCGGCCAGCTCGTCGTCGTTCAGCGTCTCTACCGGCACTCCGTCCAGCAGGTACGAGCCGGAGCTCGGCGTGTCGAGGCAGCCGATGACGTTCATCAGCGTCGACTTGCCGGAGCCCGAGGGCCCCATGATCGCGACGTACTCCCCCGGCTCGATGATCAGGTTCACGCCGCGAAGCGCGAAGATCTGCTGAGGACCGAGGTCGTAGACGCGCGTCAGTTCGCGCATTTCGATCAGATGGGCGGTGTCAGGCACGGGCAGAGCACTCATTTCATCATTAGTACGCAGGAGCGGGCAATTTGGTTATGGGGCGGTCAACGAAGCCATGAGCGCGGTGCCGCCGGTCTTCACGAGCGCGTAGCAGACCCAGAGCACGAGCACGATGATCGCCGACGTCTTTCGCGGCAGCTTCGAGACCGCGCTGAAACCGAAGACGAGCAGCACCAGCATCCAGACGGAGAACAGGTCGAACGAGGAAAGCAGGGCGAACAGCGCCGGCTGCTCCTTGAGGTCGACAAGGAACGCGGGATTCGACTTCACCAGGGTGGCGGCTTCCATCGGCGAGAACGAGCCGCGGGCCAGTACCACGATCCCCATGATGATGCCGCCGATCGCGAATGGGAGCCAGGCGTAGAGCATCACCGAGAAGGCCTCGGTGTACGTCCCCTCTCCCGCCATGAGCCGGAAAGCGAAGAGGTACAGGCCGGCCATCACCGCGCAGATGACGATTGTGAGGAGCGGCGCGAGCCATAGCCCCACCTTCGTGCTCGCCGCCACGACACGTCCCATGCGGTCCGCGTCGGCAGCCGCGGTGCCCGGCTGCTTCCGCAGAACCTCGGAGGCCTGCTCGGCGGCATAGGCGTCCTGGTCGAAACGCGGCACGACCAGGAGGGTCGAGACGTAACCGAGGGCCACGATCAGTAGCAGCGGCGCGAGGATGTCCGGCCGCCGCGCGATCTCCCCAAATGCTTCCGCGGGGGCGAACAGCACCCCCGCGACTCTCGAGAACACATTCTTCTTCTTTGCGGCAGGGACCTGAGGCTCAATGCCCCCCGTCGTCGTCATCCTGCGTTTCCTCCGCCGTCTCGTCGTTCACCCGGCTTCCGTAGTTGAGCCAATTGTAACGATCGAGACCGCTGAAGATACGCGGTTCCTGCGCGAGCTCCGGCACGTCGACGCTGATGTTGCGCACTTCCAGCACGTCGCCGACGGCCCGGTGATAGTTCGCGACCGCCTGGTTATAGCCGATCAGGGCCTGCAGCTCGCGGACGCGGGCGTCGGAGAGCTGCTGCTGCACCTCGAGCACCTGGAAGTTCGTGGTCATGCCGTTCTCGTAGCGGCGGCGCTCCGCTTCGACGTTCCGCTCGGCGGCGTCGCGGGCGGCGCGAGTCGCGACGATGGTCCGCGACGAGGTGTCGACGGCGCGTGCGGCTTGACGCACCTCGACGGCGATGAACTGCCGCGTGTCCTCCTGGGTGAGCCGCGACTGCTGCAGGTCGAGCTCTGCCCGGCGGGCTTCGGCACGCGCGCCGACGTTCGTGATCGGTACACCGACGTTGAAGCCGATCGTCCACGACGGGAAGTCGAATTCGACGATGTTCATCAGGCCGCTCCCGTACTGGATGCGCCGCTTGCTGATGATCTCGCCCGTCTCGCGGTCGAAGGTGTTGACCGTGCCGGCCAGTCCGGCCAGCCCGTAATTGAGGTCGAAGTCGAGCTGCGGGAGGGTCTGGTTGCGGGCGAAGAGGTACTGCACTTCGCGCGTATCGGTTGCGAGCTCGTTCTGCCGGATCTCGGGGCGGAGCTCGATCGCGCGGCGCACCGCGTCAGCGACGTCGATCGTGAGCGGCGTGTAGGCCACGTCGTCCGTCGGGATGATCGGCCGGTCCCACTCGTCTGCCGGCAGGTTCAGCAGCCGGCGCAACTGGTCTTCCGCCGAACGGACGTCCGCGGCGGCGATGATGAGCTGCTCTTCCGAGGTCGCGATCGTGACGCGGGGCTGGAGGATGTCGAGCGGAGCGGAGGCGCCGACGTCGATCCGGATCTGGGTGATGCGGGCCTGGTCGCGCGCCAGGAAGAGCGACTGCTTCACGACTTCGACCGCGCGGCGGGCGTAGACGAGGTTGAGGTACGCCTGTTCCACGTTCACCGCCGTGTCCATCAGCCGCGTGCGGAACGTCTCGTGGTTGATCCCGAGCGTGTTGCGCGCGATGGTGATGCCGCGGCGGTTGATGTCGATGCCGAAGTCGCGAAGGAGCGGCTGGTTGAACGCGAAGCCGAGCGCCGGATCGTAGGCCGGGCTGACCGTGGCCACGCCGCCCGCGGTCACGCGGCGCGAGTTGTTGAACGAGACCGCGTACGAGCCGCCGGTCGGCAGGTTCTGCTGCACGCCCAGGTCGAGGATGTGCTGGCGCTGCGCATTCGCCTGAATGCTGGAGCTCACCGGCGTCTCGCTGCTCTGCTCCGCGAGGCGCGCGGTGCCGAGCAGGTCATAGATGCCGTACTGGGAACGGAGGCTGTGGCTGGCCTCGCGGTATTCGAACTCCTCCAGCTGCACGCCGAGGTTCCGCTCCATGGAGGTGCGGATGGCCTGGTCGAGCGAGAGCTGAAGCGCTCGCGGGTTGTTTACGTCCTGATCGGTCTCGGCGGTCACAGGCTCGGTCGCACGCGGCGTAGGCGTCGTCTCCTGCGCGAGCAGTGCCGTCGCCGCAAGCGACAACGCGAATGTAGTGATCAACCGTCGAACAGCGGTCATTGATATTCCTCCAGACACGGGCTTACTACGGATGGATGAGCCGAGGGTTGCGTTGGCAGGCGGATTCTAGAACAACCGCATCTGCGGTTTTCGCTTCAGATACTCCGCGCGGATGCCCCGGCGCCGCAATTCGTCCGCGAATCGCTTCGAGCCATGGGTCACATAGATCACTTTTGCCGGACATCTGTCCGCGAACTCGAGCAATTCGCCGAAGTCGGCGTGGTCCGAAAGCGGGAGCCCGTGATCGGCATCGCGCGTCCCGTGCAGCGCCCAGCCGGTCAGCGCGACCGTCTCGCGATGAGGGATGCGCGCGAGCTCCCGCGTCATGTGCGGCGGTACGATCACGGCCTTGCCGCGCAGGTCGAGCGTGGTGCGATGTCCGAAGAGCGATGACTGCCTCCCCCACACCTCATACGATCCAAGATCGACTCCGTTAGTTTCGTAGATCGCGGAAATCTTCGCGACCGTCTCGTTCATTACCAGCGGAATCCCTTCCTGGCGCAGCATGGCCGCGACTTCCTGCGCCTTCCCGAGCGAGTACGCGAGCAGCACCGCCGTCCTGCCGCGCCCGAGGATCTGCCGCACCAGTGTTGCCAGCCGGTCGCGCAGCTCTTCACGGGACGGGAACGCCCATTCCGGGCCGCCGCCGTACGTCGACTCCATGATCACGGTGTCGGCCTGCGGCACTTCCGCCGGCTCGGCCGTATACGACGGCTTCAGGCGAAAGTCGCCGGTGTACGCGAGCGAGCCGCGGCTGTTCGCGACGCGGATCATCGCCGAGCCGAGGACGTGGCCGGCGGGAAAGAGCTCCACCGTCCAGTCGCCGAGGATGTGCGGCTGGCGATACCCGAGCTCCGTCCCCCGCAGATCGTGCCCGCTGCGCGTGCGAAGAAACGCGGCGGTCGGCTTCGTGGCGATGAAGTGCTCGTGCCGCCCGATGTGATCGGAGTGCCCATGCGAGATGATCCCCAATTTCCGCGGCTCGGCCGGATCGAGATAGATCTCGCTCCGCGCCAGGCGGATGTCAGGGTCACACTGGAAAAGGTCGCCGAGCATCGAGGGGTGCGAACGCGCGCGTGGTGGCCGTCATTCTCGTTTGGAGTGCGGTGACCGCAGTCACCGCTTTTACTTGCGCCGGAGCCACAGGCGACATGCGTGCCGCTTCGAGGCACGCTCGCCGGCTCCGCCGGCAGTGAAAGCGGTGACTGCGGTCACCGCACTCCAAACCGTTGGCTACGCTGTCACAGCAGGTGTGCGCTGTACCGCGTGCAACCCCTCGGGATCCGTCGCCGCGGGCATCTCCGCGCCCGCGAAGTGGCAGGCGGCAAAGTGTCCCGGCTTGTGCTCGATGAGGCGCGGGACGTCGGTCTTGCAGACCGGGAACTGCGCGATCGGGCAGCGGGTGTGGAACACGCACCCGCTCGGCGGGTTGAGCGGCGTCGGGATGTCGCCCTTGAGGAGGATGCGCGTCTTCTTCACGGTCGGATTCGGGACCGGGACGGCGGAGAGCAGCGCTTTGGTGTACGGGTGCAGCGGATCCTCGTACAGCGAGCGGCGGTCCGTCAGCTCCATGATCTTGCCGAGGTACATGACGGCGACGCGCGTCGAGATGTGCTCGACGACGGAGAGGTCGTGGGCGATGAAGAGGTACGTCAGCCCGAGCTCGTCCTGCAGGTCCTGCAGCAGGTTGACCACCTGCGCCTGGACCGAGACGTCGAGCGCGGAGACCGGCTCGTCGAGCACGAGAAACTTCGGGTTCGTCGCCAGCGCGCGCGCCACGCCGATGCGCTGGCGCTGCCCGCCGGAGAACTGGTGCGGGTAGCGTTTGCGGTAGTCGGGACTGAGGCCGACCTTCTCGAGCAATTGCGCCACCTTGTCGGTACGCTCTGACGAGCTGAGGCCACCGTGGATGATGAGCGGCTCCGCCACGATCGCGCCGACGGTCATGCGCGGGTTCAGCGACGCGTACGGGTCCTGAAACACGATCTGCATGTTGCGGCGCATGCGGCGCATCCCGCCCGAATCGAGGGCGCGGACGTCGGTGCCTTCGAACGACACCTCGCCGTCGGTCGGCTCGATCAGGCGAAGGATGCAGCGCCCGACGGTGGTCTTGCCGGAGCCCGACTCGCCGACCAGGCCAAGGGTCTCGCCGCGCGCGACGCCGAAGCTGATGCCGTCGACCGCTTTCACGTTCGCGACGACGCGCGCGAGGATGCCGCGCTTGACCGGGAAGTACTTTTTCAGGTCGCGGACGATGAGCAGCGGCTCGCCCATCCCGAGCGGCAGCTTCGGCGTGGTCTGCGGCGCCGACTCTTCGTTCGGATCGTGCGTCGGTTTCGCGTCGCGGTCGATCTGCCGCGCCGTCTGGTCGGCGGGCGTGGCCAGTCCTCCGGTGATGGCCGGCGCCACCTTGTCATCGCCGGCGATGAATGGCTTGTCAGGCACGCTGTTCCAACCTCTCCGGGTCTGCTTCGTCCCCGTGCAGGTAGCAGCGCGCGCTCTGTCCAGGCGCGGTCGGCATCAAGGCCGGCTCGTTCCCGAGACAGATCGGCATCACGTCGGGGCAGCGCGGATTGAACTTGCAGCCCTGCGGCAGGTTCGTGATCGGCGGGACCATGCCGCTGATCGTCGGCAGCCGGCCCACCGGCGTGCCGTCGCCGGCCACGATCGCCGCGCCCGGCAATGATTTCAGCAGCCCGCGGGTGTACGGATGCGAGGGATTCGCGAACAACTGCTCGACCGGGGCGTCTTCGACCACGCGGCCGGTGTACATGACGATCACCCGCTCGCAGAACTCCGCCACCACGCCGAGGTCGTGGGTGATGAGGAGCACGGCCAGGCCGAGCTTCCTCTGCAGCGACGCGAGCAGCTCCATGATCTGCGCCTGGATCGTGACATCGAGCGCGGTGGTCGGCTCGTCGGCGATCAGGAGCTCGGGATCGCAGGAGAGAGCGATGGCGATCATCACGCGCTGGCGCATGCCGCCGGAGAGCTGGTGCGGATAGTCCTGCAGGCGCTTGACCGGGTCGGGGATCGACACCAGCTCGAGCATGTCTCCCGCCTGCTTCCACGCTTCTTTCTTCGAGACCTTGCGGTGGATGCGGATGGCCTCGGCCACCTGCGCGCCGATCTTGAAGACCGGATTGAGCGACGTCATCGGCTCCTGGAAGACCATGGCGATGTCGTTGCCGCGCACCTTGCGCATCTCCCGCTCCGAGAGCGAGGCGAGGTCCTGCCCCTTGAAGTGCACCTGGCCGGCGGTGATCTTTCCGGGAGGGGCGATCAGCCGCATGATCGACATCGCGGTCACGCTCTTCCCGCAACCCGACTCCCCGACCAGCGCGACCGCTTCTCCACGGCGCACGTTGAACGAGACGTTGTCGACCGCATGCACCGGCCCGAACGACGTGCGGAGGTTTTTCACCTCGAGCAACGCCTCGGCCGGGTTCACATCGATGTCCGCGACCCGCGCACCTGTCATCCCCACCGGTTGCTGAACCGGGATTTCCGTCACGGCCGCGATCGTAGCAAGAAGCCGGCCCGGCCGGGGGATTCAGTCTACCGCTTGATGAACCGCCCCAGCGTGGCCGTGACCTCGGGTAACCGCATCAGGTATCCCGCGGCAAAGTACGCGGCGCCGAAGGCGCCGGCGACGAGGATCGCTTCGACCACGAAGGAGAACGGGAGGTGCGAGGCGACGCGGCGGGCGATGAACTGGTCCATGGCCAGGCCGATGACGCCGCCCCAGAGGGCGGCGGTCCACATCTTTAATAGATGCGTTCCCTGCGGCGCCCCCTTCCCCACCCGGTTCTGGATGCCGCGGCGCAGGAGCAGGAACTCGATCCAGGCGGCGACGGCGGAAGCCGTGGTGATGCCGACTACGCCGAGGGAGAGCGGGCCGCCGTAGACCGCCGGGATGGGCAGACCGACGGCCCGGGCGATGGCCGGAAAGATCCAGCGCAGCGGAAAGGCGAACAGTAGCGCCAGCGCGGCGCCGCCGAAAACGCGCGCCAGCGCGATGCGGAACGGCGTCTTCGTGTCGTGCATCGCATAGAACGCGGAGGAGTAGAGGCGCCCGAGGGTCGAGACGAGCAGGCCGAGGGACGAGCCGATGAGGATGTACCAGACCAGCGTGGTGGTGTGCGGGCTGAACTGCCCGCGCTGGTAGAGCGCGGCGATGAAGATGTGCCCGAGGAGGATGAACGCGACCGTGGTGGGGATCACGAAGAACGAGACCTGCCGCAGCCCGCGGTCCAGCCGCCGCCGCACGGCGATCTTCACCTCTTCCTCCGACCCTTTCTCCCCCGCCATCTGCGGGAGCTCCGCCGCCGCGACAGACATGCCGAAGACCGAGACCGGGAGGGTGTAGATGGTCTGCGCGTAGAAGAGCGTCGAGACCGCACCGGTCGGCAGCATCGAGGCGATGAACGTATCCACGTAGCCGCTGATCTGCACCACGCCGCGGCCGCCGACGACCGGGAGGATGTTCCGGAAGATCGTACGCACCGGCTCGAGCGAGCGGTCGAAGCCGAAGGAGAGGTGCTTGGCGTGCTTGAGCACGAACGGGATCTCGATCGCGAACTGCAGCGCGCAGCCGATCAGCGTCCCCCACGCCAGCGCCGTGGCCAGCGCCGCGCCGCGCATGGTCATGCCGAAGATCACCAGCGCCGCGATCATCGACGCGCTCCACAGCACAGGCGCCACGTAGCCGATGAAGAACTGCTTGTGCGTGTTCAGGACGCCGAGGGCCCAGGCGTAGAGGACAAGCAGCCCGACGCCGGGAAAGATGATGCGCGTGAACTTGACCGCCATCGCCATGACCGGAGGGTCGAGGCCCGCCGCGGTGATGTTGAGGATGAGCGGCGCCGCGAAGACGCCGGCGACCACGATCGCGACCACGAGCAGAGCGAGGAAGGAGACGAACACCCCCGCCACGCGGTCCGCTTCCTTCTCTTTCCCCTGCGAGATGAGGCGGGAGTAGACCGGGATGAAGGATGCGGAGAGCACGCCTTCGCCGAGGAGGTTCTGGAGAAAGTTCGGGACCTTGAGCGCGACGTTGAACGCGTCGGCGGCGGCCGAGGCGCCGAGGTAGTGCGCGAACACGCTGGTGCGAATCAGGCCGGCGAAGCGGCTGAGCAGAATCCCGGCGGCGACGAGCGCGGCGTACCCGCCGAAGCGGCGCGCGGCCGGCTTCGAGTCTTCAGACTGCGCGGGAGCTTCGACTTCTTCGACTGTCTCGGAATTCATGCCCCTCTGGGATCATTCAACGACCGGCGCGATACCATACCGCGACTTGACCGTGACCATGAGCCAGACCATCCGCATTGCAGGCGCGGGACCATCCGGACTGGCGGCCGCCATTGCGCTCGCCCGCGCCGGGCGCGTCGTCGAGGTCCACGAAGCGAAGCGCGATGTAGGCATGCGCTTCATCGGCGACCTGCAGATCATCGAAGCAGCGTCCGAGACCGAGCCGGTTCCCGAGTTCCTCGACCGCATCGGCATCGAGCCGAACTTCTACTTCCGCCCCGTCAGCAGCGCGACGTTCTACGACCACCGCAACAACGCCCGCACCATCCGGAGCAAGGAGCCGTACGGCTTCTTCATCAAGCGCGGCCCCGAGGAGGGGACGCTCGACCGCGGCCTCCTGGCGCAGGCGCAGCGGCTCGGCGTGAAGGTGATCTTCAACAGCCGCCTCAAGCCGGAGGAAGCGGACATCGTCGCCACCGGCCCGGCCGCCCCGGACGGGCTGGCGCGCGAGATGACGTGGCACACCGCCGATCCGGAGCGCGTGGAGGTGTTCTTCAACCATCACCTCTCCCCCGGCGGCTACTCGTACTTTTTCATCCTCGACGGCGTGGCGACGTTCGGCTGCGCGATCGTCGCGGACTTCAAGAAGATCGACCAGTACTTCGAGCATTCGCTCGCGTCGGCGCAGCGCGCCAACCCGTTCGAGATCCCGGAAGAGACGCGCACGGGTTACTCGTACATGAACTTCCACCTCAAGCAGTCCGCCATGCGCGGCAACGCGCGCTGGGTCGGCGAGGCGGCCGGCTTTCAGGACTATCTCTTCGGCCTCGGGATCCGCTACGCGCTCACGAGCGGCTCGCTGGCCGCGCAGAGCATCCTCGAGGACCGCGATTTCAACGAGCTCTGGACCGCCTCCCTCGGCGGCAAGCAGCGCACGAGCCTCGTCAACCGCTTCCTCTACGAGGCCGGCGGCAACACCGGCCTGTCGATCTTCGTCCGCCAGGCCGCACGGGCCAAGGACTTCCACCGCTATCTCAGCGGCTGGCATGCGCAGACGTGGTGGAAGGCGCTCCTCGCGCCGGTGGTCCAGCGCGTCTGGCGCCATCGCGGCCGCTGCATGCACAAGCCGGACGTGCACTGGTGCCGCGCGCGCGATACCGAGATGAAGGTCCCGCCCCTCGGCGAGGTGACGCCGTGAAGGTCGACGAGGCGTACGACTTCTGCAAGAAGATTACGCACAAGCACGGCGCGAACTTTTCGGTCGGCTTCCGCTTCCTGCCGAAGGTGAAGCGGCGCGCCGTGCATGCGGCGTACGCGTACTGCCGGTTCGCGGACGACATCGCGGACGATCCGGGTGAGAACATCCCGCAGCGTCTCGACGAGTGGCAGCGCGAGCTCGACGCCGCGTACACCGGCACGCCCGCCCACCCCGTCACCATCGCCCTCGCGGACGCACTGCAGCACTTTGCGATTCCGAAGAGCGCGTTCGTGGCGCTGCTGGACGGCTGCCGGCAGGACATGGTCAAGACGCGCTACGAGACGTTCGAGGAGCTGCTCGAGTACTGCGACTACGTCGCTTCCTCGATCTCCGACATCTCGCTGGCGATCTTCGGCTACCGCTCCGACAACGCCCTCGCCTACGGACGCAAGCTCTCCACCGCCCTGCAGCTCACGAACATCACCCGCGACATCGGCGACGACGTCACGCGCGACCGGATCTACATCCCGCGCGAGGAGCTGCGCCGCTTCGGCGTGGAGGAGCGCGAGATCTCCGAGCGCGCGGAGAACGACCGCATGCGCGGCCTCATCGAGTTCCAGATCGCCCGCGCCGAGACCTACTTCCGCGAGGCCGAGCCGCTCCTCCGCGAGCTCGCCTTCGACGCCCGCTTCCCGACGCTGCTCATGGGCGGCGTCTACGCAACGGTGCTCGCGAAACTGCGCAAGGATCCGCTGGCGGCGGTACGCGAACGGCTCTCTCTTTCGCCGCTGCAGAAGGTGCTGGTCGTCGGGACGCGCGTCCTTCGCCCGCATTTCGTGTGAAACTCAAAGATAATCAGATACGTCTCAAGTACAGCGCCCCGGAAATAGGTGTCCAGCATTTGCGAGCGCCGACCGGCCAGATGCGAGGCGCCGCGACGAGGCGATGCGGGGTCATCGGCGAGGAGCGGCAACGAAGCAGATGGTCGGTCGCCGCCGCAAAGGCTGAACACCTATTTCCGGGGCGCTGTACTCAGTGGGGATGAGCTCACTTCGACTCGGTATCGCCCTGCTCCTCGCGGCGCTCCCTCTGCGCGCGCAGGAGATCTCGACGACCATCGTGCCGGTCGTCGGAAGTGTGTTCGGCGCGTCGATGGCGCGCTGGCTCACCGACGTCGAGCTGGTGAACGAAGGCGCGCTCGACGTGGACGTGGCCATCGAGCTCCCCTCGGTGCCGGTCAGCGCGCCGCTGTTCTTCACCCTCTCCCCCGGCCAGTCGCAGCGCTTCACCGACATCGTCGGTCAGGCGTTCGGACTCGAGCACGCCCTCTCGCCGCTGCGCGTCACGAGCAGCAGCCGCCGCGGCGTCACCGTCCGCGCGCAGGCGTACGCGGTCACCGCCGCCGGCATCTCGTCGCCGCAGCGCATCGACGTTTACCAGGACAGCACGTACTTCCCGGTGCGCGTGCTCGACGGCCTCGCGTTCAGCGACAACTACCGCACCAACGTCGGCCTGGTGAACGTCGGCGAGCAGAGCGCCGACTTTCTCCTCGCCCTGCAGCGCATCCCCGGCCGCAACGTCGCCGTGACCCACATGCGCGTGAACCCCGGCTCCGTCGTCCACGTCGCCATCCAGGCCCTCTTCCCCCTCATCACCAGCGGCAACGGCTTCTCGATCGTGATCGAGACGAACGCCCGCGACACGCACGTCTACGGATCGGTGATCGAGAGCTCGACCAGCTCGGCGCGCTTCATCACGCCGCGGGTGGGGGCGAGATAGGTATTTTGGAGTGCGGCGACCGCGGTCGCCGCACTCCAAACTGATGCGGAACTTCGTTTATCCTTCCCTCTCATGGACGAGCCGGAATACCTGATCTGTCTTCAGTGCGAAACGCCGACGTACCAGTTCGAGATGACGAACGGAAAAGTGTCCGCGATCGTCTGCACCACCTGCGGCAACGATGACGTGACCGAGTTCATGACCGAGGCGGAGCTCGAAGAGCTGGCATGACGCCTCCTGTCATCATCGGCATCGCAGGCGGGACAGGCTCGGGAAAGACCACGGTCGCACGCGCGATCTACGATCGGGTGGGGAAAGACCGCATCGAGTGGATCTCCCACGACTCGTACTACCGCAACTTCGAAGCGCTGACCCCCGAGCAGCTCCACCACATCAACTTCGACCATCCTGACTCGCTGGAGACGGAGCTGCTGGCGCGGCATCTCGACGTCCTGTGCAAAGGGGCGGCGGTCGAAGTGCCGATCTACGACTTCGCCGCGTACTCGCGCAAGGCCGAGACGCATCGAGTCGAGCCGCGGCGCGTGATCATCGTGGAAGGCATTCTCGTCCTCGGCGAGCCCGAGCTGCGCAAGCGCATCCACATCAAGCTCTTCGTCGACACTCCTTCCGACATCCGCTTCATGCGCCGCCTGGTGCGCGACATCAAGACGCGCGACCGCACCCTGGAATCGGTGATCGAGCAATACATGACCACCGTCCGCCCGATGCACGAGGAGTTCGTCGAGCCGTCGAAACGCTACGCCGACCTCATCATCCCCGAGGGTGGCGAGAACCTGGTGGCGATCGACGCGATCATCTCCCGCGTCGAGCACCTCCTGTCCTGAATGGGGCATTTTCCGTTACGACTCTGTGACTTACAACAATTCACAGAGATTCCGGAATCAGCGGGCGCCGCAGTTGGTTAGGGGTCACTTGCAACAAGGTCGGCACAGTCGGGCAATTGACCGGCGGCCGGCTCGAACCTAAAATTCCTACAGCTCAAGCCGAAGGGGGGGATTGGGAATGCCTCTCGTACACGTCAAAGAAGACGAGTCGTTCGAGAATGCGCTTCGCCGCTTCAAGCGGAAATGTGAGAAGTCGGGGATCCTTTCCGAGCTGAAGAAGCGCCAGCACTTCGAGAAGCCGAGCACCAAGCGTAAGCGTAAAGCGATCGCTGCCCGGAAGAAAGTGCTGCGGAAGCTTGCAGAAGAGCGCCGTACCGGTTACTAGTCTTTCCGATCACGACACACTCGAGCGGCTCGCGAGATCTCTCGCGGGCCGTTTTTGTTTTAGCTCGCACCTGTCAACGTATGCAGAACCCCGAATCCCTCACCACACTCGAATTCGACCGCGTGCTCACGCTCGTGGCCATGGAGGCGAAGAGCGCTCCCGGCAAAGCCGCGGTTGCGCGGCGCCGTCCGTTCCCGGCGCTCCGGCAGTGTGAGTCCGCTCAGGCGGACCTCGGCGAGATGGTGCGCTTCTTCCACACCGAAGGGCTCCTTCCGATGGCCGGTCTCGACGACCTCCGGCCGCTCTTCGCGCGGGAAACCGTGCTCGATATCGAAGAGTCGTGGCACATCGTCCGCGCCGTCCGCGCCACGCAGGCCATACGCGAGACCCTGACCCGCACCGACACCGTCCCCCGCCTCGGCAGGATCGCGCAGGAGATCCCGAACCTCGACGAGCTGCTGACGAAGACGAACAAGTACTTCACCCGCGACGGCAAGCTGCGCGAGGAAGCGTCCTCCGAGCTGCGCGCGATCCGCTCGCGCATCCACGCCAAGCGCGCGGCCGTGCAGCGCACGCTGAACGACATCATGAATCGCAACGCGGAGGCGATCCAGGAACCGCTCATCGTCATGCGCGGCGATCGCTACTGCATCCCGGTGCGCAGCGACCACCGCAACGCGGTGACCGGCATCCTGCACGAGCGCTCCGGCAGCGGCGCCTCGTTCTTCATCGAGCCGATGGCGGCCATCGAGTTGAACAACGACCTCGCCGACCTCCTGATCCAGGAGCGCGAGGAGATCGCGAAGATCATGCGCTACGTCTCGCAGACGATCTTCGAGTTCCACGACGACATCCTCGCCGCGACCGAGATCGCCGGCGAGCTCGATGCGCTGCAGGCGTGTGCGATCTTCCACGACACCGTCCGCGGTACCCGTCCGTCATTCTCGCCCGACCGCGAGCTGCACATCATCGAGGGACGCCATCCGCTCCTCGACGAACGCCTCGCCTCGGCGCGCGAGGATGCCTTCGGCGAAGAGCCGAGCGGCCGCAAGGTCGTGCCGCTGACCATCGACCTCACCGGCGCGTCGTCCGCGCTCGTCGTCTCCGGCCCGAACGCCGGCGGCAAGACCGTCTCGCTCAAGACCGCGGGGCTGCTCGTGGCGATGGGGATGAGCGGCCTCCCCGTCCCCGCCGCGGAAGGGACGGTGCTGCCGTTCGTCGATGCGCTGCACGTGCTGATCGGCGACGACCAGAGCGTGCTCGAACATCTCTCGACGTTCTCCGCGTACCTCACGCGCCTCAAACGCGTGCTGGAGCGCGCCACGCCGAAGTCGCTCGTGCTGCTCGACGAGCTGGGCTCCGGCACCGATCCGGAGGAAGGGTCGGCCATCGCGGCCTCGGTGATCGAGCATCTGCTCGAGACCGGGGCGTTACTGATCGTGACCACGCATCTTTCCGCGCTGAAGAGCTTCGCGGTGAACGACAAGCGGATCGTGAACGCGTCGATGGAGTTCGACTCCGCGACCGGCCAGCCGACCTATCGACTGATCAGCGGCATCCCCGGCCGTTCCCGCGCGATCGAGGTGGCGAAGATCATCGGCCTCCCCGACTCGCTCATCCGCGGCGCGCGCGAGCGCCTCGGCGAACGTTACGGCGAGACCGACACGCTGCTCGCGTCGCTGCAGAAGCGGATGTCGGAGATCGTCGCGCAGCAGGACGCGCTGAAGTCGCAGCAGCAGGAGCTCGAGCGCGACCGCCGCACGATGCAGGAGAAGATCGAGGCGCTGGAGAAAGAGCGCACGCGCCTCGGTACGACCTACCGCGAGGAGCTGGAGCGCCTGCGCGACGACGTCTCCCGCCAGGTCGCGAACGAGATCAAGAACCTGCGCGACCTCGACAAGGCCGCGCGTGCGTCGATCAACGCGAACGAAGTACTGCGCACCATCACCAGGCCGCTCGACCGAGCCATGGAGTTCATCCCCGCCGAACAGCGCGAAGTGCGCGTCGGCGACAAGGCGGAGCACCGCAAGTTCAAGGTAGTCGGAGACGTGACGGCCATCGACGGCGACAAGGTCACGATGATCGTGAGCGGCCGCAAGGTCACGATGGACAAGCGCGACCTCGTGCCGAAGGGGCCTGCGGCAAAGCCCGCGGCACGCACGGACAAGGCGAAGCCGGCCAGCTCCGGGGACGTCGCTGTGGTCGTCTCCGCGGAGTTGAACCTGATCGGCCAGCGTGTCGAAGAAGCGCTCGACGAATCCGACCGCTTCCTCGACCGCGCCCTGCTCGAAGGAAAGCAGGCCGTGCGCATCATCCACGGTTTCGGCACCGGTACGCTGCGCAAGGCCGTACGCGAACACCTCCGCAAGCACCCAGCCGTGAAATCATGGCGCGCCGGAGCCGAGAACGAAGGCGGCGACGGCGCAACGATCGCGGTGCTGGATGAGTAGAGAAGCAGGGCTGAGGGCCGAGGGCCGAGGGCCGAGGGGCTTCGCCTCGTCACGCTCTGCGTCGTCTCCCCTCGGCCCTCAGCCCTCAGCCCTCGGCCCTTCAAACCAATGGCATTCGTAGACCTCAACGACAGCGTGATCGCGCAGGTGCGCAGCGCGGCCGACATCGTCGACTTCGTGCAGCAGGTCACGCCGCTCAAGCTCGCGGGGAAGAGCTACAAGGGGCTCTGCCCATTCCACCGTGAAAAGTCGCCGTCCTTTCACGTCGATCGCGATAAAGGCCTCTTCTACTGCTTCGGCTGCGGTACGGGCGGCGACGTCTTCAAGTTCCTCACGCTCACCGAGCGCTTCACCTTCCCCGAGGCCGTCGAGCATGTGGCGGGGCGCGTGGGCATCGAGCTGCCGCGCAAACGGAAGACGTCGAAGGAGAACGACAAGGACGACCTGTACGGCGTGATGGACGACGCCTCGGAGGCGTTCCACCAGGCCCTCAACTGGACGCCGAACGCCGCCGACGAGTACCTGCGCGAGCGCAAGGTGGCGAAAGAGATCGTCACGAAATACGGCTTCGGCTTCGCACCCGACTCGTGGGACTACATCCTCCGGCGACTGGGACAGAAGCACGGCGAGAAGCGGCTCGAGCAGGCGGGCCTCATCACGCCGCGGAAAGAGAAGAGCGGCTTCTACGACCGCTTCCGCAACCGCCTGATCATCCCGATCCACTCGGATACCGGCGCGCTGGTCGGCTTCGGCGGCCGCTCGCTCGATGGGAGCGAGCCTAAGTACCTCAACTCACCGGAGTCGGAGCTCTTCAACAAATCGCGGCTGCTCTACAACCTGCATCGCAGCAAGGACGCGATGCGGCGCTTCGACCGCGCGATTCTGGTGGAAGGCTACTTCGACGCCATCGCCATCGACTTCGCCGGCGTCCCGGGCGTGGTGGCTTCGATGGGCACCTCGCTCACCGCCGGGCAGGCCTCGCTGATGCGCCGCTTTACCCGGAACGTCGTCCTCGCCTACGACGGCGACAACGCCGGCCGCGCCGCGACGCTGCGGGCCGCGCAGGTGCTGCTGTCGGTGGGGTTGAACGTCTCCGCGCTCGACCTGCAGGGAGAGAAGGACCCCGACTCGCTCGTGCAGAAGCGCGGAGTGGACGGCTTCCTGGAAGTGCTCTCGAAAGCGACCGACATCTTCGAGTTCGGCCTTCATGAATGGGGGCAGGACACGGCGCAGCTCAGCGGGCGGGAGAAGTCGGAACGGGTGGAGAACTTCATGCCCCTCCTCTCGGCGGTCACCGATCCGGTGGTGCGGAACGAGGCCGCGCAGCGGATCGCGGACGCCTTCCGGCTGGAGTTCGAGACGGTCTGGTCGCGGGTGCGAGGGAAGTCTTCAGCGGGGGGAGAGCGGGAGCGCCAGGTGCGCGTGCCGGTTCCGTCGGGGGAGAAATTCGTGCTGACGGCGGCGGTTCAGGGAAAGCTGACGGACGAGCAGATCGGGCGGCTGAAAGAGGATTTCTTCGAGGACGCGGCGTGCAAAACGGTCTTTTCTATCATAAAAAGTGCCGTTGCGGCCGGCGAACCTATTGATTTTGCGGCGTTGCAGACCCATGTTAAAGGCGACGCAGAGCTAACGCTCGTCAGCGAGCTGAGCGTCATCGAAGACATTGACGACCGCACTCTCGAACGCCTCGACGAAAATCTCCGCCCGATGGAACGTGGCTACCTCGACCGTCGCAAGCAACAGCTCCAGCGAGCCATCGTCGATGCCGAGCGCAACGGCGAATCGGACCGGGTCGAACAGCTGGTCATGGAGAAGATGGAGCTGTCCCGTATCTTGAGCAGCCTGAAATAATTATCGTCCTCAAACGATTACGCCTGTGTCCTGAACGGACGATACTTTGGCCGGTTTGTCAACCCAATTTTGACGATCTCGCCAAGGCCTCGTTCGGGGGCCCCCAAAGTGCCGACAGGGCGACTTTTAGCTGCCCATTGCGAGGAGCGAACTCATGACGACACGCCTGCGCACTTCGAATCCCGATCCTGAAGCGAATTCTGACTACGAGGGGGTTGGCGAGTTGAGTGTCGAAGAAAAATATGCGGAAGTAAAAACGCTCATCGCAATCGGTAAGGAAAAGGGTTTCCTGCTGTACGACGAGATCTACGAGGTTCTCCCGGAAGAGGTTACCAGCCTGCCGGAGGAGCTCGACGAGATTTACATCCGCTTCAACGATCTCGGGATCGACGTGATCGAGGACGCCGAGAAGCCCCTCCAGGCCAGCACCAAAGGCATCGTCACGATCGACGGCACGATCGAAGAGAAGGAAATGGACCAGCGCGAGGAGGTCCAGCAGGACATCATCGCGGCTGCCAGCAACATCGTCGACAAGACCAACGACCCGGTGCGCATGTACCTGCGCGAGATGGGCACGGTCAAGCTCCTCGACCGCCAGGGCGAAGTCGACATCGCCAAGCGCATCGAAAAGGGGGAGCGGAAGGTCTTCAAGGCCCTCTCCGCCAACCGCATCATCCGCGAGGAGATCCTCAAGATCTTCGAAGCGGCCAAGAAGGACGCGCGCGTCATCAAGGAGACCATCGATCTGGCCATGCCGGATGACGACGGCTCGACCGATGCCGCCGCTGCCGACGGCGAGCCGAAGATGCCGGCCGCGGTCTCCAACAAGATCCAGGAGATCATGGTGATCTTCGAAGGGATCGCGAAGCTCGACAAGAAGATCAAGGACGCGCAGACCAAGCTCCTCGATCCGAAGAAGCTCTCCGAGCGCACGCTGGCCCAGACCCAGAAGAACGTCGACAAGCTCGAACAGGAGCTCGCCGACGAGCTGCAGCGCGTCGATTTCACCCCCCAGACGCGCAACCGGATGATCAACAAGCTCAAGGACATCGACAACGAGCTGGCCCAGGCGGCGTCGATGATCCGGAAGGACGAGCAGGCGCTGAAGCGCGAGAAGGACAAGGTCCGCCGCGACTTCTACCGCCGCCGCCTCCAGAAGTACCAGGAGAAGCTCGCCGAGCTGGAGACGTTCTACGCCGTCAGCCACGATGAGCTGAAGAAGACCATCCGCGAGATCCGCTCGGGTGAAGAGGAAGCCGATCAGGCCAAGCAGGAACTGATCGTGGCCAACCTCCGTCTCGTGGTCTCGATCGCCAAGAAGTACACGAACCGCGGCCTGCAGTTCCTCGACCTCATCCAGGAAGGCAACATCGGCCTGATGAAGGCGGTCGAGAAGTTCGAGTACCGCCGCGGCTACAAGTTCTCGACGTACGCGACGTGGTGGATCCGCCAGGCCATCACCCGCGCCATCGCCGATCAGGCACGTACCATCCGTATCCCGGTGCACATGATCGAGACGATCAACAAGCTGACGCGCACCTCCCGCGCGCTCGTGCAGGAGCTCGGCCGCGAACCGCAGGCCGAGGAGATTGCCGATCGCATGGACATGCCGGTGGCCAAGGTCCGCAAGATCATGAAGATCGCGCAGGAGCCGATCTCCCTCGAGACTCCGATCGGAGAAGAGGAAGATTCGCACCTGGGAGATTTCATCGAGGATCGCGGCGTGATCTCCCCCATCGAGCACGTCATCGTCGCCAACCTCAAGGAGCAGACCTCGAAGGTCCTGCGCACGCTCACCCCGCGTGAAGAGCAGGTCCTCAAGATGCGCTTCGGAGTCGGCGACGGCGCCGAGCACACCCTCGAGGAAGTGGGCCGCTCGTTCAACGTCACCCGCGAACGGATCCGCCAGATCGAGTCGAAAGCGCTCCGCAAGCTGCGCCACCCATCGCGAAGCAAGAAACTGCGCCCATTCCTTGACGCAACGTTCTAGAACGAAAAGGCGGCCCGCAAGGGCCGCCTTTTTGGGAGTGCGGTGACCGCAGTCACCGCTTTGACTGCGCGCCACAAGCGAAGGAACGCGCACCCGCGACGCACGTGCCACGCAGTAAAAGCGGCGACTGCGGTCGCCGCACTCCAAACGCTTTGCTACCATCGCGGCCCATGCGCAACCTGCTGTGCCTGCTCATCCTCACCGCTCCTCTTTTCGCGCAACCGAAGTTCGTCGAAGACAAGAAAACGGCCTCGGCCACCATCGAACGCCATGCGTCCGAGATGACCGCTCTCTCCGATGAAGTCTGGCGTTACGCGGAGACGGCGCTCAAGGAGAGGCAGAGCGCGAAGGCGCTCGCGGATTACGCGGAGCAGCAGGGGTTCCGCGTGACGCGCGGCGTGGCTTCCCTGCCGACGGCGTTCGTGGCGGAGTTCGGGAGTGGGAAACCGGTCATCGGGATCATGGGTGAGTACGACGCGCTGCCCGGGATCTCGCAGAAGGCACAGCCGGTGAAGGAGCCGCTCGTGGCCGGCGCGCCCGGTCATGGCTGCGGGCACAATCTGTTCGGGGTCGGCTCGCTCGGCGCGGCGATGGCCGTGAAGGATCTGATCTCCGCCGGACGCATCAAGGGGACGATCAAATTCTTCGGGACGCCAGCGGAGGAAGCGGTCGGCGGGAAGATCTACATGCTGCGCGACGGCGTGTTCGATGGCGTCGACGTCATGCTGGCCTGGCACCCGGGCGACGAGACGACCTCGGATACGAAGAGCTCCCAGGCGCTGGTGGACGTGATCGTGGAGTTCCGCGGCCGCGCGTCGCATGCGGCGTTCGATCCGTGGAACGGCAAGAGCGCGTTGGACGGGCTGGAGCTCTTCACGCACGGGATCAACCTCATGCGCGAGCACAGCCGCCCCTCCTCGCGCATGCACTACGCGATCGTCGAAGCCGGCAAGGTGCCGAACGTCGTTCCGGACTACGCGAAGGTCTGGATCTGGCTGCGCGACACGGAGCGCGCCGAAGTGGACCGCCTCCTCGGGCGGCTCCGCCAGATCGCGCAGGGGGCGGCGCTCGCGGCCGACGTCGAGTCGACGGTCACGGTGCAGGGGGGCGACTGGAACATGCTCGTCAACATGACCGGCCAGCGCGCGGCGTGGGAGAACATGAACTGGCTCGGCCCCCTCCCGTTCACCGCCGAGGAGCAGGCGTTCGCGAAGACGATCCAGAAGGAGACCGGGGTCGCGGAGAAAGGGCTCGTGACCGCGCTCAAGGCCTTCGACGCCAATCCCGGTCCGCCGGAGGGCGGCTCCACCGACGTCGCGGACGTGAGCTGGAACATCCCCATCATTCATCTCTCCGTCACCACCGCTCCCCTCGGCGCGCCGTGGCACGGCTGGCCGGTGGTCGCGTGCGGCGGCATGTCGATCGGGCACAAAGGGATGCTCTGGGCGTCGAAGGCGCTTGCGGCAACGATGGTCGATCTCTACCGCGACCCGAAGCTCGTGCAGGCGATCCGGCAGGAGTTTGCGAAGAGCACCGAGGGAATCGTCTACAAGCCCTACATCCCGCCCGGTCCGCCGCCGGCACCGGGAAATTAAGCCGCGCCGCGCGGCCGTTCCGGTGGGCTCATGCGTCCCCTCTTCTGCCTGGTCCTTACCCTGCTCGTCGCCACCGCGGCTCATGCCGCGAAGCCGTATCACCTCGAGCTGGAGGCGACGCCGGAAGCGGTCTTCCCCTGGCTCGGACGGTTCGGCAAGGTCGACCTGCACGTCTACGCCGGCGGCGTGCGAGGCGAGGCTCTCTGGCTGCACGGCTTCAGCCGGAACGGCGAGAAGGCGGTGACGGTCGCGAACCCGCTGGCGCGCATGTACGTCGACGTGCAGACGAACGAGATCGCGTCCATCCTCACCAAGCTCGCCGGAGACAGCGCGGGCGTGGAGCGGAAGGCGAAGCCGAAGCTCGGTCCGTCCATGAAGGGGCAGGTGAAAGGGATCAACGCTACCCGCCACCGCATCATCTATGGCCGCGACGCCTTCATCGACGTCTGGACCACGGACGTCATCCCGCCCAACGCGCAGCTGCGCCTGCTGGTGACGAACGTCGTGCGCGGCATCTCCCCCGGCACCGCCGCCCTGGCCAGCAAGCTCCCCGGTACGCCGGTGTACGTCGAGCTGAACTTCCGCCGCTACAAGAAGGTGCCGATCGTCCGGCTGAAGAAGCTCACCTTCGCACCCGAGGATGAAGAGGATGCGCTCACGCTGGGCAGCCTGTACGTGCGTGCGGGGTTGCTGGAGAAGTTGTTCCGGTAGGTCTGCTGCGCGTTGATCGTCTGTGGCACGACCCCTCACCCGGCCGTTGGCCACCCTCTCCCCGCTCGACGCGGGGAGAGGGGCTACTAATTTTCACTCTCGCGAGACGGATAGTTAGTAGCCCTTCTCCCCTGCAAGGGGAGAAGGTGCCCGAAGGGCGGATGAGGGGTCGCGCCACAGGCGACGCACGTGCGGCTACGCCGCCGCCCGCACGTCCAGTCGTTCCAGGTCCGCGAGCAGCTCTCCCGCGTCGGCGTAGCGCGTGACCGGGTTCTTGGCCAGGCAGCGCATCACGACGTCGTTGATCTCGCGTCCGATGTCCGGGCGTTGCTCGATCGGGGGCTTTGGCTTTTCGGTGATGTGGGCGGCCAGGATGCCGGTCAGGGATGAGGACTCGAAGGGGCGGTGGCCGGTGAGCATCTCGTAGATCAGGACGCCCATCGAATAGACGTCGCTGCGGGCGTCGAGCTGCTTTCCCTGCACCTGCTCGGGGCTCATGTAGTGCGGCGTGCCGACGATCAACCCCGCCTGCGTCACCCCCTCCGGGGTCTCGGCCATGCGGGCGATGCCGAAGTCCATCAGCTTCACTTCGCCCTTGGCGTCGATCAGCACGTTCTGCGGCTTGATGTCGCGATGAATGATCCCCTGCTCGTGCGCGGCATGCAGGCCGCGGCAGATCTGCCTCGTGATCCCGACGGACGCGCGACCCGGCATCTGCCGCTGCGGCGCTTCGTCGAGCAGTTCGGAGAGCGTGTAGCCGCGCACGAACTCCATGCTGATGAAGTAGACCCCTTCCGCCTCGCCGTAGTCGTACGTGCGGAGGACGTTGCGGTGGGTGATCTTGCGCGCCAGCCGGATCTCGCGCTTGAACCGCTCCAGATCCTCGGGGGAGCGCGTCATCACATCGCCCGGCAGCGTCTTGATGGCCACCACCTCGTCGAGCTGCTGGTCGATGGCCTTGTAGACCACGCCCATCCCGCCGCGGCCGAGGATCTGCTCGATGCGGTAGCGGTTCGCGAAGGCGTGCCCGAGGGCGAGATCGGCGTACGGGGAAGCGGGAGCGGTGATGCCGGGGGCGGTGTAGCCCATCTTCATGGTCTCGGACTCGGAACTGCCGAGCGACCGCATCATGCCGGTGGTGATGTTGACGAGGGGCAGCGACGCAACCGGCAGCGCGTTCGGCAGCCACCGGAGCTTTACTTCCTCGCGCGTCGATGACTGCAGCACGTCACCTGCCGCCTGGGCGGTCTCGTAGGAGATGTAGGCGTAACCGTTCGGGGCGTGCCAGGCGAACAGCAGCGCGAGCAGCGGTGCGTTCCCGACGATGGCCAGGCCGCTGTCGCTGTCGAGACTGACCGAGCCGGTCACGAACTCGCCGGTGGCGATACCGACGCCGATGTGCATCGCGTTCGGGCCGAGCTGCAACGCCAGCTCTTCGTTGATCGCGCGTGCGGCGCGGATGGCGTGGATGATCCCGCGGTCGCCGCGGAAGACCGAGATCAGGCGATGCCCGTTGATCTCGCGCACCTCGCCGTCCTGGCGCTCGACTTCCTTCTCCTGCAGGCGCATGGCCCGCTCCACGGACGAGATGACGCTCGCCGCGTCTCCCTCGCCGACGGTGGCCGGCAGTCCGCGCAAGTCGGTGACCAGGACCGTCCCCTCGTCGAGTTTCGCGGCCTCGATGGCGCGCGGCTGCTGCGCGTCGTCCTGGGTCTTCTCGGCCATCTGCTCGTAGAGCTCCTCGAGATCGGCCTTGTCCCGCAGGGAATTGATCATCTTGCCGAAGGAGCGGCCGAGGATGCCCACCTCGTCGTTGCGGCTGATGTCGGGCCTGACGCTGTAGTCGCCCGCGGTCACGGCCTGGGCGATGCCGGCGAGCTGCTCGATCGGGCGGGTGACGCGCTTGGCGATCAGCCAGGAGAAGAGGAGCGCCAGCAGCAGGGCGATCCCGCCGCCGATGAGCAGCGCCTGCTCGATCTCGCGGAACGGGGCCAGCTCGCGGTCGAGGGAGCGGAGGAAGATCGCGCTGCCGACGACGTCATCGCCGGAGCGGAGCGGCTCGCTGGTGAGGATGTAGCGGCTGCGGTCGACGGTCGCGGTCTGCGTCTTCCCGAGCTGCACCTCGCTCGGCATGACGCTCGGCGCGTTGGCCGACCGGACGGGCGTGGTGCTGCTCTTGTTCGTGAAGATCACGCCCGCCTTGGTCGATTCGGCGATGCTGTTCGCAAACTTGTCGCCGATGGCGACGGCGTTCAGCAGGAAGCCGACCACGCGGCGCGGCGTACCGATCCCGATCGGTGCGACGGCGGCGTGATAGAGCTTGCCGTCGAGCGTGAGCACGCCCGAGACCGCGTCGAGCCCTTCATCGACGACGCGGCTCACGAGCACGGTCTGCTCGTAGAGGTCCGTCATGGGAGGGATGGCGGTGGGAGGCCGATCGGTGCGCGCGATGAGCCGCCCCTGGTCGTCGAGCAGCATCAGGAGGTCCGTGCCGAACGCGGTGCGCCGCTGTTCGAGCTGGTCGGCGATGCTGAGGATGTTGATCGTCTGCGGCGGCGGTTCGAGCTGGATCGTCAGCGGCTGCGCCGGCGCGGCCGTTGCTGCAGGCACCGGCTGGGCGGCGGCCTGCAGCGCGAGGTCGGATTCGATGGCGGCGCTGAAGCTCGGATCGTTCCCGAGCAGCGCGGTCGGCAGCTCGAGGCGCGCCAGGCGCTGGCTCTCGAGCTCTCGGAAGAGGCGCGTCGCGCCCATGATCGACGTGGTGACGGTCTCGTTGGCGATGGCGTCCGCGCGCTGGATGGTGATCCCGACCGCGACCGCGACCACGATGGCGATCAGCAGGGCCGTGAGGCCAAACAGCTTCAGGACGAGGGGAAAGCGGGCCCGCTCGACCGCGTACTCCTTTTTCTGTGGCAGCTCCGTTTCGGAGAGAGTGGCGCGGTCCAGCGTCTGCGTCGTCACTAGTAGTCCTTCGGTGCTTTGTAGGTCTGTCCGAACTTGTTCTTGTGCTGCGCGAGGCGGAAAGCGCGGCCGTCGATCGTGAGCTGCGTCGCCCCGGCGATCTTGCCGTCGCTCTTCACCTCGATGTCGGACGAGACGCTTCCCCCCTGCTCGTTCCAGGCGGTGAGCCGGTACCTGCCGGCAGGGACGTCGAGGGAGTAGTTGCCGTTCGCGTCGGCGAAACCAAAGTACGGCGTCCCCATCACGTGCACCACGGCCGACATGTTCGGGTGGATGTTGCAGTAGACGTTCACCACTCCGGGCGCATCGAACTTGTGCGTCTTGCCGGGACCCTTCCGGTAGAGCCCGAGGTCGAACGTGTAGCCGGGAGTGAGCGAGAAGAGGTTGTGCGAGATCGGGTCTTCGTTCGGGAAGGAGATCGTGGAGCCGGCGGGGACCGCCAGGACGTGAGGCAGGAAGGCCTTGCCGCGGGTGGTCATGGTGAACGCGGCAGCCGCTTTCCTTGCACCTTTGGTCACGGGCTCGAGGGAGATCAGGGTCTCGCCCGGCACCGGCTTCTGCCCGCGCTTGGTGAGGAAGGTGACACGGCCGGTGACAGCCGCGGCGTCCAGGCTGCCGGCAACGATGGCGCAGACACCTGCGACGAGGAGGAAACGTTTCATTCGATTGTGCTCCGGGGTCGAAAAGTTTAGCACACGAACTTGTGCGTCGGCACGTCGATTGAAGTAGAAATATCGTGCGAATTTTTTGATTGCGATTAGGGGAGAAAACCGTATCATTCTCACCATGCAGAAAACGAAAACGGGTGGGTTCGGGTGCAATAAACCCCGGCGGACGCTGTTTTCGTAAGCACTACGATCCAGTGCGGCGATTGGTCGCATATCGATCTTTAACAAGTTGAACAGTTCCCGCTCCTCCCCTCCACCACGGGGTGTGTGAGCGGTCGATCCGGTCCGCAACACCGGCGAGGTGGGTCACGATACGTAGCGTGACGCTCGTTGCGGGTCCGCCGGAAATTCATGGGGAGGAGGTACTGATTTTCACATGGATTGTTCTAATAAACCTGAGGGGGTTGCTTCGTAGCCGACCGGTTATGAGGTGATGCTCCACCCCGGAAGGGCGCCCGTGAAACGGCGCCCTTTTTCATTTTCCTGATCTGAATGCCTGAGCTACCGCCGCGCGCCGGCCTCGTCAGTCCCTCGAAAGCCGATTCCTGGCTCGGCGGCCACTACGTCGTCCAGAGCCTGTTCCTCGCCACCCAGACGCTGCCGCCCGACCTCCGCCCCCGCATCCGCGACGTCTGGTGGAACGAAGCGCCGGCTTCCGATCCGTTCGCCGAGGTGCGGGAGCTCCTGGGTCTCCCGGCCGTCATCGGCATGCCGCACACGATCCTCGGACGCGCCACCCGGGCGCTGACGCGCAGGCTGTCGCGCTCGGAAGGGGCGGCCGACCTCTTCCGTGCGGCCGGCATCGACGTCCTGTACCCGGTCCGCCCTTTCAAGGATGCCGGCGTTCCGTTCGTCTTTTTCCTCCCCGACCTGCAGTACCGCCATCTCACTCACGTCAACGACGAGCGGACCGTCCGCTGGTTCGAGGAGTACTTTCGCGCCGAAGGGGCCGCCGCCGCGAAAATCCATCTCACCAGCGAAAGCGTGCTGCGGGATGTGGAGACGTTCCTCCCCTCTCTCGCTTCGAAGTGCCGGGTGGTCTTTCCGGTCAGCGTCCCGACCGCCGGGTGGTACGCTGTCGATCCGGGCGAGGTGCGCAAAACGTACGCGCTGCCGGAGCGCTACTTCGTCATTTCCAACCAGGTGAGCGCGCACAAGAACCATCGCACGATCGCGCTCGCCTTGCGCACGCTCCTCGACCGCGGTATCGACGCGACGGTCGTCTGTACCGGCCGCACGGCCGACTATCGCGACGAGACGTTCTTCCCGCGCCTCTCCTCCGAAATCGACGCCCTCGGCCTGGCCTCGCGCTTCCGCTTCCTCGGCGTGGTTCCGCGCACGGACCAGCTCGCGATCATCCGCGGTGCGCTGGCGGTGCTCCAGCCCTCGGAGTTCGAGGGATGGGGAGCGGCCGTGGCCGAGGCCAATTCCCTCGGAAAACCGCTCCTCGCGAGCGACCTGCCGGTCCATCACGAGCACGAGCATCCAGTCGTGACTTACGTCGCGACCCATGACGTCGACGGGTGGTCGGACGCGATGGCGCGCGCGTGGAGCAGCCTGCCGGCGGGGCCGGATCTCGCGGCCGAGGAAGCAGCGCATACGCGGACGGCGGCGAAAGCGTATTCGGTGGGCGTGCAGTTCTCCGCACTCCTGAGCGAAGCCGCGGCGCAGGCGCGGTAGAATCCGGCGCCGTGATTCGCCGCGCTTACCGGAAGATCCTCCGCACCATCAACCCGCCCTTCGACCCGCTCGCCTGGAAGAAGGCCGGAACCCCCTGGTTCGAAGCGGCGACGCACGACCATCCGTCGGACTTTTACCTGCCGCCGCTGGCCGGCGCTTCCACGTTCGCGGACGCGGCGACCAGCGCCCACACGGTCCGGGAGGTGCTGGCGTTCATCCGCCAGATCACCCCTGACTTCCACGTCGAGTTCCTCGACCGGTTCTACTCGCAGGGGCTGGAGCGCTACGGCGACGAGTGGCGCTTCGCCGACATCAACACGGTGCTCTGGACGCTCGCGTCGCGCCTGCCGATCCGGCGCTACATGGAGATCGGCGTGCGCCGCGGCAAGAGCATGTCCATCATCGCCCGCCACCGGCCGGAGTGCGCGATCTACGGGTTCGACATGTGGGTGGAAGGGTACGCCGGCATGGAGAACCCCGGACGCGATTTCGTGCGCGAGGAAGTGCGGCGGAACGGACATCGCGGCTCGCTGGAGTTCTTCGACGGCGATTCCGCCGTGACGGTGCCGGAGTTCATCCGCACCAACCCGGACGTCTATTTCGACCTGATCACCGTCGATGGCGATCACACGCTGGCCGGCGCACGGCGCGATCTGCTGAACGTGATCCCCCGGCTGACGATCGGCGGGATGGTCGTGTTCGACGACATCTCGAGCCAGTACCATCCGGAGCTCGGCGCGCTGTGGCAGGAGATCGTCGCCGATCCGATCCGCTTCTCCGCCTTCTCGTTCGCCGAGACCGGCTTCGGCGTCGGCTTCGCGATCCGCAAGCAGTAAACGCCGTCAGCTGCCGCGTTCCCACGGGAGCACGGGGGTCACGAGCGCGACGCGCTGATCTCTCGCCACGAGGCTGTTCTGCTCGGTGACGCTGAACGTCAGGGCGCCTTCGTGGATGAGGTGCGTGTCGCTGACGGGCTCGGAGACGCTGACCACGTATCGACCGGGCCGCAACAGATGCGCCGGCAGCGAGCAGACGAGCGTCTGGCGCCCGAGCGGCAGGTCGGCGTTCAGCGATTCGCCGGTGTCCGTGTTGACCGTGGTGAGGATCGGCACGCCGGTTTCCGTCAGGATGTTGAAGCTGAGGCGCGTCGGCAGCATCGGCCGGTGCACGGTGAAGTCGAAGGTGAAGCGGATCGGCAGGTCGGCCGGAAACGCGTCGGTCACGGAGCCGGGAGCGTCGATGCGGACTTCGTGGAACGTGAACGCGTCGCTGGCGGCCCGGCGCGGTCGCCACACCAGGTTCCCCTCCACCCCGTGCGAGAGATAGTCCGAGACCACCGCCGCGGCAGGACCGAACCGGGCGACTTTCCCATGATCGAGCCAAAGGGCCTGGCGGCAGAGCTGGCTGATCACCGCCATGTTGTGGCTGACGATGACCACCGTGCGCCCCTGATGCGTGATGGACTCGACTTTGCCGAGGCATTTCCGCTGAAAGGCGACGTCGCCGACGGCAAGGACTTCGTCGACGAGGAGGATGTCCGGACCGACGTGCGCCGCCACCGCGAACGCAAGGCGGACGTACATGCCGGAGGAGTAGCGTTTGACCGGCGTGTCGAGCAGGCGGTCGATCTCGGCGAAGGCGACGATCTCATCGAACTTCTCGCGGATCTCGGCCCGCGACATGCCGAGGATCGTGCCGTTGAGAAAGATGTTCTCGCGGCCGGTGAGCTCCGGGTGGAACCCGGTGCCCACTTCGAGCAGGCTGGCGACGCGGCCGTGCAGTTCCGCGCGTCCCTCGGTCGGCTCGGTGATGCGGGAGAGGATCTTCAGCAGCGTGCTCTTCCCCGCGCCGTTGCCGCCGACGATCCCGACCACCTCCCCCGCGGGGATGTCGAGCGTGACGTCGCGCAGCGCCCACAGCTCGGATCGCGGGCCGCGCTTTGCGAACAGCGTCGACGGGTTGGCCAGCAGCTCGCGCAACTGCCGCTGGCGCCACTCGTCACCGATGACGTAGCGCTTGCTGATGCCGCGTATGGAGATCGCGGTCGTCATCCCCTCTCCTCGGCCTGCCAGGCGAGCCGGAAGACCACCGCGCTGCCGCCGGCCATCCAGAGCAGCAGCGGCAGCAGCGAGAGCACGCTCCCCTGCCCGAACAGCGGCTCGCCGAGGTTGAAGCTCGACCAGGCCGAGGGGCAGTTGCACGTCGTGGCTGAAAGAGGGTTCACCGCCACATGCCCGACCCGCGTGCGGCCGTAGTCGTGAGTGCCGCTCACCTGCAGTTCCCCATGGAGAAGCTGCGGCAGGACGTAGACGACGAGCGGGCGGCGGATCTCGGTCGGTGCGTGTACGTCGACCGCGGCGACCACTGTCTGCACGGTGACCGAGACCAGCGCCAGCAGGACGAAGAGCGTGCGGGGCACGGACGACGCGTACAGCATGGCCACGCCGAGGAACGGCACGATCGGCAGCAGATACCTCGCGCTGAACGAATACCCGCCGAACCAGCCGTTGAAGCTCGCGTTCACGAGGAGAAAGAAGAGCACGATTGCCGCGAGCGTGACGAGCTCCCGCCGTTTTCCGGCGCGGAACAGCGTTATGGCGCCCGCAAGCGCCACGAGCAGGACCGGCGCGGAATAGAAGAGCCCGCGGTAGGGGGAGAACGTCACCCCCCACAGCGCGTCGAGGCTGGGCCGGACGAAGATCCCGAGCATGGCCCCGCGGGTGACGAACTCGGGAGTCAGGCTGTCGATCGGCGTCCGGTAAAAGGCTCCGAATGCGGCGGTGTGGTACCAGCCGACCAGGACCGCCGGCAGCACCGCTCCGGCGCAGAAGCGGAACAGCCTGGCGGCGCGCCGTTCGCGCGGCAAAAACAGCAGGATCGCGAAGATGGCCATCGGAATGGCACTGACGTAGTTCGTCGCCACCGCCATCGCTGCCAGAAACCCGGCCGCGGCGGGCGAGCGGTGGAGCAGGACATAGGCGAGGAAGAGCAGCGCGGCCGAGGGGACGTGCACCCACAGCGCGGTCGCGTACCCGAAGAGCGGTGTCCCGAGGGCGACCGTCAGCGAGACCAGGACCAGCCAGCGGGCGTCCGCGATCCCCTGCGCGCGGCCGTGGAGAAAGAGCGCGACCGGGATGAGCGCGCCGAGCACCCCGCAGACAGCGACGGTGCAGACGTAGGCGTTCGCGGTCGTGACCTTGAACTGATCGAACTCGAGTCCGGCCGCCCGTTCGCCGGCCACAAGAGCGGCGTACACCGGAATCGCGAGAAACGCCACGCCCGGCGGCTTGTTCGAATAGGTCCGGCCGCCGCTGCGGGAGACGTCCCCGGTCGTCGACAGGTAGCGCTCGATCGAGATCGTCCGCTGCTCGACCACCGCCCGGACCAGCGCGAACGAGGCGTTTTCGTTCCAGCCGCCGCCGCCGAACGTGTAGGCGTAGCAGCCGAGCGTCACGACGAAGAGCGCGATGGCGATGCGGCGGTCGGCAGCCGTATCAGAGCGTATCGGCAAACAACCGCTCCATCCGCCGGAAGTAGAGGGCGCCGCTGGCCAGCAGCAGGAGCGATGCGGCAATCGACCAGGCCAGCGCGCCGGCGGGGACCGGCGTGCCGAAGAGGCAGCCGCGGAACGCCTCGACGATCCCGGTGGCCGGGTTCGCAATCGCGAATGGCCGGTACGCCGGCGGCAGGGCCGCGAGCGGATAGACGACCGGAGTCGCGTACATCGCGATCTGCAGAATCCACGGCACGACCACCCGCACGTCGCGGTATTCGACGTTCAGCGCCGCGATCCAGAGCGCCACGCCCATCGAGAACGCGCCGGCCAGCAGGACCACGAGCGGCGCCAGCAGGAGCTCCGGCCCGGGGACGAATCGGTACCAGATCATGAGCGGCACGAGCAGCAGCAGCGCCACGCCGAAGTCGACCAGGCTGGTGACGCCGTTCGCCAGCGGGATGACCAGCCGGGGGAAGTAGACCTTGGAGATGAGGAACGAGGAGCCGATGAGGCTGTTGCCCCCGTTCTGGATGACGCTGTTGATGAAGTTCCAGATCAGGAGGCCGGCCAGGACGAAGAGTGCGTACGGCACAGTCAGGCTTGCGCCGAGCTTCGCGACCCGGTTGAAGAGCAGCGTGAAGATGAGCATCGAGACGAGCGGCTGCCCGACCACCCACACCGCGCCGAGGATGGTCTGGCGGTAGCGGACCTTGAGATCGCGCCAGCTGAAGACGTAGAGCAGCTCGCGGTACTCGAAGAGCTCGCGCAGATCGATGGCGCGCCAGCCGGGGGTCGGCTCGAGCACCGTGGTCTGTGGTCGCACGCTCATCCGCTCAGTCTAAACGCGGAATGGCGATCCGTCCGTCGACGAGCGGGATGGCCGGCAGCTCCGGGGCCACGATCTCCCGCAGCCGCTCGCGCATCGCGTCCACCGAGGCGAACTCGGAGTGCAGCACCTCGTGCAGCGCCTCCACGTCCGCGGCCCGGAGGCGCGGCTTCTTCTCCAGGCAGGCGTTCGTCTTACAGCGGTTCGTGCAGTACTTGCGCGTCTTGCGCGTCTTCGGAAACGGCGTACCGCACCAAGAGCAGGTCCCCATCACACGCCTCCACACACCCGAGAATGCGTTGATCAACGCTGCGGATGCCCGAGGGCGAAAAGTGCGTGGGTGACGGCGGCTTTTCGCGAAGCGCACTCGAATGCGTTGATGAACGCACTGTAGCGGAGGTTGTGCATACGGTCAAGATATTGACCGTTCCTCGTGCCACTGGTGCCCCGGGCCGGACTCGAACCGGCACGCCGCTCACGCGGCAGCGGATTTTAAGTCCGCAGCGTCTGCCATTTCGCCACCGGGGCGCGCTCCCCGATCATAACGCGGCCCCGATCAGATATGATTCGCGCCGCAAATCCACACCCCGCCGGAGGCTGCACCATGACCACCACCACAACCGAAATCACCCCGGGGGCACCGCTCACGGTCCTCTCCGAAGAAGAACAGATGTTCCAGCAGAGCGTGCGCGATTTCGCGATCGAGCGCATCCGCCCGCTCGTCCATCAGATGGACCATGCCGCCACGATGTCGAAGGACCTGATCGAGAGTTTCTTCGACCTCGGGATCATGGGCATCGAGATCCCCGAGCAGTACGGCGGCGCCGGCTCGACCTTCTTCAACGCCGTCCTGGTGGTCGAGGAGCTGTCGCACGTCGACGCCTCCTGCGGCGTGCTGGTGGACGTGCAGAACACGCTCGTGAACAACGCCCTCATCCGCTGGGGCACCGAGGACCAGAAGTCGAAGTACCTGAAGATGCTGGCCACCGACACCGTCGGCGCGTACGCGCTCTCCGAGGCCGGCTCGGGCTCGGACGCCTTCGCCCTGGCCACCAAGGCCGAGGACAAGGGAGACCACTGGGTGCTGAACGGGCGCAAGCTCTGGATCACCAACGCCGCCGAGGCCGGGATCTTCGTCGTCTTCGCCAACGCGAACCCGAACGCCGGCTACAAGGGCATCACCGCCTTCATCATCGAGCGCGACTTCCCCGGCTTCCAGGTCGGCAAGAAGGAAGACAAGACCGGCATCCGCGCCTCCTCCACCTGCGAGCTCATCCTCGAGGATTGCCGCGTCCCGAAGGAGAACGTCCTCGGCGAGCACGGTAAGGGCTACAAGATCGCCATCGAGACGCTGAACGAAGGGCGTATCGGCATCGGTGCGCAGATGCTCGGTGTGGCCCGCGGCGCCCTCGAGTACGCCATCGCGTACACGAAGGAGCGCAAGCAGTTCGGCCAGCGCATCGCCGACTTCCAGGGCGTCCAGTTCCAGATCGCCCAGGCCGCAACCGAGCTCGAAGCAGCCCGCCTCCTGGTCTACAACGCGGCGCGCCTCAAGGACACGAACAAGCCCTTCCTCCGCGAAGCGGCCATGGCCAAGCTCTTCTCCTCCCAGATCGCCGAAAAGGTGACCTCGCTCTCCGTCCAGCTCTACGGCGGCAACGGCTACACCAAGGAGTACCCGGTGGAGAAATTCTGGCGCGACTCCAAGGTCGGCCAGATCTACGAGGGCACCAGCAACATGCAGCTGGCCACGATCGCGAAGACGATCCTGACGGATCGGCTGTAGGGGTCGTTCGAGAGCCACGGTCCTCGCCTGTGGCGCGCCCCCTCATCCGCCCTTCGGGCACCTTCTCCCCGCTCGACGCGGGGAGAAGGGCTACTAATTTTGATTCTTGCGAGAGGAAAGTTAGTAGCCCCTCTCCCCGCGTCGAGCGGGGAGAGGGTGGCCAACGGCCGGGTGAGGGGCCATGCCACAGGCGATGAGCGTGCCTTCGGAGGCTACTTCTTCACGTCCGCCCGAACCATCGCGATCATCGACTTGGCCAGCGCCGGCACCCGCCCCACCCTGTGGAACTCGGGGCGGCGCAGGTTGTTTGCGGCGAACAGCTCCTCGAGCTTGGCGCGGGTGAAGAACTTCAGGTGTCCGCCTTCCCAGAGCGGATCGAAGTGGTGGTCGAACTTTCCGGAGGCGACCACGAGCAGGTTCTTGAGGTAGCCGTGGTAGGGCGTGGAGATGATGCCGATACCGCCCGGCGCGAGCACGGAGCAGAAGGCGCGCATAAACTCGCGCGCGGAGGGGCAGTGCTCGATCACTTCGAGGCTCACCACCACCGGAAACGTCCCGAATCGCGCGCCGAGGTCTTCGGCGGTCGAGCCGGGCTCGAAGCGGAGACGCTCGGATTCGTACCCCTTTGCGATCGCGATCCCCGAGGCCGAGGGATCGACGGCCACGACGGAGTAACCGTCGCGGGCGAGCATCTGAGCGGTGGCGCCGTTGCCGCAGCCGAGCTCGAACACGCGCTGTGGCGCCGGCGCATGTCGCGCGAGCAGCCTGCGCAGTGTCGGCCAGAGATAGGCGTTCGTGAACGTCGGCTGATCGTCGGAGTAGCGGTACTCGGCCACGCGCGCAGCATGGTACTCGTGTTGCCGCCGCATGTAATCTAGGCCGGTTTGGCGAGCAAATCCCTACCTGCGTCCGCTCTGTACCTCGCGACCGCCCTCCTGGCCCTGCTGGGCGTGACGCGCATCGCCTCGACGTACCGCACGTTCTCGCAGACCGTCGACGAGCCGATCCACGTGGCGGCCGGGTATCAGTGGCTGCACGGCAAATACGACCTCGACGTCGAGCATCCGCCGCTGGCGCGCCTTTTCTTCGGGCTGGACGCGTTCCGGACATACACGATGACCAACGTGACGCAGGACCGCGCGCTGCAAGGGAACGAGCTGCTGTATCGCGGCGGTACGTACCGGCAGAATCTCGCGTGGGCCCGGGCCGGCAATCTCCCCTTCTTCCTCCTCGGCCTGCTGGCGGTGTTCCTCTGGGCGAAGTGGCTGGAGGGCGTCGCGGCCGGGGTCGTGGCGGTGGCGCTCTTCGGCGCGCTCCCGCCGGTGCTGGCGCACGCCGGACTGGCCACCACGGACATGGCCGCGGCGGCCTCGGTGGCGGCGGCGCTCTATTGCTTCGCGCGCTGGCTCGAGGAGCCGTCCTGGCGCCGGACGTTGCTCCTCGGCGGCGCCATAGGCGTGGGGCTGCTCTCGAAGTTCTCGTTCCTGCTCTTCTTCCCCGTCGGCGCCGTGGTCCTGCTCCTGCCACGGCTGCGGCGGCTGCGGTACGCCCCCCGGCTGGCGGGAGCCGCGCTCCTCTCGTTCCTGCTCGTCTGCGCCGCGTACCGCTTCGAGACCGGGCGCTTCTACGAGATCCGCCTCAGGTCGATGCCGCCCGGGACGATGGAGCACATCGCCGCGCGCTACGGGAAGGAACCGGGGTATGAATGGGTGCGTCCCGACCTGGTCGGGCGCTACAACGCATTCGCCGAGTATGCGAAGAAGCACAACGGCAAGGTAGGAATCGATTTCGTCGACTGGGCGAAAGCGGCCGGTTACCCGTCGCCGCTGGCCGGCCGTCAGGGGGACACGCTGCGCGGCGCCCCACCGTTGCCGCCCGTCCCACTGCGCGACCGCCTCCTCGAGCCGGTCCGCGCGGGCGGCCGCTGGCTCGCGACGCGGGTCCCGATCCCCGCCATCACCTTTTTCGCGGGAGCCGATTACGTCCGCTTCCACACGAAGTCCGGCCACGCGGCGTTCCTCCTCGGCAAACGCAGCACCTCGGGTTGGTGGTACTACTTTCCGGTCGTTCTCTTCTTCAAGACGCCGCTGCCGTTCCTCGCGCTCGCCGCCGCCGGACTCTTTTTCCTGCGGCGCAACGCGGTGGCCTACTTGCCCCTCGCGCTGCTCGGTGTGTCGATGACCAGCAGCATCAACATCGGCATCCGCCACGTCCTCCCGATCTACCCGTTCCTGACCATCGGCGCAGCCGTGGGCGCGGTCGTACTCTGGCGCCGCCGGCGCACGGCCGCCGTCCTGCTCCTGGCGTGGTACTTCGCCGGCACCGCCCTGGCGCATCCGAACTATCTGGCGTGGTTCAACGAGGCCGCCGGCGGCCACCCGGAGCGGATCGCCGTCGACAGCAATCTCGACTGGGGACAGGATCTCTTCCGCCTGGCCGACTACGCGGAGCGCCAGACGCTCTCCCCGCTCTACGTCTCCTACTTCGGCTCCGCCCGCTGGCGCGACCACCTTCCGACCGCCCTCCCCCTGCCCCTCGGCCAATGCACGCCCGGCTGGATCGCCCTGAGCGAGCAGCACCCTGCCATCGACCAGAGCATCGCGTATCGATGGCTCGAGCAGCATCGCCCGGTGAAGAGGATCGGGAGCTCGATCCGGCTGTACTTTGTGACGGGATGTTAGAACGCCCTTTCCCGCCGGTCCACTTCTCGACCCTCCGGTCAAGCATTGAACCCTCATTCACCGCCCAAAGGTTCATTTCCGGACCCTCTCCATACGTAAGTCATTGAGAATACGTACGGCATCACCGTTGAAGTGAACGGGCACCTGACAGGAGGGTTCAACGCATGATTCGACGGGGCCTGCTCATAGCAGCGTTCGGCATTCTTTTCGGTACGTCCGCCTACGCGAAGACGGGGGTTGTCTTCATCCACGGCAAAGGGGGGACGGACCTCGCGACGCCGAGCGTCGCCCGGGCGTACTGGGGCGAGGACATGATCCGCGCCACCACCAAAGGCTTCACCATCCCCTACCTGATCTGCTCCTACGACGGCACGCAGTACATGTGGGTCGCGGGGGGAACGGTCGCGGGGCAGATCTACAACTGGATGATGGCGAACGCGATCGACGACATCGTCATCGAGACGCATTCGTTCGGCGGCGTAGTGATCCGCTGGATCCTCTCCAACCCAACCTACGACTCCCGCTACCAGCCGATCATCAGCCGCATCCGCTGGGTGAACTCGATCGCCCCGCCGAACAAAGGCTCCGAGGCGGCGAACCTGGCGGGAACGCTCTCGGGATCGTGGCTGACCGGCTGGATCGTGAGCCTGGTCGGGCAGAACAACGATTCGACGAAGAACTGCACCACCTCGTCGATGAGTTACTACAACCAGTACTACCTCAAGGGGACATCGGGCCGTCCGGCGCTGCCGAAGACGGTCTACAACATCGCCGGGACCGGTCTGTGGAACGACTTCGTCCACGCCGAGGATACGGGGCTGGCGACGCTGTCCGGGGTGGCGGGGATGCCGGGTGAGGACGACGGGATGGTCTCGCAGTACAGCGCGCAGGCCGTAGGCGTGGTCTGGTTCACGACGCTCGCGAACCATCACCACAACCGCCGCAACGACTACCGCAAGATCGGCGACTCGCTCGCCACCGACTTCTGAGGAGATCGAACCATGAAAAAGACACTCTTTCTCCTCCTCTCGCTCGCACCGGCGGCGTTCGCCGCCGATCAGACCGGCCGCTTCGCCGCCGGCGCGAAGTACGAAGAACCGGCCGCGCACGCGCCGGCGCACGTCTCCCGCATGTTCGCGCGCAGCATCCCCCGCGCCGCGGCCAGCGCCATCGACATCCCGGCCGCGGGCGGCAGCGGGATGATCATCTGGACCATCCCCTCCCGCCCGGCCTCCGTCTCCACGCGCCTCCTGACGCCGACCGGCTCCGTCCTGCAGCCGTCCGACCGCGGCTCGTACGAGCGCGGCCTGCGCCGCTTCCGGATCGATTCGGCCGAGACGGCGGAGCTCGGACTGCCCGGCGGTGCACATGAAGTGGTGCACGTCCTCGACGCCGCTGCGGCGACGTATCAGTTGCGCGTCGACGTTCCGGACGCGGTCGAAGGGGTCACGCTGGTGGTCGCGGAGCCGGAAAGCCGCATCACGCTCTCGACATGGGCCGCACCGCTCTCCCGCCAGCCGGGCGAGCCGGTGACGCTGCACGCCGAACTGCGCGACGGCGACGCGCCTCTGACGAATGCGCGCGTCACCGCCCGCCTCGCCGCGCCGAACGGCCGCAAGTTCGATGCGATCGAGCTCGTCGAGACGGCGAACGGCGTCTACCGCGCCACGTTCGCCAATCTCCCGGTCGACCTGGCGGGTCCGTGGCAGGTGCGCTTCGACGCCGAGGGGGCGACGCAGGACGGCACCCACTTCGCCCGCACCGGCTCCGGCGAGCTGATGGCGGAACGCGCCGCCGCCCGCCTCGGACGCATCGCCACGACGGTCGTCGGCGACGCGCTCCGCGTCACAGTCCCGGCCGAGATCACCCTCGGTGGTACGTACCGTTACGACGTCCTGATCGCCGACGGCTCCCGCAACGCCGTCGCCTGGGGCGAAGCGGTCCGCAACCTGACCACCGGCGCTACGTCGCTGGAGATCGACATCCCTCTCTCCCACCTCGGCAGCACCCGCGTCGAGGACCTCTACCTCGACGCCCGCCTCCTCGGCCTCGACACCATCGGCGTCGCCGGCCGCGTGACCTCGCACTGACCCATTCGCAGGCATACGGAGGCCGAGAGGCCTCCGTATGGAGTGCGGTAACGCCAGTTACCGCACTCCATACCGCTGCCTCAGCTAAACTGAATCGCTGAAGGCCGGACCTACACGTCTGCGGACCCGCGCAGGAAAAAGACGTTCTTGCAGTACCAGCTCGCGACGCCGCGGTCGCGCCAGTGCTGGCGCACCGCCTCCGTCGTCTCTTCGTCCGCGCCGAACCCGTGGACGCTGAACTTCTCGAGCCAGTATCCGTGCGGTTGTTCGTTGATGTGATCGTGGCCGCCCTGGCCGGGGGTGGCGGCAGAGAAGACGATGTGCGGGGCGGCGGAAGCGAGGGATGCCACGAAACGGTCCGCGGCGGTTTCGGGGAGGTGTTCCGCGACTTCGAGGGAGATGACGGCATCGCATGGCTCGACGGTGAACGGTTGGGTGAGGTCGGCCAGGCGGACGTCGATGTTCCGGCGGCGGGCACAGGCGACTCCGGCGGGGCTTCCTTCCAGGCCGAGCGTGCGCACGCCGCGTGAAGCGAGGGCGGCGAGCAGTGCGCCGGAACCGCACCCGACGTCGACGACGAACCGCGGGTGCAGTTGTTCGACGATCGAGGCCGCCATCACGTCGTAACTGGCGGCCTGCATCTCGTCGAGGTGGTCGAAGAACGCCGGGCTGTAGCCGGGGCGTACCAGGCGGTTGCGGACGAAGCGGCGCAACGGCTCCGGCAAAACCGCACGATAGACAGAGCGGGCCCAGCTCGACAAGCTCACAGCATCCCCTCCATGTGTTGAACCATACGACCCGCGATCCCGGGCCAGTTCAGTTGCTCGTCGTAGCGGCGGCGCGCGGCGGCGCCGAGGCGCGGGAGTGAGGAGATGTTGGTCTCGATGGTCGCCGCCCAGGTCCGTGGGTCGTCGCTGGCGATCAGGAGACCGCTCGCGCCGTCGCGGACCATTTCGGGAATGGCGCCGGCCGGCGAGGCGATGGCCGGACGCCCGGCCATGGCCGCCTCGGCGATGGCCACCGGCGTCAGATCGGCGGCCGTCGGCAGCAGCAGCGCGGAGGCGGCGGCGTAGAGCTCCCCCAGCCCCGTTTCCGCGGTGCGCCGGCCGTGGAGGCGAACCCACGACGGCGAGGGTGGTGGTTGCACCGGGCCGACCACATCGAGCTCCGCGTCGAGGCCGCGTTCGCGCAGCTCCCGCACGACCGCGACCGCAAAGTCGCCCCCCTTGCGCTCCCAGTCGACGCCGATCCACAGCAGTCGCAGCGGGGCGTGGCCGGGAAGCGGTACAGCGCCTGCGGCCGGCAGGTTTGCGCCGACGAGCGTGACGTGCACCTGGTACGGCTCGACGCGATAGCCGAACCGTTCGACGGCGCGGTCCCACGCCCATTGCGACGTCGAGAAGAACAGCCGCATCGCGTCGAGCGCTCGCTGCTGGACGTCGAACCCTTCGCGAATCGAGCGCGGGCTGATCCGGTCGAGCATCTGGTCGGGATAGAGATCGACGCGCGAACCGAAGATCGAATCGCCGAAGCCGAAGATCGGCGTCCCGGTCTCGGTGAACGCACAGCTTTCGCTGCCGATGAGCAACACCGCATCGACGCGATGGCGCTCCGCAAGCTCGTCGAGCGCGCGCGAATGGAACGCGCAGCGGCGCGGATCCTTGTCCCAGAGGTACTGCTCGCGGCGGAGACGCTCGGCGATCCGCTTCGTCAGCGGCGGTTGGTAGTGCGGGAGGTCCCAGCGGGTGACGTCCGCGTGCTGCTGCAGCGCCGCGATCAGGTGGCGCGGAATCCCCGAGAAGCCATCGAGGTGTGCACCCGCGACCGCGATTCGCATCGTTATGCTTCCGGCGCCTCGAGCTCGGCCCGCTGCCGCGCCGCGAGCCGGTTCAGGAAGTCGGACGCGATGCCGCCGCTGGTCCTGCGGAGCGTCATGATGTAGACGGAGATCGCGATCACGCCGCCGAGCCAGGCCAGCGTCCCGAACTGCTTTTCGCCGGGGAAGAACGGCCAGAGCATGAACATCAGCGCGCCGGCCACGCCGGCCACGAGCAGGAGCAGGCGCTGCGCTTTCGGGGCGTCGATGTCGCGGTTGCAGGTCAGCTTCACCGTCGCGTCCCGGGCGTCGTCGGGTGCCCAGGAGACGGTGCACTCCACCGCCCCGCCGGTGGACATGCCGCGCCGCAGCGGCAGCGTGAACTCGCGAGCGCGGTCGTGCGTCGCGGTCATGGCGCCGCCGTACAGCTCCACGAGCTCGTCGATGGTCTCTTCGATCCCTTCGAACGGCACCCGATCCTCGGTGAACTCGACCGCCCGCTCTTCCGTTTCCGTCATTCCTCTCTCCTGAGCCAGCCGCGCCGCAGCTCGCTCCCCTCCCGCACCCGCAGCGAAATCTTCGGCCGCGGGTCGGGCGCCGCCGTCAGCGACAACCGCCGCAACACCCCCGCGCGGGCGATCAGCAGCTCCGCGGACTGCCCGATCGGGATCGCGCGCAGCGCCGCGGTGAGCGTGGCCTCGCTGCCCAGGCGCGTCTCGCCGAGGGCCAGCAACTCGTCGTTCGGAAGCAGCCCGGCCGACATCGCCGCACCGCCGCGCAGGACGCCGCTCACCACCAGCGCACCGTCCTGCGAACGGAGCGTTGCGCCGAGCACCGGCTGATTCGGATTGCCGGACGCGGTCGCGAATGCAACACCGGCAGCCGCGAACAATTCCGCGTACGGGAGCGGCTCGGTGCCGTCGACGTAGCGCGCAAAGAAATCGCCGACGTCCGCCACGCGCGCCACCGCCCGCTCCATCGCCTCTTCCTCGAGGCCGGTGCCGGTGGCGCCGTATTCGTTCCAGAGGATGCGCACCACGTCGTCGAGGCTCCGCTGCCCGTTCGTCTCGCGGTGGATGGTCAGGTCGAGCAACGCCGAGACGACCTCCCCCTTGTTGTAGAACGAGAAGAAGGCGTTCGGATGATCGTGCATCTGGGCGGGATCGCTCAGCCAGCCGTCGAAGCTGGCCTGAGAGAGCGAGAGGTGCTGCCGCGCGGGTAGCGTCTCCAGCAACTGGATCTCGCTCTCCAGGTGCATGAGGTAACGCTCCACGGACCAGAGACCGGAGCGGACGAGCGACAGCTCGCCGTAGTACGACGTCAGCCCTTCCATCACCCAGAGGAGGCGCGTGGGCGTGGCGTTCCAGTAGTCGTACGGCGCGAAGCAGGCCGGGACGATCCGCTTCACGTTCCAGGCGTGGAAGAGCTCGTGCGCGGTGATGGAGAGCGTATGGTCGTAACCCTCGTCGCCCGGCTTCGCGCCGAGAAGCGAGTTGCGGCGGACGATGATGGAGGAAGAGTCCTCGTGCTCCACGCCGTGCCAGCGATCGCGTACGTGATAGAGGAAGCGGTAGTCTCGGAACGGGAGCCCGCCGAAGAGCTCCGCCTGGTACCGGACGATCGCGCGCACCGGCTCGACGAACTGCTCGGTCTCGAGCCCCTCATCGCCGTGGAAGACCAGATGGATGCGCGCGCCGCCTTCCACGAATGAATGGCGGGTGAGCCTGGCCGCGGCGATGGTCGGCGAGTCGATGAGGGAATCGTAGTCGCGGGCGACGAAGGCGCCGTCGCCGTCGCGCGGGAGCTGCGTCTCGATGGTCCACTCCGCCGGCGCGGCGATCGTCAGCCGGTGCTCTTCCCGGCGCAAGCCTTCGACCAGCATGAAGAGGTTCGAGCCGTTGAAGTACGCCTCCTCTTCATCGAGGAAGCTCGAGCCTGCGTCCAGCACGCCCGCGTAATAGCGGTAGCGGAACGTGACCTCCTCCCCCGCCCGCGCGTCGATGCGCCACGAGTGGAGGCCGTCCTTCCACACCCGCGCCTGGCCGGCCGACCAGTCCCGTACGTTCGCGGCGTAGTTCTGGATCAGGTACCGGCCGGGACGCCACGCCGGCAGCAGGAGCCGCGGCGTATCGACGGGCGCGGTGAAGCGGATCGCGATCTCGAAGAGCCGCTCGGCGGGATTGGTCCACGACAGGAGGTAGTGCGGCATCGCGCAACGCGCATCATACCGAGAGGCACGATCGCGCTGGCGGCAGCGGTATGGAGTGCGGTAACTGGCGTTACCGCACTCCATGAGAGATCCGCCATGCACGACGACAGTCGTCGTGAACGATGACAGCCCGTCCTATCGACGATGACGGACGTGTCTACGAACGATGGCAGGCTCGCTGTCAAACGTTGATAGAGGTCGCTGTGAACGATGACAGCACGGTCTATCAACGATGAAGGCCGTGGCTATCAACGATGGCAGGACCGTCCATCAACGATGAAGGCGGTCGCTATGAACGATGGCAGAACCGCCTATCAACGACGAAGGCGGTCGCTATGAACGATGGCAGAACCGTCTATCAACGATGAAGGTGGTCGCTATGAACGATGGCAGAACCGTCTATCAACGATGAAGGACATGGCTATGAGCGATGACGGCTTGCCCCATCGTCGACGAAGGAGGTGGTTGGGAACGATGACGGCCGTTCCAGCCACCGTACAACGAACCAGCCGCGACGCCCGCCTCCTCACTCCCGGACGGCGATGTTGTACTTCTGGATCTTCGACTTGAGGGTGTTGCGGGCCAGGCCGAGGCGGCGGGCGGCTTCGCGGATTCTCCCGCCGCAGCTTTCCAGGGCGCGCAGGATGAGCTGCTTGTCGACCGCGCTCATCACCTCGTCGTAGATGTCGCTGGTGATCTCCATCTTGCCGACCAGCGGGCCGACGATGGAGCTGGGCATGCTCGGGTGCGTCTCGGCCGACACCACCAGCGCCGGCTGCTGCTGGGAGTAGAGCGCGTAGAACTCGTTCTTCGTCACGATGTCGTCGTTCGACATGACGATGGCGCGGTGCAGCGTCGCTTCCAGCTCGCGCACGTTGCCCGGCCAGTCGTAGCGCTGGAAGAGATCGAGGATGCCCGGCTCGAGGCGCTTGTTGTCGATGCCGAGGTCCTTGCAGATCTTGCGGATGAAATGCTCGGCCAGGAGCGGGATGTCGTCCTTGCGATCGCGCAGCGGCGGCAGCATGATCGGGATGATGTTCAGGCGGTAGAACAGATCCTCGCGGAACGTCCCCTCCTCGATCGCCTTCTCCAGCTCGAGGTTCGTCGCGGCGACGATCTTCACGTCCGTCTTGATGGTCTGCGTCCCGCCGACGCGCTCGAATTCCTTGTCCTCGACCACGCGCAGCAGCTTGGCCTGCATGGCCAGCGTCATCTTGCCGATCTCGTCGAGGAAGATCGTGCCGTGGTTCGCCAGCTCGAAGCGCCCGAGCTTGCGGCGGTCCGCGCCGGTGAAGGCGCCCTTCTCATGACCGAACAGCTCCGACTCCGCCAGCGTCTCCGGCAGTGCCGCGCAGTTGAACTTGATGAATGGGCCGTTCCGGCGCGGGCCGATGTTGTGGATGATGCGCGCCACGAGCCCCTTGCCGGTCCCCGACTCGCCGCGCACCAGCACCGTCGAATGCCCGGCCGAGGCCTTGCGCACCGCGAACTGCGTCCGCGCGACCGCCTCCGAGTGGCCGACGATCGAGTCGAGATGCTTCTCCACCAGCACCTCGCGGCGCAGCGTCTCGTTCTCCAGCGACAGGCGCGTGCGCGCTTCTTCCAGCTCCTCGTAAAGGCGCGCGTTCTCGATCGCGATCGCGGCCTGGTCGGCGAAGGCCTCGATGAAGCTGAGGTCCTTCTGCGAGAAGAGATGCCGCGCCTGGCGGTGGTCGATGTAGATCGCGCCGGCGATGCGGTCCTTGATGATCACCGGGGCGCAGAGGATCGAGAGGATGTTCTCCGCGATCACCGACTCCGCGCCGCCGAAGCGGTGGTCCGCCAGCGCGTCGGCTGACATGACCGACTGCCCGCTCTGCATCACTTCCTTGACGATCGACTGCGGCGAGCGCTTCGACTCCCCTTCCGCGCCATCCTTGAGGTTGCGGGCCACGCGCGTGCGCAGGGCGCCGGTCAGGTGATCCAGCAGGATGATCATCCCGCGCTCCGCGCGCAGCCGGCGCACGCAGACGTCGAGGACGCGGTTCAGCACCTCTTCGAGGTTCAGCGTCGAGTTGATGATCTTGACGATCTCGTACAGCCCGACCACGCCCTGGTCCGGCGCCTTGCCGTGCGGGCGGATGCGGAACAGCGCACCGCGGGCGCGCTCGAGATCGTGCGTTGCGTTGAGGCGCTCGAAGATCCGGATCGCGCTGCGGATCATCTGCGTCGCGTCTTCCGGCTCCTCGCGCAGCAGGCCGATGTCGAAGAGCAGGCGTCCCATCTCGTACGGCGTGTCGATCTCTTCGAACGCCACGCGTACCGCTTCGAACTTCGCGGCCGCCGTCTCGCGGTCGCCCTGCTGGCCGTGGATCTTCGCCCACGCCCAGTCGTTCTTCGCCAGCGAGAAGCGGTCGCCGAGCTGGCGGGCGTACTGTTCACCGAGCTTCGCGTGCTGCACCGCCCCCTCGATGTCGCCGCGCTGCAACACGAGCACGGCCGCCGCGGTGTGGGCCCGTGCAAGGCCGTGCAGCGTGCGGTTGGCCTCGAAGATCTGCAGCGCGCGCTTGAGGTACTGCTCCGCCTCGTCGACGTTCCCGCGCTCGTCCTCGATCGACGCCAGCACGTACGCCGCCTCGCCGATCAGGTCCTCATCTCGTGCGCGCTCGCCCGCCGACAGCGCCTTGTGCGCGTATTCGATGGCCTTGGCGATGTCGCCCCGCTTCTTGGTCAGGCGCGCCAGCGGCACGTACACCGACAGGCGGGACGCCCGCGTCTCGTCGAAGCCTTCGATGCTCACGCACTTCCGATACTGCTCGAGCGCCTCGTCCCAGCGGCCGAGCATCTCCAGCGCGTCCGCGAGGTTCTCGCGCGCCAGCGCTTCGTGCTCGAACGCGCCGATCTTCTCGTCGATGCGCACGCTCTTCTCGAACAGCTCCACGGCCGTGTGGAAGTTGCCGCGTCCGTACTCGACCACGCCCACGTTGTTGTACGCGGTGACCAGGTCCCACAGATCACCCTCGGCTTCCGAGCGCTCGAGGTTCTTGCGGAAGTACTGCAGCGCCGTGTCCCACTCCCCGAGCTTCCAGACGGTGTTGCCGAGATTCATCGACGCGACCTTGCGGAGCTGCTCGCTCCCCAGCTTCTCGCCGATGGCCAGCGCTTCCTCGAGGATCTCGCGCGAGCGCTGCCAGTTGCCGCCCGCGAACTCGATCAGGCCGAGCATGTTCTTGACGTAGCCGTAGACGACCGTCGGCTCCATCTTCTCGAGCATCACCCGCGCCTTTTCCGCAGTCTCGCGCGCGGTCGCGAAGTCGTCGCGCTGCCGGTACAGCCAGGCGATGCGGTTCAGCATCTCCGCGACGTCGACGGTCTGCTCGAGCCGTTCGTAGACCGCCAGCGCGGACTGGTAGTACGTCATCGCCGAGTCCTGGTCGCCGCGGCGCGAGAGCACCTTGCCGATCTTCTTCATCACCCGCGCGACGTCGATGTTCGCGTCCGCATCGTCAGGGGCGCTGTCGTGCCGGGGATGACGGGCCTGGATGCTCTTGAGGAGGAACTGGAACGCGTGCATCGCGCCGCGATAGTCGTCGCGGCGGTAGTACGCATCGGCCAGCTTCTCGCGCACCTCGGACTTGCGAAGCTCTTCCACCCCGCCGAGGTCCATCAGCTCGAGCGCGACGCGATAGAACTCCGTCGCTTCCTCGTGCGCGAGCGTGCGCGTCGCGAGGTCGCCCGCTTCGATCGAATAGCGCGTGCCGCGCTCGATGTCGTTGGCGCGCGAGAAGTGATACGCGACCTGCCCGATGAGCTGCGTCGAGCCCTCGTTCGCCGCCGGCTCCAGCGCTTCGCCGACGCGCTGGTGGATCTCGGCGCGGCGGCGCTCCGGCATGGCGTTGTAGACCGCGTCGCGGAGATGGATCTGCGGGAAGGTGATGGTCATGCCGTCGCTCGATTCATCGAGCAACGCCAGGCGCACCAGCTCGCGGACATGGACATACGTCTCTTCCGGCGGGAGCTCGGAGACTTTCGTCAGCAGCTCGAGCTCCATCGTCTCGCCGAAGACCGTCGCGATCTCGAGCACGCCCCGCGGCGCCGGCGGCAGCGCGTCGACCTTCTCCATGAGGATGGAGGCGAACCCGCCCGGGATGCGCAGGCTGCGGATGCGGTCCATGCCCGCGATCCACCCGGCCGGAGTCCACTGCAGGTAGTCGTGCGCGATGAGGTAATCGATGATGCGGCGGATGTTCAGCGGCGAGCCGGCCGACTCCCACAACATCCAGCGCACCAGCTCGTCCGGCACGTTCATCTCGCCGAGGAGCGACTGCACGTGCTCGCGCACCAGCGGCTCGGTCAGCGTCTCGACGTGCACGATCGGGAAGCTCCCCTCGCGCGAGCGCTGCTCCCAGAACGAGAGGTTCGGCGCCGCCGACTCGATGGCCGCCTCCCCGCCCGAGTCGAGCGTCAGCGTGCCGATGACCAGCAGGCGGTTCTGCTTCGCCTCGCCGACCAGGAACGAGAAGAGCTCCGCGGTGGACGGATCGGCCCACTGCAGGTCCTCGATGAGCAGGATGAGCGGCGAGCCGCCCGTCTCGCCGCCGACGCTCAGGAACCCATAGAGGTCCTGCATCGACTGCACGATGCGGTTGAAGAGGCGGAACTTCTGCCCGTGCTGCGGCGCGCTCGTCTCCGGTCCCGACGAGGCCACCACCGGCCGCAGGATGCGGCGGATCTCTTCCGACACATCGGCGTCGGGGTTCACCGCGTACACCATCTGCGTGAAGATCTCGAAGAACGGCGCGTAGATCGTCTTCCGGTTGACCGGGCAGCGCCCGCAGAAGACGCGCGCGCCGTCGAGCTGCGCGCGCAGCGTCACGTCGCGGACGATGCGGCTCTTCCCCATTCCCTCGCCGCCGGCCAGGATGACGCCGTCGCCGCGGCCTTCTCGTGCTTCGGAGATCAGCGCCATCAACTGATTCACTTCGCTCTTGCGGCCGATCAGCGGCGCGGCGAACAGCTCACCCTTGCCGACCAGCAGCTCGCCCGCCGGCGCTTTCTTTCCGGCCGCTTCCGCGACCGCGTGTACGAGCGCTGCTGCCGAGGGGAACCGGTCGCGCGGATCTTTCTCGAGCAGGCGCAGGATGATCCGCTCGAGCGCTTCCGGCACGTTCGGGTTGATCGACGACGGCGGCTTCACCTCTTCGTCGAGGTGCATCCGGATCACGTCGATCGCCGCGCGCCCGTATCCCGGCAAGGCGCCGGTGACCGTCTCGTACAGGGTCATGCCGAGGGCGTAGAGATCGGCGCGCGAGTCGACGCGGTCCTGCTTCAACACCTCGGGGGCCATGTACTGCAGCGTCCCACGGATCTTCCGGTCCAGCACCAGCCGGCTTTCGATCGCGAGGCCGAAGTCCATGATCTTCGCCTTGCCGCTCTCGTCGACCAGGATGTTCGACGGCTTGAGGTCGAGATGGACGATCCCGAGATGGTGGATGTGGTGCAGCCCGGAGGCGAGCTGCAGGATCACGTCATAGAGCGCGTCCCAGTTCTGGCCGTCGAAGAACTCCGTGATCCGCTTCCCGGCGAAGAACTCCATCGTGAAGTACGGATAGCGGTCCTGCAGCACGCCGTAATCGAAGACCTTGATGACGCTGGCGTGCTCGAGGGAGGCGAGCGTCGAGAATTCGGTCTTGAAACGAAGAAGTTGCTGAGGGTCCGTGATTTCGTGACAAAGGATCTTGATCGCCTCATCACGCCGGTCCGGCACATCAAAAACGCGATACACCGCGGTGTCTGGCGTTTGTTTGAGGGTAGACCGTACCTGATACCGGGGCGGGAGTGCGATGTCCGGGGTAACACCGTCGGTGTTGGTCATGAGGTCAGGGTGAGAATATAACCCACGCGCAACCGATGAGGGTCAAATAATTGACCAGCAGGGTCAGCCTCACACGGTGCGCAGGGACCCGCAACGTGTAGAATGCGCCCAACTTACAGATGTCCGATAACTTTCCCAGCTTCGACGGATTCGAGATCATCCGCGTCCTTGGCAAGGGCGGCATGGGCACGGTGTATCTCGCGCGCGACCAACGGCTTGGCCGGCTGGTTGCGCTGAAGGTGCTGAACGCGAGCGATCTCGCGTACGACGACCGTCGCGCCCGCTTCCTCCGCGAAGCCCGGTCGGCCGCCGCGGTGAGGCACCAGAACGTCGCCACCATCTACGAGGTCGGCGAGGAAGATTCGACCCCATTCATCGTCATGGAGTACTGCGAGGGGGAAACACTCTCGCAGCGCATCCGCCGCCGCGCCCTCGAATCGGGCGAGTTCCTTTCGATCGCCCGGCAGATCGCGGCGGGAGTGGCGGCGGCGCACGACAAGAACATCCTCCACCGCGACATCAAGAGCGCGAACATCATCGTCGAGCCGAACGGGCTGGCGAAGATCCTCGACTTCGGCCTGGCCAAGTCGATCCCTCGCGCGCTGACCGATCCGGGGCTGGAGCGGACCTTCGAGTCGTCGACCGGTCACTTCTTCGGCACGCTGCACTTCATCTCCCCCGAGCAGGCGCGCGGGCAGAACGCCGACATCCGCAGCGATCTCTTTTCGGTCGGCGTGGTGCTGTATCACATGGCCGCCGGCCATCTCCCGTTCAATGCCGACGCGCCGCTCCTGGTGCTGGAGAGGATCCGCGACGGCGAGCCGGAGCCGTTCGTGCCGATCGATCCGTCGTTTCCCCCCGCGGCGGCGAAGATCATCTCGAAGCTGCTGCAGAAGAACCCCGATGACCGCTATCAGTCCGCGCGCGACCTGCTGTCCGATCTCGAAGAGATCGACACGCCCACCGTGCGCATGACGCAGACCACCTCCCGCACCTCCCTCGGGCGCACGATCCGGCGGCCGAAGTGGGTGAGCGTCGCCGTGACCGTCGCCGCGGCGCTGGTGGTCCTCTTCACGATCTTCCTCGCGCGACGGGGCGGCACGACCAACGCCTCGGCCACCACCACCGCTGCGCTCTCCCCCATCCGCTCGATGGCGGTCCTGCCGCTCCGCAATATCGCCAACAGCACCCGCGACGAGTTCCTGTCGGTGGGTCTGGCGGACGCGCTGGTGACGGAGCTGCAGCAGATCCCGTCGCTGCAGGTGCGTCCAACGTCGGCGGTGCTCGAGTTCCAGAACGTGAAGGACGCGAAGACCGCAAACGAGAAGTTGCAGGTCGACGGAATCCTCGAGGGGCAGTTCCTCGCCGCCGGTGATCTCGTGCGCGTGACGCTGCAGCTCACCGACTCGCGCACCGGCTACGCGGTCTGGTCGGATTCGGTCAACGGCCGCCGCGACGACCTGCTCAAGCTGATCGACGACGTCTCGTCGCGCACCGTCTCCGGTCTCAACGATCGGATCGGCATCCAGCAGCACGCGCATTCCTCCCATTCGCAGCCGCGCTCCTCGAATCCGAAGGCGTACGAGCACTATCTCCGCGCGCGCGCCCTCAGCGGCAGCTTCGAGCCGAGCCAGTACGAGGAGCAGATCAATGCCCTGAAGCAGGCGGTCGCGCTCGACCCGGCATTCGCTGCCGCCTATGCCGATCTCGCGACCACCCTCTCCCTCGGGCAGGCGCGCAGTCTCGCGGCGCCGGAGGATCTCGCCCGCGCCGAGTGGTACGCCCGCCAGGCGGTTCGCCTCGACCCGAACCTGCCGCAGGCGCATCTGGCGCTGGGACGCGTCTTCGTGCGCGATCCGAACCGCTTCCGCGAATCGGTGCGTGAAGTGCTGGCGGCGCTGCGGCTCGAGTCTTCCGATACGCAGGCGATGCATTCGGTGGTGACGTATTTCGTCTCCACGGGCGACCTGCAGAAGGCGCAGTGCGTCGGCGACATCCTGGTGAAGACCGATCCGATGTCGAACGAAGCGCTGACCCGCGGCTACTGGAACATCAACGCCGTCGATCCGGAAGGCGCGTTGAAGAACGCCCAGTTCGCGCTGTCGTCGCGCGAGACGGAGCTCGCCGGCCACGACATGCGCGGCATGTCGTACCTGCTCCAGGGCGACATCGCTTCCGCGGACAAGTCAGCGGACGCCGCGTTGAAACTCGTCCCGAACCACTACCTCGGCAAGAGCCTCAAGGCGATGGTCGCGGCCGCGCAGGGGAATCGCGTCGCGGCCCTGGCGCGGCTTAAGACGTTCGAAGCCGATGCGATGCGCAACCACTGGGCCGCCCTGCGCGTCACGCTCGTCTATGCGAAGCTCGGAGACGACGAAAAAGCACTCGAATGGCTGACCCGCTGCGCCCAGGGGGGGAACCACAGCTGGTACGCGCTCGTGAAACACCCCTGGCTCGCTCCCCTGCACGGACGTCCCGAGTTCCAACAGATCGTCGGCAGGATCAAGGCGGACCTGGACGACGTCCGCGACGACGTCATCGGCGTCTATCAGTTGCTCTGCAAGTAAGGGGTCACGTGGATCGCACGACCCCTCACCCCGCTGGGCGCCTGGTCTTCTGACATCCGTTCCTCCCGACTCGGACGTCGTTCGAGACTGCCGCGCGCAGGCGCCCATCTCCCTCTCCCCTAAAAGGGGCGAGGGGCTACAAAGCCGCGCGCCGCGCGAGCGGTAGGTTGTAGCCCCTCGCCCCGCGTCGAGCGGGGAGAGGGATGCTCGGCACCTGCCCGTGCCGACTTGCACTTCCGACGCGATCCTCGCGAGGTGAAGTTAGAAGACCAGGTGCCGGGCGGGGTGAGGGGCCCGTGCCTGACGCGATACGAGGCTGTTTCCTCGCTAGCCCGCATTTCTCACCATGTTGAAATGATTCGCGTCGGAGCTGTGGAAAACGCGATTTGCGAAGCGGGTGACTGATGTCGAGGGCTGTCGCTGGCAAGCATGCACATGTTTGTGTGCA
>Ga0190270_10000014_pt1 | contig 151296 bp, 141 predicted proteins | sample Popmic320T_FD_133748 | JGI IMG/M metagenome (GOLD analysis project Ga0190270, IMG submission 133748) | Populus adjacent soil microbial communities from riparian zone of Weber River, Utah, USA - 320 T | ecosystem: Environmental > Terrestrial > Soil > Riparian zone | place: USA: Utah...
ATCCGGGTTTTCATTAGTTCGGGGGTTAGAGGGAGAGAAGCAGTAACGGTTCGCCGGGTCCGCCGACAAGCGGCGCTGCTGTGGTGGGTGGCATTTCTGCTGTCGCCAATCCCCGTCCTTGCACAGAACCTCGTGCAGAACGGCGATTTCAGTTCAAGCCTCAGTGGATGGCAGTCGTTCGGTTCCGGGGTCACAAGCACATGGGAGAGCAGCGACTCAGGCTCAGCGAAGCTCATGGCAACCTCAGCGAGTCCCCAGGGCGGCATCCAGCAGGCGTTCGCCGTGACCGCGGGCTACTCGTACGAGTTCACGGCGAGTCATCGCGGCACGCCCGGAGCCGGCGGCGTCGTTTTCGGATTCGGGTACCCGTACACCGTGACCTACGGCGTCATCAACAACCTGTGGCGGTCCGATTCGCAGGTGCTCCATGCCGTCCCCGGAATCACCACGGGCAATGTACGGCTCTCGGTTGAGCAGGCGGGCAGCACCGCCTACTTCGATGCCGTGCGCGTTGTCCAGTTGCCGACCGCCATACGAAGCTTCACCCCGTGGTCTTCCTCGATCGCGCAAGGTCAGTGCACCCGCATTTCTTTTGCAGCATCGAGCGCCACGTCCCTCAGCATCGACCAGGGCGTCGGGTCGTTCCCGGAGAGTTTCAACGCCCAGTGGCTCACGCCGAATCTCTGCCCGCAGACGACCACGACCTACACGCTCACGGTATCGGGCCCGACGGGCAGCACGACGAGGCAAGCTACGATCACAGTGGTCCCGCCACCGACCGCGACGTTCACCGCGACGCCGACGAGCATCAGCGACGGTGAAGTGGCAAGTCTCTCGTGGACGACGACGAATGCGACGAGCATCTCCATCGACAACGGCATCGGCGCGGTGTCTGCCACCGGCACGATGTCTGTCGCGCCCTCGACTACGACAACCTACACGCTTACGGCAGTCGGCATCGGCGGCAGCACGACGAAGCAGGTCTCCGTCACGGTCACGCCACCAAAACCGCAGATTAGCTTCATCGCATCTCCTCGCACGATCGCAGAGGGTGAGAGCACCACCCTCTCGTGGAGCGTGCTCAATGCCACAATCGTCTCAATTGACCACGGCATCGGCAGTCGGCCCGTATCCGGCTCCACCTCGGTCTCACCGGCAGCAACGACGACGTACCGGCTGAACGCGACAGGTCCCGGTGGCTCCTCCTCAGCGCAGGTCACGGTGACCGTTCTCGTTGCGCCAGTCATCATCTTCTCCGCGACGCCGAGCACGATCACGCGCGGGAGCGCAGCCACGCTCGCATGGACGGTGACGGATGCAACCTTGGTGGTAATCGACAATGGCGTGGGGGCGCAGCCGCCGAACGGCGCGCTCGAGGTTCGTCCGACAGAGACCACGACCTATCTGCTCACGGCTACAGGTCCGGGTGGTGTTCGGCTCGCCCAGACGATGATCACGGTGAACGTGTTGGGTCGGAGAAGGTCCGTGCGGCATTGAAATACGTCCTAAGACGAGGCAACCGCAGGGGGGAACCGTCAACTCCGACCGTCAACTCGGATGTGGCGAGTTGGCGGTTCGTAATTGAGGCATCGTTCCGAAAAGGCCGCACGAATGGTAACCTCTTGTGATTCGACTATGGCGGACACGGTCACAAAGGCTCTGCGGGGACTGATCGAGCCCGTTCTTCGCGCCGCGAGCCCGGCTGAACTCGTGCTGATGGATGCAAACATCGCCGCGGCAGCGAAGGGACGCCAGCCTCGGTCGGCGGCGATCGGCGGCCCGCAAGGTTTCGGAGGCGCTGAGGGATTCGTATTCTTGCTTCCGCCCCTGCTCTTTCTTATAGGCGAGTTCAGCAAAGGCAGTCTTGCCGAATTAGGGAAATTGTACGGAGCACACATCGCTGGCTTAATCACCGGCAACGACAAGCCGGTCGCCGTGGACGCAGCGGCTTTAGCGGAAACAGCGACGACGTTCGCGGCGGCGCTCGAAAAGCGTGGCGTGTCGCCCGAGAAATCCCGGGGAGCTGCTGACGTTCTTGTGCGGACACTTCTCGAAAACCCTAAACTCATCAGAGATCTTCGCGGGAAATGATCGTCAACGTTCGGGACGATGGTACGACGTGGCAGTACCCGCTCGACGTTTCGACCGATAACTTACTTATTGCGGCGATGCTTATCGGGAGTGTCTCCAGCATTTTGGGGCGCCTCGATCGCGACGGCTATCCGGGTGCCGTTGTGTCGTTCGTTCTGGCAGTCGGAGGTGCGGCGCTGTTCGCTGTAGTTGTTGCTGAAGGCGTCGGGATCACACAGTTGCTCCGCATGTATTTGCGGGGGTTCCGTGCATGCCCACCCGACGTGAGGAGACGGGTTGAAGACCACCTGCGCGAGTGCGGGGTCACACGCGCATTGGTTCTGTGGGAGCCTACGAACTTTGCCGTTGATGCCCGATCGTTTGGTAGCTTCTTCATCAAGGGCGTGGCGGTGACGGGCGGCACGGTTGCTCTCGCCGATATCGAGCCCGACGCATTTCGCGGCCTCGTAACCCACGAAGCCGCCCATTTGAGAAACCACGACATCTTCTTTCTCGCCTTGCTCGTGGGTGACTTGGGACTCGCCGCGATGATGGCGGGCCGCGCTGGCCCCTTTGTAGACGATGAAGTAGCGTGCCGCATCCTCTTGGAGTTTCTCACGAAGCCGCTGTTCCTACTCGTAATGGTCTATCGCCGAGAGCTTCTGGCGGATGCTTTTGCTCTCTCCTACGTCGCGAACCGCGACGTGTACGCCCGCATGTTAGCCGCTGGCGCGATGCGCGACAGGTTCTTGCACCCTAGCCGACATAAGCGCATGCGGGCATGCCGCATAGAAAACCCAGTTCTGCGACGCCGCGCATGGATTCTGCTTCTCTGTGCGTGGATGATTGGCAGCATTGCATACGGTTTATACGGCCAGTGGACGATTTACGTCAGCAACGTCTATGAGCGTAATCAGTTGATTGCCTTCCTCTGGTACGTCGGCGCGTTCATCGCCGGCGCTTACTTTCCCTACAAGGCATTTGTGACGGAGTTGGGTAAGGGCCCTGAGCGCAAGATTGCCTTCACCGCCACGTGACCACCCGAAGCCAACCGTCAACTCGGACGTAAAGTCGAGTTGACGGTTGGAGTTCACGGTTTAGCGGGCGTCGCACGAGAGGGCAGCGAGCGTTTCGACGGCCAGCGGGAAATTGCCGATCGCAGGTGCAAGCGCCTCGCGTAGCGAGTCCCGGCGGCGTACCCCCGCCGTGAGCAGGAGGATCGCCGCGGGCGCGCCCGCCGTCCAGCCGGAGAGGAAGCCAATCAGCTCTAGCGTCTTCGGTACGAGGACCGTCTTCACCGGCTCGCCGCCCAAGTCGACCTCGATCGCGAGCGCGGAGCCGGGATCGCCGTCGTTCGGCTTCCAAAGACACAGCAAGTCGGGCCAGACGGTGAGCTTTCCGGCGAACAAGCGCTGCACGGCCCATGCGGGCAGCAGCTCGTCCGGCGCGGGCGTGCGGCGGCGCATCGCCAGCGCGGCGTTCACGATCTCCACCGTGTGCTCAAAGTCCTTCGCCGGCACTGCGCCGCTCGCCGGGAAGAGATCAGAGGCGGCCGCGTGGCCGCCATCCACGAGGAAGTCTCGGCCTTTCTTCGTGAGCCAGCAGACTTGAATGCCGTTGCCTTGCAGTCGCTCGACTCCGAGGTAGCCGCGCTCGGTCGAACGGTCGAAAAAGCGTGTCACCATCGTCTCGGAGACATCCGCGAAGAGCCACGCCTTGAGCTGCTGCCGCGTGAGCATGCGAAAACGAGCAACGAGGACGTAGGCTTCGATGTCGCGCGGGAGGATGCGGTGTTTCTTCATCGTCGCCATCGTCAGAGCACCTTGATCGTCACGCCGCAGTAGTCGCAGTCGAAGCTGCGCGACTGCTCGCCGCACGCCGTACACCGGAGCCGATTGCCGTACTCCGTGGTACGGCACTTCGGGCATGTGGCGAGGAGGTCTAAGGCGTTCATCTGGTCGCAGTGCGGACAGTCGATGTAGCCCTTCCGCATGAGCGCCGCGCCCGCGCCGACCTTCATGGCTTTACGGAGGAACACCACGAGGTACACAGGGCTCGCGAGCGCGTAGAGGAGCGCGAGGCCGATCAGTCGGAGCGTCTTATCCATTGCCGCCGTCCTCGCCCTCAGATTTCCCGCGTGCGCGGTCCAGCAGCGCGAAGAGGTCGGAAATCCCGCGGCTTGCCGCGCCGCCGCTCTGCGGCCCTTTTACGGCCCCTGGCGCGGCCGTGGAGCTGCCGCCGTAGCTCGCAAAGAGGTCGGCCTCCCACGTTGATATGCGCACCTCCGCGTCCTTCACGCGCACCATCGAGCGGCGCGCAATCTCGCGGTCGAAGGTCTCGGTGAGGAGTTCCCGCGGGTAGCGCTTCATGGGGTCGTCAAGGTCGCGCGTGCGGAAGCGGACGGCCGGAACACCTTTCTTCACGAAGACGGCGTGCTGCGTCGGTAGCTTCGCCATCTCGCGGACGAACGCCTGCCGCTGCTCGGACTCGCTCTTGCCGGGTGTGCGGCCAACGTGCGGGAAGAGCCATAGCGCCTCCTCCTTGCCGCACTCGAACGAGAGCAGCCATTTGGAGTTCAGCACCAGTGCTGTGCAGGTCTCGCGCGGGATGGCGTTCGCCGGGTCTTGGGCGACAGTCACGATGGAGAGCCCCTTCCAGCGGAGCGTTCTCGATGCTTCGAGCAGGAAGTCCGCGACGGCGGGTTGTTTCACGATCACGCCGACTTCCTCCACGAGCACCATCTCCGGCACCAGCGCGTCGCGCACGTTTGCGTCGTTCAGCACGTCGATCAGGCGGTTGATCGCCATTGCTTTCGCGAGCGCCGGCGATCGCTGCGGCGTGGGGCCGAAGTTGCCGAGGAAGTCCGTCGCACGTGGATCGGCGGGCGCGAGTGCCTGCACCATCGAGGGCGAAAGCCCGAAGCTGATCCGCGCCGGCGCCGACGACAGGAGGATGTCGAACTGCCGCACGATCGCCGTGCGAGTCTGCGTTGGCAAGGTCGTCTCGATGTGCTCGATGGAGTCGCGAAGCCGCGCGTCAGCGATCTTCGGCAAGATGATCCGCGCGCGAAACTCGGCATCGAGGAAGAAGGCACGGACGAACTTGACCGTGATGCCGCACTGCATGTTGATCGCGGCCGAGTACAAGAGAAAGACGCCGTACTCCATGAGGTCGGAGTAGTCGTGGCCGCTCATGTGGCGCGTGGCCGCCGCGCGCAGGCTCGCGAGCAGCGACGGCGACATGCCCTTCGGAACGGCGAAGAGATTGAACGGGGTGAGGGCGTCTGGCGTCACGTCGAAGACCCGGAAGCGCGCGGCGAACGCCTCGCGCTCCGCGTCGGGAAGATCGAGGTAGTCCGCCGCGACGTGGAGCGACTTCATGAGGACGGTCTCGCCCTTCGGGTCGATGAGCTGCAACCGGCGCGCGCCACCGCAAGACCAGCCGTTCGTGATGATGACGAGGCCGTAGCTCTTGCCCGCGCCCGACGAGCCCCACACCATGCCGTGCCGTCCAACTTCCCGCGCCGCGATCCGCACTTCCTCGCCGCTCGCGAGCGTGCCGAGGAGGAAGCTCTCGTCACCGTCGAGTGCCGACAGCGCGGAGCGGGCATCCTCCTCAGAAGTCCCGCGCATCTCGGCCGCCATCGCCGCCGTATTCTTGCGGGCGCGCGCGTACGACGCTTTGCGATCGCCGAAGAACCAATCTGTCGAGACAGGCATCAGTCGTCGTCCTCGTCGTCGTAGCCGAACGGACCGCGCGTGCGCCTCGCGTTCGGGTTCATGGTGAAGGGCCGCTTTCCGCCGCCCCGGTTGAAGAAGCTCTCCCACGGATCGCGCGGCTTCGACTTCGAGGCGAAGCGGCTCCGCAGTTTCAGAATGCCGTAGGCGATGGGGGCGGCAATGATGACCGCCGCGATGCAGCCGAGACCCGAGAGCGCGTCACCCGCGGGTGACGCGCTGGCCGGTCCAACGGCCGCAGTGCTGCCATCTACAGGGGAAGCCGGAAAGAAGAGCCCTCCGATGAGCGACGGCAGGAACGCGAGCACGAGGCAGACGCCCGCCCATCGGCGCAGCATGGAGCCCGTTTCTGTTTTCGAGAGCGGCAGGCTGAGAACGAACAGGGCGCACGCCGCCGCGATGAGGAGTCCGATGAGTTCACCGATCATGTTGTTTCTCCCTAAGACGAAGCGGGCGAGCCTTGCGGCCCGCCCGTTCGTTGCTCGGATCGGCGGCCCTCCTACGCGTCGTGGGGGCCGTCGTCGCGGGTGTTCTTGTTGAGGTACGGGAAGTGACGGCGCAGGAGTTCCGCGACCTCGTTATCGAACGGCCCTGCTTCGATGTAGTCGTAGGTCGTGTTGTGCTTCTTCCAGTGGTGGACGTAGGGAATGAAGAGCAGTTCGAGCCTCTTGAGGCGCTTCCGCACGAGGCGATGATCCGCTGCCAATTCCTGCGCGAGCCGCGTGTGCTTCGTCGTGAAGAGGTAGTACGTCTTGCTGTCGTGCGCGAGCTTTCCGCCGAAGAGGATCAGCACGTGCGCCGCGAAGGAGATGATCGCGAGGATGATGAGCATGATGATCGGCGCGGAGTCTTCCGCGACGACCTGCACGGCCATCGCCGTGTACACCGCCGTCAGCGGCATCACGAGCGCCATGATCGAGCCGAGCGCCGCCCAGAAGTAGAAGGCCGCGGAGTTCTTACCAGCCATAGCTCGGCACCTCCTCTTCCTCGCGCGCAGCGCGCGCTTCGGTCATCTTGAGCGAGCACAGCACCTCGATCCCAAGGAACGCGAGCGGGATGGCGTACTTGCCGATGATGACCAGCACCCAGTTCCCCGTGATGAGACTCACGACGTACTCCGCCGTCGCGCCGAAAAGCAGTACGTCGAGGCAGTACACACAGATCAGCGCGAAGAGGTAGACGTAATACTTCGTGACGATGCTGCCGTGGACCTTCACGAGATCGGGGCTCTTCTCGTCGTGTTCCTTGATGACCGCTCGCTTGTTGACGACCTTGCCCTCGGCGTCGAGCACGTCGTGACCCTTGGAGTTGATGGCCTTCGCCTGCGCGATGAGCGCCTGGCGGCTGCGCTCCTCGTGCGCGGCGTTGCCGCTGCCAGCGTTGCGAGTGGTGGAGTTGAGCGGCGGTCTATCGGACATTCTCACCTCCATCACCCGCGAGGTAGCGGATCGCGGCCGCGGTGGACTCGAAGCGCAGCGGCATAGGGTTTAGCTTCGCGAGCGCGCCCATCGAGCCGACGCCGTTCACGATTGCGACTCGCGCGTTGGAGCGGATCGTCGGCGTCTCCTTCGCCGTGGCGTTGTGAATGCCATCGGTGATGAGGATGATCGCGGTGTCGGCGTGCGGGAAGGCGGAGGGTTCCGCGAGCATGAGGTCTCCGCGCTCGACGGCCGCGGTGAGGTCCGTGGAACCGGCCGTCGCGGGTGCGCCGAGAAGCGGCGTCAGGGCGGCGACGAAAGCGTTGATGCGAGCGTTCGCGTCAGCTTCCCACGCGCGGCGCTTCGCCTCGTGCTTCTTACGTTCGGCCTCGTAGCGCTTCTGGTTGTTCGTGTTGACGAAGACGTTGCCGCCGGTCGCAGGGGGCGGCGGGGGCGGGGGCTCAGGGGGAGCCGGAACGTAACAGCGTATGAGCGGACGGTCAGAATCCTCGCGGATGGAACCGAACCCGAGTTCTCCGCCCGATACACGCAGGCGGTCGAAGACCGGGGTGAAGTCATCCAGCGTGGCGGATACCCGCGCGGTATCGCGCGAGAACGTGACGTCGTACAGCACAGCCCCACGGAACGGGGGCAGGACCGCGACGACTGCGGCTGGGGGCTTCGGCCGCGTCCCCGTCGTCGGCGGGGCGTTGAGCGCCACCACCGCGACGAGGAGCGCAGCACCAATGGACATGAGTTTCATGAAGCTCCTGTACTTCTTCGATCCGCTCGGCGGTCTCGGAATCGAGCCATCGGGCGGGTGTCACCGGGCCGGTTTCGTTTCGATTCCGGCCCGGTGACTTTTTCCTAGAGTACGGAGCGAGGCAGGCGGACGCGCTCAAAGTGCCGAAGAGTTCCTAGCTATCGAGCGCCCGCCGAATGTCGCGCAGCGCCTCCGGCGACGGCCGCGCGTACCGCATCGTCATTGCGATCGTCGTATGTCCCATCGCCTTCGAGATCACGCCGAGGTTCACGTTGCGCGAGATCAGGCGGCTGGCGAAGCTGTGGCGGAGATCGTGGATGCGAAAGCGACGGGTGATGCCCGCGAGTTGCTTCACGAGGTTGAAGGTGCGATGCACGCGCGTCGTGGAGAGCGGCCGACCTTCTTCGTCGGTAAAGACGAACTCGCCCGCGAGGCCGCGCGCTCGACACTCGCGCAGCGCGGCGTAGCACGCATCCGACATCGGCACGGTCACCGGCAGCTTCGTCTTCTGCATGATGATGTTCACCCACCGCTGCTCGAAGTCCACCGAACGCCATGACAGCCGGAGCAAGTCACCTTTCCGAAGTCCTGTCTCGATCGCGGCGATAAAGAACGGTTTGAGGAATTTCAGCCGCGCGAAGGCGTCGGCCGCAGCTTCGCTGTCGGGCCGCACGCTGCCGCCGAACCGACGCGCCGCTGGATACCGCTCACAGGTTCGCACCGGACCGAACGTGCGCCTCGCATCGAGGTGCGCGCGGAACCGCGCCTCATCATCGAAAGCGGCGAAGAAATGCGTGCGTTCTTCATCCGAGAGTTCCAGCGCGAGCGGGTCCGGCCGTTGGCGCTTGAGCCGCTTCTTCAGCGGGAACTCTTCGATCACATCGAAGTCGTCCACGGCGCGGTGGAGCAGGATGAGGAGGACGTTGACGTAGCCATTCACCGTCGCGAGCGCGTAACCCGCACGTTTCAACTTCGTCTCGAATGCCTTGACCGCGGCGGTCGTGATCTCGTTGAGGCGCGTGGAGCCGAACACGGGGAGCAGGTGCTTCGTCGCCGTGCGCCGATACTCGGTGGCGGTCTTTGCGCTCACCTGCGCCGCAATGTCATCCATGTAGGCGGCAATGAATTCACGGAACGTGAGCACGTGGCCGGGCCGTGATTCGCCTTTCAGCGCCCGCGCGCGGAACTCCGTCCACTTGTGTACCGCCTCTTCCCACGTCGCCGCTTCGACCGTGGCGCGGTGACGTGATTCACCACCGCTGCCCGGCAGGTAGACCGAGAAGTACGCGAGCCCGGCCGTCTCGTCGTAGCGAAAGCCTTTGAGGTGTTGCCCGCGGGGGCGTGCGCCGCCCCCGCGTTGCTTCACGCGCCCCACGCTAGGCGTGGGGCTCTCATCGCTCGCGCGTCGAGTGCGGCTTTCACCTCGGCGCGGTCGTAGTAGATGCGCTTGAGGGAGAGCTTCATCTTCGGCCGGGGAAACCAGCCGGCTCTCTCCCAATGCGCGATGGTCTGGGATTGCACGCCGAGTTCGGCGGCGATCTCGATTCGCGAGATCAGGGTCTCGTGATCCATTCGTCGTTGATACCTCCGACGATAGGATCGCGCTCGACTCGGCACCGCTGGCGTGAAGTGCCGAAGAGTTACTAGGCGCGCTACTAGGCACGGAGCGCGGGTTGAGGGTTTTCGCGCTCGGCGAGCGAAACGCGTAAGTTGTTGTGGCTTCTTGGGGTTGTGATTGGTCGGGCAGGGGGGATTTGAACCCCCGACCACCTGAACCCCATTCAGGTACGCTACCAGGCTGCGCTACTGCCCGACTCGGCGTGGATCGTACCACGCGCGAAATCGCTAACGGCTGGGGGCGGAATGTATTCCGGCTGGCCCTTTGCGGGCCAGCCGGGTCGAGGGTCAGTGGCGGATGGAGCGGCGGTGCGGGCCTTGGTCGGTCGAACGGAAGGCCGGCGTGAGCACGAGCTCGATGGTGTTGCCGGTTTCGTCCTCGCTGCGCAGGCGGAGGTCGATCGGGCCGGGAACTGCGTGACCACGTCGGTGAGGTCGGTCCGGAAGACGGTGCCGACGCCGCCGAAGAGGACTCTGTTGTTGTCGTAGTGCCGTGCCGTCACACCGCCGGCAGCGGGCGCCACTCCATGGTTCCGTGCGGGCGATACTCGGCGAAGGTTTCGCTCTCCCGCGGCGGTACGCGCCACCGCCAGATGTCTTCGTTGATCTCGTCGGCGACGGAGAAGAGGAGCGCCGGTCTCGATTGCCGGTCGACGATGGAGAGCTGCCGTCCGTGCTCGTCCACGATGCGCAGGCCGGTGAACTTCAGTAGGAGGGTGTCGTTCTGCGCGAGGTCGATCGAGGCGGTGAACAGCGAGCTTTCGGCGGTCACTTCGAAGCGGTGGCGGGTGCGCGCCAGCACGCCTTCCTCGATCACGCCGGCCTGCCCCTCGGCGACGAGCGTTCCGTTCGCGTCGAAGACGCGCGCCTGCGAGGCGAACATCCGGTCGTACAGCCGCTCGCCGAGGGGACCCATCGATTCGGCGAGGAAGGCCCAGAAGTCGCCGCCTTCACCGAAGCCGGCGATGCCGCCGGCCGGCGTTTCGCCGAACGTCACCTCCCTGTCGCTCGGCACCTCGTACGCCATCGGCGAGACGTCCAGGAAGAGATCGGAGTCGGAGGCGAGCTTGTCGTTCGAGACATAGGCGATCACACTGAGGATCACGGGAATGTCCGCGCCTTTCTCGTTCGCTCTGTATCGGTCCATCCGCATCACGAGGTCCGCCTGGTCGTCCGGCATCGAGGTGTAGAACAGCTTCAGGCGCGAGCTGGTGCCGCGCATCAGATGGTTCGAGCCGCCGTCGAGGAAGTACTGCGTCTTCGGTCCCGGGAAGCCGAGGGAGCCGAGAGCGACGGAGCAGGCAGCGCGACGTAGAAGTCGTCCGTGGCAATCTCGGAGCAGTTCTCGACCATGTATTTTCCTGAAGCCCGCTACGCGGGCAAGTCCGCCGCCGTAGGCGGCTCTAGGAAATAGACCCCGGCTTCAGCCGGGGTTGGACGTGTCACCTAGCGAGCCCGCGTTAGCGGGCGACAGACTTGGTGGCACGAGCGAAGGTTGGCCCTGCTCGCGTTGCATGACGAACAAAACAGTAATAGCGGTAACTCGCGTTGCCGCACTCCAGAACAGGCCTCTCATCTTCGCAACCAGGATGACAAATAACACCTTGAGTTGACGACATTGGGGCTAAAGCCCGGGGCTACAGATCTTTCGCCGCCTTCGGCGGCTGATCGATGACCGCAGCCATGGACGCGGTGGCATTGCCTCAGGGCAGCGATGACGCCCAGAGGATCACGTACTTCGTCACCTCGATGTTCTTCGGCGTCGGGACGATCGAGATCTCTTCGATGGCTCTGGCCTGGGCGGTGAGGTCTTCGCGGCGGGTCTGGAGCTCGCGGTCCCAGGCTTTCTGCATCTGGGCGATGTTGTCGAGGTAGTCGGTCTCGCGGATGGAGGAGGTCGCGGAGTCGGCCACGGCGGCGGGGCGGCCGCTGGTGATGTTGTAGAGGGTCTGGCCCCAGGCGACGTTCACTTCCTGCCCCTCGGTGCGGATGTTGTCTTCGTTCTTCTCCAGCTCGCGCTGTTCGCGCTCGGAGCGCTCGCGGAGCTGGTCGATGCGGCGGCGGAAGGTGCTTTCGAGACGTTCCTGCTCGTCTTCGAGCTGGCGGGTTGCCAGCTCCATGCAGCGCTCGATGAAGGCCTGGCGCGTCTCGGCCGGCTCGGAGTAGATGGCGAAGGCGGCGTTGTGGAAGATCTGCAGGCGCTCGTTCTGCTCGAGGAACTGGCGGAAGGCGTCCTCTCCCTGCAGCGCGGCTTGGGCCAGCGCTTCCGGGGAGATGTTGACGTCGTTCTTCTGTCCCGGATCGGGCACCGCGTGGAGCTCGAGCTTGTCCGCGTCGATGAGGGACGCCTGGTGCCACAGCACGCGGCCGTCGTTCGGCGCGAGAGGGGCGATGTAGGTGCGGCTGGTCTGGTGGTGGATACCGCTGCGTCCTTCGACGTGGGTGACGATCCCTTCGGCGAGGACGTACGGCCGGTACGGGCCGCTGCCTCCCGAGACGTACAGCTGGTTCAGCGTCCCCTCGGACTGCCGGACGCTGAGACGCGGACGTGGGGAAGGAGCCTGCGCGTCGCGGTCGTGCTCCACGGACATGCCGTGCGGCACCGGCGCGACGTCGAGCACACGTCCCGGCACCTTGGCCAGCGCGGTGACGATCGCCTCGCGGCGCTCGGGCGGGAAGAGGAACACGATGCAACCGCCGCCACCGGCGCCGCACACCTTGCCGGCCCACGCGCCCGCTCCTTCCGCGGCCGAGATCGCGGCTTCGATCTCCGGCGTGGAGATCCCTTCGATCATCGCCTTGCGGTGCAGCCACTCCTTCTTGAGAGCGGTGCCGGCGGCTTCGTAGTTGCCGGAGTCGAGTGCGCGCTCCATCTCGATGGAGGTCTCGGCGATGTGCCCGAGGCCTTTGCGCACCTTCTCGTCGCCGTCGATGTGGCGCTTGTAGAGCTCCCAGTTGTTCGTGCCGGAGAAGTGCGCCACGCCCGTGTAGTGCATGAGCATGTGCGCGCCGAGGTCGTGCACCGGGGTCTGGAGCGGATGGCGGGCGGGCTTGCCGGCATTGAGGTGCAGCGAGCCGAGTCCCCCGAAAACCGGTGGGTAGTAGTCCTGGATGCCGGCCGGGACGCCGAGGAGGCGGGTCTCGAGGTCGCGAACGAGGAAGATCAGGTCCTCCCCCTCCACCGGGTTGCCCGCGATCTCGGAGAGGGCGCGCACGAGGGTGATGGAGAGCGCCGACGAACCGCCGAGGCCGGAGCCGCGGGGGGCGTCGGTACGGGTGGTGATCCGGATGCCGCTGAGCTTGAAATGCTCGAGCGCGCGGTGCAGGAGGGCCGTCTTGGGATCGGTGGCCATGTCCTGCAGCGACTCGTAGCGCTGGCGGTACTGCTGATCGGTCAGGTGGATCTCGATCGCTCCGCTGCCGGTCTCGGACACCTCCGACTCGGCGAAGAACGAGATCGCTACGTTCACGGTGCGGGAACCGGGATGGAAGAGATACAGCGGCCAGAGGTCGAGAGTACCTCCAGCGAGATCGGCGCGCACCGGCGCCCGGACGATGACCTTGTTCATATGTGAAGGCGCGATTTTGCTAGAAGAGTGCCCGCTGCGGAACCTGTTTCTTTTGCGCGACGCTGTTCATGCCGGTCATGAGGCGCGGCTGGAGGCGTGCGACGCTCGCGCGGAACTGGCGCAGGGACGCGCCGCGCAGCGGGTCGGGCGTGATCGACTTCAGTTTCAGCGGGTCCAGCCACTTGCCGTTCTCGGCCACACGGTAGTCGAGGTGCGGCCCGCTCGCGAGTCCGGTCATGCCGACGAAACCGATGACGTCGCCCTGCGCGACCTTGGAGCCCTTCTTCAGCCCCTTCGCGAAACGGGAGAGGTGGAGGTACGTGGTGTCGATCTTCGACGAATGGCGGACGCGGATGAAGTTCCCTTCGCCCGGGCTGTAGCGCGCCTCGACCACCACGCCGTCGGCGGTGGTCATGACCGGCGTACCGATCGGGGCGCCGTAGTCGACGCCGTAATGCGGGCGGAAGTATTTCAGGACGGGATGGAAGCGCTTCTTGGAGAAGCCGGAGGTGAGGCGGGGGAACTTCAGGGGCGCCTTGAGGAACTGCTTGCGCAGGGGGGCGCCGGTCGAGGCGTAGAAGCCGGCCCGGCCGTCTTCCATCTCGTGGCGGAAGGCTTCGTACGTCGTGCCGCGGTGGGTGAAGCGGGCCGCGGTGACCGGGCCGTAGCCGACCACGTCGCTGCCGGCGTACTGCTTGGTCACGGTGAAGCTGAACGCGTCGCCCTTGCGCAGCTCGAAGAAGTCGATGTCCCACTGGAAGATGTCGATGAGCTGCTGGGCGAGCTGCGGGCGCTCGCCGGCGTCGCGGAGCGCTTCGTAGAGCGAGCGGTTGATGGTCGCGGAGATGGTCGTCTCTACGTTGCGGACGACCGCCTGCTGCGCCGTCACGGTGAACGTGCCGCCGTTGCGCACGGCACCGACCTCGCCCCAGCCGGTGATCTTCATCTGCACCGCGTCGACGGCGCCGGTGTGGTCGTAGTGGAAGCGGAGCAGGTGGCCGGGACGGAGGCGGCGGAGGTCGATGGTCTTGCCGAGCTCGCGCGCGAGGAGCGCGCTGTCGCCGCGCGAGAGGCCGCCGGCGGTCAGGATCTGGTCGAGGGTGTCGTTCTTCTCCACGGTCAGGATCAGCGCGTGCTCCGGAAGCTCGGCGGTGAACGGCGTGTGGAGATCGTGGTAACGGAGCGACGGCGGGGGTGCCAGCGAGGCGCTGGAGACGGTGGAGAACTCGGGCTGGACACGCACGACCGCGATGAACAACGGCACAGCAAGGGGCAACACGAGCGCGGCGTACACCCGCGGCCGTTTGACCACCCCTCCCAGACGTACAGCCAACGCGCGAAGAGTCTTCATGAAAAGCGGCGTGAAAATGGAACCAGGACTTGGTGTTGCGTGGCGATACTAGCATGCGGCCCGTGAACGGTTTCCGTTCCGGGGTTAGCGGGTGTCAGGTGTCTGGGGGTTTACGCCACTCGGGCCATTCTCCCGGGATACCTGATTTCCGCACTGTCGGCGCCGGTCTCGGGAGTCGTGTCGTCCATGCGATACCGCCCCGGACACCTGACACCCGACACCAGCCCGCCAGCGCAAACCTACTTCTCTCCCCCGTCGAACGTCAGCACCTTCACATCAGTATCCGGCGCCTTCGGCTGGTCGGCACGGCGGAAGTTGGCGGGGAGGACGAACATCGCCGGCTCCGCTTTGACCGGGCCGATCGAGGTGATGAGCGTCTCGCGCGTCATGGTGCGGGTATTCGGGGTGTTGAGCTTGGTCCGGGCCGGCACGTCGTAGCTGGTGCGGACGGTGACGATCTGGCGCATCGGGAAGCCGGTGGCCTTGGCCATCTCGGTGTCGATCAGCTTGTCGAGCGCTTCGTTGCCGGTCAGGGTCGGCTCGCTGTAGAAGGCGAGGTCGATCTCGGCGAACTGGTCGGAGGTCCACTTCTCGATGTTGGTGACGACGTGCTGCTTGAGGGGGATCCCCTGCACCGTCAGCGTCACGTCGTACTTCATCGAGACCTTGTAGTGCGTGGTCTCGACGCCGGCGATCTTCGGGCGGTCGGGAAGCGTATCGACGGTCGAGGTGAAGTTCTCGATCTTCAGGTTGTTCGTCGACAGGGCGGTGGCGATGCCGGAGGTGTTGAACTCCGTGTACGACTTCTTCTCCGGATCGACGAAGATGAGGCGGCGGGCGCCGTCCGTCGAGAGGACGTAAGTCCCGGGAGGATAGGTGTTGCCGCCGATGTACTCCACCCGGCTGCGTGCGCCGTCGACGATGGCCCGTCCGGTGACGTCGGTGACCGGGCGGATGACGTCTTCGGTGGTGTTCTTCTGGATGAAGTCGTACTGGATGGCCGCGAACGACGGAAGGGCGACCATCGCGAGCGCTACCGTAAGCATCAGTCTTTTCATAAATAACCTCGGCAGTCACGTCAGTATACACGGGAAATTTTCGGTAAACCTCCGGCGGTTGAGCGGCACATGTCCAGCCTTAAATCCAAGACGGCGGTGTGCCTGCTCGCGGTCTCCGCGCTCCTCGCCTCGGCCGCAACGCTGAATGCCGCCCCGGTGTCGCTCGCAGAGGTCATCAAGAAGATCCAGGAGCAGCAGAAGAAGACCTCCACGCTCCAAGCCGACTTCCGCCAGGAGAAAGAGCTCGCGCTGCTGGCGAAGCCGGAAGTCTCAACCGGCAAGTTCGTCTTCTCCCGCCCCAGCAACGTGCTCTGGACGTACGAGGCTCCGAAGAAGGTGCAGATGGTGATCGCCAACGGCGCGCTGACCACCTACTACCCGGAGCTGGGGAAGGCGGAGCGCATCGACGTCAAGAAGTTCGAGGACCGCATCTTCAAGTACATGGGTGCGACCGGTGCGATCGACGAGCTGGCGCGCTACTTCGATTTCACGTTCACCGACTCGAAATCGAAGCCGGTGTACGTCCTCGACCTGACGCCGAAGAACAAGGCGGTCGCGAAGCGCGTGCAGCGCATCAAGCTGTCGATCGACAAGAAGACGTACCTCACCAGCAAGATCGAGTACGTCGAGGGCGACGGCGACATCACCCGCTACGAGTTCACGAACCTGCGCATCAACGAGCCGGTGCCGCCGTCGCGCTTCGCGCTGTCGATGCCGGCGACGGTGCGGGTCGAGCAGATGAAGATTCAGTAAGGCGTTGTGTCCTCCCGAATTACCTTCAACCTGCTCGCAACCGACGGCGCCGCGCGGCGCGGTGAGCTCACCACGCGCCACGGCACGATCCAGACGCCGGTCTTCATGCCGGTGGGGACGCTCGCGTCGGTCAAGAGCCTGACCACCGCCCAGCTGCAGGCGCTCGGTCCCGAGATCATCCTCAACAACACCTATCACCTCATGCTCCGCCCCGGCGTCGACCTGGTCGAAAAACTCGGCGGCGTGCACAAGTTCATGGGATGGGACCGCGCCGTGTTGACGGATTCGGGGGGCTTCCAGCTCTTCTCGCTGGCCAAGATCCGCAAGATCCGGGAGGAAGGGGTGGAGTTCCGCAGCCACATCGACGGCTCCGCGTACTTTCTCAGCCCGGAAGGCTCCGTCGAGCTCCAGACCCGGATGGGGGTGGACATCGCCATGGCCTTCGACGAGTGCCCGGCGTACGGTCTCTCGCACGAGGAAGTCGAAAAGTCGATGCTGCTCACGCACCGCTGGGCGAAGCGGTCGCTCTCCGCGCGCACCGGCGCCTCGGCGCTCTTCGGCATCGTGCAGGGGGGGATCCATCAGGACCTGCGCAAGCGGAGCGTCGAGGAGATCTCCTCGATGGACTTCGACGGCGTGGCCATCGGCGGCGTCTCGGTCGGCGAGCCGAAGGAAGAGATGTTCGACGTGGTCAACTACACGGCGCCGCTCCTCCCTGCCGACCGCCCGCGGTACCTGATGGGGGTCGGCACGCCGGAAGACCTCGTGAACGGCGTCGCGGCCGGCATCGACATGTTCGACTGCGTGATGCCGACCCGGAACGCGCGCAACGGCACGCTCTTCACCAGCCAGGGGAAGGTCTCGATCAAGACCGCGAAGTTCGCGGCCGACGACCGCCCCCTCGATCCGAACTGTTCGTGCGTCACCTGCACGACCGTTTCGCGCGCGTATCTGCGGCACCTCTACGTGAACGACGAGATCGCGGCATCGGTTTACAACACGATCCACAACCTCTCGTTTTACCTTGACTTGATGCGGTCGATCCGGCAGGCTATCGCGTCCAATTCTTTCTGGTCTTTCCGCGAAGCATTCCTTACCCGGGTCGTGAGCGGCGAGGCGGCCTAAACCAAGAAAAACGATATGAATGCGATAGCTCTGCTTCAGAGTACGGGTGGCGGCGCGGCAGCGTTCGCCAACTTCCTGCCGATCATTGCCATCGGCCTTGTTTTTTACTTCATGGTCATCGGACCGGCCAACAAGCAGCGCAAGAAGCAGCAGCAAATGCTGAGCGCGCTGAAGAAGGGCGACCGCGTGATTACGACCGGCGGGATTTACGGGACGATTCAGGGTGTTGAGCCCGAAGCCGTCTACCTGAAGATCGCCGAAAACGTGAAGGTCAAAGTCTCGCGTTCTGCGATCTCGGGCGTCGTGGCCGACACCGAGGCCTGACGCCTGGTCTCCGGAGGAAAATCTTGAATAGAAACATCTTGTGGAAAATCGGCCTGATCCTGGCGGTCCTGGTGGTGTTCACCGTCGCGATCATCCCGACGAAGAACAACCCTGAGCCGATCCGCCGCGGTCTCGACCTGAAGGGCGGCATCCACCTCGTGATGCGCGTCAACGTCAACGAGGCCACGCGCCTCGAGGTCGACCAGGCGATGAACTCGATGCGCGCCCAGGCCACCGCCCGCAGCGTTGCGGCCCCGACCACGGCGCGCGTGAACGACACGACCTTCACCGTGATGCCGCCCGCGGGCGGAAGCAGGGCGGAGTACGAGCGCATCGCCTCGGAGTTCCTCCCCTCCTTCGGAGCGACCCCTGCCGGCAACGGGCTGCGCCTGACCCTCAAGCCGCAGGCCGCCAAGGACCTGCAGCGCGACACGGTCGACCAGGCCGTCGAGGCGATCCGCCGCCGCGTCGACGCTCTCGGCGTCACCGAGCCGATCATCGTCCCCGAGGGTGAGGACCGCATCGTCATCCAGCTCCCGGGTGTCGACGACCCGGCCCGCGTCAAGGACATCATCAAGACGACCGCGCAGTTGCAGTTCCGCATCGTCGAAGGCAACACCGCCCCGACCGCGCAGGACGTCTTCAACTCGCTGCCGGTCAACCTCCGCAACGAGGTCGACATCTTTCCGGGCAACCAGGAAGACGAGATGGGCCGCGTGACCGGCACCATCTTCTACGCCGTCCGCAAGAACGTTCCGGTCAGCGGCCGCGACCTGAAGAGCGCGCGCGTCGAGAAGGGCTCGGTCGGCGAGCCGGTGATCGGCTTCTCGCTGACGCCGGAAGGTACGCCGAAGTTCGCCACGCTCACGCGCGACAACATCAACCGCCGCCTGGCCATCGTCCTCGACAACAAGGTCGTCTCTGCGCCGAACATCGAGAGCGAGATCACCGGCAGCGGCATCATCCGCGGAAGCTTCACGCAGCAGCAGGCGAGCGATCTCAGCCTCGTGTTGCGCAGCGGCGCCCTCCCGGCCTCGCTGACGACGCTCGAAGAGCGCACCGTCGGTCCGTCGCTCGGCCGCGACTCCATCCGCCAGGGCATGATGGCCTCGGCGATCGGTTTCGCGCTGCTGGTCATCGCGATCGTCGCGTACTACAAGGGCGCCGGCATCAACGCCATCCTCGCCCTCCTGCTCAACCTGATCATCCTCCTCGGCATGATGGCCTACTTCGAGGCCACGCTGACGCTGCCCGGCATCGCCGGCATCATCCTCACCCTCGGCATGGCCGTCGACTCGAACGTGCTCGTCTTCGAGCGCATCCGTGAGGAGCTGAAGGAAGGGAAGACCGTCCGCGCGTCGATCGACCAGGGCTTCGCCCGCGCGTTCGCGACGATCATCGACACCCACCTCACCACGATCATCTCGGCGCTCTTTCTCTTCCAGTTCGGCACCGGCCCGATCAAGGGCTTCGCCGTGACGCTGCTCATCGGTCTCGGCGCTTCCGTGTTCACCGCGTTCTTCGTGTCGCGCATGATCTTCGACATCGTTTACAAGCCGACCGAGCGCCCGCGCGAGATCAGCATCTAAGCCGGTACAGGAAATTCACATGCGATTTTTCGAGAATCCGAATTACGATTTCATCAAGTACCGCTGGCACGCGGTGATCTTCTCGCTGATCCTGATCGCGATCGGCCTCGGGACGTTCCTGACCCGCGGCGTCAACCTCGGCGTCGACTTCGCCGGCGGCGCGAACATCGTCCTGAAGTTCAACGGCAACGTGCCGCTCGACGAGCTCCGCCGCGACCTTCCGGCCGCGACCATCCAGCAGTACGGCCGCGCCGCCGACAACGCGGTGCTGATCCGCCTCCCGCAGCTGAAGCGGGAAGGCGACTACGCCGGTGAGACGGTCGGGCAGCTGCACACGGCCATGAACCCGCAGGCGGCGCAGAAGCACGACCTCAACTACCTCGGCAGCGACCGCCTGGCGGCGCTGCTCATCCAGGGCGATCCGGACAACAAGGGGACGAACCCCGCCGCGGTGCAGTACTACAACGCGATCGCCGATCGCGTGATCGACAAGCGCTCCGAGCTCGGCATCTTCACGTCGATCCAGCAGGCCGTCGAAGGGACCACGACCGGCGTCGCGCGCGTGATGAACGAGCGCACGTTCCTCGGCCGCTTCAACGTCCTGAACCAGGAAACCGTCGGACCGCAGGTCGGTGCGCAGCTCCAGCAGAAGGCGATCTGGGCCATCCTGCTTTCGTCGCTGGCCATGGGCCTCTACATCTGGTTCCGCTTCGATTTCGTGTTCGGCGTGGCCTCGGTCATCTGCATCATCCACGACGTCCTGATCGCCATGACGTTCCTCCTGCTGCTGAACCTCGAGTTCTCGCTGAACGTCGTCGCGGCAATCCTGACCATCGTCGGTTACTCGATCAACGACACGGTGGTCACGTTCGACCGCGTCCGTGAGAACCGCCGCAAGATCAAGAAGCCGATGTCGCTGCCGGAGCACCTGAACCTGGCCATGAACCAGACGCTCTCGCGCACGATCCTCACCAGCGGAACGGTGTTCCTCGTGCTGCTGGCGATGCTGGCGTTCGGCGGCGAGGTGATCCGCAGCTTCTCGTGGATCCTCACCATCGGCGTGATCAGCGGTACGTACTCGACGCTGCTCATCATCCCGGCCGTGGCCGTGGCCTGGGACCGCTGGAACCAGAAACGCCGCCCGGCCGGCGCGGCAGCCCGCGTCGAGGCTCCTGCCATCGAGACGCCGCGCAAGCGCCGCGCTTCGTAAAAGACGCGCACAGAAGTTGCTCTCCCGAGCGGGCATGAAGAAATTCGTGCCCGCTTTTTTCGTCCTCCTCCTGCTCACCGTTTCGTCCGAGGCGCAGACGCGCTGGGGTATCCGCGCCGGGGTCGTCGATGACGATCCGATGATCGGCGGGGAGGTGATCGTGCCGCTGCCCGCCGGCTTCGTGCTGAACCCGAACATCGAGTTCACCAGCGATCTCTTCACCGCCAACGCCGACGTCCACTACGATTTCACGCTCACCGCATCGACGGACTTCTGGGTCGGTGCCGGTTTGGCGTTCGTAAACCCGGACGAAGGCGATTACGACGGCGGCCTGAACGTCCTCGCCGGCGTCGGCGTCCGCCGCGGCTCCTGGTACCCGTACGGCCAGCTGAAGATGACCACCGGCGGCGACATTGACGAGTTCTGGTCCGCCGCCGTCGGCGTCCGGTTCTAAGCGCAGGCCACAGGGAGACGACGAGGGGCCTCCGGCCCGCCGGAGGCCTCCTGTCATCCCCTGCCGCCTGCGATAGACTCCGGCGCCGAAGGAGACCAGACCACGATGCCGGACAACAATCGCGACGAAGCGCTCGAGTATCACTCCGGGGGACGTCCGGGGAAGATCGAGGTCGTTCCGTCGAAGCCGACGGCCACGCAGCGGGATCTTTCGCTCGCGTACACGCCGGGCGTTGCCGTTCCGTGTCTCGAGATCGCGGCGGACCCTTCCGCCATCTACAAATACACCGCCAAAGGGAACCTCGTCGCCGTCATCACCAACGGCACCGCCGTCCTCGGCCTCGGCAACATCGGAGCCGCGGCCGGAAAGCCGGTGATGGAAGGGAAGGGCGTCCTCTTCAAGCGCTTCGCCGACATCGACGTCTTCGACATCGAGATCGACACGCGCGACACCGAGGAGTTCATCAAATGCGTGAAACTCCTGGAACCGACGTTCGGCGGGATCAACCTCGAGGACATCGCCGCGCCCGAATGTTTCGAGATCGAAGAGCGCCTGAAAGCCGAGATGAACATCCCGGTCTTTCACGACGACCAGCACGGCACCGCCATCATCTCCGCGGCCGCGCTCGTGAATGCGCTCGAAGTCGCGAAGAAGAAGATCGAAGAGGTGAAGGTCGTCATCTCCGGCGCCGGCGCCGCCGCGATGGCCTGCCTCCGGTTGTACATCAAGCTCGGGCTGCGCAAGGAAAACGTACTGCTCGTCGACCGTCACGGCGTCATCTACAAAGGCCGCGACGTCGAGATGACCGGCTACAAGCAGGAGTTCGCGGCCGACACCGACCGCCGCACCATGGCCGACGCCTTCGTGGGCGCCGACGTCTTCATCGGCCTCTCCGCGGGCGGCATCGTGTCGCAGGACATGGTGCGCTCCATGGCGTCCGACCCGATCGTCTTCGCCATGGCCAACCCGACGCCCGAGATCGGCTACGAAGAAGCGGTCGCGGCGCGCTCGGACGTCATCATGGCCACCGGCCGCTCCGACTTCCCCAACCAGGTCAACAACGTCCTCGGGTTTCCGTTCATCTTCCGCGGCGCGCTCGACTGCCGCGCCACGACCATCAACGACGAGATGAAGCTCGCCGCCTCGCAGGCCCTGGCCGACCTGGCGAAAGAGGACGTCCCCGACTCCGTGCTGCGCGCCTACGGCACCGAGCGCATCTCCTTCGGACGCGAGTACCTGATCCCGAAGCCGTTCGATTACCGCGTGCTGCTCAACGTGCCGGTCGCGGTTGCCCGGGCGGCCGCGGAGACCGGCGTCGCGCAGCAGCCGATCGAGGACTACGGCGCCTACCGCGCGCGGCTCGAGCACATGCTCGGACGTTCGCGCGGCCTGATGCACGCCATCTACAGCCGCGCGCGGCAGAAGCCGAAGCGGATCGTCTTCCCGGAAGGGGAACAGGAAAAGATCATCCGCGCCGCGAAGATCCTCATCGACGAGGGGCTCGCGCACCCGATCCTGCTCGTACGGCGCGAAGAGATCGCACCGCTCCTGCACAAGTACAACATCGACGAGGCGAAGGTGACGATCATCGACATCTTCGACTGCGACAAGACGGCGCAGTACGTCGAGCGGTTCCACAAACTCCGCCACCGCCACGGCATCACGGTGGCCGACGCGGGACGCATCCTCAACAGCCGCAACTACTACGCGATGATGATGCTCGACGCCGGCGACGCCGACGGCGTCATCTCCGGCCTGCGCGCCTACTACCCGGCCACGCTGAAACCGGCGCTGCAGATCCTCAAGACGCGTCCCGGCGTGAAGCACGTCTCGGGCGCATACCTGCTGATGTTCAAGAACCGCATGGTCCTGCTCGCGGACACCACGGTGAACATCGACCCGGACAGCGAGATGCTGGCGGAGATCGCGGAGCTGACCGCGGAGACGGCAAAGAGGTTCAACCTCGAGCCGCGCGTGGCCATGATCTCCTTCTCCAACTTCGGCTCGACGCACGACCCCGCGGCAGAGAAAGTGCGCGACGCGGTGCGCATCCTCAAGAAGCGCCGTCCCGACCTGATCGTGGAAGGGGAGATGCAGGCCGACACCGCGGTGTCGCCGGAGATCGCGCAGCAGGACTACCCGTGGAGCGCGATCCAGGGCGATGCGAACGTGCTCGTCTTCGCCAACCTCGACGCCGCGAACGCCGCCTACAAGCTGCTCTGGCGGCTGGCCGGTGCGGAAGTGATCGGGCCGATTCTGCAGGGGCTGGCCAAGCCGGTGCACGTGCTGCAGCGCGGCGTCGACGTCAACGATATCGTGAACATGGCCGCTATTGCGGTGCTCGATGCTCAGGAACTGGAGGAGCGCCGGCCGGAGGGATACACGACCGAACCAGCGCGCTGAGCGCGCTGATGTCGAACGGCTTCGGCAGGAACGCGCAGATCCCGGCGTTCACTGCCGTGGCTACCTCCGGATCGCGGTTCGCGCTGACCACGATGATCGGGATCGCCTTCAGCTCCTCGTCGTCCGCACGCTCCCGGAGCACGTCCCAGCCGGAGAGCACCGGCATCATCAGGTCGAGCACGACCACGTCCGGATGATCGGAGCGCATCAGGTCGAGCGCGTCGCGCCCGTTCGGCGCTTCGAGGAACGAGTACGGTACGTCGCCACGCCTGAGCGCGGCAATGATCATCTTGCGAATGCTCGGGTCGTCATCGACGACGAGCACGGAGAATGTACGCGCGGCTACGTCCACTGCAGGGGAATTATGCCGCAGGTGCGCCGTTCTTCGCTGTGCTGTCCGATACAGAGATGAAGATCGCGGTTGCCATGTCGGGCGGAGTCGACTCCTCGACTGCCGCATACCTCCTCAAGTCGCAGGGCCATGACGTCGTCGGTTTGTCGATGCAGATGTACGACAACCTGAATGCGGCCGAGACGACCTACGGCGGATGCTGCACCATCGACGACCTCGCGGACGCGCGCCGCGTGGCCTGGCGTCTGGAGATCCCGCACTTCACCCTGAACATGGAGGCGAACTTTCACGAGAAGGTGGTCACGCCGTTCGTGCAGGGCTACCTCGCCGGCACCACTCCCAGCCCCTGCGTGCTCTGCAATACGCACGTGAAGTTCGACCTCTTCCACCAGAAGGCGATCGCCATCGGCGCCGAGAAGATCGCCACCGGCCACTACGCCCGCATCACCAGCGACGGCGGCCGCTTCGAGTTGCGCAAGGCACTCGACCTGGCGAAAGACCAGAGCTACTTCCTGTTCGAGCTGTCGCAGGCGCAGTTGTCCGAGGCCCTGTTTCCGCTGGGCGAGCTGACCAAGCCGCAGGTGCGCGAGATCGCCGAAGAGGCGGGGCTGTCGGTGGCGCGGAAGAAGGAGTCGTACGAGATCTGCTTCGTCCCGCAGAAAGACGGCTACGCGAAGATCGTGGAGCGCGAATCGGGCATCCAGCCAAACGAAGCGGCGGGAGAGCTCGTCGACACCGACGGCAACGTCATCGGCACGCACGACGGCTACTACCACTTCACGATCGGCCAGCGCCGCGGCCTCGACCTCGGCGGCTCCGCGGAGCGGACGTACGTCGTCGACGTAAACCCGTTCACGAAGCGCGTCACGGTCGGAGCGGCGTCGCTGCTCGAGAAAGACGAACTGACCGCGCAGCGCGTGCACTGGATCGCCGGAGAGCCGCCTTCAGGACCGGTGGAAGTGCAGGCCCGCGTCCGTTCGCGCATGGCCGACGTCGCGGCGACGGTGACGCCGCTCGATGGGAACCAGGCCAAGGTCACGTTCGTACATAAATTGCGAGCGGTCGCGCCGGGACAGGCGGTCGTGTTCTATCAGGACGATCTTTGTCTGGGCGGTGGCTGGATCTCGCGATAGGAGATCCATGGCTCATCGTTTCCTCCTCTTGATCGTCCTGGCCGCTTGCACGGTCGCTGCAGACGCGCAGGATTCCGTTCCATTCGTGGCCGGGCTACCCGACTTTCCACCGCTGCGGAACGCAATGACGAGCGCGCCGCGTACGGCGACCCTGCCCGTCACGAGCGCCGGCATCTTTCGTGTCGTGACCGGACAGGATGCAGCTGGGGCCACCGCCTGGCGGCTTTACCTCAAGAAACCGGATGGCATTTCCGAGTTGAGAGCGCTTGCGATGCAGGAGGACGCGGCAGGAACCTTGACGACGACAGTGAAGCTCGAGCTCGATGCGACGTCCAACGCGAGCACGTTGCTGGAGCTCAGCGTGCCGCGTACAGGCGACGTCCTCCTGTACCGGTGGGTGACCGGCGTCACTTCGACGATTGCGCTTGGACAGCCGCTTCCGGAATTCGCGTTGACCGCGCGGGACGGCCGCACCATGCGACTCACCGAGCTGAAAAGTCCGATCATGGTGCTGAATACATGGGCCACCTGGTGCGTGGCCTGTGTCGAAGAAATGCCTTCCCTCAACCGTCTCGTCAAGAAATACGGCCGCCGCGGCGTGGAATTCGTCGCGATCATGGAGCCGAAGTCGTCGACAGACCTGACGCCATTTCTGAAAAAGCATCCCTTCGCATACCGGCAGACACTCGCCACCGATTCGAGCCGCCGCATTTTCGGTGACTCGTATCCCCGGCATGTGATTCTCGGCGCGGACGGCAAGGTCGCTTACTCGTCCACGGGAGGCTCCGCGCATGTCGATCGGGAGCTGTCCGCCGTCCTGGACAAGCTCCTGAAGAAGTAGCCTGTTTGGGTGGCGGATGGATCTCGCGGTAGCATTCTTTCCTCACCACAACAGGAGGAGGAAGTATGGCGAATCGGATCGCGACCATTCTCGGGATCGGTTTTCTTCTCGTCGGAATCGTAGGCTTCGTTGCGCCGGGCATCCTCGGCATGCACCTCTCGCCGGCACACAACGTCGTGCACCTCGTCACCGGCGCCGTGTCGCTCTACCTCGGCCTGAAAGGTTCGCCGGGTGCCGCAAAGACGTTCTGCATCCTCTTCGGCCTGGTCTACCTGCTCCTCGGCGTGGCCGGCTTCCTCATCGGAGCCGACACGGCTCCCGGCGTCCCCGGACCGCACGACGCCCGCATGCTGAAGATCGTCCGCGGTACGCTTGAATTCGGCACCAGCGACCACATCGTGCACATCCTGCTGGGCGCGGTGTACTTCCTCGGCGGATTGATGACGCGTGCGGTCGGAGCGGCACGGGGACGGGTCTGAGCTCGTATCTCGCCTGAGGCGCGGGGTCGTGCCCCAGGCGAGGCGCGTCACTCCACCGTCACACTCTTCGCCAGGTTCCGTGGCTGATCGACGTCCGCGCCGCGTCTCAGCGCGATGTAGTACGCGAGCAACTGCGTCGGGACGACGGCCAGGATCGGCTGCAGCTCTTCGATCGTGTGCGGCACTTCGATGATCTCGTCGGCGAACCTGCCCATCTCTTCGTCGCCTTCATCGCAGATCACGATCAGCTTGCCGTCGCGGGCCTTCGACTCCTGCAGGTTCGAGACGACTTTCTCGTAGACCGCGGTCTTCGTGGCGATGGCCACGATGGGCATGTTCTCGTCGATCAGGGCAATGGGGCCGTGTTTCATCTCGCCGGCCGGGTAGCCCTCGGCGTGGATGTACGAGATCTCCTTCAGCTTGAGAGCGCCTTCGAGCGCGATCGGGTAGTGCAGGCCGCGGCCGAGGAAGAGAAAGTCCTGGGCGGTGTGATAGCGGTTCGCGAGCTGCTGGATCTTCTTCTCCTGCGTCTTGAGCAGGTGCTCGATCTTGTGCGGGATTGTCGCCAGCTCGTGCATGCCCGCGCGGATCTCATCGCGCGAATCGCCGCGCAGCTGCCGGATGTACAGCGCGAGCAGGTAGAACGCGCAGAGCTGCGTCGTGAACGCCTTCGTCGACGCCACGCCGATCTCCGGCCCGGCGTTCGTATAGATCACGCCGTCCGACATGCGCGTGGCCGCGGCACCGAGGACGTTGCAGATCGAGATCAGCTTCGCGCCTTTGGCCTTCGCTTCCTGCATGCCGGCGATCGTGTCCGCCGTCTCGCCGGACTGCGTGACGCCGATGACCAGCGTGGTCGCGTCGACGATCGGATCGCGGTACCGGTACTCCGAGCCGTAGTCGACCTCCACCGGGATGCGTGAAGCCGACTCGATCAGGAACTTGCCGACCAAGCCCGCGTGCCACGAGGTGCCGCACGCCACGATGTGCACGCGCTTGATCTGCGACCACTCCTCGGGGGTGAACTGCAGGTCGTTGAAGAAGACCTCGCCCGACTCCTCGAACATGCGGCCGGTGAACGTGTCCCGGACGGCGCGCGGCTGCTCGTGGATCTCCTTGAGCATGTAGTGCCGGTAGCCTTCCTTCTCGGCCGCGACGGCGTCCCAGGTGATCTTCTTCGGCTCGCGGTCCAGCTTCTCGTCCTGGCGGTTGAAGAGCTCCACCTTCCGGTCGTTCGCCACCGCGTACTCGCCGTCCTCGAGGTAGATGATGTTGCGCGTGTAGGCGAGGAGCGGCGCGACGTCGGAGGCGACGATGTTCTCCCCCTCGCCGAGGCCGACCACGAGGGGCGGGCCGTGCTTCGCGGCGATGATCGTCCCCGGCTCGTCGGCCGCGATCATGACCAGCGCGTAGTGGCCTTCCAGCTCCTTGAGCGTCTTCTTGACCGCGTCGACGAACGGCGTGCCGTCCTTGCGGTACTCCTCAATCAGGTGCGCGACGACTTCCGTGTCCGTCTCGCTCTTGAACTCGTGGCCGTTCGCTTTCAGCCGCTGCTTGAGCGGGAGGAAGTTCTCGATGATCCCGTTGTGGATCACGACCACGTTCCCGGTGCAGTCGCGATGCGGGTGGGCGTTGTTCTCGTTCGGCTTGCCGTGGGTGGCCCAGCGGGTGTGACCCATGCCGAACGTGCCCTTCAGCGGCTGGTCGCCGAGCTTGGCTTCCAGGTTCGACAGTTTTCCCTCGGCTCGAACGACGTCCACGCCGTGCCCGTTCACCACCGCCACTCCCGCGCTGTCGTAGCCGCGGTACTCGAGCTTTTTCAGTCCGCCGAGCAACACCGGGATCACGTCACGGGTGCCTACATATCCAATGATTCCGCACATTCGATGTCTACCTCGCTACAATCCGCCGCGATGACTCGCAAAGCGCTCGCGGCGCTCATTCTTCTGGTCGTTCCTTTGCTTGGGCCGTTGGTCGGGGCCTGCGGAAAACGCGGCGATCCTCGCCCGCCCGTCCCGGTCATCCCCAAGGCCACCAGCGACCTCGTTGTAACACAGCGTGCTGATCAGGTGATTCTCTCCTGGAGCTACCCATCCCTCACCACGGTCGGCCGCAGCCTGACCTCCGTCGACCGCATCAACATCCTCCGCTACCAGGAAGAGCTCCCCGCGTCCGCCCTCGGGCGAGACCCGAACCAGCTGCTTCCCGGCGACATCGATCCGACGCTGCCGCAGCCCGTGGCGCTGTTCGCGAAAATCCCCGAAATCCCGAAGGCGCAGTTCGTGCGCCTCGCTACCCGTGTCGAGAGCATAGAAAAGGCCAACCTGGCGAGCGCAACCACCGGCTCGCGGCTGGTCTATGCAGATACGCCGCCGTTCCGCTCGGTGAGCGGCCGCCCGCTCCGCGAGACCTACGCCGTGGTGACGGAAGGGGGCGACGGCCACAGCGACGTCTCCAATCTCGCCATCATCGTGCCGCTCCCGGTGGCCACGCCTCCCGCCGGGCTGGTGGCGAAGGCGCAGCAGAAGGGCGTCGAGCTGACGTGGGAGACGCCGAAGACCTCGGTGCGCGGCGAGGAAGCGCCCGTCATCGAGGGGTATCACATCTACCGCGGCGCGCAGGGCGCGGTGTTCGACGAGTTCGCGCCGCCGATCAACAACGCCCCGGTCAAGGGCAACAGCTACACGGACACACCGTCGTACGGCGACCACGCGTACCGCGTGAGCGCGGTCGCGCTCAGCGGCACGCCGACCATCCAGAGCGCGCCGTCGACACCGGTCTGGGTGACGTTCAAGGATCTGATGCCGCCGCCGGCCCCGGCGTCGCTCGAGACGCTCATCGAGCCGGACGCGGTGCGGCTGGTCTGGAACGCGGTCGAAGCCGGCGATCTGGCCGGCTACAGGCTCTATCGCACAGAGGGTGTGGGGCATGAGACGCAGATCCGGGAGGCGGGGACGATTCCGCTGGGCGGCGTGATGACGGAGACGTACTTCCGCGACGCGCGCACCGATCCCGGCATCGCGTACCGCTACGCCGTCACCGCGGTGGATAAGAGCGGCAACGAAAGCACGCGCGTGCTGTCGGGGTGGGTCGTCACTCCGAAGACGCCGTGACGCTGGGCCGGCTCGTGCTGGGTCGGCTTGCGAGCGTCGCCGCGATCGTGGCGGCTTTCGCCGTGGCGGCGTTCCTCCGCCTCGACGCGCTGGGCGAGCCGAGCTACTGGCTCGACGAGATCCTGCACCAGCAGATCACGACCGACGTGGCCGCGCTGCCGTGGTGGCGCTGGTTCCGGACGCTGCACGCGGAGCACGGCGCGCTCTATTACCTGACCCAGCTCGCGACGCGGCTGTTCGGTACGAGCGAATGGGCAGGACGCCTGGCCGCGGCCGCGTTCGGGATCGCCACCGTTCCGCTGGCGTGGCTGGTCCTGCGGCGGAAGCACGCGGGCACTGTCGCCGCGATCCTGCTCGCCGTCTCGCCGCTGCACGTCTACTTCAGCCGGGAAGCTCGCTCGTACGCACTGCTGACGCTGCTCGCCGCGGCGCTGATGCTGGTCCTGTTGCGCGGACGCTCCCTCGTCGCCGCCGCGCTGGTTTTGGTGGGGATGCTGTACACATCCGCGGTCGCCGCGCCGATCATCGTGGCCGCGTTCCTGGTGGCGGCGCTCTGCGCGTTTGCATTGCGCGAGGAGCGGCGCTGGTACGCGACCGTCGCGGCGTTCTGCGTGGTGACGCTCGGGCTGTTCCGGGTGGTCTATGCCGCGCGGCCGGTGACGGATGCGAACTGGCCCGGGTTCCCCGAGGTGAACGCGCAGTTCCTGACGGCGCTGGTGCGGACGTTTTCGGTCTCCGCGCTGGGGATGGAGATCGCGGGACGCACCGCGATTGCGATGCTCGTGTTCGCGATCGCCGGGATCGTGGTGCTGATCCGCGGGGAACGCCGGGACGCCATCGTGATCGTCGGCATGACCCTGCTGCCGCTGACGATCTCGCTGGCAGTCCTGAAGACGCTCGATCACTTCTACGCGGCGCGCTACGTGATGCCGGCCGTGTTCGGCTACTGCGTCCTGGCCGGGATCGGCATCGCCGCGCTGGCGCGCTGGGCGCCGGTGGCACTCGCCGTGGCTGCGGTCACGGCGGTGCAGTTGTGGCCTTCCGCGCGGACGGAGCCGTTCCTCAAGCTCGACTGGCGTGCCGTCGCGGCGATGATCGTGAACCACGCGCAGCCGGGCGACGTGGTGATGCCGGCGGAGGCATGGTCCGACGTCTCGTTGCGCTACTACCTCGCACAGCAACCGCGCCCGCCGCGGATCGTCTTGATGCCGCACGTGGAGCTGGCGGAGCGCTTCCGGAAGACCGAGAAGATCTGGTTCGTGAGCGCCGGCTACGACGACAGCGAGATGCGCCGCTGGCTGTGCGCCTTGCCGATGGTCGCGGCGAGCCCGCTGGAGAACCTGCGCGTGCACTACTCCGGCGATTTCATCCGCGAGCGCGCCGGCGACGCCGAGCAGCGCGCCCTCGCCGCCGCCTACGGCGCGCGGGGTTTCACCCTCGGCGAAGAGCAGTTCTCCGGCGACGGCTGGGCCCTGCCGGAGGGCGGCTTCCGCTGGGCCGTCGGCAAACGCGCCACAGTGCATGTGCCGCGATGGGGAGCGCGGGATCGTGTGGTGCGTCTGCGCACGTTACCGTTCGCGCAGCCGCAGTCGATTCGCGTCTCGATCAATGGCGTCGTGGCCGCCGAAGTCACGCTGGCCCCCGAATGGACCGAGTACACGATCGACGCGCCCGCGCGCCTCTGGAAGAACGGCGCGAACACGATCACCTTCGACTTTGCCCGCGCCCTCGCACCCGCCGAGGTCGATCCTCGCTCCACGGACCACCGCCAGCTCGCCGCCGCCTTCGAATGGATCGCGGTCGACGACGCCGGCGCGCCCCCTTCGCGCGAGCGCGAAGAGCCGGTGGCCGTTCTCACCCGCAGCGCGGCGCTGATCGACGAGCACACCCTCTGGCGCCGCGGCGAAACCCGCCTGGACGTGACCCGTCTCCGCCGCGACGAAGTCACCACCCTCCTCGGCCGCCTCGGCGTCGACCCCGAAACCGCCTGGCCCCGCGTCCATCGCGGCGAGCTTCGCCTGGAAAACCTGGCCGCGCGAATCGCCTACGGCCAGGACTGCGCCGACGGCGCGACGTTCCTGCGCCTCGCCTTCGCCATCCTCCTCGACCGCCAGCCCGGGGACATCGAGAGAGCCGACCTCCTCCCGCGCAAATCGCGCGTGGAGATCATCGAGAGGATCGTGCGGTCGACCGATTTCGCGAAGAAGTACAGCGGGTCGGCGTGAGTATGGAGTGCGGTAACGCGAGCGAGTTACCGCTCTTACTGTTTTGTTCGTCCTGCAACGCGAGCAGTTCCAGCCTTCGCTTGTGCCACCAGGCGAGCTTGCACCAGCCACGGATTGCTGCACGAACAGAATAGGCCCGCGTAGCGGACGTCAGATCAATAGCCCCCGGCTTCAGCCGGGGGAATCAGGGTCCCTCCGGTCGAGCCCGCGTAGCGGTCGACAGAAGGCTATCCACGGTGGATCTCCATGCACGCGCCGTCTTCCTGACTGGGTTCACTCACAAGGTCAGGAACTCCCGCAGCCGCTCCGGGTCGGCGGTCGGCTCCTCGCAGGCGTACCCGACGCAGACGTAGGCGAGCGTCTTCTCGTTCGGCCGGTGCTGCATGAGCGGCAGGTCCGTCGAGCCCTCGCCGGCGACTAGCACGCGGTGGGGGATGAACGTTTCGCCGACCACTCGGCGTAACGCGGCGACGTCGCCGGTCAGGGCGATCTCTTTCGGTTGGCCGGAGCGCCATTCGGCCACTCCCAGCAGGAAGCCGAAGCCGGAGGGGTACTTTTCGGCGACCGGCCAGATGGACTCCAGCGCCTCGGTGGCGACGCGGGCGTAGCGTTCTTCGCCGAAGAGGAGGGCCAGGCGGAGGAGGAGGTCGCAGGTGACGGAGTTGGCGCCGGGGGTGGCGTTGTCGAAGAGGTCTTTCGGGCGGGTGATCAGCTTCTCGTGGTCGACCGGGGTGTCGAAGAAGCCGCCGTTCTCCTCGTCGCGGAAGCGGGCCAGGATCTGCTCGGCCAGCGCGCGGGCGGCGTCGAGGTAGCGCCTCTCGTGCGTCGCTTCGTAGGCGAGCGTCAGCCCCCAGGCCACGCCGGAGTAATCCTCGAGCAGGCCCGGGATCTTCGCGTGGCGGGTGAGGCGTCCGTCCGCGTCGATGCGCGTGAGGAGAAAGTCGGCGTTGCGGCGCGTCGCTTCGCGGTAGGCGTCCTTGTCGAAGGCGAGCGCCGCCTCGGCGAAGGCGGCCAGCATCCAGCCGTTCCAGCCGGCGAGCATCTTTTCGTCGCGTCCCGGCCAGACCCGTTTCGAGCGGGCGCCGTACAGCTTGCACTTGCCGCGCGCGGCGATGTCGCCGAGTTGATCGAGCGTGAAGCCGAGGTCGGCCGCGACGCTGGAGGGGTCGCGCGGCACGTTCAGGATGTTGTGTCCTTCCCAGTTCCCCTGCTCGGTGACGTCGTACAGTGCACAGAAGACGCGTCCTTCATCGGCGCCGAGCAGCTCCATCACCTCGGCCCGCGTCCAGATGTAGAACTTCCCTTCTTCCCCCTCGGAGTCGGCGTCGTATGTTGCGTAGAACGCGCCGTCGGGCGACGTCATCTCGCGCATCACGAAGCCGAGGATCTCGTTGGCGACCTGCGCGAACAGCGGGTCCTTCGTCCACTGCCAGGCGCGCGTATAGAGCCGCGCCAGCAGGGAGTTGTCGTAGAGCATCTTCTCGAAGTGCGGCACGAGCCAGCGCGCGTCGACCGAGTAGCGGTGGAAGCCGCCGCCGACCTGGTCGTAGATACCGCCGCGGGCCATCTTCGTGAGCGTCTCCGTGACGATCACGCGTAGGGAGACGTCCTCCGTGCGATGCGCGACCTGCATCAGGAAGTCGAGCGTCATCGACGGCGGAAACTTCGGCGCGCCGCCGAAGCCGCCGTGTACGCGGTCGTAGTTCGAGGCGATGCGCGTGGCCGCCGATTCGAGCGCACGATGCTCGATCGCCGCCCCTTTGCCGCCGCTGGTGCGCAACTGTTTCGAAAGCGCGGCCTGCACTTCCTTCGATGCCTCTTCGACCTCAGTGCGCCGTGAGCGGTAGACGTTGACGACATGCTCGAGTACGCGCCGGAAGCTCGGCATCCCGTGCCGGTCCTCGGGCGGAAAGTAGGTGCCGGCGAAGAACGGCCTGCCGTCCGGAGTCAGAAACGTCGACATCGGCCAGCCGCCGTGGCCGGTCATCATCTGCACCGCCTGCATGTAGATCGAGTCGACGTCCGGCCGCTCCTCGCGGTCCACCTTGATCGACACGAAATCCTCGTTCAACACCTCGGCGATGGCCGGATCCTCAAACGACTCCCGCTCCATGACGTGGCACCAGTGGCAGGCCGAGTAACCGATCGAGAGAAAGATCGGCCGGTCCTCCTCGCGCGCTTTCGCGAACGCCTCCTCACCCCACGGATACCAGTCCACGGGGTTGTGCGCGTGCTGCAGGAGGTAGGGCGAGGTCTCGTTTGCGAGGCGGTTGGTCATGCAAATAGGTTGTCAGGTATCGGGTGTCAGGTGTCTGGGGTGTGTCGCCCGGGCGGAAAGCCCCAGATACCTGACACCTGATACCCGATACCAGGGAGATCACGCGGGTCTTTGAATCGCATCCAGCAGCTGCGGCGGGAACGCGCGCATCTCGAAATACTCGCTCTCCAGTTCCTCGATCTGAAAACGGTCGAGGCCGGAGTTGGAGAGGAAGTCGTTGCGCAGGCGGGCGTCCTGTTCGTCGACGATCCGAGGGAGCAGCTGGTTGATGTAGAACGCCTCGAGACGGATCTTGGTGATCACTTCCTCGAGCAGCCCCTCGGTCATGACCTCATGCAGCCCGCGCAGCTCCGGATCGTGCGCGATCTCGGCGCGGATCTCGCGGCGGAACGTCTCCCGCCCTTCGGCCGTGTTGAGCTCGAGGTAGAAGTTGGCCATGCGCCGGCGGGCGAGGTTGTAGGCCGCAAAGTACGCGCGCTCGTGCCGGTTGAGGGACGTGATCGCGTCGACCACGCCGCCCAGCGATTCCTCGTTGTTCTCGATCGAGATCATCCCCAGCGTCAGCGCGTAGAGCTTCTTCTTCCCGTACGCGAGGGCGTACTCGTTGTTGACCACCGGGTCGATGAAGAGCTGCTGAAAGAGGCCGCGGCGCAGTTTCTCGAAAACCTGCATGTTGCCGAGGAGCGAGCGCACCTGTTCCTGCGTCAGCTCGACGTCGTCCATGAAGGCGAGCTTGTTGACGAGCGTGGTGGTGTGGTCGATGCGGTCGAAGAGCGTCACCAGCTCGCCGAAGGACTCGAGGCGCTCGAAGTCCTCCTCCTCGCGGCCGATCTCGTCGATCATGCGCCCGGTCTCGAGCAGCACTTCCTCGAAGGTCTGGTCGCGCATCGCCGCGGCGCGCTGCTTGTTCTCAATCAGCTGCACGAGGTCGAGCGAGGAGAGCTTGCGGGTGATGTTCTTCCCGAGCAGGAACCCGCCGAGGATCTCGCGGGTGGACTGGATGTAATCGGGTTCGTCTTCCTTGCGCACCATGGCGCGCGGCTCCTGCAGCACGATCTCCTCGAGCGTGTCGAAGATCGAGAGCGGCACCTCGTTGCGCAGCGAGAGCGTGCGCAGGCGCATCAGGCGCGCGCGTGCCGAGGAATCGATGGTGGTGCCGGAGCAGGAGGCCAGGATGCGCTTGTACTCGTCGATGAGCTGCTGGTTGTCGGGATGGTGATAGATGACGTCGATCTGGATCCGCTCGCGCTGGTACGGCTCGATGTTCAGCTCCGTGAGCGCGGTCGACGCCTCTTCGAGAGACTTCGTCGACGCGTAGGCCTTCTCACAGATCTCCGAGAGGCGCTGGTTGGCGCGATGCACGATGCGTACGATCACGAGGGTCGAATCCGGCTCGTTGAGCGCCTCGAGCAGCTCGTGCGCGAGCGCGAGGAAGTTGCCCGCGCCGACGCGGCGGGAGCGCTTGAGCAGCTTGCCGGCGCTCTTGAGCGTCGCTTCCTGGCGATCGCCGACGTCCCGGTAGCGTTTGCGGTCGTCGACGAAGAAGAAGTAATTCGCGACCGCGTTCCCCTGGAGGAAGAGGCTCTCCCACGTCTCGAAGCCGCCCGTGTTCTCGGAGAAGCGCAGCTCGTGCGTCTTCGGATCGACGTTGGTGCCGAAGAGCGCGAGGCGGTTCAGCACTTCCTCGTTCAGCAGGTCGCCGACCGGCAACTGCCCGCCGAACATGTACTCGCCGAAGATCCCGCCGTTCCCGCGAAAGCGCACCCCCTCGGGGTTGAGGACGATCTCCGAGTTGCCGCCGAAGTAGCGCACCACATCCCCGCGCGCGGCGCTGATCTGCTCGAAGAAAAAGCGCTTGTCGACGTCCGGACCGACGACGACCGCGAAGTATTCGATGGCCTCCCCGAGGAAGCCGTGGTGCACGATCGCCCGGATCACTGGGGGATTCTAGAGGATTGAGGATTGAGGATTTAGTTAGGATAGGAGAAGGAGGACGGAGCGGCCTTCCCCCTCAATCCTCAATCCTTCATCCTCAATCCCAACTCACGCCCGCGGGTGCGCCTTCTTGTACACCGCGATCAACTGCCAGTCGTTCAGGTGCGTGTACTTCTGGGTCGTGGACAGCGAGGCGTGGCCGAGGAGCTCCTGGATGCCGCGCAGGTCGGCGCCGGCGTTGAGGAGATGGGTGGCAAAGGAATGGCGCATCGTGTGCGGCGAGATCCCGGTACGCAGGGAGGCCTGCTTGAGGTACGTGTCGAACAGGCGGCGGACGCTGCGGGTGGTGATGCGCTTGCCGCGGTAGTTGACGAAGACCGCCTGCTCGTCAGGATCGGTGGCCAGGTCGCCGCGGACCGCGAGATACGCGCGCAGCGCCGTCTCCGCTTTCGTTCCGAACGGCACGATGCGCTCCTTGGAGCCCTTGCCGTGTACTTTCACCAAGCGGGCGCGCAGCTCGAGGTCGTCGAGGTCGACGCCGACCAGCTCGCTGATACGCAGCCCGGACGCGTAGAGCAGTTCCATCCAGGCGCGGTCGCGGGTGCCCAGGGGGGTGGAGGCGTCGGGCTGTTCCAGCAGCAGCGCGACATCCGAGGGCTGCATCACGGTGGGGAGGTGCTTCTCGCGCTTCGGCGTGGCCACGCTGCGGGCCGGGTTCGCTTCGACGGCCCCTTCGCGCACCAGGTATTTGAAGAACGAACGGAGCGTGGAGAGGTGGCGGGACACCGTGGCGCGGCTCATCTTCTTGCGCGACAGGTGGGCCAGGTAGGAGCGGACGGTGAGATGGTCGACGCGGGCCATGTCGAGCTGGTCGCGGCCCATCGTGAAGTAGTCGTTGCAGAGGAACCCGACGAACGATTCGAGGTCGTCCCGGTAGGCATGGATGGTGTTGCCCGAGACGTTCCGTTCGTAGGTGAGATAGTCGAGAAAATCGCCGATTTCGTTGGTCACGCCCACCCTCCCGAAACCATGATAGCGTCTCCGCTCCATGGCGAACGAATCCCTGAAGAAAACCCCGTTGAACCAGCTCGAAAAGGACCTCGGCGGCCGCATGGTGGACTTCGGTGGCTGGGAGCTGCCGGTGCAGTTCAACGGCATCCTCGAGGAGCACGAAGCGGTGCGCACCGACGTCGGCCTGTTCGACGTCTCGCACATGGGCGAGCTCACGGTGCGCGGCCCGCAGGCGCAGGAGCTCCTGCAGCGCGCGACGTGCAACGACGTCACGAAGCTCAAGGACGGCGTCGCGCACTACAACGGCCTGCTCTACCCGGCCGGCACGTTCGTCGACGACATCCTCATCTATCAGCTCGCGCCCGACGACTACTTCGTCGTGGTCAACGCGTCGAACACCGACAAAGACTTCGAATGGCTGCAGAAGGCGGCGGAAGGTCTCGACGTCGACGTGCGCAACGTCAGCGGAGACTACGCGCAGCTCGCCGTGCAGGGTCCGAACGCGCAGCGCCTGCTGCAGGCGATGACCGATCTGCAACTCGCGGACATCAAGTACTACCGCTTCGCGCAGGGGAGCGTCGACGGTGCGCCGGCGATCGTCTCTCGCACCGGCTACACGGGCGAAGACGGCTTCGAGGTCTACGTCTCGCCGGAGCACGCGCCGCGGATCATGAAGAAGCTCGTCGACGGCGGCGCGAAGCCGTGCGGCCTCGGCGCGCGCGACACGCTGCGCCTCGAGGCGAAGATGGCGCTCTACGGCAACGACATCGACGACACCACCACCCCCATCGAGGCGGACCTCGGCTGGATCGTGAAGCTGGAAAAGGGCGACTTTGCGGGACGCGACGTCCTGCAGCGCGAGAAGACGGAAGGGCCGAAGCGGAAGCTGGTCGGCTTCGAGATGATCGACCGCGGCATCGCCCGCCACGGCTATCCGATCGTCGACGGCAAGGACGAGATCGGCGTGGTCACGTCCGGCACTCATTCGCCGACGTTGAAAAAAGCGATCGGACTCGCTTATCTTCCGCTCGACAAGTCGGCCCAGGGCAGCGAGTTTTCCGTCCTCATCCGTGGCAAAGAGACCCGGGCGCGCGTCGTCCCAACCCCGTTCTACAAGAGATCAAAGTGACGCGCAGCGTCATGAGGAGATAACGTCATGAGCACCCCCGAAGACAACCGGTACGCGAAGAGCCACGAATACGTTCATGTCGAGGGCGGTGTCGCGACGATCGGCATTTCCGATTACGCCCAGAAAGAGCTGGGCGACGTCGTGTTCGTCGAGCTGCCTCAGGTCGGCAGCGAGCTCGAAGCCGCCGACGAGCTGGGAAGCATCGAGTCGGTCAAGGCGGTTTCGGAGTTGTTCTCGCCCGTGTCGGGCGAGGTCGTCGAGATCAACGAGGCGCTGGCCGAGAATCCCGCGCTCGTGAACACCGATCCCTACGGCGACGGCTGGATGGTCCGCATCCGCCTCAGCGACGCGACCGAGGTCGACGAACTGATGACGGCCGAAGAGTACGACGAGTACATCGAGAAGGAATCGGGACACTGAGGGATTGAGGATTGAGGATGAAGGATTGAGGATGACATCAGCAATTCTCGATACCTGTTCATCACGCTCAATCCTCAATCCTCAATCCTCAATCCTATGAGCCTCCCCAATCCCACAGACCCCTCCAACTCCCACCGGTACATCGCGAACGCCGGCGAAGACATCCGCGAGATGCTGGCGGTGATCGGCGTCGATTCGATCGACCGCCTCTTCGACACCATCCCGGCCGACGTGAAGCTCGACGGTCTGCTGGACATCCCCGGCCCCTGGTCGGAGATCGAGACGCGGCGCTGGTTCCGCGGCCTCGCGGCGCGCAACGTCACCCCGGCCGACTACGTCTCGTTCCTCGGCGGCGGCGCGTATTCGCACTACCAGCCGGCCATGATCGACCAGTTGCTGACGCGGTCGGAGTTCCTGACCGCGTACACGCCGTATCAACCCGAGGTCTCGCAGGGGACGCTGCAGTCGATCTTCGAGTACCAGACACACCAGTGCCTGCTCACCGGTCTCGACGTCGCGAACGCGTCGCTGTACGACGGATCCACTGCACTTTGTGAGGCGGTCCTGCTCGCGGAGCGGCTGGTCAAGGGGAAGCACAAGGTCGTCCTCGCGAAATCGATCCACCCGCACTACCTGCAGACCGTGCGCACGTACGTCCAGAACCTCGGACTGGAGATCGTCGAAGTGGGCTGGGGAGCGGATGGCCGGATCGATCTCGACGAGCTGCGCACCGCCAGCGCCGACGCCTTCGCGGTAGCCGTGCAGTCGCCGAACTTCCTCGGCGTCCTGGAGGACTACGACGCGGTCGCGCAGGCGGCCGGCAACATCACCAAGATCTCCGTGGTGGCGGAGGCTACGTCGTTCGGACTGGTCACGCCGCCCGGACAGCACGGCTTCGACATCTGCGTCGGCGAAGGGCAGGCGTGGGGCATCCCGACGCAGTTCGGCGGCCCGTACGTCGGCTTCATGGTCGTGCGCGATGCGCTCAAGCGCCACATGCCGGGACGCCTGGTCGGTGAGACCGTGGACGTCGACGGCAAGCGTGCCTACGTCCTGACGCTGGCGACGCGCGAGCAGCACATCCGCCGCGGCAAGGCCACGTCGAACATCTGCACCAACCAGGCGCTGATCGCGCTCGCCGCGAACATGTACCTCTCCCTCCTCGGCAAGGAAGGGCTGCGCGAAGTGGCGCTCCAGTGCGCCCGGAAGGCTGCCTACCTGCGCAAGAAGCTGCAGGCGATCGGCTCGATCGAGCTGCCGTTCAGCGGCCCCGTCTACAACGAGATGGTCGTGCGCACGCCGTTCCCCGCGACCGAGATCCTGAAAGACCTCGAGCACGAGAAGATCCTCGGCGGGATCCCGCTGGGCGAGTTCTTCGCAGGGCACGAGCGCGACTTCCTCGTCGCCGTCACCGAGCTGAATACGCGCGAGCAGCTCGATCAATTCGCGGCCGCGCTCAGCGCCGCGATCTCCCGGGAGCGCCGATGACATCGATCCTCGAACCTGAAGCCGCACAGAAGGACGTCGCGCAGAAGTCGGCCATGGAGCCGCTCATCTTCGAGCGCTCGAAGAAAGGGCGCCGCGGCTACCAGCTGCCGGCGCTCGACGTTCCCGAAGTCTCGCTCGACGAAGTGATCCCGGCCGCGCTCCGCCGCGACGAGATCGCGGACGAAGTGGAGGTCTCCGAAGTCGACGTCATGCGTCACTTCACGCGCCTCTCCAAGCTCAACGTCTCGATCGACGCGGGCCTCTACCCGCTCGGCTCCTGCACGATGAAGCACAACCCGCGCATCAACGAAGAGATCGCGCGCACCCCCGGCTTCGCGCACTCCCATCCGATGCAGCCGGAGCATCAGGTTCAGGGCAACCTCGAGCTGCTGTGGCACCTCGAGCAGACGCTGAAGGAAATCTTCGGCATGCCGCGCGTCACGCTGCAGCCCGTGGCCGGTGCGCACGGCGAGCTGACCGGCATCCTGATGGTGCACAAGGCGCTCGCGAAGAGCGGCAACGCGCGTAAATACATCCTGATCCCCGATTCCGCGCACGGCACCAATCCGGCCTCCGCCGCGTTTGCGGGCTACGAGATCCGCGAGCTGAAGTCGAACAACCGCGGCACCGTCGACCTCTCGACGCTCGAGCAGGCGGTGACGGAAGACGTCGCGGCGCTGATGATCACGGTCCCGAACACCCTCGGCGTGTTCGAGTCCGAGATCAAGGCCATGGCGGACATCCTTCACGCGAAGGGTGCGTACCTCTACTGCGACGGCGCCAACCTGAACTCGTTCGTCGGCATCGCCCGCCCCGGCGACATGGGCATCGACGTCATTCATTCGAACCTGCACAAGACCTTCTCGACACCGCACGGCGGCGGCGGTCCGGGTGCCGGTCCGGTGGGGGTGAGCGAGGCGCTGATGCCGTTCGTGCCGACGCCGACGGTTGAGCGCCACGAGGACGGGTCGTTCTACCTCGACTACGACCACCCCGACTCCATCGGCCGCATGCGCGCCTTCCACGGCAACTTCAACGTGCTCGTGCGCGCGCTGACGTACATGCGCTCCATGGGCCCGACCGGCCTGCGCCGCATCGCCCAGATCGCGGTGCTGAACGCGAACTACATCCGCGCGCGCCTCAAGGGCCACTACCACCTGCCGTACGACGCCCCGACGCTGCACGAGGTGGTCTTCTCGGACAAAAACCAGACCCCGAAGGACGTGCACACGCTCGACATCGCCAAGCGGCTGATGGACTACGGCTTCCACCCGCCGACGATCTACTTCCCGCTGATCGTCTCCGGCGCGCTCATGATCGAGCCGACGGAAAGCGAGCCGAAGGAAGAGCTCGACGCCTTCTGCGAGGCCATGATCGCCATCGCCCGCGAGTCGCAGGAGCGCCCGGAGCTGGTGAGAAGCGCCCCGCACACCACGCCGGTGCGCAGGCTGGACGAGGCGCGGGCGGCGAGGCAGCCGGTATTGCGCTGGAAGAAGTAGCGCTACGCGTTGCTGGTATCGGGTGTCAGGTATCTGGGGTGTTTCGCCCGGGCGACAAGCCCCAGACACCTGACACCCGATACCCGACACCACTGATCGGGCAACCGCGTTGCAGTAGACTTCGATAACGCGTGCCGACCTACGACGACGAAGATACCGATCAATTCGACAGAACGCTGTCGATGCGGCGGATGCCTCCTCGTCCGCAGCCGGAAGTGGCTGACAAGCGGACGGTGGACCGCCGCCAGTCGAACGCGCGCATTCTCATCGGCACCATCATCGTCATCGCGGTGCTGCATCTCGCGCGGCCCGTGGTCGTGCCGGTGGCGCTGGCGGTGCTGTTCGCATTTCTGCTGACGCCGATCGTGGTCCGCCTGGAGCGCACGTTCCTGCGCCGCTCCGGCGCGATCGTGCTCTCGCTCGGCCTTATGACCGCGGCCCTCGGGTTCGGCGGCTGGTGGATCTATCAGCAGTTCAGCGCCGTGGCGAGGGAGCTCTCCAGCGCCGCGACGAGCAAGAACGTCGAAGACAAGCTCGGCTTCCTCCGCCGCAGCGGCGGGGGGACTTTTGAAGTGGTCGAGCGTACGCTGCAGCGCGTCGCCGAAGTGCGCGACCGTCCCGAGCGCGCCGACCTGAAGGTGCGCGTGATCCCGGAGCGCAAGACGCTCGGCGAGCGCTACGAAGAAGTCTCGCCGACGGTCGAAGGCGTCGCGGCGACGTTCCTGGTCGTGGTGGTCGTCTTCTTCCTGCTGCGCGACCGCGAGCAACTGCGCGACAAGCTGTTGCGCGTGGCCGGCCGCGCGCACCTCACGGTCACGACCCAGGCCATCGGCGAGACGTCGCAACGCATCAGCCGGTACCTCCTCACGATCGCCCTGCTCAATTTCGGCTTCGGTCTTCTGATCGGCGTCGGCCTGTGGCTCCTGCACGTGCCGCACGCCGCGCTGTGGGGCGTCCTGGCCGGCCTGCTGCGCTTCATCCCGTACATCGGCGCGGTGCTGAGCGCGGCCGCGCCGACGTTCCTGGCATTCGCCGTTTTCCCGGACTGGTACACCGCCATCGCGGTGCTGGGCCTGTTCGTCTTCAGCGATCAGCTGGTCGGCAACTTCATCGAGCCGATCGTGGTCGGCCACCGCGTCGGCGTCTCACCGATCGCGCTGCTGTTGGCGGCGATCTTCTGGGGCTGGTTGTGGGGACCGGTCGGCCTGCTGCTGGCGACGCCGATCACGGTCTGCCTCACCGTCGGCGGCGAGTTCATCCCGGCGCTGCGGATCTTCTCGATCATGTTCGGCAGCGAGGACCCGCTGGAGGGCTACCTCAGCTTCTACAACCGTCTCCTGCTGCGCGACCGCACCGGCGCGATCGCCATCGCCGACCGCTACGCGGAGAGCGCGACGATGGAAGAGATGTTCAACGACCTCTTCATCCCCACGCTCTCGTTCGCCCAGGAAGAGCTCGACCGCAAGCGCATCACGCCGGCGCACGACCACTTCATCAAGGACGTGGTGCGCGAGCTGATCATCCGCTTCGGCGACCGCAACGCCGGGACGCCGAACCCGGAGCGCCACATCATCGGCGTCTCCGTCGCGGCGGAACGCCTCACGCTCGGCACGCTCATGCTCACGCAACTGCTGCGCGCCGAGGGGTATACGGCGGACTACTTCACCGACCTGCCGGAGCAGGAACTGGTCGCGTTCATCAACGAGGTCAAGCCGGAAGCGGTGTTCGTCTCCTGCTCCCACGCCGAGCACATCGAGCAGGGCTACGCGCTGCTGCAGCTCCTCTCCGCCAACTTCCCCGACCTCGCCATCATCGGCGGCGGCTCCGCCTTCACCCGCGACCGCGCCCGCACCCTCGCCGCCGGCGCGACCTACGTCCCCTCCACGCTCCGCGAAGCCAAGGAAGACTTCCTGGCCCAGCGCCGGGGAGCACGCCGGAAGAGCGGAAGGTTGTCGTCGACGTTCTCAGGCACGCGGTTCAGGGTGCCACCGCCGGCGTAGAGAATCGAAATTGAAAATTGAAAATTGAAAGATCGGACACGGAGCAAGCACGGCGTCCTCTCCGATTTTTCAATTTTCAATTTTCAATTTTCAATTTCATCTCTCCATCACCCCGGCGGCCACGTGAGCCGCCTTCCCCCCAGCAGGTGGAAGTGGATGTGGAACACCGACTGTCCCGCCCCTTCGCCGTTGTTCACCACCAGGCGGTAGCCGTCGGCGTCGAGGCGGAGGTCGCGGGCGATCTGGGCGGCGCGCACGACCGTGGTCCCGATCGTCGCCGCATCTGCCTCGGTCATGTCGTTCAGTGACGCGATGTGGCGGCGCGGGATGATCAGCACGTGCGTCGGCGCCTGGGGGTCGATGTCGTGGAAGGCCACGACGTCGTCGTCCTCGTGGATCTTCTTCGCCGGAATCTCGCCGCCGGCGATGCGGCAGAAGAGGCAGTTCGCGTTACTCGGCATGCGCGGATAATACGACGACGCGCGGAATGCCGGCGAGGTCGGGCAGGAACGCGTCGACCCGGAACCGCTTCTCCTTCGCCAGCGCACGGATCGCCTCCTCCTGCCCGTAGCCGACTTCGAGAATCACGGACCCATTCGGACGCAACCGTGTCCGTGCTTCGTCCAGCAGACGCTCGATGATCTCCGTGCCGCGCGGGCCGGGCGTGAGCGCGATGACCGGCTCGTGAATGCGCACCTCGGTCGTAAGCTCCTCGTACTCCCGCAGCGGCACGTACGGCGGGTTCGAGGCGATCACGTCGAACTGTCCGTCGATCGCCGACAGCAGGTCCGAGGCCGCGAAAGCGACCTGCGATCCGAGCCGCTCGCGGTTGCGCGTCGCCACCGCCAGCGCGTCCACGGAACGGTCGACGCTGAACATGTGCAGGTCGGGACGCTCGCGCTCGATCGTGATGGCGATGCAACCGCTCCCGCTGCCGACGTCGATCACCCGTCCCCCGCGGGGCGCCCGTTCGAGCGCCGCCTCGACGAGCAGCTCCGTCTCGGGGCGGGGGATCAGCACCCGGTCGTCCACGTAGAACTCGCGCGAATAGAACTCGGTCCTGTGCCGGATGTACTGCAGCGGCTCGCCGTCGTAGCGCCGCGCGAGCAGCGCTTCGAGCGGCGCGGCGTCGATCATGGTCTCGCCGTACGCGACCAGCCACGCCAGCGGCTTGTCGAGCAGGTCGGAGAGCAACAGGTCGACGTCGCGCGGGTTGATGCCGCGCTGCAACGCGTCCTCGCGGTGGTGCGAGCGAACGTCATCCAACCGCTGCATCTTCATCGAACGTCAGCTCGAGGAACACATCCTCGAGCGCGCTCTCCTTCTTCAACTCGGCCGTCGTGCCGCTCGCCACGATCCGGCCGCGATTGATGATCGCGATGCGGTCGCACACCGCTTCCGCCACGGAAAGGGTATGCGTCGTCAGGAGCACGGTCTTCCCCTCGTCCGCGAGGCGGCGGAAGAGGCGCTTCACCTGGCGCTGCGCCAGCGCGTCGAGGCCCACCATCGGCTCGTCGATCACCAGCACCGCGGGATCGTGCACGAGTGCGGAGACGATCACCAGCTTCTGTTTCATGCCGTGCGACAGGTTCTCGATTCGGGCGTCGATCCAGTCGCCGAGGCCGAAGTAGCGGAGCAGCTCCACCGCGCGCGGCTCGCATTCGCCCCGGTCCTTGCGGTAGAGGTCGGCCACGAAATGCAGCAGCTCGCGACCGGTCAGCTTCTCGTAGAGATAGGGGCGATCGGGGATGAAGCCCATGATCGCCTTGGCCCGGACCGGCTCCGCGATCACGTCGATGCCGGCCACGTGTACGCTGCCGCTGGTGGGGAGCGAGAGGCCGGAGATGATGCGGATGGTGGTGGTCTTCCCGGCGCCGTTCGGGCCGAGGAACCCGAAGATCTGGCCCGCGTCCGCGCGGAGGCTGAGGCGATCGACCGCCGTGAAATCGCCGTATCTCTTTGTGAGATCGTGGATTTCGATCATCCGGACGGCAGGGTATCATCGCCGTTGGCAACCTTTGGCAGAGGAACCTCGTAAAACGGAATGGCAGAACGTGACCAGCTCGACGATCGCTCTCTCGTAGAGCGAATCCTCGGCGGCGAGAGAGATCTGTTCACCATCTTGGTGAAGCGTTATGAAAAGCGCCTCGTCAATTACGTGTACCGGATCACCCATCGCTACGAAGAGGCACACGATCTGGCGCAGGAAATTTTCGTGAAGGTGTACCTCGCACTCGACCGTTACGATCCGAAGTACCAGTTCTCGACCTGGCTCTTCCGAATCGCGCAGAACAGCGCCATCGACGCCCTGCGCAAGAAATCGATTTCCGAGGTGCCGCTGGCGCGGACCTCGGACGACGAGCCCTCCGGGAAGGAGCGCGAGTTTGCCGACGACGGCATCTCGCCGTACCGGGCGCTCAAGAACAAGCAGCTCAGCGCCGCGATCGACGGGGCGGTCGATAAGCTGCCGCCCGATTACCGGGAGCTCATCCAGCTCCGTCACTTTGCAGAGATGTCCTACGAGGAGATCGCTTCGATGAAGAAGCTCCCCCTCGGCACCGTGAAGAACAAGCTGTTCCGAGCGCGGAATTTGCTCAAGGAAGCGCTCGGCTCTTTCGTGGAACCCTTATGACCTGCGACGAGTACTTCGAAGATCCGGAGCAGAACGCGGCCCATCTGGAGTCGTGCGCGGAGTGCCGTGCCCTTGCAGAAGGAATGGCGACAGAGCTGGACGACTCGACCGACGTCGAACATCGTCCCATCCACGTCGACGCGCTGCCGCTCGCGCCGTGGGAAGGCGCTTCGCACCGCACCTGGCCGCTGGTCGCGGCCGGGGCGGCCTCGGTGCTGATCCTGGCGGTGGTGCTCTTCCTCGCGGCCGGCACGCCGCCGCTGCGCGGCATCGCCGGCGCCTTCACGTCCGGCGTGATGTCGTTCGAGACCACGACCAAGTTCTTCCAGCACTTCGGCCCCGGCCTGCACAGCGCGCCGGCCATGGTGCACGTGGTCATCGGCGTCCTGTTCGTGGTCATCAATACCATCCTCTTCCTCCTGCTGCGCCGCGCGCCGAAAGGGCTCGATGTATAGGCGCCTGCTCATGCCGCTGATGGCGGCCGCCGCGCTGGTCACGCTCTTCTGGGCGGTCCTGCCGACCGGCGCCACCGGCGCGGAGCGGCGGCTCGCGCGCGACACGTACGTCTTCAACGGCGACACGGTGATCCGCGAGCGGGTCCTCGGCAGCGTGCAGGTGTTCGGCGGAAACGTGACCGTGGCGAACGTGATCGAAGGCGACCTGTTCGTCGTCGGCGGGACGGTGAACTTCATCGAGGCCGGCCGGGTCGAAGGCGACCTGATATACGGCGCAACCCGCGTCGCGAACGCGGACGACCGCATCCGCGGCGGCATCTACTCCCTGCTCTCGCTCGAAGGCGCCGCGGCGTCGATCACGAAGAGCGCGGTCGTCGCCTCGCTGCTGCTGGCGTGGCTGGTGGTGGCCGTGGTCGTGACGCTGATGAGCGGCCGCGAGATCCGCCTGTCGTCCGCGGAAGTGCGGACCAGCGCGCTGCACTGCTTCGTGGTGGGGCTGGTCGCGCTGACGAGCTTCGTCCTCACCGCCATCGCATTCAGCTACCTCGTCCCCTACATGATCGGGATCCCGCTCCTCGCCGCCCTCGGCGTCTTCGGCATCCTGACCAAGGCCTACGGCCTGATCGCCATGTTCCACGCCATCGGCACCCTCGTCGCCGGCTCCCGCTCCCGCAACCAGCTCGCCTCCCGCAAATGGCTCCGCGGCGACCTGGCCATGGTGATGATCGGCTTCCTCATCCTCGGCGCCATCCGCTTCATCCCCGTCATCGGCACCATCGTCTGGGGCCTGGCCTCGGTCTTCGGCGTGGGGGTAGCCCTGGCGACGAAGTTCGGGCGGCGGGACCCGTGGTTTTTGCAGTTCAGGACCGCTGAGGCATAGGCGTCTTTCGGAGAGCCACGCTCGTAGCCTGGGGCGCGCCCCCTCATCCGCCCTTCGGGCACCTTCTCCCCGCTCGACGCGGGGAGAAGGGCTACTAACTTCACGTCTCGCGAGGGGGAAAATTAGTAGCCCCTCTCCCCGCGTCGAGCGGGGAGAGGGTGGCCAACGGCCGGGTGAGGGGCCGTGCCACAGGCGATATGCCCGCCTACCTCACACCCCGTCGAACGCGTTCTCCAGATCCGCGATCAGGTCCTCGAGGTCCTCGATTCCGACGCTGATGCGGACCAGGCCGGGGGTGATGCCGAGGTGTTTGCGCATCTCGATGGGGACGGAGCCGTGGGTCATGGATTCGGGGTGGGAGATGAGGGATTCGACGCCGCCGAGGGATTCGGCGAGGGCGCAGAGGCGGACGCGGTCGAGGAACTTTTTGGCGTTCTCGAAGGAGCCGAGCTCGAAGGAGATCATCGAGCCGAAGCCGTTCATCTGGCGTTTGGCCAGCTCGTGCTGCGGGTGGTCGGGGAGGCCGGGGTAGTAGACCTTGCGGACCTTCGGCTGGTTGACGAGATAGTTCGCGACGGCGTTGCCGTTGGTCTCGTGCTGCTTCATGCGCACGGCCAGCGTCTTCACGCCGCGCAGGACGAGCCAGGAATCGAACGGCGAGAGGATCGCGCCGACGGCGTTCTGCAGGAACCCGATCTGTTCCGCGATCTCGTCCGAGTTGGAGACCACCACGCCGCCCACCGAGTCGGAGTGGCCGTTGAGGAACTTGGTGGTGGAGTGCACCACGATGTCCGCGCCGAGCTCGATCGGGCGCTGGATGTACGGGGAGCAGAAGGTGTTGTCGACCACGACCAGCGAGCCGTTCCTGTGCGCGGCGTCCGCGCAGGCGGCGAGGTCGGTCACGGTCATCATCGGGTTGGTCGGCGTCTCGAGGAAGACGATGCGCGTGTTCGGCTGCAGCGCGTTCCGCACCGCGTCGACGCTCGACGTGTCGACGTAGGTGAACGAGAGGCCGTACTTTTCCAGCACGCGGCTGAAGAGGCGGTACGAGCCGCCGTACATGTTCTCGCCCGCGACCACGTGATCGCCCGACTTGAGCAGGCGGAAGACGGTGTCGGTGGCGGACATGCCGGACGCGAAGCAGTGGCCGTACTTGCCGCGCTCCAGCGCAGCGAGGTTGGCTTCGAGCGCGGAGCGGGTCGGGTTCTTCGTGCGCGCGTACTCGTAGCCCTTGTGGCGTCCGAGCTCGGGTTGCACGTAGGTGGAGGTCTGGTAGATCGGGATCGTCACCGCACCGGTGTGCGGCTCCGGCTCCTGGCCGGCGTGGATGCAATCAGTTGCGAATGCCATTCGTGAACCTCAGACGGCCGGGTCGGCCGGCGTTTCCTTGCGCCACTTCGAATAGATCCCCTTCGACATGTAGCGCTCCGCGGCGTCGGGGATGATGGTCACGACGCGCTTGCCGGGACCGAGGCGTTGCGCGACCTGCAGTGCGGCGGCGACGTTTGCGCCGGACGACGAGCCGCCGAGGATTCCTTCCTCGGTCGAAAGGCGCGCGACCATCGCGTACGCCGGCTCGTCATGGATGGTGATCACTTCGTTCGAGAGCGTCATGTCCAGCACCGGCGGGATGAACGACGCGCCGATGCCTTCGACGTCGTGCGGCCCTGCCTGTCCGCCGCCGAGGACCGAGCCCTCGGGTTCGACAATGAAACACGGCAGATCGGGGATCCGTTCGCGGAGGTAGCGTGCGACGCCGGTGAACGTGCCGCCGCTGCCGGCGCCGGCGACGAACGCGTCGATGCGCCCATCCATCTGCTCCCAGATCTCGGGGCCGGTGGTCTCGTAGTGCGACTCGCTGTTGAACGGGTTGCGGAACTGCTGCGGGATGTACGAGTTCGGGATCGTCGCCGCGAGCTCTTCCGCCTTCTCGATGGCCTTCTTGATGCCGCCGTCGCCGGGGGTGAGGACGACCTCGCCGCCGAGGGCCTGCATCACTTCGCGCTTCTCGGTGGAGAAGTTCTCGGGGACGCAGAGAATGACCCGGTAGCCCTTCTGCACGCCGGCGAGTGCGAGTCCGACTCCGGTGTTGCCGGCGGTCGGCTCGATGATCGTGCCGCCCGGCTGGAGCAGCCCTTCGCGCTCGGCGCGCTCGATCATGCCGAGGCCGATGCGGTCCTTGACGGAGAAACCGGGGTTGAAGAACTCCAGCTTCGCGAAGATGTCCGCGGCGTTGCCGCCGCTGATGCGGCGCAGACGCACCATCGGTGTGTTGCCGATGAGCTCGAGGACGGAGTCGACAGGGCGGGCGTTGGGGCGAATCAAACGGCGCGGATTCTAGTGCAAAACGCGCGGGGCCGCGGGCGGCGTTCCGGAAACAAAAAAGGCCCGCGCTTTCACGCGGGCCCTTTTCAGTTCGGTCGGTTTGTCGAGGTTGGGGGTCGTTTGCTTACGCCCAGCTCGAGCTGCGGCTGTTCGAGCGGCGCTGGTTGTAGCAATCGCGGCAGTACACCGGCTTCCCGCTGACGGGCGTGAACGGCACTTCCGTCGGGATGCCGCAGCTGTCGCAGGTCACACTGACCATCTGGCGCGAGCGGCCTTCGCCACTCCCACCATCGCGGGACGTCTTACGCTTGTCGCGGCAGTTCTTGCAACGCTTCGGTTCGTTCGTGAATCCGCGCTCGGCGTAAAACGCCTGTTCGTTCCGGCTGAAGATGAACTCCTGGCCGCAGTCAGCGCAGTTGAGGGATTTATCGTTGAAAGTGTCCATGAAACCTTGATCTCCTAAACGTTTGTTGCGTGAAAGTCGTTGCCGCAGCGTTGGCATGGGCGGGGGGCCGCGACACTGACCCCGCTAGTCTTGGATGGTGACTACGAGTTGCTACGAATCGACCCCCTTCCGAACTTCGGAAACAAAACACTTCCCCGAACGAACGCCGCTGTCCGAATGTGGAAGTGTCGTATTGATCCCGATGGCTGGCCTTTTAGCATAGATTTCGAGAGGAAGGCAACGCGGAAGGATGTAACTGCAAATAAGAACGTCAAGGTGTTGACCATTGAAAACAGCCAATAAAATCAGGGTCGGCCCGGCCGGCTGGAGCTACACCGACTGGGAAAACGTCGTCTATCCACCCCACGGCTCGAAGTTCGACCACCTGGCGTATCTCTCCTCGTTCTTCGACACGATCGAGATCAACTCCCCCTTCTACCGCATCCCTCCGCCCACGCACGCGAAGAGCTGGGTCCGCCGCGTATCCGCCAATCCCGACTTCAGGTTCACGACCAAAGTCTTCCGCGGCTTCACCCACGAAGCGGCCAAGCTCGCGCCGGACGACGTGAAGGCGTTCCGCAACTACCTCGACCCGCTGATGGAGGCGGACCGGCTCGGCGCGATCCTGCTGCAGTTCCCCTGGAGCTTCAAGAACACGCCGGAAGCGCGGGAGAAGCTGACGAAGCTCTTCGCCGAGCTCGACGAATATCCGAAGGCGCTCGAAGTCCGCCACTCCACGTTCCAGAACAAGGAGTTCTTCGACTTTCTGAACGAGCACGACGTGGCCTGGGTGAACGTCGACCAGCCGCTCTTCGACAACTCCGTGAAGCCGGCCGAGACGGTCACCGGCCCGATCGCGTACGCGCGCTTTCACGGGCGCAACTACGAGAAGTGGTTCGCGCACCAGGAGTCGTGGGAGCGCTACAACTATCTCTACTCGGAGAAAGAGCTCGAGCCGTGGGTGGAGCGCATCGAGACGATGGCCAAGGCGAGGGACACCTACGTCGTGACGAACAACCACTTCCGCGGTCAGGCCATCGTCAACGCGGGCGAGCTCCGGGAGTCGCTGGGGCTGGAGAACAAGATGCCACCGCAGCTCAAAGAGGTGTATCCGGACCGGGTCTGAACGAACGAATGTAGGATTCGCGCGGCATGACCCGCAAGAAACGCGTCATCGGCACGGCAGGGCACATCGACCACGGCAAGACCTCGCTCGTGCGCGCGCTCACCGGCACCGACACCGATCGTCTCCCCGAAGAGAAGCGCCGCGGCATCACCATCGACCTCGGATTTGCGAGCTGGTTCACCGACGAATACCAGATCGGCTTCGTCGACGTCCCCGGCCACGAACGCTTCGTCAAGAACATGCTCGCCGGCATCGGCGGCATCGACAGCGCGCTGCTCGTCGTCGCCGCCGACGAATCGATCAAGCCGCAGACGCGCGAGCACTTCGCGATCTGCCGGCTGCTCGGCATCCCCACCGGGCTCGTGGCCATCACCAAGAGCGATCTCGTCGATCGCGACATCCTCGAGCTGGTGCGCCTGGAGATCGAAGATCTCGTGGACGGCAGCTTCCTGGAAGGAAAACCGATCGTGCCGGTCAGCAGCACGACCGGCGCGGGACTCGACGACCTGCGCGCCGCGATCGTGGCCTCGGTGGCGGAGGTGAACGACCGCGACGCGACGACGCGCGTCTTCCGCCTGCCGATCGATCGCGTCTTCACGATGAAAGGCTTCGGCTCGGTGATCACCGGCACGACCTACGCGGGACGGGTGCGCATCGACGACGAAGTGGAAGTGCTGCCGAGCGGGAAGAGCAGCCGCGCGCGTGCCATCCAGGTGCACGGCGAGCCGCGCGAAGAGGCTTCCGCCGGCGAGCGGACGTCGATGAACCTCGCCGACGTCGGACTCGAAGAGCTGCAGCGCGGGCAGCAGGTGCTGCATCCGAATACGCTCCGCCCGTCGCAGGTCCTCACGGTCCGGCTCGAGCTGCTGCCGGATGCGAAGCCGCTGAAGGAGCAGACGCGCATTCGCTTCCACCATCTGTCGGCCGAGGTGCTGGGGACGATCCGCTTCGTCGACGGCACCGGCAGCGAGCTGAAGCCGGGTGAAGTCGCGGTGGCGCAGGTACGGCTCGAGTCGCCGGTCGTGGCGGCCGCGGGCGACCGGTTCGTGGTGCGGCGTTACTCCCCGATGTTCACGATCGGCGGCGGGACGATCCTCGATCCCCACCTGTCGAAGCTGAGCCGCGGGACGCGTCCGGAGATCCTCGACACGCTCGCCTCCGGCACGCTCACCGAGAAGGTGGAGCTCCTCGCAAAGCTGCAGGGGCTGCGCGGCGTCTCGCTCGAAGAGCTGCAGGCGCGCACCGGCATCCGCGCGGAGACGCTCGCCAAGGAGCTGCGCAACGTGGTGAACGTGCAGAAGACCGGCACCACGTTCCTGCACAACGACGTGATCGCCGAGTTCCGCCGCCGGGCCATGGACTTCCTCGGCAGCTACTTCGTCGGCAACAAGATGGCCATGAGCGTCCCCAAAGGGGAGTTCGTGCAGAAGCTCATCCCGAACGGCGCGCCGGTCAACTACCTGCTCAACGACCTCGCGAAAGAGAAGATCGTGAACGTGCAGGGGGACGCGCTCGACATCCCGGGCCGTTCCAAGGACCTAGGCGGCGCGGAGGGGGAGCTGGCCCGCAACATCGAGAAGGTCTACATGGATGCGGGACTGCAGACGCCCGCCACTTCCATCCTCATCAAGTCGATCCATCAGCGGCCGAAGGTCATCGAGGGCGTGATCGGCTTCCTCGTGAAGCAGGGGACGCTGGTGCGGCTGGCGGAAGGCGTCTACCTGCATCGCGACGTGGTGGCCGCGGCGCGCGAGAAGCTGGCGGAGAAGAAGGGGCAGACCATCGACGTCGGCGCGTTCAAGGATCTGTTCGGCATCTCCCGCAAAGTGGCGATTCCGTTGCTGGAGTTTTTCGATCAGGCGGGCGCCACCAGGCGTCAGGGCGACGCGAGGCTGGTACTCTAATAACAATGATGACCCGGTTCCTTGCCGCCCTGGCGCTCCTGCTCGCTTCTGCCGTACACGCCGCCGACAAGCCCGCCCGCATCGAAGTGCCGCGCGCGCAGAAAAGCCCGGTCGTCGACGGCAAGGTCAATACGGTCGAATGGACCAAGGCGGCGCGCGTCCCCCTCATGGACGGCGGTCACGCTCTCCTGCTGCACAACACCACCTATCTCTTCGTGGCCTTCGTCGGACGCCGCCCGGGGATCGGCAGCGTCTGCACCACGAACCAGGACCGCGTCCGCGTGCTCCACGCCTCCGCCGGCCTCGGCACCGCCTGGTTCACGAAAGAGAACGCGAAATGGACGCTGGCGCAGGGCTTCACGTTCACAAACCGCGACACCGGCAACTCCGCCGCCGCGAAGAAGGAGCGGAAGGAGTTCCTGGCGAAGGAAGGATGGTTCGCGAATACCGATCCAGCCGGCCTGCCGCAGCGCGAGTTCCAGATCCGCCTCGACGACCGCAGCGAGCTCCCGATCGTCCTGTCGTTCATGACCTTGGTCGAGCCGAAGGCCTTCGACCTGGACGTCTGGCCCGAGACCGTCGTCGACGGCTGCGCCGAGCTTGACCTGGCCGGCGGATGGACCGATCGCGAGTACACGTTCGCCCCGGAGACGTGGGGTATGGCGGTCTTGCAGTAGCGCGAACGCGACCTCGTGTTCCGTCCGCTTGCTTTCCATTAGTGAGCGGATATATAAAGCCGCCATTCCGCGACGCAGTCCTGTCGATCCTCATGGCCGGCCGGAGGTGTGTCAAAAAAAACCGCTATAGGAAGGTATTCATGTCCAGGTCCCATCGTTTACTTCTCATCGTCATCGTTTGTTGTCTTGCAATCACGCCGGTTTTCGCTGAGAAGCCGGCTCCACCCAGCCAGGCACTCCTCCAGGATGCTGCCGCCTACGCCGCGCAGAACGAGGTCAGCCTCGATGAGGCGGTGCGCCGCCTCGGTCTCCAGGCGGAGATCGGCCGTCTCGACGCGACTCTGACCGACCAGGAACCGAGCTTCGCCGGCCTGTGGGTCGAGCACAAACCGCAGTTCAAGCTGGTCGTCCGCTTCCAGGACAAGTCTGCCGAAGGGCGCCTGCGCACCCGCCTGGTCACCACACCGCTCGCCGACGTCACGGTCGAGGTCCGGCACGCGGCAGCGTCACTGGCGCAGCTCGAGACGCGCCGCGCCGCTGCCAGGCAGCGCATCAAGCGCCTCGGGATTCCCGTCGACACGGACATCAACATCCAGGAGAACCGCGTCGAGATCCAGTCCGACCGCGCGCAGCAGGTGCGCGCCGCGATCGCGGCCGAGCGGGCTCCGCTTCCGGAGCGCGTCGAGATCCTCGCCGTGCCTGCGCTGGCCAAGCCCTCCGTCCTGCGCGGCGGCGACGGCGACCCGGGCATGTGCACGGGCGGCTTCACCGTCCGCGACTACTACGGCAGGGTCGGCATCACCACCGCCGCCCACTGCAGCAACTACACGACCTTCCAGGGGTTCGCGCTGCCGTTCGTGACCGAATCCTTCTACGACTCGGGTGACGTGCAGTGGCACCTCGCCTGCCCGTATACCGAGGTCACCAACGAGTTCAACAGCGGACTCGGATACCGCGGCTGCACCGGCGCGCGCGGCCGCGCCGACCAGACCGTCGGCACCTACGTCTGCAAATTCGGCACGGCCTCGGGGCGCACCTGCGGCTACATCCAGTCCCGGCATGCCGAGCCGAGCTACGTCCCGAACAGCGACGACACGTTCGTGCGCGTGAACGGCTACGGCGCCGTCCTGAGCGCCCCCGGCGACAGCGGCGCCCCCTGGTTCCTCGAGACCATCGCCTACGGCATCAACAGCGGCGCGTACAGCGACGGCGACGCCATCTACATGCCCATCAACTACCTGGAGCGGATCGCTGTCTCGGTGCTCACCTACAACCCGACGCCTGCCTGCGTCGCGGCGCCGGTGGCGACCTTCACCTACTCCGCTACGGGCACCTCGGTGGATTTCAACGCCTCCGGCAGCTATGACCCGGACGGCAGCATCGTCAGCTACGCCTGGAACTTCGGCGACGGCACGACCGGCACCGGAGCCACCATCAACCACGTCTTCCCGTACGAAGACTACTTCACCGTCACGCTGACGGTGACCGACAACTCCGGCTACACCGGCCAGTCCGTGCAGAGCGTCTACGCCGGCACGTACTACGATCCCTGCGGCGGCGACCCCTGCTGCGGCACGTACTGCTGCGGCAACCCGTACTGCATCGAGCCGTAACCCGAACGATGAGTGGAGCGGCGCGGCGGAAGCCGCGCCGCTCCATTGCATCGCCACTCCGCCAGGCCGGGTAGGGATTCCGGATGCCGCGACGCTCCTGGGGGAGCCTTCTCGTTCGACGCGGCGGCGGGGCTCGTTCGGTGGCACGTAGCAACCCCGGCTGAAGCCGGGGTCTATTTCCTGGAGCCGCCTACGGCGGCAGACCTGCCCGCGTAGCGGGCTTCAGGAAATAGCCACCGGCTTCAGCCGGTGGAATGGGGTCGATCCTTCATCGAGCCCGCGTAGCGGGCGACAGTCATGCAGGTCGAAGCCTGGCTTCAGCAGCCTGGTTACAGTCTGTGAACGGCTTCAACCTGCCGATCGAGGACTGAAAAATGGGTTCGGGGGACTGCCGGCAGTCCATCGAGGACTCGCGGCTGGCTTCGGAGGACTCGAACCAGGGTGCCGTTGACTCGCTTGTGACAGCCGAGACCTGCCGGCAGTCTCCGAAAGACTGGAAAATGGGTTCCGCGGACTGCGCCCAGTCGTTGGTGTCCAAAAATCAGACACCTGAGGGGTCGGCCGCAATTCGTGATCGCATTTAGTCAGTCGTACCACGACTAAATCCAGTCCTCGGAGACCCTTGGCTTTTGCCTTCCGACCCTTGGGTTCGAGCCTGACGAACCCGGATTTTTGCCTGCGGAAGACTGGTGCATGGCCAACGTAACCTCCGGTCAGCCCTCAGGAGGCTGATTCGAGTCTTCCGATCCCTGGGCGGAGTGTTCCGACCCCTTTCACAAGCGTTCCGAATCCGTGCCCCAGGGTTCCGCGGGCAGGCGAAGGAGGTCGCAGGGCTGGTGTGCGGGTTCGGACCCCTGGACCTTGCCAACGGAACCCTCCGGCCTGGGGTCGTAAGCCTGCGGCGAAGCTTGCGAAGGCAATCCTTTGGTTCCGGGAGCCTGGCTCCAGTCCAGTCGGGGCATTTCGCAGTCCTCGGAACCCTCGGGCGCGGGTTCCGGGCCGCAAAACTCACCCCGCCGAGGGGATCGTTTTCATCTCGGCCGGCCCGCGCACCACGAAACGGAGATCGAAACTGTGACCCTCTGCCGAAGCCTCGCGCAACTGGACCGTGGCGCGGCAGCTCCTGGCCAGACGTAGCAGCACCGGGGTAGGGATTCCGGGCGCTGCGACACTCCTTGTGTGAAGCGCCGCATGCTTCCGAAGGAGTTCGCCATGTCGGAGAAGCTCTCGTTCAAGATTCAGCCGCCGTTAGTTGTAAACCAGCAGTTCGGCGACAGCGGCGGCAATTGGCAGTACGTCGGTGCGAACGCAGTGGAGGAGGCAAGCAACGAGGCCGTGAAGCTGATCGCCACCAAGCGAGACAACAGCTGTTGCGGCGCGAGCTTCGCCGCATCTATGCTCACGGCAACCGTAATGTATTCGTCGAGCGAGAATGAGGCGCCTGAGCATCTTACGCTTCAGGGAGTTCACGATCTCCAATCGAACAACGAGATTGGCAGTGTCAGTTCCGCCTCGTCACGATTCGCGGACTACATAGGGGGAGGCTTCTCGTTCGACGCGGCGACCGGTATTCTCACTGTGTTCCCGCGCGGTTGGTGAATGGATTCCACTCAAGTAGGAGCGCGAGGATCAGCAGCGCGCCGCGCGTCTTAGCGCTTCTTCTTCGCCGCCACCGGCTTCGGCGTCAGGTCCTTGTAATCGCGCGGCACCGTGAGCGCGTTCTCCGGGACCTGCTTCTTCTCGATCGCCGTCACCGCCCGTTCCACCACCATCTTCTGCTTGCCGAACGTGATCTCCGCGCGGTCGACGAGTGGGAACCCGCGTGCGGACAGCAGCGCTTCATCGACGGCGCGCATCATCGGGGCGAGGGGGGACGACGGGTGTTCGCTGGCGTGCATCATGGCGAAGAGGCCGCGGGGGATGGAGGGGTGCTCGGCGAGCCAGAGTTCGCGGCGGTAGCCTTTGCCTTCGATCACGCTCTGTTCCGCGTTGACGCCCTGGAGCGGTTTCTTCGTGCCGGTGCGGCGGACCTGCAGGCGCGGGTAGTGGGGCGGCAGGGAGGCCGCGAGGGCGGTGCGGCGCTGGTTCACCTCGTCCTGCAGTTTCTCGACGCGGTAGGTCTTGGCCACGTCGTCGACGAAGGTGACGGTGTCTTCCTTCGTGTCGAAGAGGCGCCACGTGTCGAGCTCGCCCGTGCTGCGGGCTCGGTCGCCGATCACGATGAGGGTGTGCGTGTGCGTCTTCTTTGCCGGCTCGACGTTCGTCCGGATCGTGACCACGGTGGCGTTCACCTGCGGTCCGGCGGACGCGGGACGGGCCTGTTGGGGCGGGGGCGCCTGTTTACAGGAAATGCAAACGGCAACGACGAGGATCGCGAGACGTCGGAACATCACTCCTTAGCGTCGAACCATCTCTTCCCGTAGTGCGCGTCGACCGCGAGCGGTACGGCGAGCGGGAAGACGTTCTCCATCGTCTCTTTCACGATCCCGGCCACCTCGGCCGCGCTCGGCTCCGGCGCCTCGATCACGATTTCGTCGTGTACCGTCAGCAACATGCGCGCGCCCGAGCCGTGCTTTGTCAGATTTCTCTCCAGCGCGATCATGGCCATCTTCAGAATGTCGGCCGCCGTGCCCTGGATCGGCGCGTTCGTGGCCATCCGCTCCGCGTTGCCGCGCACGGTGAACGAGCGGTTCTGGATCTCCGGGATGTAGCGCACGCGTCCGAAGAGCGTCGTCACCTTGCCGGTGTCGCGGGCCTCGTCGAGCGTCCGGTCGAGGTACTCCTGGATCTTTGGATACCGCGCAAAGTACGCGTCGATCCAGTCCTTGGCTTGCCCGGTGGAGATGTTCAACTCGTTCGACAGGCGGAACGACGACATGCCGTACAGCACGCCGAAGTTGATCACCTTCGCGGCGCGGCGCTGCTCGGCCGTCAGCTCCTCAGGCGGGATGTTGAACATCTTCGAGGCGGTGGCGCGATGGATGTCGTCGCCGCGGCGGAAGGTCTCGATCAGCGACTCGTCGCCGGAGATGTGCGCCAGGATGCGCAGCTCGACCTGGGAGTAATCGGCCGAGATCAGCACCGACCCTTCGTCGGCGACGAAGGCTTTGCGGATCTCGCGGCCGGCCTGCGTGCGGATGGGGATGTTCTGCAGGTTCGGATCGGAGGACGACAGCCGTCCCGTCGCCGCCACGGCCTGGTTGAAGGTGGTGTGCACGCGGCCGTCGCGTCCGACGAGCAGCGGCAGCGCGTCGACGTACGTTCCCTTCAGCTTGTGCAGCTCGCGGTGGAGGAGGATCAGCTCCGGCACCTTGAACCCGTGGCTGGCCAGCTCCTGCAGCACCTCGACGCTGGTGGAGTAGCTCTTGGTGGTCTTCGTTTTCTTGAGGACCGGGTACTGGAGCTTCTCGAAGAGGATGTGGCCGAGCTGCATCGGCGAGTTGATGTTGAACTCGGTGCCGGCTTCCTCGTAGATGCGCGTCTCGAGCTCGGCGAGCTGCGTGCCCATGGTGTTCGACATCTGGCGCAGCAGGTCGACGTCGACGCGGATGCCGCGCTCTTCCATCACGCCGAGGACGGGGAAGAGCGGCATCTCGATGCGTTCGTAGATGTCGGCGAGCGCGGCGTCGCGGCGGAGCTCCGGCTCGAGCGCGGTGCGCAGCGCGTAGAGCACGTCGGATTTTTCGCCGAGGTATTGCTGGTAGGGGGCGAGGCGTGAGGAGCCGATCTCGTGATCGAGCTCGAACAGCGGCGCGGTCTTCGCGACGTCCTTGCGCGCGAGCACGTCCTGCTTGAGGCGGTCGCGGGCGATGTTCGGCAGCGCGTGCGAGGGCAGGCCGGGGTTGATGACGTACGACATCAGCATCACGTCGACCCACTTCGCCGGCTCGGGCAGCCCCGCCGACCGCAGGCGGCGCGCCTGCGCCTTGGCGTCGTAGGTGATGACCTCGCGGTCGCCTTGCAGCACGTCCCGCAGCGCGGCGGTCAGCTCGTCGTTGCCGCCCAGGTTCTTCGCGAGCGGGACGAGGAGCGAATCGGAGGCGCTGATCGAGAGTGCGGCTGCGATCGGCGCGTCGAACCCTTCGGGCGTCTCCGGCTCGAGCCAGAGCGCGATCGCGTCGCTGCCTTTCGTGTACTCGCGGATCTCCTCCGCGGACGCGGCCACGCGGAACTCCTTGTGTACCGGCGGAGCCTCGGGGAGGAACTCCTGCATCAGCGACGCGAACTCCAGTTGGGAGAACAGCTCGTGCAGCTTCGGGCGATCGGGCTCGGTGCGCTTCAGCGTCTCGAACTCGATGTTCAGGTCGAGATCGCACTTGATGCGCGCGAGGTCGCGGGAGAGGTACGCCTTGTCTTTGTGCTCCTCGAGCTTCTTCCGCAGCGCACCTTTGGTCTGGTCGAGGTTCTCGTAGACGCCGTCGAGGGAGCCGAACTGCTGGATGAGCGACTTCGCTCCCTTCTCGCCGATGCCGGGCACGCCGGGGATGTTGTCGATGGCGTCGCCCCAGATGGCCATCACGTCGACCACTTTCTCCGGCGGCAGGCCGAACGCTTCCTCGACGCCTTTGGCGTCGTACAGAACCTCGCGGCCGGTGTGGTAGAGCTTGATGCCGTCGCCGACGAGCTGGAAGAAGTCCTTGTCGCTGGTGGCGATCACGACGTCGTAGCCGCGGTCGCGGGCGGTGCAGGCGAGGGAGCCGATGAAGTCGTCCGCTTCCCATTCGGACGCGCGGATGACCGGGATGCGGAAGCCGTCGAGCACGTCGTAGACGAACGGGATCTGCACCGACAGGTCGTCGGGCATCGGCTTCCGGTCTTTCTTGTAGTCGGCGAACGTCGACGTGCGCGCCGTTTCCTGCCCTTCATCGAACGCGACCGCGATGCAGTCCGGATTGTGATCCTTGAGCAGCTTCCGCAACGTCGTCACGAAGCCGTACACCGCGTTCGTCGCGAACCCGGAGGAGTTCGTGAGGTGCCGGATGGCGTAGTACGAGCGATAGACGTTGTTGGAGCCGTCGATGATGAAGAGGGAGGGGCGCTTCTTCGCGGGCATGTCTGGCGGGGGATTCTATCGCCGGGGGACGCCTTCGGCGTGGGTGTCGGGTGTCAGGTGTCTGAGGGCTCTCGCCTGGACGTTACCCGGCAGCCGAGAAACCACAGACACCTGACACCCGACATCATCCGTGCGGCTCGCGTGATGCTCGGGAAGTCGCTGTCTGCATCAATCCCCTATAAAGCACTAAACGGAGCCTTTCGGCTCCGTTTGTGGTACATCGAGTTGGACCGCTGCGGCCAGTTGGTAGGGTTCAAGGAAGCTAAGTGAGTAATCGTCCAAAATCGGTCCAATAGTCAAGGAGGGAGCCCGCAGCGGCCACTGTGCGCAGGCAGGGTAGATGGGACCCGCGCAAGTGCGGTTTCGGTGTATCTGTCGAAACCTGTTTCATCGTGCTCTCCCTCACTGCGAAGGGCGGGCCAACTTTGGCCGGAAACGCTCAATAACCCGAATAATCAATGCTCGCTGGCGGCTGCAACCGTAGAAGTCTCAGGAATCAAGAGGGATACGGGTTTCGCTTGTGAAAATTGGTGCATGCGGCGACGCGACGTTTTCCGTGGAAACTTTTTCCATCGCTGGCTCCACGGTTGCAATTCTGACATCCGTCATGATGAAAAAGTTGACCTTCGCCGCTCTTCTGCTTGCCTCAGCCCTCCCTCTTGCAGCGCAGAACTGGAGTTTCGGCGCGGCCACCGGCCCCTTTGTCTTCGGTGACTTCTACGAGCGGCGCCTCCGTCCCGGCAACGAACAGGGGCCCGAGGGACCGCAGACCCTGACGCTCTCTGCCGCAACGCGCGCAGGACTCGCGCTCGACCTGGAGCGCTCCCTCGGCGACCGCTGGGCCATTCGCGCGGAAGGCACGTTCACCCGGGCGCCACTGACCATCCGCCAGAACGGCGACAGCGACGGCGTGGAGATCGATGCGGGCGAGATGGACGTCAGCACGTTCATGGTCCCCCTCGTCTTCCGGCTGAATCCGCGCGGCACGTTCCGTTTCCACATCCTGGGCGGCCCGGCGCTCGCCGCGTATCGCCTGGAGGGGCGCGACAACGCTTCCGGCGCCGAGCCGGCCTTCGAGGGGACGCAGCTCGAGTGGGGTGTCGCGTTCGGCGGCGGCGTGGCCTGGTGGGTCAGCGACCGCTTCGCCATCGAAGCGAACCTCACCGACACGATCACAACCTCCCCGATCGACGAGGAGAGCTTCGCCGACGTCCCGGGCATCGACACCCCGAACCCGCACAACGCCCACGGCACCCTCGGCGTGCGCTGGCGGTTTTAGTTCGCCAGCAGCGCGTTCAGGTCGCGCAGCAGGTTGTCCAGCGGGATGCGGTAGCCGTCCGCTACTTCCCGCAGCGTTTCGGTGGGGGAGCGCTCGCAGGATTTGCAGCCGCCGAGGTGGTAGGCGGCGAAGACCCAGCGCGTTTTGGGATGCATGGCCAGTGCATCGGCGACGATGGTGTCGGGCTGGAACATGGGACGGGAGATTGTACCGATAGAATGCGGGCGATGAAGGTCCGGCTCCTCTTCTTTGCCGTGCTTCGCGACATCGCCGGGAGCGACGAGCGCGAGCTCTCGCTCCAGGAAGGGACCACCGCGCACGAGGTCTGGCAGTCGCTGCGGAAGAGCTACGCGAAGCTGGCCGACTACACACAGCCGCCCATGATCGCCATCAACGAGACCTACGCCGCCCCGGAGGCCGTGCTGCGCGACGGCGACGAGCTGGCGTTCATCCCTCCGGTGGCCGGCGGATGAGCTACCTCACCAGCTACCTCACTGACAAGCCGATCGATCCGCGGGCGCTCGTTGCCGGCGTGATGCGCAGGTCGGACGGCGCGTACGTCCTTTTCGAAGGGGTCGTGCGCAACCATCACGAAGGGAAGGCAGTCGAATCGATCTTCTACGACGCCTACCGTCCGATGGCGGAGAAAGAGATCGGGAAGATCGTGCGGGAGCTCGAAGCGCAACTCCCCGAGGTGGCGATTGCGGTCGTGCACCGGCTCGGGCAGCTCGTGGTGGGGGATTCGTCGATCGCGATCGTCGCGGCGTCGCCTCATCGCGCCGAGGCGTTCGCGGCGTGCAGGATGGTGATCGACCGCATCAAGGAGACCGTCCCGATCTGGAAGAAAGAGCGCGGACCGGACGGCGAGGAGTGGGTGGGATGGCAGGGGAGATGTTGATCGAGCCGGTTCCGGCCGCGAGCGTGTTGGTGCTGCGTGACGACCCCTTTGAAGTGCTGCTGCTGCGGCGTAACGAGAAGAGCTCGTTCGTCCCCGGCGCGTGGGTGTTTCCCGGCGGCGTGGCCGACCAGAGCGACGGCGGCAACCTGCGCGTGACCGCGGTGCGGGAGACGTTTGAGGAAGCAGGGGTGACGCTCGACCCGCAGGCGCTGGTCTGGACCTCGCGCTGGATCACGCCGGTCGGGTTGCCGAAGCGCTTCGACACGTATTTTTACCTGGCCAGGATCGCGCGCGAGGTGCCCGTCACCATCGACAACGGCGAGATCGCCGATTCGATGTGGATCGCTCCGGGCGAGGCGCTCGCGCGGCGCGACCTGAAGCTCGTCTTCCCGACCATCAAGAACCTCGAAGCGATCGCCGGCTTCGCGACAGCGGACGCGGCCATCGAATCGCGCCGCGGTGCGATCATCGAAGCGGTGCTGCCGGTGCTCGTCGACGGGAAGCCGACGCTGCGATGAACATCCGCCGCATCACCGCGCCGAATCCCGGTCCGCTCACGCTCAGCGGCACGCAGACTTACCTCCTCGGCGAGACCGCGGTGCTCGACCCGGGCCCGAACATCGCGTCACACGTCGCCGCGATCCGCGACGCGCTGCCGGACCTCGACACCATTCTCATCACCCACCGCCACGCCGACCACGCTCCCGCCGCGGTGCCGCTCAAGCAGCTGACCGGCGCGAGGATCATCGCGCCGCGCGACGTGCTGGACGAAGTCGATCAGCGCGTTGCGGGCGGCGAAGTGCTGACCATCGAAGGTGAGCCCCTCGAAGTGATCGCCACGCCCGGCCATACCAACGAGCACGTCTGCTACCTCACGGCCGGCGGCGACCTCTTCACCGGCGATACCGTCCTCGGCGAAGGAACGACCGCCATCTTTCCGCCCGACGGCCACATGGGCGACTACCTGCGGTCGCTCGCCCTGCTCCGCTCACGCAACCCGAAACGCATCTACCCCGCGCACGGCCCGATCCGCGAAGACGCGGTCGCACTGATCGAGCAGTACCTCGCCCACCGCCTGGAGCGCGAGCGCCAGGTGCTCGAGGCCGTCGAGAGCGGAGCAACCTCCGTCGCGGAGATGCGCAAGCGGATCTACCCGGAGCTGGACCCGCGCCTGAACCGCGCCGCCGAGATCCAGATCGAAGCGCATTTGATCAAGCTGCGCGAAGAAAAGCGGGTCTCTTAGGTTAGCTGCCACCGGCGTAGCTTATGGAGTGCGGTAACGACAGTTACCGCTTTGACTGCTTCTGTTCGTGCAGCTATCAGTGAAGGCACAACCTCGCCTGGTGGCACGAGCGAAGGCTGGACCTGCTCGCGTTACAGGACGAACAGAAACAGTAAGAGCGGTAACTGTCGTTACCGCACTCCATAAGCTGCGCCGGATGACAGCGGTTTCTACCGGGGGATGACCACCCGGATGAACTTCTTGTTCACGAAGTACGTCTCCCCCTCATCGTCGATTCGCAGGAACGCTTCGCGCGCGTCGTTGAGCACGTCCGAGATGCGGGACTGCTCGCGGGGGCGGTCGATCGGCACCATGCCTTCGATGCGCGTGCCGTCGGAGAGCTCGACGATGGTCAGCCGCTCCACCATCGTCGACTCCTGTTCGACCAGCGACGGGAGCTTCTCGTAGCGCAGCCAGAGGACCTGGTCGCGGTTGATCATCTTCGGCACGCCGCCGCCCAGCATGGGGAAGAAGCGGCGGGTCCCGTTGACGTAGTCCGCGACCGTCTCCGGCCCTTCGCGCCGGTCCGAGTAGGGAGCGAGGTACAGAAAGTGCTCCTCGGCATCGAGGCCGTGCATCGCGACCATCACCGCGACCTCGATCATCGGGACCTGGAAGGTCACGGCGCGATCATAGATAGAATCAGGAATGTATGCGACATAAAGACTTCATCGAGATCCATGACTACACCGCGGACGAAGTGCTCGAGCTGTTCGAGCTCGCCCGCGACATGAAAGAAAAACCGAAAAAGTTCAACACCGCGCTCGAAGGGCAGACGCTGGCGATGATCTTCGAGAAATCGTCGACCCGCACGCGCGTCTCCTTCGAGGTCGGCATGTACCAGCTCGGCGGACACGCGCTCTTCCTCTCCGCACGCGACATCCAGCTCGGCCGCGGCGAGCCGATCTACGACACCGCCAAGGTCCTGGCCCGCTACGTCGACGGGATCATGGCCCGCACGTTCGCGCACAAGACCGTCACCGACCTCGCCGAATACGCCTCGGTTCCGGTCATCAACGGCCTTACCGATCTCTCCCACCCCTGCCAGGCCATGACCGACTACTTCACGGCCTGGGAGAAGTTCGGGGGCGAGCTCAAAGGACGCAAGATCGCCTACGTCGGCGACGGCAACAACATGGCCCACTCGCTGATGTTCGGCGCGTCGAAGGTGGGGATGGACATCGCCATCGCCTGCCCCGCCGGCTACGCGCCCGATCCGCAGGTGGCCGCGCAGGCCGGCGCCGACGCGCAGGCGGCCGGCACGAAGATCCTGATCACCACGAACATCGACGAAGCCGTGCGCGACGCCGACGTCATCGAGACCGACGTCTGGGCCTCGATGGGACAGGAAGACGAGGCGGAGAAACGCCGCCGCGACTTCGAGGGGTGGATGGTCGACGCGCGCATGATGGCCAAGGGGAAGAAAGACGCGATCTTCCTGCACTGCCTCCCCGCGCACCGCGGCGAAGAGGTCTCGGCGGACGTCATCGACGGGACGCAGTCCGTCATCTATGACGAAGCCGAGAACCGGCTGCACATCCAGAAGGCGATCATGCACGCGCTGATGAAGAAGTAGATGGCCGACCCGAAGACACGCCACACGCGCGGCCTCTGGATCGTCATCCTCCTGGCCGTGATCTTCTTCACCCTGCTCGCCCTGATCATCCTGAAGACGGGTGACGGGCCGGCGGAGAAGCAGGTCACGGCCAACGAGACCCTGACCGTGCTGCCGGTGCGGATTCGCGTCCGCACCGAGCCGCACGCGCGGGCGCCGGTCGTGGCCACCGCCACCAGCGGCGAGCGCGTGACGCTGCTCGAGGACCGCGGGGCGTGGGTGCGCGTGCAGACCGGCGACGGCCTCTCCGGCTGGGCCGAGCGCGCGAACCTCGAGCGGACGCTCGAGCAGAAACGCCGCCTCGACCGCTACGCCGCGATCCGCAACCTGCCGCCGCTCAAAGGCGAGGTCACGCAGCGCGCGCAGTTGTACGCGGGACCCGGCATCTTCTATCCGCTCGTGGGCGAGCTCTCCGAGGGGGCGGACGTGACGGTCTTCACCCGCGACCACGACTTTTACGCGGTGCAGATCGGCAACTCGATCGCCTACGCCGACGTGGAAGCGATCGACATCAGCGCCTCGGGGACCCAGTTCGACGTCCGCACCGCCAGCACCGATACCGTCGCGACGATCACCGATCCCGCGAGCACGTCCACCGCCGTGCCGCCGCAGACCGCGAGCGCCGAGCCGCCGCCGATTCCGGAACCGGAGCCCGAGCCTGCTCCCGTCGAGCCCGCACCGGTCGGGACCGGCGTCTACAGCGCCGTCCCCGCGGGAGGCACGCAGCCGCGCGAGCTCGAGCGCGTGGTGCCGCGCTACCCGCAGTCCGCGCGCCGCCGCGGCATCGAAGGGGCCGTGGTCGTCCGGGGCATCGTCCGCCGCGACGGCAGCATCGACAACGTGGAGGTGATCAAGGACCTCCCCTACGGCCTCGGCGACGAAGCCCGCCGCGCCGTCAGCTGCTGGCGCTTCCGCCCCGCCACCTACCGCGGGGAGGAGATCGATGTGTATTACACGGTCACGGTGAACTTCAGGCTGCAGTGATATGGAGTGCGGTAACGCGAGTTACCGCTCTGACTGCTTCTGTTCGTGCAGCAATCCGTGGCTGGTGCAATCTCGCCGTATGGCACGGGCGAAGGCTGGACCTGCTCGCATTGCAGGACGAACAAAAACAGTAAGAGCGGTAACTCGCGTTACCGCACTCCATAACAGGCATCGGGATGACATCCTCGGTCGCCCCTGTTCTCCCCGATCCATGTCCCGTTTCCGCTTCCCCGACGTACCCGGCGACCTCATCGGAGCGCACCTTTCCACGAAGGGTGGCCTGCACACGGTGTTCGAGCGCGCTGCCGCGATCGACGCCGGGGCCGTGGCGTTGTTCGCGAAGAACGCGGCCCAGTGGAAGGGGAAGGAGCTGAGCGACGCGGACTGTGCGCAGTTCAACGCGCTGCGCAACGTGCGTCCGATGCTCACGCACGCCTCGTATCTCATCAACCTGGCCACGACGAATCCGGAGTTCCATCGCAAGTCGATCGCCGCGATGGTCGACGAGCTCGACCGCGCCGAGCGCCTCGGCATTCACGCAGTCGTGCTCCATCCCGGCGCCCACCTCGGTGCCGGCTCCGACACAGCCTGCGACCAGATCGCACGCTCCCTCGACGCCGTGCACGCCGCGATCCCCGGGCACCAGGCCGTGACCCTGCTCGAGACCGCCGCGGGCCAGGGCTCCTGCGTCGGCTGCACGTTCGAAGAGCTGGGGCAGACGATCGCGGCCATCGACGACAAGTCGCGCGTCGGCATCTGCATCGATACCTGCCACATCTTCGCCGCCGGCTACGACATCCGCACGCGCGACGGCTACGAGCGCATGGTGGACGAGATGGAGCGCCACGTCGGCCTCGAATACGTTGCCGCGTTCCACCTCAACGACTCCAAGAAGCCCCTCGGCTCGCGCGTCGACCGCCACGAGCACATCGGCGACGGCGAGATCGGGCTCGATGCCTTCCGCTTCATCCTGAACGACAAGCGGTTCGCGAAGATCCCGAAAGTCATCGAGACCCCGAAGCCCATCGAGAACGAGTCCGACCGGAGAAATCTGCGCACGCTGCGCTCGCTGATCCAGCGGCCTGTAGCACGCCGCGCCCCGCGCCCCCGCGCCGCCCGTGTTGCGACGGCGTAGACGTTTTCGCTAGAGTGCGCCCGCTATGGCGAATCGCATCGCGCACCCGACTTCCGGCACCCGCATCGGCTACGAAGAGAACCAGATCGTCGTTCCCGACGACCCGATCGTCCCGTACATCGAGGGCGACGGCACCGGCCCCGACATCTGGCGCGCGACGCAGTACACGATCGACGGCGCCGTCGAGAAGGTCTACGGCGGCAAGCGCAAGATCCACTGGCACGAGGTGTTCGCCGGCGAGAAGGCGTTCGCCGAGTTCGGCGAGTACCTGCCGCAGGAAACGCTCGATCACCTCGCGCACTACCGCGTCTCGATCAAGGGCCCGCTCGGCACGCCCGTCGGCGGCGGCATCCGTTCGCTGAACGTGACGCTGCGCCAGGTGCTCGATCTCTACGCGTGCGTCCGCCCGGTGCGCTACTTCGAAGGTGTCCCCTCGCCGGTGCGCGAGCCGCAGAAGGTGAACATGGTCATCTTCCGCGAGAACACCGAGGACGTGTACGCGGGCATCGAGTGGCCGGCGAATTCGGACTTGTCGAACCAGGTGATCGAGTTCCTCAACTCGATGGAGCGCCGCACCGCGGGCAAGATCCGCGAAGGCTCGGCGATCGGCATCAAGCCGATGTCGGAGTTCGGCTCGAAGCGCCTCGTGCGCAAGGCCATCGAGTACGCCATCGCCGCGAAGCGCGACTCCGTCACGCTCGTGCACAAGGGCAACATCATGAAGTTCACCGAAGGCGCCTTCAAGGACTGGGGCTACCAGCTCGCGAAGGACGAATTCGGCAGCGTGACGATTCCCGAATCCGAGGTCGGCCCGAACGGCGCCGAAGGCAAGATCGTGATCAAAGACCGCATCGCCGACTCGATGTTCCAGCAGGTCCTGCTGCGCCCCGCGGAGTACTCCGTCATCGCCACTACCAACCTCAACGGCGACTACATCTCCGACGCCCTCGCCGCCCAGGTCGGCGGCCTCGGCATCGCCCCTGGCTCGAACGAATCCGACGAAGTGGCGATCTTCGAAGCCACGCACGGCACCGCGCCGAAGTATGCCAACCAGGACGTGATCAACCCCGGCTCGCTCATCCTGAGCGGCGTGATGATGCTCCGCCACATGAAGTGGTGGGAAGCCGCCGACGCGATCGAGACCGGCATCGCGAAAACGATCCAGCAGAAGAAAGTCACCTACGACCTCGAGCGCCAGATGGAAGGCGCCACCAAGGTCAAGACCAGCGAGTTCGCCAGGTACATCGTCGAGAACATTTAGGGACGACGCGCTACACTCGGAGCGATGCCCGACATCTCCGATGCCCTCCCCGGCGCCGACCTGATTCGGAAGGGACTCGCCGACCTGGAAGCGGGGCTGGAGTCAGTGGAAGCGCTGCTGGTTCTCGTGGGAGCGCCACGGTTGCGCCGCCTCGGACTCGACGTAGTCGACACTCCATACTTTCCGGAAGATCGGCTCTACGCGGAGCTGCAGCGCGTGCACGGCGACGGAGCGCACTCGCAATACAACGCTCTGATCCGGCGCCTGGTCAGCTTCGAGCGTGCTGCGGAATGCGTGAAGCCGTAAACGCGGATCGCCTCCAGCAGTTCATGCGACTGCTTGCGAAGCTGTCCAATGCGCAGGGCCGCGTCTATCTGGTCGGCGGTGCGACCGCCGTGCTGTTGAAGTGGCGCGAGAGCACGCTCGACGTCGACATCAATATTTTTCCTGAAGACGATCGCATCCTGCGCGTGCTGCCGGAACTGAAGGAGCGCCTCGACATCAACGTGGAGCTCGCGTCACCCGCCGACTTCATTCCGCCGTTACCCGGCTGGCAGGATCGAAGCGCGTTCGTGGCGCAGGAGGGTAACCTCTTCTTCCACCACTACGACTTCTACGCGCAGTGCCTCGCCAAGATCGAGCGCGGTCATCGCAAAGATGTCAAAGATGTGCGCGCGATGATCGAGCTCGGTCTGGTCACGCCGTCAGGGTTGCGGAAGATGTTCGCCGAGATCGAGCCGATGCTTTACAAGTACCCGGCGATCGATCCGGCCACCTTTCGTGACGCCGTCATGGCCGTGACCGGGCTCGGGTAGCGGACCACATACAATAGCCGCCGCATGTTGCCTGTCGCGCTGGTCGCGCTTGCGTATCTGATCGGCTCGATTCCGTTCAGCTTTCTCATCGTCAAGCTCGTGGCGGGCAAGGACGTCCGTGAGCATGGGAGCCTGAACGTCGGGGCGACGAATGTGGCGCGGACGGCGGGGAAGGTTCCGGGTATCGTCGCGCTCCTGCTCGACATCGCTAAGGGATACGCCGTCGTGGCGATGGCGCGGTATCTCGTCTCGCGGCCCGAGTGGCCGTTCGAAGCCGGCGTGTTGCCGTGGCAGTCGCGCGAATTCTGGGTCGCGGGGGCGGGACTGCTCGCGGTGCTGGCGCACATGTTTCCGGTGTGGCTGCGCTTTCACGGCGGCAAGGGGGTGGCGACCGGCATCGGCGTCGTGCTCGCGCTCGATCCGCTGGTCACGCTGGCGGTGTTCATCCTCTTCGCCATCGTGCTGCTCGCGTTCCGCTACGTCTCGCTCGCGTCCATCATCGGCGCGGCCTCGATCCCGCTCTTCTTCCGCTTTCTGGGGAACGGTGCGCCGTTCTGGTGGGTGATCATGAGCATCGGGATCTCGCTCGCCGTGATCATGAAGCATCACGGCAACATCGCCCGGCTCGTCCAGGGCACCGAACGGCGCCTCGGACAGAAGAAGGAGCGCGGATGAGGATCTCGATCATCGGCGCTGGCTCGTTCGGCACGGCGATGGCCATCACCGCCGCGCGCGCCGGAAACGACGTCACGCTCTGGGCGCACGACCCGGAAGTCGCGGCCACGATCCGCGATACCGGTGCGAATCCCGATTACCTCGGCGGCATGCCGCTCAGCGAGCGGGTGCATGCGACGAACGACCTCGCGGAAGCGGCCCGCTACTCCGACACGATCTTCATGGTCGTGCCGAGCCATCACTACCGCGAGGTGCTGACGAGCCTCCGGCCGCATTTTCGCGACCGCGTGAAAGTCATCTCCGGCACCAAGGGGATCGAGAACGAATCGCTCGACCGGATGTCCGAAGTGACGGTGCACGTGCTCGGCGAACAACTGGCCGCGTTCGCGGTGCTCTCCGGGCCGACGTTCGCCCTCGAGACCGCACGCGCCGATCCCACGGCGGCCGTCATCGCCTCGAAAGACGTGGAATTCGCACAGGAAGTGCAGCAGGTGATGTCGTGCGCCGCCTTCCGCCTGTACCACTCCAGCGACGTGGTCGGCGTCGAGCTGGCCGGGTCTCTCAAGAACGTCATCGCCATCGCGGCCGGCGTCCTCGAAGGGATGGGCCTCGGCTCGAACACCACCGCCGCGCTGATCACGCGCGGCCTGCACGAGATGACGCGCCTCGGACTGGCGCTCGGCGGCCGGCTCGAAACCTTCGCCGGCCTGGCCGGCATGGGCGATCTCGTCCTGACCTGCACCGGCGCCCTCTCGCGCAACCGCACGGTCGGCGTGCTCCTCGGGCAGGGAAAGACTCTCGAGGAAATCCTGCGCGACTCGAAGTTCGTGGCCGAGGGGATCAAGACCTCGAAATCGGCGCGACAGATGTCCGAGCGTCACGGCATCGAGATGCCCATCGCCAGCGAGATGCACCGCATCCTCTACGAAGGGGAATCGCCGCGGGGCGGACTCCAGCGGCTGATGACGAGAGCGCTCAAGGCCGAGCACGCGTAGACGGCCCAGCTCGCGACGCCGGCGTACAGCAGATACGACAGCGGCATCACCACCGCGACCGCGAGCCAGCGGCTGCGCTCCATCAGTGCCACCGGCACGAGCGTCAGCCAGTACCAAGGATGAATGGCGGGTGAGCAGAGCAGCAGCGCGGCAACCGCCGTGGTCGCACGGCGCGCGAGCACGATCGCACCGATGGCGAGGATGCCGAGAATCGCGCGGGTGACGAAGTCGGGGTAGACGTACCGGTAGACGAGGTCGGAGATGAGCGCGAACCGCAATGGATGCTCCGTCCAGATCGCCTTGGTCGGGATCCGCGACACGATCGCGAACACCAGGTCGTACAGCGGCGAGTTGAAGATCCAGCGCGTCGCGTAATCGCGGAAGCCGGGCATGATCGGCCCGCCGAGAAACGGCAGCACCGGCAACAGCAGCGCCGCGAAGAAGGCGGGCAGCGGCATGCGCCGCCGGAACAGCACCGGCACAGCCGCGAGCGGAATGATCTTCAGCCCCACCGCGAATCCCGCTGCCAGCGACGAACGGCGCGCGAACGCGAACGCCAGCACCACCGCCGCCAGCGCGTCGATGTGACCGCTCCACGTTCCCTCGATGATCACGAGCGGGCAGGCCGCGAACGCCAGCGCGCCGCGCCGCCGCAGCAGAAAGATGGACGCGAGGTCGGCCGCGACGATCAGCAGCCGCCACGGCGTGAGCTCGTGCACGAGCGCGAACAGGAGCTGCGCGTGCGGCGGATAGATCGAACGGATCTCCGGATGGTTGATGCGGGGATCGGACGGGGTGTAGGTGTACGGATTCCCGCCGCTCGCCACGACCCGCCCGTCCGAGAGGTACCGGTAGACGTCGCCGGAGAGCACCGGATCGTGAAAGAGGAACATCCCGCGCAGCACGATAGCCAGCGCGATCGTGACGCCGAGGGGGAGCGTGAGACGCAGCAGCGGCAGCCATGCGAGCACGGCCACCGCATAGCTGGCGACGAACCCGGGAAAGCCGTAACGCTGTGTCACGAACGGCGCAAGCGCGAGCGCGGCGGCGAGTAGAATCAGCGCCAGCCCATGAACGCTGCCGAAGCGGGCGTCCTGACGCTGTATTACGCCGTTCTCAGCGTCCTCGCCGTCTACAGCATCCATCGTTTCTATCTTGTCAGATTGCGGCGGCGGTCGCCCGAGCCCCCGCGCGCGATCGCGGACGTCTATCCGCCGATCACGATCCAACTCCCGCTCTACAACGAGCCGAACGTCGCCGCACGCCTGATCGAGGCGGTCTCACGGCTCGACTACCCCGGCACGCTCGACATCCAGGTGCTCGACGACTCGACCGACGAAACCTCGGCCATCGTCGCCGAAGCCGCACAGCGCGATCCGCGCATCGCGCACATCCGCCGCGAGACGCGCGAAGGCTTCAAGGCCGGCGCGCTCGCGCACGGCCTCGCGCTCAGCCACGCGGAGCTCTTTGCCGTTCTGGACGCCGACTTCGTCCCGCCGCCGGATCTCCTCCTGCGCATGGTCCCGTACTTCGCGGACGCGCGCGTGGGGATGGTGCAGGCGCGCTGGACGCACCTCAACCGCAACGAGTCGCTGCTCACACGCGTGCAGGCGCTCTTCCTCGACGCTCACTTTGCCGTCGAATCGGCGGCGCGCAATTTCGGCGGCCGCTTCTTCAACTTCAACGGCACCGCAGGCGTGTGGCGCCGCGCCGCGATCGAAGAGGCGGGCGGCTGGTCGTCCTCGACGCTGACCGAGGATCTCGATCTCTCGTACCGCGCGCAGCTCGCGGGGTGGCAGTTCGTGTTCGTGAACGACATCGAAGTGCCGGCCGAGCTTCCCGCCGCGCTGAGCGGCTTTCAGGACCAGCAGCACCGCTGGGCCAAGGGCTCCATCCAGACCGCGCGCAAGCTCCTCGGCGGCATCGCCGCGAGCGGGCTCCCGCGCGCGACGAAGGTCGAAGCGCTCTTCCATCTGACCAACAACGCCGCGTACCTGCTGAGCGTCATCCTCGCTCTGGTGATCGTTCCGGCCATGCTGGTCCGGTACGAGCACGACCTGCAGTGGACCTTCGCGATCGACCTGATCCTCTTCATCGCCTCCAGCGGCTCCGTGCTCCTCTTCTACAGCGAAGGGCAACGCTGGGCAGGCCGCCCCGCGCCGCGGCTCCGCGAGTTGCTGGCCGTACTACCCGTCGGCGTCGGGATGGCGGTGCGCAACGCCAGCGCGGTCATCGAAGGGCTGTTCGAGCACGGCGGCTACTTCAAACGCACCCCCAAAGTCGGCGACGGAAAGCGGACCATGCGCCGGATGGAAAGACGAGCGGCCGTGGCCGAGGCCGCGCTGGCCCTCTTCTTCCTCGGCACCATCGTCAGCTTCGCCGTTGCGGGGTACTGGACAGCGCTCCCGTTCCTCTCCCTCTTCGCCAGCGGGTACACGTCGTTCGCCTACCTGAACCTGCGCGAATCGCGCGACGCTTATGGAGTGCGGTAACGCCAGTTACCGCTCTGACTGCCTCTATACGTGCTGGTCACGCAGCCCGCCAGAATCAGCGGAGCCGAGTGTGTGCGTTCGGCAGCACAGGCACGAATAGAAGCAGTAAGAGCGGTAACTGGCGTTACCGCACTCCATAAAACGCGCTCCCGAGTGGCCCCTTCATTGCAGTAAATAACAATCTGGAAGGAGGGCAAATGCTGAACATTCTCAAAGGAATCTTCGCGTTCAAGATGGGGCAGTCGGCGACTCGGGGGACTGCCCGCATGATCGGCCTCGGCCGTCTCGGTGTCGTCCTCGGACTCATCGGTGGCTACCGCGCGTGGAAGCGCTCGCGCGTCGGAGCCTACCGCACCGTCTAACGCAACCCACAACGCCCTCTCCCTGCCACGCGGGGAGAGGGTACGATGTGCCGCGCATGCACCGGCAGAACCTGGGCGAAATGCTGATCGCGGCGAACCTCATCGACGAGGTTCAGATGCAGATCGCCCTCGCCGAGCAGAAACAGACCGGAAATCGCTTCGGCTCCACGCTCGTCGACCTCCAGTTCATCGACGAAAACGTCCTCGCTGCCTTCCTGTCCAAGCAGATCGACATCCCCTGCATCAGCCTGCTCCACGTCGACATTCCTAAAAAAGTGCTGCGCAAGCTCAACCGTGCTGTCGCGCTGGCCTGCAAGGCCATCCCGGTCCGGATCGAAAGCGACCGGCTCGAGATCGCGATGGTCGATCCGACGGACGTGGAGGTGCTGACGAAGCTCGAGGACGCGGCGGGCATGACGGTCACGCCGCTGATCGCGCCGGAGAGCTCGATCCGGACGATGATCGAGCGCTGCTATCCCGCGGAAGTCGACGCGGACGAGACCCTCAGCCGCAAGCAGACCGGCCCGAGGAACATCCCGAACGATCCGATCTTCTGGGACATCGTCGCGGAGCTGGAGAGCGGCGACTTCGACGCGCGATTGACGCGTCTCGAGGAGAAGATCGACCAGGTGTGGGTGCTGCTCGAAAAAATCCTGCGCACGATGGAGCGGGAAGGAGTGCACCGCGCGTAGCGGTGACGGCGTGCCGGTCCTGCGACTACAGCGGCGGCTTCGGGTCGCCCGCGGTTTCGGCGGCGTGCTCGGCAACGGCCGGATCGCCCATCCCCTCGGGATCCTCGTACAGCCCTTCCTCGGCCTGTTCCGCCGCGTCGCGCCGGAGCTTGCCACGGTGCTCGGCCGCTTTCCGCGCCGCCTCGGCGCGCGCATCCTCGATCCGCTTCCTGTCGGCGGCGCGCTTGGCCATCTTCTCCCGGAGCTCCTGCTCCGGACCGGCCTTCGGTTCGGGGACGTTCAACGGTGCCTGCGCGGCGGTGGTGGTGATGTGCCCTTTGCTGCTGCGGAGGGTCTCGTTCGTGATGAGGATCGTCCCCTTCTTCGGGTTCCGGCGATTGGCGCGCTTGGCCGCCTGGACCATGAGCGAGTCGCCCGCCGCGGGGGCAACGGCCTGCGTTTCGGACTGCGGCTGCGCCTCTTTCTTCGGCTCATCGGCGAAGATGGGCAACGCGAGTGCACCCGTCAGCGAAATGATCAAGACTCGTCTCATCGGTCGTCTCCGTCTGGCTCTAATGTAACTCCGATGCCCGGCAATTTCCCTGTCGCCCTGATTCTTGCAGGCGGACTGTACTGAATGTCGCCCGAAAGCCTCCTCGAGCAGTTCGGATACGTGGCCGTTTTTCTCGGCACTTTCCTGGAGGGAGAGGCGATCCTCGTCGCGGCCGGCTTCTTCGCGTCCCGCGGCTATCTCGACATCTGGTGGGTGACGGTGGTCGCGTTTCTCGGTGCGTACGTCGGCCACATCTTCTGGTTCTGGCTCGGGCGGGTGCACGGCGTGAAGCTGCTGGACCGCTTCCCGGCCATGAAGCGCTCGTTCGGTCCGGGCGTGCGCGTGTTCGAGCGCTACGGGGCCTCGGCCATCATCCTCACGCAATGGATCTACGGCCTGCGCATCACCTGCGCCGTGATCATCGGGATGTCGCGCATCTCGCTCGTGAAGTTCCTGGCGTACGAGGCAGTGAGCTGCGCGGTCTGGGCCGCCGTGATCACGGCCCTCGGCTATTACTTCGGCCGCGCCATCGAGTCGGTCCTCGGCCGCGTCGAGCACATCGAAAAGTACGGCCTCGCGATCATCATCCTGATCGCCATCGGCTTCTGGCTCTACCACCGCAGGAAAGAGCGGAAAGCGGCGGAGTAACCGGCGGAAACGCAAAGCGGCGGGCATCCGCCCGCCGCTCTTCTCAACCAGACGAGCGCTTACGACTCGATGCTGATCGTGACGGCTTCCTGGCCGTTCGCGACGACCCGGACGCGCTGGCCGTTGCTGAGGAACGACTTCTTGGCGCGCGCGCCGAGCGAGTTGTAGACGTAGGTGCTCGAGGTGAGGTTGTACGTCGTGGCCTGGCCGTTGGCGTCGACCGTGACGGTGTTGTCGCCGACGGCGGTGATGACGCCCGACGTTGCGGCTGCGGTGCCGGTGCTGGCGCAAGCGGCGGTGACGAGAAGTACGAGAACTGAGAGAGCGATGAGACTGCGCTTCATTAAGTGATCCTCCTGCGCGTACTAACGCACCACACGCGAAGAGGTTTGGGTTGCCGTGCAACGAAAAAGCAAACGGACTGTGACGACCGCGGAGAATCAGAAACGCGCCGCCGTCACCACCGTCGCCTGCTGCGCTTCGAAGGTCCTGCCGTAGTTCGCCATCAGCACGATCCGCGTGAGCACCTGGCGGTTGCCGGCGGGCCCGATGACCTTCACCTCGAAGCCGGACGGGAACCCCGGCAGCGCGGCCTGCGGCTTCGCAAATACGGACAACGGTTGCGGAATCGGGAACGTGGCGAAGGCGACCGAGTAGGCCATCTTGCCGCTGATGTGCGCGCCGATCAGACCGCGCAGCAGCGTGCGCGTTTTCGCAACGTCGATGTCGGGTTTGTTGATCGCGGGATCGAACGTACCGTCAGTCGCTGCCGACAGCGCGTAGAACGCCTGGTTCAGCGGCTTGCCCGGATCCCAGGCGCGCTTCAGCCCTGCCGCGATCAGTTTCGATACGACGGTGCCGGGCTTCGCCTTGATCGCCGCAAGCTGGAAGTAGTCGGCGTACTCCGCGCTGGTCGCGAACATCAGGTCGGCCGACTCGCCGCTGCCGGCGAACGACTGGCGGGTCTCGCGGCGCAGGTAGATGTACTCGAAACGATAGCGGTCCGCGAGCAGCTCCACCTCCGGCGTGCCCGCTACGCCGTCGTCGTCGTACACGATCGAGAGCGGCGGCATCTGCCGGACGAACAGCAGCGAATTTCCGGTGAAGCGGTCCTTCGCCGTGTCCGGCTTGAAAACGGCGGTGGTCGAATCCATCACCGGCAATACCGAGGACGTCCAGACCGCGGCGGGACTCGCGAACTTCAGCGCGGTGCGGTAGGCGTTGCCGGTCGCGTCGTCCTCGTACACCAGCTTCGTCTGCAGCAGCTCGGTCTGGATCGCGTTCACCGCCTGCTGCGACATCACCGCGAGATCGTTGTGGCTCTCGTTGAAGAGCGTGGCGGTCATCGTCTCCTGGATCATGCGGTAGGTGAGGATCATCAGCGCGCTGACGATCGCCAGCACCACCGTGATCTCGACCAGCGAAAAGCCTCTCTGTCCGTTGCGTACTGTCGATCGCATGGCCTCACCTCTTGATGAACGCGCGGTATTGATGAAACGCGTAATGCAGCGGCACTTCGTCGCGGTACGCCTCGATGCGGATCAGGTAGTTCCCCTTCGGGAACTTCGCCGCCGGCAGGCTCCAGTTGAACGACGCCGCGGTCTGCAGATACCCGGCGTCATCGGGACGCACGCCGGCCGTCGCGGTCTGGTCGTCCTTCATGTGGAGCCACGCCCGGCCGTTGTCGCGGCTGTACAGCACCGAATAGCGGATGGTCGTGTCCTCGGTGAAGTTGTTCGGATACGACGGCGTATACGGCAGGCCGTCCCACCGCTTCCACGCCGACTGCCACTGCACGTTGAGCGTGGACGGGTCGTCGATGTCGACGTCGTCGTTCGGATACGTGATCTCGACGCGCGGCAACTCGCGCACGCGCGACGCATGCGGCACGCCGCCGGGGCTGAAGCGCCCCGCCTCCATGAAGCTCTGCACGAGGCTGAGGAACGACCAGCGCGCGATGAACGCGGAGCCCGACTCGCCGGTGGGCGAGAGACCGTTCACCACCACGAAGGCCGTGTCGTTGCCGTTGCGCATGGAGAGCAGCGCGCTGCCGAGGATGTTCGTGGAGTGGCGGTAGAACTCGGCCTGCGTCGCGAGCGTGGTCGGTGCGCCGTACGCGTTCTGCAGGAAGTGATCGGGGTTCTCGTTCGCGGAGTTGACGTTCAGCGCGAACGGGCGGCTGTTCGCGATCGCCGGCGGCAGCGGCAGCTTGTACGTATCGGCGATCGCATCCCCGCCGGCCGCGCGGCTTCCGTCGGTCCCATCCTCGTACCGGTGGTGGAACGTGCCCGCCGCGATGCCGCTCCAGAAGAACCCGGTGCTGCCTTCCTCCTGCGTGCGGCGCACCGCGTTGGTCGGCGCGGTGCCGTCCGGCAGACGCGAGTTGATCGTGCCGCGCTGCACGCGTGTGAAGCGTCCCGCGATGTTGCCGGCCGGCAGGTTGCCGGTCGCGATCCACGTGTTCCACGCGCTGTCGGGCGCGAGCTCGCCCAGCCACGACATCGACCACCAGTAATTCGCCGCCGGAGCGCTTTCGCGAACGACTTTCACGCCGTCATCCGTGATCGACTGTTCGAAGCGCGTCCCGGTCGCGCCGGTAAACGGGAGCGAGGAGACCGGGATGCTGTTCGTGAAGCCGTTCGACGCGTCGTACCCGATCTCGCCGCCGATGCCGACGTAGTAATACGAGTAGCCGGTCATGGTCGTGTAGACCGCGTGCGAGCGCGTGACCGCCGACCGCAGCACCTGCATCATGCGCGACGCGTCCAGCTCGATCCGGCCGCTGCGGCTGTCCCAGCCGTCGTTGTTGCTGGTCGTGTCGGCGCCGTTGTTCTTGATGCCGAACCAGTCGCCGCCCGCGGACAGGTACGACCAGCCGGGCCAGGTTGCGCGGGCGTTCACCGCGGCGTGGAAGTCATCGAAGTAGCGGTTGTAGCCGAGGCCGAGTGCGTCCTGCCGCGCGAGCCCGGAGCCGAGGTGCGGCAGCTTCGAATCGGCGTACGGGCAGTGGCGCGGATCGCCGATGAACTGGAACCGCTCCGTCATCGGCAGATGCCCCTCGTTCGCCGCATCGCCGAAGAGCCACAGGTCGGTGCCGCGCCAGGCGTACGTGCGCGACACGTTCGACGGCGCGGGGGTGGCGTCGCCGATCACCGTCTCGATCGCCACCACGGCGTTCGACGGCAATGCGCTGGCCGGGATCGACAGCACCCAGCGGGCGGTGTTCTTCACGCCCGTCCCCGTGTCGGCGAGATTGGTCTCGAACGCGCCGGCCGCCGTCGTGGCCAGATCCTCCACGGGAGAGGGGATGTACTCGAGCGCGTAGAGGCGCTTCGACGCATCGAGCCCGCCGCGGTCGCACGGGTTCGTCTCCATCGCGCACGGTGTCTTCAGCGGCGAGTTGTAGAGGCGGATGATGGTGTCGTTCCCGCTGATCGTGGACGACCACCACATCTCCTGAGCGCTCATGGCGGACGCCGCGGAGCCGGCCTCGTACTCGTCGGCTGTGGCGTCGTTGTTGAAATCGACTCCCCCCGCGATCGAGACCACTTCGGTCGACGTCGGAGTCCACTTCACGTTGCGCACGGTGATGGTGATCGGAACCGCGGCGCCCCCTTTGCCGAGCCAGTCCGGCACCGCGGCGAGCGTGGTGACGTTCGTGTGGTACGAGTAAACGCGCAGGTTGAGCGCCTCGCCGTTTGCGTAGCGCAACCGTTCCGGATGCGTCACCGCGCGCACGTGCGGCCAGGTGGCCGGATCCTTCGCCGCGTCGGAGTAGTTGCGCACCGGCGGGAACGGGAACAGCTCGCCGTGCAGGTTGATCACGATGGCGTTCCGGTAGCGTCCCGGCCGCAGGATCATGTCGTCGAGCAGCAGCCGGAACGTCGGCGCGTCGGCGCTCTCCTGTCCCGACTTCACACGCGCTTCGAACAGCGCACGCTCGTCCTCGTAACGCATCCCGTGGTTGTACTGATCGGCGAGCGTGTACGGATTCGGGTTCAGCGTGGCATCGAAGCCGTTCGCCGGCACGCCGTCGACCGCGATCCTGCCATTGAAGAAATCGGGCGGATAGTAGTTCTCGACCGCCGATCCGGCCGGCATCTTTCCGGGGTAGAAGTAGACCGACGGGATGTCGGCGTTCGAATCCTTCTCCTCGTTCACGTACGGCGTGTAATACGGGTCGCGTCCGTACGACAGCTTGCGGATCCAGTGTTGCCGGAACTGCAGGCCGGGATGGCGCGCCTCGAGGTCCTGCATGGCCCCCTCGACGAACGGCACGATGTTCTGCATGTACAGCCACCAGCCGGGGACGTTCTCGATCGCGATCAGGTAGACGTCGTAGACCTGCGTCGGCGGGGTGTTCTGGCCGATCGTGCTGAGCACGCCCGCCACTTCCGCCAGCAGGCGCGGACCGTCGCGCTCTTCGACGAATACCTTCACGTTCACCAGGCGCAGGTCGCTCGCCCCCTTGATCTTCTGCACGCTGATGCGCCGGCTGTAGAGCCACGAGCCGCCCGGGATCTTGCGGTTGCCGCTCGCGGGGTCGCCGGGATCGGCGATGGTGTCGTGCGTCGTGAGGAGCGCGACGTTGGTGGTGCCGTTGTCGTAGTCGTCGAGCACGATGGTGGTCGAGCCGTTCTGCGTCTGGATCAGCCCGCGCAGCTCCTCCAGCATCGAGATTGCCTTCTGCGTGGCGAACTGGCGGTTGACGTTGTCGCGCGTGCTGCGCGTGGCGCTGGAGACGAGCGTGACGGACATGGCGATGATCGTCGAGACGATCGCCAGCGACACCAGCACCTCGATCAGGCTCATGCCTCGTTCATTGCGGCGCATGTCAGCTCCCCTGCTTCTCGACGATCCACGGACTGCGGCTGAAGAGGTAGTTACCGAGCTGCAACCGGATCTGGTCGAGCATCGCGGCGTCGTAATTGATCTCCGCGACCTCGGAGCCACCGAGGACGTGGGCGGTGCCGTTGGCCACGACGGCACCGTTGATGATTCCCGGAGGCGCGAGGCTGAAGTTGCCGCCGACGTAAATCAGCCCGCTGTAGAAGGTGTCGGACTGCGGGTTGAGGATCAGGTTGCCGAGAACCACGAGGATGCCGCTGCCGGTCAGCTTCTTCTGCGGATTGAAGGTGGCGTTGCCGCGGATGACGATCAGCGACATGTCCGGGATCGGGTCGGGGAGCTGGCTCTCGTCGTCGACGACCACGTCGGCCATCGACAGCAGCTCGGTCTGCGTGACGCCGAAGACGCCGTCGATCGTGAACGGCAGCGTGGTGGTCGTCTTCGCCGGATTGCCGCTGATGGTGCCGTTGCCTTTCGTCGTGCCGGTGGAAGGCTTGTACGCGACGCCGTTGCCGATCGCGCCTCCCTGGATGCGGGAGGGTTTCGTGACGTTGATGCCCGAGGCATTCGGTGCTGCCAGCGCGGCGGTCGGCGCCGGGGTCTGGATGGCGAGGCGCTGGATGTCGACGCGCATCGTGCGCCGCGCCAGGACGTAGTTCGATCCTTCGCCCGGTCCTTTCGACGCTTCGTTCCGCACGTACACGATCCCCTCGGAGTCGAGCTTCCAGACCGCACCGGCGACCAGTTTCCCGCGCCGCTTGCTGATGTCCTCCACCGCGGTCCTGCGCACCTCATAGCGGCCCCAGACGCGGCCGCGGCCGGCGATCTCGTACGAGCGCACCACGCCGATGGCCGGCTGTTCCGATTCCAGGACGAGCGGCACGTGCTTCGGGATGTGCGTGCAGACGCCGCCGGTGTCGCTCTTCGGGTCGAACGCGGTGACCGGCTGCTGCTTCTGATGAACGAACCACGACAACCCCTCGGTCAACCCGGCCGCCGCGGCACTCGTGGCCTGCCCCTGCGTCTGCAACTGCCTCACGATGGTGCGTCCCGAGTTGAACGTCATGACGTGCACGGTCATGAGCAGCAGCAGGATCAGCGTCGACGCGAAGATCACGAGGATCAGCGCCGCACCGCCCTCACTGCGTTTCTGATGCTTGAGGCTTCGCATGACAAGACCTCTCCCATGGCCTCGCAAGGCGAGGCTGAATCGAGTCTTTTTTTGTAGGGCGATCGAGAACCGGCGTTGCTACGTCAGAAATAGAAAAAGGGGCTGTACGCCCCTTTGTTGGTATCGAGTACCCCGCTTCAAAGTGTGTTGTGCATCACACAATATTCACGACGCGTATGCATCGCGCACGGCAATCGTCAGCAGCCCGTGAAAAAACGGAGGTTTAGGGGGGAGGGTGGAGATATTTCGTGGCGGGGGTGCGGCGCCGTCGCCGACAAGCCTGTCATCCTGAGCGAGGGTGGCTGGGCGGGTGTGAAGCGAAGGACCCCCTTCCGACAGCGCGCTTCTCGTGCACCGCAGGGGGTCCTTCGCTTCCCGCCCTCGCCCCCACCCCCGCTCAGGATGACAGCGTAGCCCTCACCCCTCGTAGTGCTTGTGCTCCAGCTCCGCCTGCGCGGCCGCGAGCCGCGCCACCGGCACCCGGTATGGGGAGCAGGACACGTAGTTCAACCCGCACGCGCGGAAGAAGCGGATCGAGTCGGGGTCGCCGCCGTGCTCGCCGCAGACGCCGACTTTCAGGTTCGGGTTCGCGCTGCGGCCGCGCTCCGTGCCGAGCTTCACGAGCTGGCCCACGCCTTCCTGGTCGATCGACTCGAACGGGTCCTTCGGCAGGATCTTCTTGTCCACGTACTCCGGGAGGAACGTGCCGGCGTCGTCGCGCGAGTAGCCGAACGTCATCTGCGTGAGGTCGTTCGTGCCGAAGGAGAAGAACTCCGCGGTCTCGCCGAGCTTGTCCGCGATCAGCGCCGCGCGCGGGATCTCGATCATCGTCCCGACCAGGAACTCGATCTCGATCCCCGCTTCCTTCATCACGTCCGCGGCCACGCGGCGGACCATGTCGCCCGTCAGTTGCAGCTCTTTGGTCGTGCCGATGAGCGGGATCATGACTTCAGGCTTCACGTCGACGCCGTCCTTCTTGACGTCGCAGGCGGCCTGGAAGATGGCGCGCACCTGCATCTCGTAGATCTCGGGATAGGTGATGCCGAGGCGGCAGCCGCGGTGGCCGAGCATCGGGTTCTGCTCGTGAAGCTGAGCCACCTTGTTGCGCAGCTCGACGAAGCCCCAGTTCATCTCGCGGGCCACGGAGGAGATCTGCGACTCGGTCTGCGGCAGGAACTCGTGCAGCGGCGGATCGAGCAGGCGCACCGTGACCGGCATGCCGTCGAGCTCGCGGAAGATCCCTTCGAAGTCCGCCTTCTGGAACGGCAGCAGCTCGTCGAGCGCGCGGCGGCGTCCCTTCTCGTCGCGCGCGAGGATCATCTCGCGCACGCGCAGGATGCGCTCTTCCGCGAAGAACATGTGCTCCGTGCGGCACAGCCCGATCCCGGCGGCGCCGAAGAGCCGCGCCACGCGCGCGTCGTTCGGCGTGTCGGCGTTCGTGCGGATGCCGAGGGTGCGGATCTCGTCCGCCCACTTCAGCAGGCGGTCGAAGTTGCGATAGGTATGCGACTGCTCCGGCTTCATCGAGCCTTCGAGCAGCACCTGCACGACCTCGGACGGCCGCGTCGCCAGCTTGCCGCCGATGATTTCGCCGGTGGTGCCGTCGAGCGACAGCCAGTCGCCCTCTTCCAGCGGCTCGTGTCCCTCGCTGCGCAGCTCCCCCTTGTTGTAGTCGACGCGCAACGCTCCGGCGCCGACGACGCATGGCCGTCCCATGCCGCGCGCGACGACCGCCGCGTGCGAGGTCAGCCCGCCGCGCGTGGTGAGGATGCCGGCCGCGCTGTGCATGCCGGCGATGTCTTCCGGCGACGTCTCGATGCGCACCAGGATGACCGGATCGTCCTTCGCCATCCGCACGGCGTTGTCGGCGTTGAAGGCGATGCGTCCCGTGGCCGCGCCCGGGCCGGCGGGGAGGCCGCGCCCGAGGACGCGCCCGCCGCTGATGGCCTTGTTCTTTTCCTTCGTGTCGAACACCGGCGCGAGCAGCTGGATGATCTGGTTCGCTTCCACGCGCTCGATCGCTTCCGTGCTCGAGATCAGCCCTTCGTCGACCATCTCGCACGCGATCGTCACGGCCGCGAAGCCGGTCCGCTTGCCGGTACGCGTCTGCAGCAGGTACAGCTTCCGCGACTGGATCGTGAACTCGATGTCCTGCATGTCGCGGTAGTGCGCTTCGAGCTTCTCGTAGACGTCGACCAGTTGCGCGTAGACGTCGGGGAACGTCTCTTCCAGCGATTTCTCGTCACCCACGGCCTGCGCCCTGGAGATCGGCAGCGGCGTGCGGATGCCAGCCACCACGTCCTCCCCCTGCGCGTTCGGGAGGTACTCGCCGAAGAACTTCTTTTCGCCGGTGGAGGGGTTGCGCGTGAACGCGACACCGGTCGCGCAGTCGTCGCCCATGTTGCCGAAGACCATCGACTGCACGTTGACGGCGGTGCCCCAGTCGTCGGGGATCTGGTTGAGCTTGCGGTAGGTGATCGCGCGCTGGTTGTTCCACGAATTGAACACCGCGCCGATCGCGCCCCAGAGCTGTTCGTGGACGTCCTGCGGAAAGTTGTGTCCCAGTTTGTCGCTGACGATCTTCTTGTACGTCGCGACCAGCTCGCGCAGCCGCTCGGCCGGGATCTCGGCGTCGGTCTTCACTTTCACGCGGTCGCGCAGCGCGAACAGCTCGTGCTCGAAGTGCTCGCGGTCGATCTCCAGGACCACGTCGCTGTACATCTGGATGAAGCGGCGGTAGGAGTCGAGCGCGAAGCGCTCGTCACCGGACGAGGATGCGAGTCCCTGTACGGTCTCGTCATTGAGCCCGAGGTTGAGGATCGTGTCCATCATGCCGGGCATCGAGGCGCGTGCGCCGGAACGGACCGAGACCAGCAGCGGCTTCTTCGCGTCGCCGAACTTCCGTCCCACCGATTCCTCGACTTTCGCCAAATTCGCCGCGACGGCGCTCTTCAGCTCGGGCGGATAGCTCTTGTCGTGCTCGTAAAAGTACGTGCAGACGGCGGTCGAGATCGTGAACCCGGGAGGGACGGGCACGCCGATGTTCGTCATCTCGGCGAGGCCGGCACCCTTCCCGCCGAGGACGTCCTTCATCTTCGCGTTGCCCTCGGCCTGGCCATCGCCGAAGTAGTAAACGTACTGACTCGTCATTGCCGCGGGATTATGTTGTGTCATCGAGAGGGAAGTCGAGTTTTGGTGTCGGGTGTCAGTTGTCAGGTGTCTGGGGCTTTTCGCCCGGGCGACACACCCCAGATACCTGACACCCGATACCCGACACCATTTATTGCAGCTTCAAATCAACCCTGCTCCAAAGCAACCGCTGTACCGCGAACACCGGCTCGGCGACTTCCCACTCGTCGCCGCTCGGAGCCATCTCCACGCGCGACCAGTCGATGCCGCGGGCGTCGAGCGCTGCCCGGAGCGAGGCGATGCGGGTGACGGTACGCTGGCGGTTCTCGTCCTTGCCGTACCGGAACTCGTGCGAGAGGATGCGGAAGCGCTGCTCCGGCGCGAGCTCGATCAGGGTCACGAGCTCGTCCAGCGTCGAGGCGCTGAGCGCGGGGATCAGCTGCTCGCGGTCGTCGAACGCGAGCCCGGACATCGTCCACTGGCCGGAGCGGTTGAGGAAGTGCACCGGCGGCGCGGTCACGACCTCCAGCTGCGTTTCGCAGCGCTCCCCGAACCATGCCTGCCCGACGTAGCCGGTGAGCGGGTTCTGATGGAAGGTCAGCGCGCTGAGCACGCGGCTGTCGGCGGTGAGGGTCGCCGCGGCGAAGCCCCACTGCGGTCCGCGCATCCACATCAGCCGCGCCACGCGCACGTCGGTGCCGCCGTCGATGACGGTGAGCGGATCGCCTTGGATCACACCCGTGATGCGCGCGCCGCGCTGGATCAGCCTGGCCGGCTGGCCGTTGATCACCCAGCAGCCGTCGAACGACTTCAGCTCGGCGGGATAAATCTCGGAACCGAGCGCCTGCACAGACGTGACGTGCGCGTACATCTCGGTGGGCTCGACCGTTTCGAGGCGGAGGAAGTTCGCATCGAACGGGTCGACCTGTTTCAGGTACGTGTCCCCCTGTCCCCCCTTCGCTTCCATGACGGTCACGTCCCGCCAGGTGCGCGCGTCGGAGGAGGCGGAGAAGCGGAAGCTCCTCGGCGTCTCACTGGCGGGTGCGGAGGTCGTGAACCCGACCTGCTCCACGCGCACCGGGGCGCCGAACGAGAAGACGAGAGTCTGGTTCGCGTCGCCGGGAGGCGAAGTCCAGCGCGTGGTGCTCATTCCGTCGATCGCGTGCAGAGCGGACGATTCGAGATCGAGCTCGCCGGTGCGCGACAGCACCGCGGCGCCGGAGGCGATGTTCAGGAGGTTGTTCGCGTCGCGGTCCGTGTGGCGTGCCGGCTCGGGCGCCGCTTTCGTCTGTGACTCCGGCCCGGGCGTGCGGTTGCACGCGAGCGCGCCGGCAAGAAGGAGGATGACGAGCGCTCTCCGGATCACGAGCGGTAGTCGCGGCGGTCGACGACGATCTTCGTCACGTCCGCGATCTTCAGCGCCGCGCCGCCCACCTTGCGCAGCAGCGACATGCGGTTCGCGCGCACGCGTTCGTCGTCGACGTTCACCATCACGTCCTTGAAAAAGGTCTCGAGCTCCGGCGCCATCGCCGCGAACGATTCGAGCGCGGCGCGGTACTGCCGCCCCGTGGCCAGCTCGGCGATCTGCTCGGTGACCATGTCCGCGAGCGTGGCCAGCCGCCGCTCGGTTTCGTGCTCGAGGCGGGAGGCGTCGACCTCGGTCGACGTGTGCTTCTCGGTGATGTTGGCGATGCGCTTCGCGGAGTCGAGGATGGAGAGGAAGTTCGACTCGTCGCGCATCGACTTCAGCGCCTGGACGCGGTCGACGAGATCGGTGAGCGACGACGCCCAGCCCGATTCCATGGCCGCCGCGATCTCGTCGTAGGCGAACTGCCACGCCGACGCTTCGAGGATGGTCCGGACGCGCTCGGCGATGAAGGCGAGGAGGTCGTTCTTCAGCGCCTGATCCGTGACGCCGTGCGCTTCGAGCGCCAGGTCGATCAGCTGGTCGACGCCGAGCTTCACCTCGCGCTTGTCGCGGTTGAGCAGGATCTGCACGATGCCCTGCGCGGCGCGGCGCAGCGCGAACGGGTCCTTCGAGCCGGTCGGACGGACGCCGGCGCTGAAGAAGCCGGCCAGCGTGTCGATGCGGTCCGCCAGCGAGAGCACCGCGCCGATGCGCGTGCGCGGCAGCGGATCGTCGAGGTTGGCCGGGAGGTATTGGTCGTAGATCGCCTGCCAGACGGACTCCGGAAGGCCTTCTTCGCGCGCGTAGATGCCGCCGATCTTCCCCTGCAGCTCGGTGAACTCCTTCACCATCTCGGTGACGAGGTCCGCCTTCGACAGCTCCGCCGCCTCGGCGGCTTCGGGCTCGTCGCAGAGGCGTTCGACGATGAAGCGGATGCGCTTCGTCTTCTCGCGATAATCGCCGAGCTTCTCGTGGAACTGGAGGTGGGAGAGCTGCTCCGACCGCTCGCTCAGCGGCTTCCTGCGGTCGGTCTCGTAGAAGAACTGCGCGTCGGCGAAGCGGGCGTTCGTGACGAACGAGTTGCCGTACGCGGCGTGCCCTTCCGGATCGCCCTCGTTGTCGAGCACGGCCAGGAACGAGTTCGTGAGGCGGCCGTCGCGGTCGCGGATCGGGAGCTGCTTCTGGTGCACGCGCATCACCGTCACGAGCACTTCTTCCGGCAGCGCCAGGTAGTCGCGGCGGAACTCGGCGCGGACGAGGCCGGGGTATTCGGTGAGGTACTGCCACTGCAGCCAGATCGACGGATCGTCCGACGGCGCGCCGCCCGCGTCCCGCGCCAGCAGCAGCGCGCGCTGGGCCATGATGTCGCGGCGGCGGCGCGCGTCGACCACCACGCGCGCGAGCTCCAGCTTGCTCACGTACTCGCTGTACGAGGTGACGTCGAAGCGCTCGCGTGCGAGCGTGCGGTGGCCGGTGGTGCTGATGCCGGAGGGGATGCCGAAGATGGTGATGGGGAGATGCTCGCGCTCGAACACCGAGACGACTGAGTGAATCGGGCGGATGTACGAGTGCTCGCCGTTCCCCCAGCGCATCATCTTCGGCCAGCGGATCCCCTCGACGATCTCCGGGACGCGCTCCTTCAGGATCTCGGCCGTCTCCCGGCCGGGGATGCTCTTGCGGATCAACACGTACGCATCGCCCGAATCGAGGATGTCCTCGATGGCGGCGTTCTGCTTTTTCAGGAAGCCGGCCAGTGCGGGCGTCGGCTTCCCGTCCGCGTCGTAGGCGGCCTTCTTCGGCGGACCTTTGACTTCCTGCTCCCGGTCTTCATCGCGGAGGCGGAGGTTCTCGAGATGGAACGCGATGCGCCGCGACGTCGCCTCGACCGCCTTGGCCGACCCCCCGAGCTCGCGCGCGACGCTGCCCAGCCGCTCGCGGAGCGTGCCGAGGGCCGTATCCAGCATCCAGGCCGGAATCTCTTCGGTCAGCAGTTCGAAAAAGTAATCAGCCATTTGCTTTCAGGAGCGGAAAACCAAGCTCGCGCCGCGCTTCCAGATAGCCTTCCGCGCAGCGCACGGCGAGGTCGCGCACGCGCTTGATCACGCCTACCCGCTCCGTCACCGAGACGGCGCCGCGGGCGTCGAGCGTATTGAAGACGTGCGAGCACTTGAGCGTCCAGTCGTACGCCGGCAGGACGAGTTTCGCGTCGAGGCAACTGCGCGCTTCCCCTTCGTACAGGTCGAAGAGCTGCCAGTGCAGGTCGACGTTCGCCTGCTCGAAGTAGTATTTCGAGAACTCGTACTCGTCGTGCTTGCGCACCGAGCCGTACGGCACGCCCGCGGTCCACTCGATGTCGAAGACCGAGGCCTCGCGCGCCAGGAACATCGTCAGCCGCTCGAGGCCGTAGGTGATCTCCGCGGAGATCGGCGCGAGGTCGATGCCGCCGGCCTGCTGGAAATAGGTGAACTGCGTGATCTCCATCCCGTCGAGGAGGATTTGCCAGCCCACTCCCCACGCGCCGAGGGTGGGGGACTCCCAGTTGTCCTCCTCGAAGCGGATGTCGTGCTTGGTGAGATCGAGCCCGATGGCGCGCAGCGAGTCGAGATAGAGCTCCTGCACCTCCAGCGGCGACGGCTTCAGGATCACCTGAAACTGGTAGTGCTTTCCGAGTCGGAACGGGTTATCGCCGTAACGCCCGTCCGCCGGACGGCGGGAGGGCTGGACATATGCCACGTTCCACGGCTCGGGCCCGAGCACGCGCAGGTAAGTGGCCGGGTGCATCGTCCCGGCGCCCACCTCGAGATCGAGCGGCGTTTCGAGGATGCAACCCCGCTCGGCCCAGAAGTTCTGGAGCTTCAGAATCAGCGACTGGAAGGTTACCCGCGACACAGGGCGGGCATTCTAGTGCAGAACAGTTTGGAGTGCGGCGACCGCAGTCGCCGCTTTAACTCGCAGAACGGACGGTCGTGGCACTCCGGAGTAAAGCGGCGACTGCGGTCGCCGCACTCCAAATTAACGCGCCGGTGGCGGAGGCGGCGGTTCTTCCGCCGGCTCCTCGTCCTGCGGCTCTTCCTGCTCCGGCTCGGCCTGTTTGGGCTTCTCGCTCGGAGGAGGTGCGGTGTTGGTGGGAGGTGGCGGAGGCGCGGTGTTCGTGGTCGCGCTCGTGTCTGTATCCGGAGCCGGTCCCTCGGCCGGTTCTTCCACCGGCTGCGGAGCCGTGTTCTGCGCCGGCGGCGGCTGCGGGGCCGGACGCGTCGACGAGGTCATCGGCGGCGGCACGTAGGTCTGTCTCTGCGGGGCGGGCGAGGCCGCGCGGGGCGACGGGTTGTACGACGGGCTCATGCCTCCGCTGTACACCGGCTGGCTCGGAGGAGGCATCGTGCCTGCCACCGCGCCGGACGGCTGCGGCGACATGGAGGCTGCGTTCGGATCGAGGGCGAACGCGCTGGTGGTGTCGGCGTTCGTGTTCGTGATCGGCGGGAGAGTTTCACCGGGTCCTGCGATGCTGGACGTGACCCCGGCCGCCGATCCTTCCTGAACCGTTTCGTACTGCTGGCCGGCCACGGTCTTGCCGTCCTCCCCATCCCCGCCACACGCCGCCGCGAATACGACTACAACGATTGGGTAGATCAGCTTGCTTTTCATAGAAACCCCTTAGTTACCGGGTCTATGTTGCGATCCGCTTGCCACTTAAGGCCGCCGGATGCAACAGATTCGGCGCCGATCTTGCGACTCCGGAGGCAGGAGGATCAGATGGCAAAAGACAGGACAAATTCCGGTGGTCCGACCCAGTCTCCGAAGGACGAGCCGACCGACGACCGCGACAATCGCAAGGTGCAGAGCCGCGACGAACTGCAGGAGAGATCCGTCTCCGGCGACCGTCCCGGCGACGGCAGACGCAACGGTTCGGACAAGGCTCCCCGCGGCTGATCCAACACGCGGAATCCCTCTGAATCGGCATCGGTTGTGGATACCGTACCAACGTGGTACTGTTTCCCGGCGCCTCGGCACTCCCGTCGTGGCGCCACCCCGCAACCGCCATGCTGAAGATCTCGAAACTCACCGACTACGGCCTTCTTGCCAGCGTTTATCTCGCCCGGAATCCGGGTGAGGTCACGAACGCCCGCGAGATCGCCGAGTTCTACCACCTCCCGCTCCCCGCGATCACGAAGGTGCTGAAGGCGCTGCACACCAGCGGCGTCATCCGTTCGCATCGCGGCGCCGGCGGCGGCTACTCCTTCGAAGGGGACGCCGAGACGGTGACGCTCGGGCGTCTCATCGAAGTATTCGAAGGACCGTGGGATCTGGTCGAGTGCGAGACGCTCGACGACGACGGCCACGCCACCTGCGCGATCCGGGTTGCCTGCCCCTCGCGCCGGTTCATGTTCGGGATCAACCAGGCCGTCAAGGGCGCGTTCGAACAGGTCACCCTCGGCGACCTCACGCGCGGCGGCACGCCGCTCCCGGTCATCGACAAGCAGCAACTGGCAGGCAGAGAGGCATCATGAGCAACGCAGCCATCGAAGAGATCGCAAGACAGGAATACAAGTACGGCTTCGTCACCGACATCGAAGCCGACACGGTCCCTCCCGGGTTGTCCGAGGAGATCGTCCGTTTCATCTCGGCCAAGAAAGAGGAGCCGGAGTGGCTGCTCGAGTTCCGCCTGAAGTCGTTCCGCCACTGGCTGACGATGAAGGAGCCGACCTGGGCGAACGTCAGCTTCCCGCCGATCGACTACCAGGCCATCAGCTACTACTCCGCGCCGAAGCAGAAAAAGAAGCTCAACTCCCTCGACGAAGTCGATCCGGAGCTGCGCGACACGTTCACGAAGCTCGGCATCTCGCTCGACGAGCAGAAGCGCCTGACCGGCGTGGCCGTCGACGCCGTGTTCGACTCCGTCTCCGTGGCCACCACATTCCGCGGCGAGCTGGCGAAGCTCGGCATCATCTTCTGCTCGTTCTCCGAGGCGGTGAAGGAGCACCCCGAGCTGGTGAAGAAGTACCTCGGCTCGGTCGTGCCGTACACCGACAACTTCTACGCCACCCTCAACAGCGCCGTCTTCACGGACGGCTCGTTCTGCTACATCCCCAAGGGCGTCCGCTGCCCGATGGAGCTCTCGACCTACTTCCGCATCAACACCGCCAACACCGGCCAGTTCGAGCGGACGCTGATCGTCGCCGAGGAAGGCTCGTACGTCAGCTACCTCGAAGGCTGCACCGCACCGATGCGCGACGAGAACCAATTGCACGCGGCGGTCGTGGAGCTGGTCGCGCTCGACAGGTCGACCATCAAGTACTCGACGGTGCAGAACTGGTATCCGGGCGACAAGAACGGCAAGGGCGGCATCTACAACTTCGTCACCAAGCGCGGCAAGGCGATGAAGGGAGCGAAGCTTTCCTGGACGCAGGTCGAGACCGGCTCCGCGATCACCTGGAAGTACCCGAGCTGCATCCTGCAGGGCGACGATTCGGTCGGCGAGTTCTACTCGGTCGCGCTGACGAACAACTACCAGCAGGCCGACACCGGCACCAAGATGATCCACATCGGCAAAAACACGTCCTCGACGATCGTGTCGAAGGGGATCTCCGCCGGCCGCGGGCAGCAGACGTACCGCGGTGAAGTGAAGATCATGAAGAACGCCGAGAACGCACGCAATTACTCGCAGTGCGATTCGCTCCTCCTCGGCGACAAGTGCGGGGCGCACACGTTCCCCTACATCGAAGTCCGCAACTCGACCGCCACCATGGAGCACGAAGCGTCGACGTCGAAGATCGGCGAAGACCAGCTCTTCTACGCCCAGCAGCGCGGCATCAGCGCCGAAGACGCCGTCTCCATGATCGTCAACGGCTTCTGCCGCGAAGTCTTCCGCGAGCTGCCGATGGAGTTCGCGGTGGAGGCGCAGAAGCTGTTGGGAGTTTCGCTCGAGGGGTCGGTTGGATAAATGAAGTCGTTGCTGGTTGCTGGTTGCTTGTGACTCGACGCCTGACGCGCGCGCGCTGACTCACAAGCAACCAACAACCAGCAACCAGGAACTAACAGAAATGCTCGAAATCAAAAACCTCCAGGCCGGCATCGAAGGCAAACAGATCCTCAACGGTCTGGACCTCACCATCAACCCCGGCGAAGTGCACGCGATCATGGGGCCGAACGGGTCCGGAAAGTCGACGCTGGCCAACGTGCTGGCGGGGCGTCCCAAGTACGAAGTGACCGGCGGTACGGTGACGTTCGAAGGGAAGGACCTGCTCGAGTTGCCGACCGAGGAGCGGGCGCGCGAGGGCGTGTTCCTCGCGATGCAGTACCCGGTCGAGATCCCGGGCGTGAACAACATCTACTTCCTCAAGGCCGCGCTGAACGCGATGCGCAAGCATCACGGCCAGGAGGAGCTCGACGCGATGGAGTTCCTGCAGCTCGCGCGCGAGAAGATGAAGGTCGTCGAGCTCGACGAGTCGTTCATGAACCGCGGCGTCAACGAAGGCTTCTCCGGCGGCGAGAAGAAGCGCAACGAGATCTTCCAGATGGCCGTGCTCGATCCGAAGCTGGCTATCCTCGACGAGACCGATTCCGGCCTCGACATCGACGCGCTGCGCATCGTGGCCGAGGGCGTCAACGCGCTGCGGAGCGAACACCACTCCGTGCTCGTCATCACGCACTACCAGCGCCTGCTTCGCTACCTCGTCCCGGACTTCGTGCACGTGCTGGCAAACGGCCGCATCGTGAAATCGGGCGGCAAGGAGCTGGCCGAGGAGCTGGAGCAGAAGGGCTACGACTGGATCGAGCAGGAAGTGGAGGTCGCGTGAGCGTTGCCGTGACCACCGACCTGCGCGAGCGCGCCGCCGAGACCTTCGAAAAGCTCGGCTGGCCGACCACGCGGCTCGAGGAGTGGCGCTACACGAACCTCGCGCCGTTGCAGAAGATCGCCTGGCGCACCGATGAATCGGCGCAGCTCGTCGAATCGCCCGCCACCCTGGCCGGCCGTGCGGCGATGGAGCTCGTGTTCGTCAATGGACGCCACGTGCAGACCAGCGGCTCCGCTGCCGGCGTGCTGAAAGAGACGCTCAACATCGCCGACTGGGAGCGCAACGCCATGGTCGCGCTCAACACCGCGAACGCGCAGGACGGCGCGCAGCTGGAGATCCCGGCCGGCACGGTCGTGGACGGCTTCATTCATCTGCTCTTTATCGGCCGCGGGGATGAGGTCTGGTCCCATCCGCGCAACCTCATCGTGGTCGGTGCGAACGCGCAGGTGACGATCGTCGAGACGTACGTCGGTTCCGGCAACTACTTCACGAACGCCGTGACCGAGATCGTGGCGCACCAAAACGCGGTGGTCGATCACTACAAGGTCGAATGCGAGTCGCTCACCGCGTACCACGTCGGCAACGTCTACATCCGGCAGGAGCGCGGCGCGAACGTCACCTCGCGAACCATTGCCCTCGGTGGCGCCATCGCGCGCAATGAGACGCACGTCGTGCTGAACGGCGAAGGCGCCTCCGTTGCACTCGACGGCCTGTTCGTCGGCACCGGCTCCCAGCATCTCGACAACCGCACCGTCATCGATCACGTGCAGCCGCACTGCGAGAGCGTCGAGCTGTACAAAGGCGTCCTCGACCAGAACGCGCGCGGCGTGTTCGACGGCCTGATCATCGTCCGCCCCGGCGCGGTGAAGACGGTGTCGAAGCAGACCAACCGCAACCTGCTGCTCTCCGAGACGGCCATCGTCGATTCGAAGCCGAACCTCGAGATCCACAACAACGACGTGAAGTGCAACCACGGCTCGACCATCGGCCAGATCGACGAAGAGCAGCTGTTCTATCTCCGCTCGCGCGGGCTCGACGAAGCGGAGGCGCGCAGCCTGCTGATCTTCGCGTTCGCCAGCGAGATCGTCGACCGGATGAAGATCGAGCCGGTGCGCGAGCAGGTCCGCCGCGCGCTGTTCCGGCAGATGCCGGAGCGGCTGCCGGAACGGCGAGGAGGAACGCGATGAGTGTCGTCGAACAGAGCGTGACGTACGACGTTGCCAAGATCCGCAACGACTTCCCGATCCTCGCGCGCGACGTGCGCGGCAAGCGGCTGGTCTACCTCGACAACGCGGCCACCACGCAGAAGCCGCGGCAGGTGATCGACCGCCTCGTCCGCTACTACACGGAAGAGAACTCGAACGTCCATCGCGGCGTGCATTACCTCTCCGAGCTGGCCACGATGGAGTACGAGAACGCGCGCGGCGTCGTGCAGCGGTTCATCAACGCCTCGAGCGAGAAAGAAGTCGTCTTCACGCGCGGCACGACCGAGGCCATCAACCTGGTCATGCAGACCTGGGGACGCACCAACGTCGGCGCCGGCGACGAGATCCTGATCTCGGCGATCGAGCATCACTCGAACATCGTCCCGTGGCAGATGCTCGCGCAGGAGAAAGGCGCCAGCGTCCGCATCATCCCGGTCAACGACGCCGGCGAGCTGCTGGTCGACGAATACGAGCGGATGCTCAACCCGCGCGTGAAGCTCGTGGCCGTCGGCCACGCCTCCAATGCCCTCGGCACGATCAACCCGGTCAAGCGCCTCGTGGCCGCGGCGCATGCGAACGGCTCGCTCGTCCTCATCGACGGCGCGCAGGGCGCACCGCACCTGACCATCGACGTGCAGGACCTCGGCTGCGACTTCTACGGCTTCTCCGGACACAAGGTGTACGGCCCGACCGGCATCGGCGTGCTCTGGGGACGCGAGTCGCTGCTCGACGAGATGCCCCCCTGGCAGGGCGGCGGCGACATGATCCTCTCCGTCTCGTACGAGAAGACCACGTACAACGCCCTCCCGTACAAGTTCGAGGCAGGCACCCCGAACATCGAGGGCGTGGTCGGTCTCGCCGCCGCGCTGAATTACGTCTCGTCGATCGGCCTCGCGAACATCGCCGCCTACGAGCACGACCTGCAGACGTACACCACCCGGCGCCTGCTCGAGCTCCCGGGCATCCGCCTGATCGGCACCGCGCGCGAGAAGGCCGCGGTCGTTTCGTTCGTCCTGGAGGGCGTGCACCCGCACGACATCGGCACGATCCTCGATCGGGAAGGCGTGGCCATCCGTACCGGCCACCACTGCGCGCAGCCGCTCATGCTGCGCTTCAACGTGCCGGCCACCGGCCGCGCATCCTTCGGCATGTACAACACGCGCGACGAGGCGGACGCCTTCGTCGCTGCACTCCACAAGGTCATCGAGGTTTTTCGCTGATGTCGGATCTCAGGGAGCTCTACCAACAGGTCATCCTGGACCACAACAAGAACCCGCGTAACTTTCACGACCTCCCCGACGCCACGTCGCAGGTGGAGGGCTACAACCCGCTCTGCGGCGATCACTACACGATCTACCTCAAGGTCGACGGCGAGACGATCGACGAGGTCGCCTTCACCGGCAACGGCTGCGCGATCTCGAAGGCCTCGGCCTCGGTGATGAGCTCGACCGTGAAGGGGAAGTCGAAAGCGGAAGCGGAAGAGCTGTTCGACGTGTTCCACAAGCTCGTCACCGGGGAGGCTGGCGGACCCAGCGCGGCAGATCTCGGCCGCCTCGCCGCGTTCTCAGGAGTGAGCGAGTTCCCCGCGCGCGTGAAATGCGCGACGCTGGCCTGGCACACGCTGAAAAGTGCACTCGAAGGTCACGGAGATAAGGTAAGCACCGAATGAGAGAAGAAATCACCTTCAGCCGCAGCGCCGAAGCCGTCATGATCCCCAGCGGGGAAAAGGTCCTCGTGCCGGAGGGTGCGCACGCGACGATCACCCAATCCCTCGGCGGTACCTACACCCTCATCACCGACCGCGGCCTGATGGTGCGCGTCTCCGGCAAGGACGTGGAAGCGATCGGCAAGACCCCCCAGGAAATGACGGAGATCGCCGCCGAAGAGCTGACCCCCGAGAAGCTCGAGGGAATGGTCTGGGAAGCGCTCAAGACCTGCTACGACCCCGAGATCCCGGTCAACATCGTCGACCTCGGCCTGGTCTACCTCTGCGACCTGGAGGAAGCCGAAGGCGGCGGCAAGAACGTCCGCATCAAGATGACCCTCACCGCCCCCGGCTGCGGCATGGGCCCCGTCCTCGCCAGCGACGTCAAGTCGAAGATCGAAGCCATCCCCAGCGTGAAGAACGCCGAGGTGGAAGTGGTCTTCGACCCGGTCTGGGACCGCAGCATGATGTCCGAGGCGGCAAGGCTGCAACTTGGGATGATGTGGTGACGGCGCCGTAGCGCCGTCATCCCGAGCGTCGAGCGAGGGATCTGGGCGGGGGCCCCGGGTGGGTGGAGCGCGAAAGGCGAAAAACACGAAAAGCAGGCGAGCGGCGCACGCGCCGCCCGCCGCTGATCAAACCTACCGGTGGTCGCTGAAGAACGTCCACTGCCCGACCGGGTGTCCCTGCTGGAGCTGTTGCGCCTGCAGGTAACCGTCGATGGCCGCGATGATCGCGATCAGGCCGCTGGCCGTGCCGCACGTCGGGATGGCCACGATGAGCCAGGCCACGATCGCGACGATGCCCTTCGTCTTCTGCCCGAGGATGATGTAGCCCACCCCGCCGAGCAGCAGCAGGTTGAGGATCAGCACCAGGATCGGGTCTTTCGGCGGAGCGGTGGGATAGACGAGCTCACCGCCGCCACCCGGCGTTACGGGACCTCCGCCGCCCGGAGGCGGCGGAGGCGGAGGCGTGTACGAGGATTCCGGAGGAAGGCTGGTCATCAGAGGTTGATCTTCGTGCCGAGATCGCTCAGCACCGGGACGGTGAAGCGCTTCCCGCCGACGCCCTGGATGATGGCGATGACGCGGATCGCGAAGAAGCCGAGTCCGATGACGCAGCTCAGGATGCTGGCGACGCAGCCGATCGCGCTCGGCGCGAACCAGGTGATGACCACGTAGACGATCCAGGCGAGGATCTCGCCGATGGTGATGCCGAGGCCGTTCTTGGCGTGCCAGGTGACTTCAGGATCGTCCTTCTTGGTGAGCAGAGGGATGAGCACCAGGATCCAGACGTACGACAGCACGATCATCAGCGTGCGGTCGGAACTGGCCGGGCCACTCGGGTTGCCGGGTCCCGAGCCGTACGACGGCGGTGGCGGTGGCGGCGGGGTATACGAGCCGCCTCCCGGCGGGGGGGGCGTTGCGGGTGGCACAGTGGGCGGAGGAATCTCGCTCATTTCTTCTCCTTGCGTGTCATGGGTGAGAGCACGGAAATTCTAGTCGGTTTCGCTGAAGCGGGTCAGGCGATGTTCTGCTGCGCGAATAGGTATCACCGACATCGCCGCGGACAGCGTGAGCGCAATCACGATCGGAAGCAACGTCGCGAGCCATCCCGCCCCGTCGCCCAGGGAAAGCGCCCGCGCCATGAAGTATCGCATCACCGGCCGCGCCATCAGCATCATCATCGCCCCGACGTACGCCATGGCGATGGCCATGTAGGCGAAGCCGCCGAGCGACAGCCCGACCTGCAGCGGGTTCTCGATGTGGAACTGCGGCGACAGCGCGCCGAGTCCGACGCCGAGGCTCACGAGGGTGACCGCGAGCAGTGACGCCCCGAACATCGTGAACGCCCACACCACGCCGTTCGCGTCGAGCAGGATGTTCGCGAACGCGGTCAGCACGAGCGAGAGCAGCGTCAACGGCGCGGCGTAGACGAACACCTTCACGCGCAGGAACTGCCGGTACGAGACCGGCGCCGTCTGCAGCATCCAGAACGCTTTTCCCTCCGCCGACACCGAGGGATAGGCGAAGCGGAGGCAGATGGCCGAGATCACGAAGCCCGCCATGCCGAGGTTCGCGTAGGCCACGAGCGTCGCACGCGCGTCGCCCCCCAGGGGCAGCATGCGCACGTTGTAGAGATACATGAACAGCAGCGCCGCCATCAGGAACACCTGCGACCACTGCGCGACGTCGCGCGTGACGGTGCGCACTTCCTTCGCCAGCAACGCCCGCAGCGGCGGATCGGCCCGCGTCAGCAGCCGGTCGAACAGGCGAGTGGTCTGCGCCGCACCGATGGCCATCGGTGCCATGCTCTCCCTCGCGCGCACGAAGGCCTTGAAGTACGACGCGCGCGCCACGAGCACGAACGCGAGATAGAGCAGCGCCGCCATGATCGCGATCCGCGGCGCGAGCAGCGGCGCGCCGTCCGTGGTCATCAGCACCGCGATCGACGTGCTCGGGTAGATGCTCATGGCCGGCAGCTCGATCGACCGCAGCACCTCGGACACATCGCCGGTGGATACGTCCTGGAAGAAGCGCTCCGGCCTGCTCATCCGGAACGCCACCACGATCAGCGACAGGACCATGATCGCCAGGCTGGCCACGATCTGGTGGACGCGCTGCACCGGAAACCAGCGCACCAGCAGCAGGATGATCACCGACGCGAGCGATACCGGGATGGTGAGCAGCAGCGCCAGGTTGAGCAGCACCACGAGCTGGAAGAGTAGCGGCTTCTCGTAGTGCCGCGCGAACGAGACCACCAGCGGGATCAGGAACAGGAACACCACCGCCGACGCCTGCACCAGCGTCTTCAGCCACCGCGAGACCGCGATGCGCAGCTTCGAGCGCGGCGCGGAGTGGTAGACGTCGAGATCGAGATCGGTGAAGAACGCCCCGATCGCCGCGGTGAGCGACGAGGAGAAGAGGATGACGCTGGCCACGAGGAACACGAGCGACAACAGGTTGCGCAGCAGCCCGAGGGCAAAGAACGGCGTCTCTTCCTCGACGCGCGTCATGGCCACGTAGAGGCGCGCGAACAGCGCGTAATCCGCGTAGAGAAACGCGGCCACGATCGTGGCGACGATGAGGGTGCGGAGAACGGTGGACGCGTTGAGCGGACGAAGGCGCGCAAGCGCGATGCGGAGCGGCCACATGGGGTTCAGTCTAGACCAGCGACTTCACCTCATCGAACCACTTCATCGTCGTCTCCCCCCGCCCGGCCTTCCCCTTCGAGCGCTCCATCCCCAGCTGGATCAGCCGCTCGATGAGGCGCGGGTACTTCAGCTCCGTCGCCTCCCAGAGTTTCGGGTACATGGAGATGTTCGTGAAGCCGGGGATGGTGTTGATCTCGTTCAGGTAAAGGCGGTTCGTGCCGCGCTCGAGGAAAAAGTCGACGCGTGCGAAGCCCGCGGCGTTGATGGCCTTGAATGCGGCGACCGCCAGGCGGCGGAACTCCGCGCTCTTGTCCGCGGCCAGCTTGGCCGGGATGACCAGCTGCGACTTCGTGTCCACGTACTTGTCGGCGTAGTCGTAAAAGTCGCCGCCGGCGACGATCTCGCCCGGTACGCTGGCTTCCGGTTTATCGTTGCCGAGCACCGCCACCTCGATCTCGCGCGCGTCGACGCCGCGCTCGATCAAAACTTTCTCGTCGAAGCGCAGCGCGTGTTCCACCGCCTTGATCAGGTCGGCGTCGTTCTTCACCTTCGTCACGCCCACCGACGAGCCGCTGTTCGCCGGCTTCACAAAGTACGGCAGCCGCAGCGCGTTCGCGATGTTGCGCGTGACGCGCTCGCGCTCGTGCTTCCACTCGTGCTCGTACAGCGCGACGTAGTCCACCATCGGCAGCTTCGCCGAGGCGAAGGCCTGCTTCATGTGCACCTTGTCCATGCCCACCGCGGACGCCGTCACGCCGCTGCCGACGTACGGCAGGCCGAGCAGCTCCAGGTACCCTTGCAACGAGCCATCCTCGCCGCCCGTGCCGTGGATGAGCGGAAAGACGATGTCGAGGTCCGCGGAACGCGACCACATCTCGAATGAGAAATCAGCGTCGCCGTTCACACTCGGCTCGCCGCCCGCCAGGATGCGCGCGCTCCGCTCCGGCCCGACGAACCGCCCATCGCGGGCGATGCACATCGGCGTGATCGCGATCCGCTCCTGCGGCGCCGCGTTCGCGACCGAGCGCGCGGAGAGGAGGGAGACTTCGTGTTCGGCTGAACGGCCGCCGAAGAGGAGGATGACTTTGATTGGGTCAGACATAGTTAGAAATGGTGTCGGGTGTCAGGTGTCTGGGGTGTTGCGCCCGGGCGAGAAACCGCAGACACCCGACACCTGACACCTGATACCTGACACCCGTCGGGCGCGTCAGCGCCCGAGAGGGATGCTCCCCATCAGGTACTTCAAATCCTCATCCCTCCACCGGATGCCGCCGCCGAAGATGAACGACGTGTCGTTGAGGGGATTCTCGATACCGGTGCGGACGAAGAGCTGCGGCGTGCGGGGCGTTTCCTTCCGGAAGACGTACTCGCCGAGGAATCGGAGGTGCGGGTTGTTGTCGTTCTTGCCGCCGAAGTCGAACGCCTCGCCGGTCACGCGGATGCGGTCCGCGAGCTGGTAGTCGGCGCCGACGCCGCCGGTGGAGTCGAACATGCCGATGCGCACCGAAAGGTCGTCCAGTTTCCACCCTGCCTGCGCGGAGATGACGTAATCGCGGTCGTACTTCGTGATCTCGGTGATCACCGTCTCCGACTGGCCGGTGGCGGGATTGGTCTTCGTCTCGACGTTCAGCTTCTCGCGCTTGCGGCCGCGCGGGTCGTCCGCGAGCTCGAGGTTGTAGAAGCGGTTGTTCTCCGGATTCGGCACGAGGCGCAGGCCGATCGCGGCGCGCGAGGCGCCGTCGCTGGTCTGCACGCCGCTCACTTCCGACGGCCCCATGCCGGCGTAGTAGTCGCCGGTGATGCCGAGGTCCATCTGGATGCGCGTGGCGCGTCCGAGCGTCTCCTGCAGCGACTTGACGCCGCCCTCCACGGACGACAGAGCGCCGGTGAGGCGGTCGTACGCTTCGGTGCTGTTGAACAGCTTCCCGACCGTCCCCTCGCCCGCCCGCACGCGGCCGGTGATGTCGTTGAGGTTGTCGGCGGTGACGCGGAGGTCGGCCGAGAGTCCGCGCAGGTTCTGCACCACCTGGCGCACGTCCTCGCGGTTCTCGCCGACGGTGCCGCCGAGCTGGCTCGCCACGCGGTCGAGCGTCGCCGCGAGGCGGGGGATCTCGGTGCGCAGGTGCTCGGTGATCGCGCGCGTGTTCGCGAGCGTGGCGTCGACGTTGGAGCGGTTGGCGGAGATCAGCAGGCGCACTTCCGCGGTGATGGCGCTGACGTTGCCGACGATCTCCTCGAGCCGCTGCTGTCCCTGCTGCCCGCCGATGACTTCGCGCAGCGAGCCGGTGATGGCCTTGACGTCCTTGGCGATGGCAGCCACTTCGTCCGTGATCTCGTCCACGGACGCGGTCTGCGCGCCGGGGATCTGCACGCTGTGGCCCGCCAGGACCGGTGCGCGTCCGGTGCCGGGGTCGATCTCGACGTAGCGCTCGCCGAGGAGGCCGAGGTTCGCGATCTTCGCCGAGGCGTCGGAATGCAGCGGGACGTCGTCGTTGACGGTCATCGTCACCAGGGCGCGGCCGTCGGGCAGCGACTGGATCTTGGTGACGTGCCCTTTACGCACGCCGCCGATGCGCACCGTGGCTTCGTCTTCGAGGCCCGCGGCGTTCTCGAAGACGACCTTCACCTCGCGCATGTTGCCGGCGCCGCGAAGGTTGATGTCCTCGATCCTGAGGATGAAGTAGCCGAGCACGGCGAGGGCGACGAGCATCACGACGCCGACTTTTGCTGCTGAAGTCATGGTTCTTTACTCCGGTGGTCTGTGAGCGGGTCGATCCCCGCCCGGCGCAACATCTGGAACAGCGTAGCAAGCGGCAGTCCGACTACGTTCGTGTAACTGCCGTGGATGGACTCGATGAACATCGCTCCGATGCCCTGGACGGCATACGCGCCCGCCTTGTCGAGCGGCTCGCCGGTGCGTACATACCACGCGATCTCGTCCGCCGAGAGGGGAAGCATGCGCACTTCCGATTCCGCGACCCGCGTATCGCGGTAATCGCGTCCGGCATTCTCCAGCGTGACCCCGGTATAGACGATGTGCGTCTGCCCCGCGATCGTGGCCAGCATCCGTTCCGCGTCCGCCGCGTCGACCGGCTTCTCGAGCAATTCCTCCCCGAGGAGGACGGTGGTGTCGGCCGCGATCACCCACCGGTCCGGATGCTGCGCCGCCAGCGCCTGCGCCTTGTCGCGCGACAGTCGCGCCACATACTCCTCGGGCGCCTCGCCGGCCTGATGCACCTCGGGGACATGGCTCGGCTTCACCTCGAACTCCAGCCCGATCGAAGCCAGCAGCTCGCGCCGTCGAGGGGAGGCGGAAGCGAGGATGAATTTCACGGGCGGAGTGTATCGCGCTGCGCGCGAGGGTCAGGTGTCAGGTATCTGAGCTGTCAGGTATCTGAGGCTTTGCGGCTTGCGGGAAGTGGCTCGTGAGCCGCAAAACCCCAGACCCCAGACACCCGACACCGATAACGCGTTGTCCCCCCTCCCCGCCGCGGCAGGGAGAGGGGATCGAAGTGGATGAGAGAGGGGGTTACTGCGTTACTTCTTCGCCGCGTCCGGCGATTCGGTTGCCGCGTTCCGGCGGCGGCGGGTCTTGAGCGAGCGCTTCATCTCCTTGACGTGCGGCCTGACGGACTCGCCGGCGTCGACGGTGACGAAGCCCTTCGCGACGCGATACACGCCTCGGGCGGCCTTCGCCGCCTTCAGCTTGCGGCGCAGGATGGCCAGGTCGACGTGGCGGACGAACGCGCGGGCCTCCTCGTCCGAGACATATACTTGTCAAGTCCCCCTTCCGGAGCTACATTTATAGGACCATGAACCTTCTTCACGAGGAGCTCCGGAGAGCACGGGAGAGGGCGGGCCTGAGCCAGCAGGCGCTGGCGGACTTGGCGGGGATTCCCCGGAATCAGGTCGTACGCGCGGAGCGGGGGGAGAACATCACCGTCGAGACGCTGCGCAAGATCGCGATCCACCTGCCGCTGACCGAACTCACGCTGATGGACACCAAGGGCTTCCGGATCGACATCATCGCCGAGCCGGAGAGGTTGTTCATGGCCGCGGTGGAGAACGTGATGCGCCAGACAGCTGCCTTGCGGGGCGCGATCATCCTGGCGATGGAGACCCGCAGAGCCATGGAGGCCGCCCGCCGCGCCACCCCGCCGCTACCGGGAGAAGACCAACTCCCCGGCGACGTCGACCCCGTCCTCATCCTGCGCCACCTCGAACAGCTGGCCAACGAGATCGAAGCCGTCGGCAGGGAAGCGAAGATCGCCTGATTACTGCCGCTCCGATCCCGCCTCCCCGCGAAGCGCCACCGCCTGCAAGCGAAGAAAACGCGCTTGCAAGCGAAGAAAAAAAGCTTCCGACGTAAGAAAAAAAGGTTCGGACCGAAGAAAAAAAGCTTCCCGCGGAAGAAAAAAAGCTTCCGAGCTAAGCAAATTTGCTTACGCCGGAAGCAATTTTTCTTCGAACGGAAGCGTGAAAGCCTGCGACGGAAGCAATTTTTCTTCCGGTGAAAGCGGGTTTTCTTCGCGTTTCAGTGGTCCGGTAGCCGCGTTCGGCGTTCGGACAAATACGGGGACAGAGCTTAGATGTCGGCCGGTAGGCGGTGCAGGCCTGACCAAGACAGGGCAGTCTGTCGATTCGCTCCGCCTGACTGTGATGGACGTCGTCCCTTAGGGGGCGAGGAGATCCTCCTCGCGTCAGCCAACCGGCGATTCGGGTCACCGCGAGACGGTTCCGCTTCACGGAACCGCTCGTTCAGCTGTCAACGCAGTCGTTCACCGACGCGAGCGCGACGCGGCTCGGTGGTAATGGCGTGCGGTGACCGGTGGCGTGAGCGGAGGGAAGAGGTACGGGGGCGGGCGGCGGCGCATGTGGCCGCGACAGGCTTCGGCGAGACCGAGCAGCTCGGAATCGCGGGTGAGTTCTTTGCGGCAGCGGGAGACGAGGTTCGAAACGCCCCCCGCGCTGATCAGGCCGAGCTGCCTGGCGATCCGGCGGAGTGGAACGAGTCCGTCCTCGAACGCCAGATATGCGACGAGGCGCCGTTCGAGTGTCCCATGACTCACGGCGATCGCCTCCGGAGTCGTGTCGAACGTCTTCGCGACCGCATCGACGACATCCTCGAGATTCGGACGACCGGGATGAACCTGTGCCCGCGGATGCTCTTCGCGCCGTTCCTCCTCGTCGAGCAGCTTCTGGATCTTGTCGATCCACGAGGCGGTGCCGAGGAAGATCTGCGCCGTGAGTTGGTCCATGAGGGTGTCGGGGTCGCAGATCTTCGACAGCACGAAATTGCGATACTCACGCTGCTGCGTCTCTGGATCGCACCCGAGCTCGCGGAAAAGCGGAGCGAGCGACAGCCACCTGGGAGCCTCCGCGAGGCCCGCACGAGCGGCGTAGCTGCTCCACTTCCATTCTTCGGGACGTTCGACGAGATGCGCGCGCACTGGATTGAGCGCGATGTAGCGCGAGAGCTCGAGCCCGTACGCGTCCTCCTCGACGAGCACATTTTTGAAGCGTGCTTCAAATAGATGCCCTCGCCGCCGATGGCGCCTGTTGAAACGCTGCGCGTAGCGTCCGAGGAGCCGGTGCATGCCGGTCGAGAGAGTGCACTCCGGAGTCTCGATCTTCAGATGATAGTGATTGCCCATCAGACAGTAGTCGTGGAGGATCCATCGTGAGCGGGCGATCTCCTCGGCGAGAAGGCTGAGAAAGAGCTCGCGGTCGCCATCGTCGTGGAAGATGGTGATTCCATCGTTGCCGCGCGACATCACGTGATGTCGCGCACCGGGATACTCGACGCGCGGTTGCCTTGCCATACGCAAGCCGAGGCTACCTCGGCATAGCCGACGAGCCGAGGAGATCGCCAGAACACGCACGAAAACCTCCTCGGAATGGAAAAAAAGCCGGTCGATGGGTGCGGTGGCTCTACGACGGTTGGAGTCGCGCCGCGCGGCGTGTTTCGAAGACCTGTCCCCGGTAGCATAAGTTCCGTGCTCCGATAGCTGCGGTGACCGCTGGCCAAAGACCTGTCCCCCATAGGGTAATAGCTGCGGTGACCACTGGCCAAAGACCTGTCCCCCATAGAGCTGCGGTGACCACTGGCCAAAGACCTGTCCCCCATAGGGTAAGTCCCCCATAGGGTAACGTCGCAACCTCAGGATGACGGGGGGGGGAGGAGGTTCGTCGCGTCACATCTTCATTGACGCTAAGAGCCCTCGTGAAGAAATCATCTCAGGCCACCGGTATGGAGTGCGGTAACGCCAGTTACCGCTCTTACTGCTTCTGTTCGTGCAGCAATCTGTGCTGGTGCAATCTCGCCCAGTGCCACGCGCGAAGGACGGACCTGTTCGCGTTGCAGGACGAACGAACAGCAGTCAAAGCGGTAACTCGCGTTACCGCACTCCATAACAGGCCTGCCAATCATCACCTAATTCGCCACCGGTTTGGAGTGCGGTGACCGCAGTCACCGCTTTGACTGGGTGCGGGGGACGCGGACGCACAAGGCGGCAGCTGCGGCTGCCGGAGGGAAAGCGGTGACTGCGGGCACCGCACTCCAAATTAAACCCGCGTCATGCTCAACACCACCACCGCCCGTGCCTCCGGCACGATCTTGTAGATGATGCGCAGGTCCCCCGACCGGTAGCTCCACAACCCTTTGAGCGGCTCGAACAGCGGGGCGCCGATGATGGGGTCGAGCTCGAGGCGGCGGAGGGCGGCGTCGTAGATGGGGGCCGCGGACGGGGCGAAGCGGAGGCGTTCGTAGCGGCCGCGTTGTTCGGGGGTCTCTTCGTCGGCTTGGGCGAGTTGGGCGAACAACAGGGAGTCGTTGGCGATGGCGATGGTTTCGCGGAGGGCCAGGTATTCGTCGGAGGAGACCAGGACCGCTACCGTGTTGCCATTGCGGGTGAACTCGGCGCGGGTGCCTCGCACGGCGCATTCGCGGACGACGTCGCGCATGTCCTCGGGGAGGTCGAGCAGGTCGATGCGTTTCACGACACCGATTCTTTGAGGTAGTCGCGGAACTCGCGGCCGAGCTTCGGGTGGCGCAGGGCGAAGTCGACGGTGGCTTTGAGGTAGCCGAGCTTCTCGCCGGCGTCGTAGCGCGTTCCTTCGAAGACGTAGCCGTAGAAATCGCCCGACTGCACGAGCTGGCGCAGGGCGTCGGTGAGCTGGATCTCGCCGCCGGCGCCGCGTTGGGTGTTCTCGAGGTGGGGGAAGATGTCGGGCGTCAGGATGTAACGGCCGATGATGGCGTAGTTGGACGGCGGGTCGCTCTTCGGCTTCTCGACCATGTCCTTGATGAGGAAGCGGCGGTCGCTGACCAGCTCTCCCTGCACGATGCCGTACCGCGTCGTCTCCTCGGGGGTCACTTCCATCAGCGCCACGACGGGGCGGCCCGTGTCCTCGAACACCCGGCGCATCTGCAGGAGGCAGGGGAGCTCGGCCAGGATGACGTCGTCCGGCAGCACGACGGCGAACGGCTCGTATCCCACGGCGTCGCGCGCGGCCAGCACGGCGTGCCCGAGGCCGAGCGCTTCCTTCTGGCGGACGGCGATGAGGTCCACCATGCGGCTGACGGCGTCCACTTCCGCGAGCAGTTCGTCCTTGCCGCGCTCCCGGAGCGAGCGTTCGAGCTCGGCCGTGCGGTCGAAGTGGTCGAGGATCGATTCCTTCCCCTTGGAGGTGACGATGACCAGCTTGTCCATCCCGGAGTCGCGCGCTTCCTCGATCCCGTACTGCAGGATCGGCTTGTCGACGAGCGGCAACATCTCTTTGGGGATGACCTTCGTCGCCGGGAAAAACCGGGTGCCGAAGCCGGCGCAGGGGAAGACGCACGTGCGTAGAGGGCTCATGAGGGGCGCAGGATAGCAGCAGGCCGCTGCGCGGGGGTGTCGGGTGTCAGGTGTCTGGGGTCGTTCGGCTGGCGGCACTCGCAACGTATTTCGCCCAGGCGAAACACCCCAGACCCCAGACACCCGACACCCGACACCAAGATGGCGGCCCGTTTGCTAAGGCCGCGTGTGGTAAAACTACGTTCACGGGCGGGTATGCGTAAACTCCTGATTCTTCTCACGGTCCTTCTCTCGGCCACTCCTCTTGCGGCGCAATGGCGCCGCGCGGGTCTTTACGGCGCGGATGTACGGGCGCTGATCGTCGATCCGGCTCACCCCGACACGCTCTATCTCGGGACGAGCGGCGGCGAGGTGTATGTCTCGAACGACGGGGCGAAGAGCTGGACGAATCCGCGGTACGGGATCCCGTTCCCGAACTACATCGTCGACAACCTCCTCCTCGACCGCGAAGGCGTGCTCTGGGCGGCGAGCTGGGGTCTCTGGGGCGGCGGCGTCATCGCGGTCTCGAGCGACAGCGGCCGTACCTGGGAGCGCCGCGACGCAGGGCTCGAGGATTTCTCGGTGCGGGCGATCGCGGTGGATCCGAACGACGCGAACTTCGTGGTGGCCGGCGGGCTGACCGGCGTCTATCGCAGCCGGAACGCCGGGAAGACCTGGACGAAGATCTCCGACCAGATCAACGTCGAGTCGCTGGCCATCGACCCGCGGTCGCAGGATCGCATCTTCGTCGGCACCTGGCGCCAGGGCTGGCGCACCGATGACGGCGGCAAGTCGTGGAAGCACGTCGCCGACGGCATGGTGCTCGACACCGACATGTTCCACATCACCATCGATCCCGCGAAGCCGGACAACGTCTGGGTGGCGACGTGCGGCTGGGTTTACAACTCGCAGAACGGCGGCGACAAGTGGACGCGTTACCGCGACGGCTTCAACAACCGCCGCATCCACGACGTCGACATCGACCCGTGTGACAAGGACGTGATTTACGCCGGCTCGGTCGCCGGCCTCTATCGCACCGAGGACCATGGGAAGTCGTGGTACGTCATGTCGGACGAGAGCCTGGTCATCAACTCCGTGGTCCTGCATCCGCAGCGGCCGCAGCGCATCGTGCTCGGCATCGAGGGGGACGGGGTCTATCTCTCCAACGATCGCGGCAAGACCTTCCAGCGCACCTCGGACGGCCTGCACAACCTGCGCATCACGAACATCGCGCCCGATCCGTTCAGGAAGAACCGCGTCTACGCATCGGTGGTGTTCGGCGGCAACGCCTCCGGCATCTATCGTTCCGATGACGCCGGGAAGACGTGGGAGAAGGCCAGCAAAATCGCGCTGCCGGAAGTGCTCTCCATGACCATCGCCACCGAGGCGGACGCGGAAGTGAAGTTCGTCGCCGGAACGGAAAAGGGCTTCTTCTACAGCAACGACGCCGAGGAGTGGACGCAGGCGGAACCGTCGAGCTTCCCGATCCGCGTCGACAAGGTGCTGCGCTTCAACCGCAACCGCGCCTTCGCCGCGACGGCCGAGGGGGTGTTCACGACCCGCGACGCCGGCAAGAGCTGGTATCGCCTCGGCGGCGCGAAGAACCGCGCCATCGACATCGCCATCGCCAGCCTCGAGGGCAACAAGGCGCTCGTGGCCATGACCAGCGCGGGCCTCGAAGTGTTCGACGGCTCGAAATGGACGACGGTCACCGGCGCGCCTGACAAGGGACGCACCATCGCCATCCGCAACATCGACGGCCGCGAGCACATCTTCATCGCCGGCTCGCAGGGCGTGCAGGCCGGCGTGATCAGCGAGGCGCGCACGTGGGAAGCGACCGAGGCGCCGCACGCGCAGTTCGCGGCGGTACACGGCGGCACGCGCAGCAGCGGCCAGATGCTCTTCCTCACCTCGCGCGCCCAGCGCGAGATCCTGGTCGGCGAGCCGTCGGACGGGGCGTGGATGGAGCTGACCCTCCCGACGCGCAACGCCGAGGTGACCTCCGTCTCCCCCGATCCCTTCACCCGCGAGCGCTACTACGTCGGCACCCTCGGCGAAGGCATCTACGTCTACGAAGGCAAGATGAACCGCTACGTCGCGCGCGAGAAGGAAGTACGGGCGCAAGTGGCACCGGGGAGCAAGTGACGCGCAGCGTCATCCTGAGGCGCGGAGCGACGAAGGATCTGGGTGGTGGAACGTTCCTCCGCCCGCCCAGTTCCTTCGCTGTGCTCAGGATGACGGGCTGACGCCCGTCACCGCGGGTCGTAGTACCGCACCGCCAGCACGCCCAGGCCCTTCTTTCCCTGCGCCGTGGTCGGGTCGTCCGTCACTACCACCATCACGTTCGGGAGCGTGTTGTCGTAGATCAGGATCGACTTCGTGGACATGCGCGGCTCGCCGTGCGCTTCGCGGAGGTACTTCTTCTCCTCGTCGTATGCGCCGCGGATGGCGTTGAGGTAAAGAAAGAGCTCGAAGCGGATCGACGTCAGCCGGTCGTTCCTGAACTCGAGGGTGAGCGACTTGTCGTCGCTGTAGTCGACGATCAGCTCGTTCTTGTCCTTCCCCGCCTTCGGCGTCCACTTGTCGAGCGCCTTCACGGCCGCGGCGCGGGACATGCCCACGGAGAGGTGGAACGCGTCCGGGCGCATCCACGACGTGCGGCTGGTGGAGGGGAACGACGTGGCCAGGAGCAGGAGCGCGAAGAGGGTTTTCATTTAGTGCACGTACGAGGGAACGATCGGCTGCTCGACGACGCGGCGTGTCTGGATGATGGAGGTGGCGAGCACGACGCGCTTCCCGATCTCTTCCCACTGCTCGTTCTGCACGAACTCCGGAACCGCGATCGACGGGCCGAGATTCACCGCGATGCAGCCCGCATCGAGATAGTTGTCGATCATGTCCAGCGGAACCGGTCCGCCCGCGAGCATCGGGATGTCGCGGATCGGGCCGCGGATGGTGCGGATGTAGTCGGGACCGCCGAGGAACTGGGCGGGGTAGATCTTCACGATGTCGCAGCCCGCTTCCCAGGCGCGGATGATCTCCGTGGGAGTGGCGGCGCCGGCGATGCAGAGCAGGTCGTTCTCGACCGAGTACTCGATCACCTGCACGTCGGTATGCGGCGAGACGATGATGCTCGCCCCGGCGCGGCGCGCGAGGCCGGCGTCGTTGGTGCTGCGGACGGTGCCGGCGGCGATGGCGATCGTCTTGCCGTGGCGCTTGTGCAGCGACGTCATCAGCTCGATCGCATCGGGCGTGGTCATCGTGATCTCGATGATGCGCATCCCGTTGCGCGCGTACGCTTCGGCGACCGCTTCGGCCGCCTCCGCGGTGTCTTCGCGCACCACACCGATGATCTGTTCGTTATAGACGCGGGCGAGGAGCTCTTTACGTGACATGACCGGTGAATAGATTAGCAAATCAATGCACCGCGGCCGCGATTTCCGCGAACGCGGGCTCTTCCCTCAGCACATCCAGCCTGGGATCGACGTTCAGGAACACCATCCATGCGGAACGATCTTCCACCGCCCGTCGCAGGTGCGCGATCGCCTCGCGCGTATCGCCGAGTCCGGCGTGGATGACGGCGATGTCGTAAGGCGAAATGTAGCGGGTCTCCGCTTCACCGTCGAGCGTGCCGAGGAGCAGTAGCGCTTCGTCGCGCTCGCCGGCGATGGCGCGCGTATGGGCGAGCATGGCCAGCAGGATCGGGATCGCGTCCACTTCCAGCGCGCGTCCGAACGCTTCCGAGGCCTCGCTGTAGCGGCGTTGCTGCCCGAGGGCCATGCCGAGCCAGCCGTGCGCCGGGATGAACTTCTCGTCGAGCTCCAGCGCCTTGCGGAAGCGGCGGATGGCCGACTCGAAATCGCGCGCGAAGTAGAACGGCCACCCCGCGTGGACGGCAATGATCAGTGACAGCGGATCGAGATCGGCGGCCTTCGAGTTCTGCTCGACGGCCTCGTCGAACCGGCCGCGCGCGGAGAGGAGCATCGCGTAGCCGTCGTGCGCGGTGGCGTAGTTCGGGTTGAGCCCGATCGCGCGGAGATACGCTTCCTCCGCCCCTTCCCAGTCCCACTCGAACCACCACCGCACCGCGCCCAGCGATGCCCAGGCCTCGGCCAGCCCGTCGTCGATCTCGATGGCCCGCATCGCGGCCGCTTTCGCCTTCGGCATCACCTCGTGCGGCGGCAGCGGGATGTTGGTGGCCAGCGTGACGAAGCTGTCGGCGAGCCCGGCGTACGCGCTGGCGAACGACGGATCCGACTCGATCGCTTCGCGGAACAGCTGGATCCCGCGGCGCAGGCTCTCCTCGGTGCGCTTGTTCCACTGGTAGCGTCCCTTGAGGTAGAGCTGGTACGCCTCGCTGTTCTCGGTCGGCTTGCGGCGCAGCTTCTTCTTCTCCGCGCCGGTGAGCTTGAGGCGCAGCTTTTCGGCGATCTCGCGCGCCAGGTCGTCCTGCAGCTTCACGAGGTCGGCCAGGTTGCGGCTGAACGACTCTCCCCAGAGCTGCGCGCCGTCATACGAATCGACCAGCTCGACGCTGATGTAGATCTGCTCGCCGATGTGTTTCACCGTGCCGCTCAGCACCGCGCGCACGCGCAGCTCGCGCCCGACGCCCTGCGCGTCGGCGTTCCGGTTCTTGTAGCGGAACATGGTGCTGCGGGCCATCACCTTCAGCTTCGGAAGCTGCGAGAGCTTGTTGATGATCCCCTCGGTGATGCCGTCGCTGAGGTACTCCGCGTCGGCGTCGTTCGAGGCGTTCGTGAGCGGCAGGATGGCGATCGAGTCGATGGTCTTCGACGTGCGGCGCCGCACGATGGTCCGCACCAGGTCGTTGTGGATCTGGCTGCTGCCGATGGCGCGCAGCGTCAGCGAAAGGTCGCGCGCCGACTGGAAGCGCGTGGTCGGGTTCTTCTCGACGCACCCCTCGATGATGCGCTGGAAGTCGGGCGGAACCGCCGCGCTCAGCTCTTCGCGCGGCAGGGCGTCCTTGAGGATCGCGGCGATGGTCGCGGCGCCCGAGTCGCGATGGAACGGCTTCTTGGCCGTGACCATCTCGTAGAGGATGCAGCCGAGGGAGAAGATGTCCGCGCTCGGATCGACCGCCTCGCCGCGCAGCTGCTCGGGAGCCATGTAGCCGAGGGTGCCGATCACGGTTCCGGGATGCGTCTGGAACCACTTCGTGGTCGGGATGTTCGCCTCGTCCCTCTGCGAGAGATTGGGGTCGGTCTGGGCCAGGCCGAAGTCGAGGATCTTCACCCGCCCTTCCTCGGTGATGAAGATGTTCTCCGGCTTGAGGTCGCGGTGCACGATCGACTTCGCGTGCGCCGCCGCGAGCCCGTCCGCCACCTCCGCGCCGATCTCCACGGCGCGGCGCCAGCTCATCGGCGCGACGCGGATCTGCTCGCGCAGCGTCTTCCCCTCCAGCAGCTCCGTGACGATGTAGAACGTAGCGCCGTGGTGGCCGACGTCGTGGACCGCGAGGATGTTCGGATGCGACAGGGCCGCGATCGCGCGCGCTTCGCGCTCCAGCCGGGCCGTGGCCTCGGTGTCCTGCATCGCGTCGGCGCCGAGGACCTTGATGGCGATGTCGCGGCCGAGGCGGGGATCGCGGCCGCGATAGACCTGTCCCATGCCGCCCTCACCCAGCAGTGACACGATTTCGTAATGGCCCACTCGGGCCCCGGCGGGGAGCATGTGGATCACATTCTAGTAAGATTCCGGCAATGGTCCTGATCAATAAGGCGATCAACGAGGTCACGGTCAAGCTGGTCTATTACGGCCCCGGCCTCTGCGGGAAGACGACGAACCTCGAGAAGATCTACGCGAACCCGAAGCTCGACAACAAGGGAAAGATGATCTCCATGTCGACGGAGACGGACCGCACGCTCTTCTTCGACTTCATGCCGATGGAGCTCGGGACGATCGCCGGCCAGAAGGTCCGCGTGCAGCTCTACACGGTCCCGGGCCAGGTGTTCTACGACGCGACCCGCAAGCTCGTGCTGCGCGGCGCCGACGGGGTGGTCTTCGTGGCGGACTCGCAGCCGTCCATGCGCGAGTCGAACCTGCAGAGCCTCAACAACCTCAGGACGAACCTGCGCATCAACCGCCTCGACCCGGACAAGGTCGCGCTGGTGTTCCAGTACAACAAGCGCGATCTGCCGAATGCGGCCCCGGTCGAGGAGATGACCGAGTACCTGCAGCCGGGCAACGCCCCGGTGGTCGAGGCCCAGGCAATGAACGGCATCGGCGTGACGGCCACGTTGCGCGCCGCCGTCTCCCGCATCCTCGACAACCTCAAGAACCACGTCGACACCACGCTCTACGAAGAGCCGGCCCTCAGCGCCCCCGACATGACCCAGAAATCGGGCGTCGCGCAGCACTCGGCGGGCACGCCGAAGCTCTCGATGAAGGGGGACGTGCCGGTGCCGCCCACACCTGCACCTGCACCCTTCTTTGACACGGGCGAGATGCCCGCGCAGGCGGATGAAGACGACCCGTTCGCCGACGTGGCCACGGTCGTGGAGCCGGAGTTCGACGAGACGGTGGTCGACGACCTCTTCGCCGCAAACGTCGAGGAAGCGCCGGTTCACGACGACCGCGCCGAGGACGAGGCGCTGCTCGCGAATGCGCGCGCGCTGGTAGCGTCGCTCGAGGCGGCGCTGGAGCGGGCTAAAGAGAACGAACGCGCGATTGCGGCGCGACTCGCGCGCCTGTCATAAAACCACTACCTTCGCCAACAGTTTGGAGTGCGGTGACCGCAGTCACCGCTTTTCCTTCGGCAGCCGCAGCTGCCGCCTTGTGCGTTCGCGTCCCTCGCACGCAGTCAAAGCGGTGACTGCGGTCACCGCACTCCAAACCGTTGGCGGGCGTTGCGTTCACGATAGACTCAGCCCCGACGATGACCTGGTACCAGGAATGGTTCGGTGAGGAGTACCTCGAGCTCTATTCACATCGCGACGAGCACGAGGCGAAGCAGCAAGTCTCGTTCTTTCGCGAGCAATGCGGGCAGGTGGAAGGGCCGGTGCTCGATCTCGCCTGCGGCATGGGGCGCCATATCCAGGAGCTGCAGTTCCTCGGGTACCGCGCCGTCGGCTGCGACCTTTCCTACATCCTCCTGCGCACCGGCATCACGGACTACGGCCACATGGCGGTGGCGCGCGCCGACATGCGCAGCCTGCCGTATTGCGACGGCGTGTTCGCGGGGCTGGTGAACTTCTTCACCAGCTTCGGCTACTTTGCCACCGAGGATGAGAACCTGCAGGTCGTGCGGGAGATGGCGCGGGTGCTCGACTCCGGCGCGCCGTTCCTCTTCGACTACCTCAACGTCCATCGCGAGCTCGAAAAGCTCGTGCAGCGCGAGACGCGCGACACGCCGATGGGCGCCGTGAAGCTCGAGCGCTGGTTCGACGGATCCGACCGTTCGTTCAACAAACGGATAACGATCGGTGAAAAGCGCTACCTCGAGCGGGTGCGCGGCTATGACCTGGACGAGATATCGGCCATGTTCGCGTCATGCAACCTGCAGATCCGCTCCGCGTTCGGGGATTTCGACGGCGCGGAGTTCGACCGCACCTCCCCGCGCCTGATCCTGGTGGGGAGCCGCGGACGATGAGAGTCCCGCTCGCGCACTACCCCGGCATGAACCGGTTCGTCCTCGACTGGCTGGACGGCGACGAGCGGTTCCTGCCGCGCCGCACGCCGCCGCCCCGCACGCGCAACATCGCCCCGGAGCTCGTGGCCGCGCTCGATCGATCCAACCGCCACTGGGGCATCTTCGCCAAGGACCAGTTGCAGCGTTGGGGTGGGGGAGAGACATACACGATCATCGCCGGCCAGCAGGTCGGCTTCGCGGGCGGTCCGCTGTACACGCTCGCCAAGCTCGCCAGCCTGGTGAAGATCAAGCGCGAGCTCGAAGCGCAGGGGACGCCGGTGACGGCGTTCTTCTGGCTGGCCACCGAGGACCACGATTTCGACGAGATCGCCACGCTGAAGGTTCCCGTCAAGAACGGGCAACTGGACCTGTTGTGTATTCGCGCGGTCCGCGCCACCGACTCACGGATGACGGTCGGATCGCTTCCGGTGCCGGAGTCGCTGATCGCGCAGCTCCTCGCCGTCTACGACATGCCGCGCCCCGCGTGGCTGCGCGAAGGCATCACCTTCCGCGACTCGTTCGCGGAGCTGATCGTGGCGACGTTCGGCAGCGAGATCATCCTCGTCGACTCACTCCTCCCCGAGCTCCGCCGCGCCGGAGCGCCGCTCTTCGAGCAACTCTACGCAAAACACGACGACATCCAGCGCACGCTGCACGAGCGCGCGGCCGCACTCGAAGCAGCCGGCTACAAAGAGCAGGTCGTGCCGGGGGAAGGCAACGAGTACACCCTGCTCTTCGCGATCGACGACGAAGGCCGCCGACAACCGGCAACCGACAACCGACAACAACCGCCGGAAAGAACCTCCACCTCCGCCCTCACCCGCCCGCTCCTCCAGGACTTCGTCCTGCAGCCCGACCTTTTCCTCGGCGGGCCCGCGGAGGTCGCGTACTACGCGCAGATCGCGCCGCTGCACGAGCTGCTGAACATCACCATGCCGCGCGTCGGATTGCGCGGCCACACGCTCGTCGCTCCGAAGCGCGTCGCCAAGGCGATGGAACGCTACGCCATCGCGCCGCACGAGGTCTTCACCCCGGCGGACGCCATCCTCGCGGAGCGCGAGCCGGAAGGCGTCGCGCGCATCCGGGAGCTGGCGGAAGAAGGGAAACGCGAGCTGCTGCAGCGGATCGAGCAGATCGGCGAGCTCGCGCTGCCGGCCGATCACTCGCTGGCGGGATCGATCAACAAGTCGATCGGCCATCTCGAGTTCCACTTCAACAAGCTGAGCGAGCGCGCGATCAAGGGGCTGGTGCGCAAGGAGAAGGAGCGCTACGCCGCCACGCGCGAGCTGGTGGCCACGTTCTATCCCGACCGCCACGTGCAGGACCGCGTCGTGAGCTGGTTTGCCTACTGGTGTACGTACGGGCAGCACCTCGCCGACCGCGTGGTCGACGAAGTGGAGCCCGATAGCGCATTCTTCAGGATCGTGACTTTATGAGCGAAACCGTGGACATCCTCTTCTTCGGCGCGCACCCGGACGACGTCGAGCTCTCCTGCGGCGCAACGGTCGCTAAATTGGTGAAGGACGGCCTCCGCACCGGCATCGTCGATCTCACCCGCGGCGAGATGGGCACGCGCGGCACGCCGCAGACGCGCAAGCGGGAGGCGGCGAACGCCGCAAAAGCCCTCGGCGCGACGTTCCGCCAGCAGCTCGACTTCCAGGACGGCAACCTCCAGACCGGCCGCGAACAGGAGCTGGAGCTCATCGGGCTGCTCCGCCGCTGGCGCCCCAGCCTGGTCGTCGCGCCGTATCCCGACGACCGCCATCCCGACCACACGCGCACCGGCCGCATCGTCACCGAGGCCTCGTTCTACGCGGGACTGAAAACGCTGGAGACCGGCCTCCCGGCGCACCGCCCGCAGACCGTGCTGTACTACCTGCAGAACTACATGTTCCCGCCGTCGTTCGTGGTCGACGTGTCGAAGCACTGGAAGACCAAGATGCGCTCCGTGGCGGCGTACAAGTCGCAGTTCTACGATCCGAACTCGAAGGAAGCGAACACGTTCATCTCCGACCCGAAGTTCCTCGACATGATCGACGCCCGCGGCCGCCACTTCGGCGCCCTGATCGGCGCGAGCTACGGCGAGGCCTTCATCACGAAACAGCCGCCGCGCCTCGATGACCTCATCGGCGCGTACGCGGGGAGAGAGGTGTCGTGAAGATCGGGATTACGTGTTACCCGACGTTCGGCGGCTCCGGCGTCGTCGCGACGGAGCTCGGGCTCGCGCTGGCGAAGCACGGCGATGAGGTGCACTTCATCAGCTATGCGCCCCCCTCACGGCTGAACATCCTGCACGAGCGCGTGCGCTTCCACGAGGTCACGGTCACCCCGTACCCGCTGTTCGACCCGTATCCGCCGTACACGCTGGCCCTGGCCACGAAGATGGCGGAGGTCGCGGCGTACGAGAAGCTCGACATCCTGCACGTCCACTACGCGATTCCGCACGCCATCAGCGCGTACCTCGCGAAGCAGATCCTGCAGTCGAAGCTCAAGGTCGTGACGACGCTGCACGGCACCGACATCACGCTGGTCGGACGCGACGAGAGCTATCTCCCGATCACCAAGTTCGGCATCGAAGTGTCTGACGCCGTGACCGCGGTCTCGCAATGGCTGAAGGACGAGACGGCGAGAAACTTCGACACCGACAAGGCCATCGAGGTCGTGCCGAACTTCGTCGACCCGGCGCGGTTCAAGCGCGACAGCAGCGCGTTCTGCCACACGTTCAAAGCCACCGGCGACAAGGTGGTCTGCCACGTCTCGAACTTCCGTCCGGTGAAGCGGATCATGGACGTGGTGGAGACGTTCGCGAAGATCGCGGACCAGGTGCCGAGCCGCCTGCTGATGGTCGGCGACGGGCCCGACCGCTCGCGCGCCGAAGCGTACGCGCGAACGCACGGACTGCGCGACCGCGTCAGCTTTCTCGGCAACGTCACCAACCTCGAAGAAGTCCTCGGCGCCTGCGACCTCTTCCTGCTCCCCTCCGAGTCCGAGTCCTTCGGCATGGCCGCCCTCGAAGCGATGGCCTCCGAAGTCCCGGTCATCGCCACCGCCAGCGGCGGCCTCCCCGAAGTCGTCGACGACGGCGAGACCGGCTACCTCCTCCCCGTCGGCGACGTCGACGGCATGGCCGAACGCGCCCTCGAGATCCTCCGCAACGACGACCTCCGCAAACGCATGGGCAAGCGCGGGCGGGAGGTGGCGGTGGAGCTCTTCGACGAACAGAAGATCGTCCCGCACTACCGGGAGCTGTACGACCGGGTGATTTGATATGGAGTGCGGTAACGCTAGCTAGTTACCGCACTCCATATTACGGCTCCGCCCTCAACCCGCCCCGCGGCGCCGCGTCTCCGTAGATCGCCGAATACCGCTCGTACGAGTTCATGACCTTGCGGATGTAGTGCTTCGTCTCGTCGAAGTTCACCGCGGTCAGGAAGTAATCGTCGCCGGGGCCGGCCTGGATGCGGGACCAGAGGGCGACCTGTTTCGGGCCGGCGTTGTAGGCGCCGGCGACGCGGTAGCGGTTGCCGCCGAACTGTTCGCCCAGCTCGCTGATGTACTTCGCGCCGAGGCGGATGATCACGCGCGGGTCGTACAGGTCCTCCGGGGCCACGTCGACGATCCCGACGTCGCGGCCGATGTCGCGGGCGGTGGTGATGATGAACTGCAGCAGCCCGCGCGCCGCCGCCTGCGACTTCGCGCGCGGGTTGAAGCGCGATTCCTCCCGCATGATCGACAGCACGAGCGACGGGTCCGCCTCGTACCGCTTCGCATCCTCGGCGATGAAGTTGTAGAAGTAGCGCGGATAGAGCAACTGCCGCACGACCGGCGGCAGCAGGTCGGGATGAAAGTCCGTGGGGACCGCCTTCATCATCACCTCGATCGCGTAGATCGAATCGCGTGACGCGCCGCCGAGGTTCAGGGCGTAGGAGCGGGAGAGCGCGGTGGACGTGGGAGTGAGGCCGAAGCGCCTTTCGATCGCCGGCACCGCCTCGTCGTGCAGCCCCATGGCCATGAGCAGCGAGTCGGGATCGCTCGCGTCGACGGTGGGAAAGCGCGGCAGCTCGCGCGGCTTCAGCTCGAGTACGTCCTTGTACGCGGGCAGCTGGTCGTAGATCGTGCGCAGCCTGGAGAGCTGCCTATCGCGGTCGCGCGAGGAGAGGAGGATGCGGTCCGTCTGCACCCCCTTCGCCTCGTCATACTTTTTGTCGGCGAGCAGCCTCACCACCTGCGTCTCGCGCGCCTTCAGCTCGCGCTCGAGCTTCGGCGCCATGGCCGGGGAGTCGAGTCGCGCGCGCGCAAAGTAGGCAAAGTGCGTCGGCGCCTTGGATCGGAGCACGGTCAGGTATTCGCGGAAGGAGGCTGGCGCGTCGCGGCCCTCCAGCGCCCGCGCGCGCCAGTACGCGAGCTCCGCCCGGTCGTACTCGTCCAGCAGGTTCGCCGGCACCGAGTTCAGCGCGGAAATCGCGGCGGTCGTGTTGCCAGCAGCCAGCATCCCAACGGCATACGCGAGAGATCCCTCGAGGATCGCGCGCTCGTTCCCGGCCATCTTCCGCAGCAGCACGAGATCGCCCGCCGCCTCGGTGAAACGCCGCGCCTTCAGCCGCGTGCGGATGCGCTGCGTCAGCGCGGCCGTCGTCGACGGAAACTTTCCTTTCACCGCGATCGACTGCGTCATCAGCTGCTCGCCGAGCTTGTCGTCGCCGCGCAATTGCGCGGCGCGTGCGGCGTGCCAGAGGAACGTGGCCTTCTGCCGCGCGTCCGGCGTGGCAGCGGCGCCGCGGAGATAGACGTTCTGCGCTTCCGCGAAGCGCTCCGCGCCGAAGTAGCTGCGTCCGAGCGCGAACTGCAGCTCATCGAGCCGCGCCCGCGGATTCACCGGAGGTGCAGGCGGCGGTGCGGCGGCTTTCTTCGCGGGAGCCGCCTTCTTGCTCTTCTTCGGAGGCGTTGCTTTCTTCTTCTTCTTCCGCGGCGCGGCTAACGCCGCTTTCTGAGCCTGCGGCTGCCCGATGGCCAGCTGCAGCAGCGCGATGGCGCGGTCGTAGTGGCGATGCTTCTGGAACGTCTCGCCGAACAGCTCCAGCTGCTCCTTGTTCAGCCGTTTGATCAGCTCCGGACGGTCGAGCGCCCGCGCCACGCGGTCCGCGGCATCGTCGCCGTTGTTGCCGCGCAGCAGCGCCAGGCCGCGCGTGAACGCCGGGTCGAGCTGTCCGTTTTCGACCAACGCCTCCACGATGCGCGCGCTGATCTCGCGGCGCCGGTCCGCCGTGGCCGTGGTGGCGATGCGCTCCGCGAACGCCACCAGCGGTGCCGGGTCGCCGAGGTCGGCGAGGTACGCCAGCTCCTCGTCCACCGCCTCGTCGCGATAGATCGAATCCGTATGCTCGAAGATCAGCGCGGTGCGGAAACGGCTCGCCTCCGCCCCTTCCGCGATCGCCGCGCGGTGATAGAGAGCGCGGTCGCGGAACGGATGCCCCTTCTCCAGGAACGGCGCCAGCTTCCCGATAGCGTCGTCATCGTCATCCTCGACCAGCGCACGCGCGTGGAGATACGCGAGCGACCACTGCTTGTACTGGGCGGGGTTGCGCTTCTCGATCTCCGCGAGCAGCTCCGCCAGCTCTTCACCGGACAGCGATGCGAAGGTCGCCGACCACTGTTCCACCGGCGGCACTCCGCGCGGCGGCTCCGTCTTCACCTCGCCGGCGGCGGGGCGGAACACGCGCCGGCGCTGGACGCGCTCCCGGACGAGCAGCGTCGTCAGGATCGCAATTCCAATCAGTACGACCGCCGCTACGGCGGCGAGGAGGCGTTTGCGTTCGCGCGTCAAGAATCGTCTCGGACGAGCGTTCCAGACAGGATCGCCTGCGGAGCTCGCCTCAGGATCTCCGATCGTGCAATCGCGTAGCCAAGGATCGCGTCCACGAGCATGCGCCGCCCGTCGCGCGAGAGGAGGATCAGCACCTTCTCCTTCACCTCCCGCACCTCCACGATGTCCTCCCAGCGCATCCACTCCCACCGCTTGCCGAGCAGCTTGAGCAGGCGGTTCTCGTACTTCACGCCGATGCTGCTGAAGTAGATGTGATCGCCGTACTGCACCACCGCCGCCGCCAGCGTGCCCAGGAACAGCAGAATCAGGCCGACGATCGGGAGCGGCTTGTAATCCTGCGGGTGCTCCGCGAGATACATGAAGAAGATCGCCGCCGAGCCGAACGACGCCGCGCAGGAGAAGATCCGCGACACCGGCGGGCGCTCGAAAACGAGGACTTGATCGTCGTGCATCGGCCTCTCAGTAGTAACACAGCCGGACGGGACGTTCATGTCACAACTCCTATAGAATCCCGCCCCCATGCGCTGGAGCCGTTATTTCATCAACACCCTTCGTGAAGTTCCCGCCGACGCGGACGTCATCTCGCAGAAACTGATGATGCGCGCCGGCATGATCCGCAAGGTCGCGGCCGGCATCTACACCTACCTGCCGCTCGGCCTGCGCTCGGTGCAGAAGCTCGAGAACATCGTCCGCCAGGAGATGACCCGCGCCGGCTCGACCGAGCTGCTGATGCCCGCCATCCAGCCCGCCGAGCTCTGGATGGAGTCCGGCCGCTGGCAGAAGTACGGGAAGGAGCTCCTCCGCATCAAGGACCGCCACGACCGCGATTTCGTCTTCGGCCCGACGCACGAGGAAGTCATCACCGACACCGTCCGCGACGCGATCAGCTCGTACCGCCAGCTCCCGGTGTCGCTGTACCAGATCCAGATGAAGTTCCGCGATGAAGTCCGCCCCCGCTTCGGCCTGATGCGCGGCCGCGAGTTCATCATGAAGGACGCGTACTCGTTCCACGCCACCCGCGAGTCGCTGGACGAGCATTACGACGCGATGCGCGACGCCTACACGCGCATCTTCCACCGCTGCGCGCTCGACCACGTGCCGGTCGAAGCCGACACGGGCAACATCGGCGGCTCCGCCTCGCACGAGTTCATGGTGCTGGCGCAGTCCGGCGAGGACGCGGTGGTGAGCTGCCCGAACTGCCGCTACGGCGCGAACGTGGAGAAGGCCACCTCGAAGTTCTTCGACGACGAAGTCGAGCCGGCGCCTTCGGATGCAATCGCCGAGCTGCACACGCCCGGCACGCAGTCGATCGACGACGTCGGCCGCTTCCTCCACAAGCCGACCGCGCAGCTGGTGAAGACGCTCGTCTTCGACACGGACCACGGTGCGGTCATGGTCCTGGTGCGCGGCGACCGCGACGCGAACGAGATCAAGATCAAGAACCACCTCAATACGACCCGCATGGAGATGCTGGCCGAGTCGCGCTTCGAGGAGTCGACCGGCGGACCGATCGGCTACTGCGGTCCGGTCGGCACAAAGTGCGCGAAAGTCCTGGCCGACCATTCACTGCAGGGACGCAAGCGCTGGATCGTCGGCGCGAACAAGCGCGACCACCATCTCGACTACGCCGTCCCCGGACGCGACTTCCCGGAGCCGGAGTACGGCGACTTCACGACCGCCCGCGCCGGCGATGCCTGCGTGCGCTGCGGCACGGCCCTCGAGATCTACCGCGGCATCGAGGTCGGCCACATTTTCAAGCTCGGCACGAAGTACTCCGAGGCCATGAATTGTAATTACCTGAACGAGGCGGGGACGCGCGAGCCGATGATCATGGGCTGCTACGGCCTCGGCATCGGACGCACCGTGGCCTCGGCCATCGAGCAGAGCCACGACGACGACGGCATCATCTGGCCGATGCCGATCGCCCCTTTCGAAGTGGTCGTGACCTCGGTCGGCAAGGACGAAGCCGTCCTCGCCGCTGCGAATGACGTGTACGAAAAGCTCCTCGCCGCCGGAGTGGACGTCCTCTTCGACGACCGCGACGAACGCCCCGGCGTGAAGTTCAAGGACGCCGACCTGATCGGCTTCCCCCTCCGCATCGCCGTAGGCGCCAAGAGTCTGGCCAACGGTCACCTCGAATGGAGCTGGCGCAAAGACCGCGCAAAACAACTCGGCGCCCCGGAAGAGGTGCTGAAGATCGTGGTCGATGCGGTGAAGGCGGGAAGAGTGTAGTTTGGAGTGCGGTGACCGCAGTCACCGCTTTTACTCCCGAGTGCAGCGCTCATCCTGCTGCGAGTGAAAGCGGCGACTGCGGTCGCCGCACTCCAAACCGTTGCCGCAGTGCCCTCTGCTATCCTTTCCACATGCGTAAATTCATCCTCGCGCTCGCGGCCGCGGTCACGCTGCCCGCGGCCGCGCAGAACATCGACATCGAATCGCTTTCGGGCCTGCAGTTCACGTTCGGCAACCCCGGCGCACGTGCCCTCGGCATGGGCGGCGCCTTCCTCGGCCTGGCCGACGACGCCTCGGCCGCCGAAGCCAACCCGGCCGGCCTGACCATCCTGCGCAAGCCGGAGATCTCCATCGAGCTCCGCAACTTCGTCGAGCAGCAGTCGTTCACCACCAGCGGCACCTTCCCCAACGTCGAGCGCACCGCGTTCAACCACCACAGCAACGCCGCCGTGGTCTCGTTCGCGAGCGTCGTCTATCCGATCAAGAACTTCACCGTCGGCGCGTACTACCACGAGCCCCTCAACAACGAAGGCGGCGGCGTCGTCGCACCGACGCAGGACCCCTTCAACGGCGACATCCCGCTGCCCGACTTCTTCATGCCGCGGGAGCGCATCGGCAATACCGATGAGTACCGCTACACCGGTGGGCCGATCTCGGAGCAGGAGTGCATCCAGCGCCGCATCCAGTTCAACGATCCGTTCACCTGCGTGCAGAGCGTCGTCGACCCGTTCATCTCCGCGCTGGCGGTGCGCCAGCGGACCATCGGCCTTTCCGGCGCCTGGCAGGTGCACCCGCGCTTCTCGGTCGGCGCGACGGTCCGCTACCAGCGCTTCCGCGAGGAGGCGGCGACGTTCCGCTTCGCTGTCACACCGTTCGGCTTCGAGCTCGACCAGACGCTGATTCAGGCCACCGCGCGGGAGCGCGACGGCGGAGTGGAGCTCGGCGAGGAGACGGACGTCACGTTCGCGGTCGGCTTCAAGTGGACCCCGATCGACATGCTCAGCATCGGCGGCGTGTACAAGGAAGGGGCGGAGTACGACACCGCGCTCTTCTACGCCGACAGCGCGAACACGGGCGGCGAGTTCATCAACGCGGCGCAGACGACGTTCCACATCCCCGACGTGGCCGGCATCGGCATCTCCGTCCGCCCGATCCCGTCGCTCACGATCAACGCCGACGCGGTCCGCGTCACCTACTCGAACCTGGTCGACAACTTCGTCTCCGCCGGCGCTGACGTGACCGGCCTCGGCGACCCGTTTGTGGCGGAGGACGTGACCGAGCTCCGCTTCGGCGCCGAGTACCTCTTCCCGACGAAGATCCCGGTTGCCCTCCGCGCCGGCTACTGGCACGACCCCGCCCACTCCGTCGCCTGGAGAGGCCCTCTCACCAACCCCGACTTCGTCGCCGAAGCCCTGCTCTTCCCCGAAGGGCAGGACCAGGAGCACTACACCATCGGCGCCGGCCTCGCCTGGCCCCGCTTCCAGATCGACGTCGCCTACGACACCTCGGATACGTACAAGGCAGGCTCCATCAGCATGGTGACGCGCTTCTAGCGACATTTGGAGTGCGGTGACCGCAGTCACCGCTTTTCCTTCGGCAGCCGCAGCTGCCGGCTTGTGCGTTCCGCGTCGCAGGCACAGAGTCAAAGCGGTGACTGCGGTCACCGCACTCCAAATGTCCGGGTAGGGACACCCGCCCCGGCCGACCCTCCTTTTGAGCAGAGAGAACAAGGGAGGGTTGTCCATGAGCTACTTCAGCGTCCCCCGTCTCCATTTCTCCGGATCGTTCCGCGCCGCACCGTCGACGATGAACAACGTCGACCGCAACTTCACCGAGCCACCGGTGCTCCAGAAACTCTGGAACCCCAACGGCACGCACGACGTCCAGCTGCTGGCCGGCAATGAGTTCACCATCCCTCCCGGCGCGAACGTCACGCCGTGCAGGGTGACGGGGATCGTCACCGCCGCCGGGGACTTCATCACCGATCCCGCCGGCGACTCGCTCATCGGCCAGCTCCTCATCAGCACGAACACCCCGTCCAACGCCAAGCTCGTCGACCTCGACCCCGATCAGCAGCAGGTCTCGCAGATCTGGGGCCTGCAGCTCAGCATCGGCCCGGCAGGGGAGGCGCTGGTCGCCGACTTCCTCGCTACCAACTTCCAACAGCTCTTCCCCAGCCGTGCGCCGGGCAGCTTCGGCATCGGCTTCAGCGCCGCCTACCAGTCGCAGCTCGCCAACCTGCAATGGCCGGCCAGCAGCACTTCGCATCTGCTGCAGGCGTGGCAGTCTGCGGGGGCGGAACTGCTCTCGATCCGCTTCACCCTCGACCAGCTCGACGTCCCGGCGCGCTTCATCGGCGACCCGAACTTCACGATCGGCCGCATCTCCGGCACCATCGGTCTCGCTTCGCCGGACGAGCCGCAGTCCATCACCGTCGGCCGCCTCCTGCGTCCGGTGCAGCCCTTCACGATTCCGATCGCGCCCGGGGTGGCGAAGGAGCTCCTCGCCGGCACGCCCGTCGCCCCCGCGGACGTCAACCAGAACGTGAACTACGCCCCCGCCCTCGTCGATCCGGTGCGCGACGTCCTGACCATCGACCTCGGCAACGCGCTGCCGTTCAACGCCGACGCCACTCCCGCGGATGCCGGCACGCTCCAGGCCGTGATCCTCACCTCGCAGGGCGCGATCCCTCTCGGCACGGTCGCGAACACGCTCGACAACTACCTCCAGCGCGCCTTCCTCTTCGAGTTCCCCCTCGGCGGGAACAGCGAAGCCGCGGCCTCCAACCCCATCGCCATCATGAGCAACGAGGACGTCGTCCTCAGCGAAAACAGCAGCGGCGCCTGGATCGACGCCGCCCAGCACGTCTACCGCATGGACGCCGGCACCACCGCCAGCGCGATCCTCTACGCCACCACGTTCGGCGCGACGCCTGCCGACGGCCAGCAGGTCACGCTCACCACCTTCGCCTTTCCCAACACCGACAACGGCAACGCCTGGCCGGCGCCCACCATCCCGCTCACGACCGTTCCGAGCACCGTCACGCTCAACGCCGGCATCGCGACGTTCCAGCTCTCGGCCGGCACCCCGGGCAATCCGAGAGGGTCGCTCGACGGCCTGGTCTACGGCGTCACCTTCGATTGGGCGGAAGACACGAACCCGGTCTCCGGCCTCTTCGTCAACGCGCACGTGTTCGACGCGCTCGACGCCCCGGCGGCGCCGCAGTGGAGCGACGTCGAGCCGATCTTCCAGCAGTTCATGACCCTCTATCCCGCCATGCAGAGCATCCTCGACCTGAGCGACGAAGCGACGGTCCAGGCCAATGCCGCCCTCGTGGCGCGCTACCTCAGCTTCCCCGAGAGCAGCTCGCAGTACATGCCCGTGACGCGGGACCTTTCCGGACCGAAGAAAGAGATGCTGCTGGCGTACCTCGCCGCGCAGCAGCCGCAGGGAGGTGCTCAGTGAAAAGGATCGCCGTAGCTCTCGCCTCGCTGCTGCTCGCCGCCATGCCGCTGTTCGCGGCGGACGGCACCCTCCCGTTCACCATCGAGCTGGGGGCGACCATGGACATCTCCGGCGCGCCGCGGCTGCAGTCGTTCGCCGCCGCGCAGGCGAACGGGAAGTGGCTGCTCGTCGGCGGGAAGCTCACCGGCCTGCACACGTTCAAGAACGCCTCGCTCAGCGATCCGGTGAACAACTTCCCGCCGTCCGAGATGAACAACCGCGCCTGGGTCATCGACCCGGTGGCGCAACAGGTCTGGTCCGCGGCCCTGCCGGCGGAAACCGGCCCGTACCTGACCATGACCAATCCCGCGTACGAGCAGGATGGCGACACCCTCTACATCGCCGGCGGCTACGGCCTCTGGCCCACCGGCACCGGTCCCGGCGGAGCCGACAACATGCGCACCTTCGACTCCCTCTCCGCCATCCAGGTCAGCGCCACGATCGACGCGGTCATCGCCGGCAAGCCGCTCGACGCGTTCATCCAGCAGATCCACGATCCCCGCATGCGCATCGCGGGCGGGGAGCTGAAGAAGCTCGGCGACACGTTCTTTCTCATCTTCGGCCAGACCTTCGACGGCCTCTACACGCCCGGCAACGCAGGCGCGCAGACCACGTTCGTGCAGGCGTATCTCGAGCAGATCGCCACATTCACCCTCGGACCGGCACTCCAGATCGGGAGCTACCGGGCCATCAAGACGCCGGTCGTGCCGGCCAGCGGAGCCACGGCCGACACGCGCCCCTTCCACCGGCGCGACCTCACCGTGGGGCCGATCCTCACCCCGTCCGGCACGAACGCCATCGCCGCCTACGGCGGCGTCTTCCCGGCCGGCCAGATCAGCGCGTTCCGGAAGCCGGTGTACATCAGCGGGCCCACCGCCGCGCAGATCCGCATCGACAGCTACCAGCAGTTCATGAGTCAGTACAACTGCGCCATCGTGCCCATGTACAGCAGCGCTTCGAAGACGATGTACACCACGTTCCTCGGCGGCATCAGCCTCTACTACCTCTTCCCTCCCACGAAAGAGGTGAAGCGCGACGGTGGCATCCCCTTCATCGACGAGGTCACCACGCTCACGGTCACGCCCGCCGGCCAATCCTCCGAGTGCATTGCAACCCAGTCCCTCCCCGCCCTCCTCGGCGCCGGCGCCGTCTTCTTCCCCGCTCCGGCGGTCGCGCGCTTCAGCAACGGTGTCCTGCAACTCGACGCGATCAAGACGCGCACCCTGGCCGGCTGGATGTACGGAGGCATCCGCTCCTCCAGCCCGCAAACCGCGCTGGGCGAGCCGACCTACGGCTCCGCCACCGCCATCCCGATCTACATCACGCCCAAAGCGTCGACCTGCACCATCGCCGCCGAACCGGTGGACTGACCAAAGAAACGGGAGAGGCGCAATGCCTCTCCCGTTCGCTTAAAGCCGGATCGATGGATTACAGCCCGGTGCGGTTCTCGTCGCGGGTTTCCGTAGTCTTGCTGCCGGAGGTCCCGCGATACTCGTACGCGTGCCGGATATAGTCGCGGTCGCGATCGTAATCGGGGCCGTAGTCGGAGCGAAGCTTCGTATCCAGGTCGTTGTTCCACGTCGGATGCGCGCTCTTGTACTGCGTCTGCGCCGCATAGCCGAACCGGAACGCCTGTTCGCGATTTTCCGCGCCGTCGCTTCCGCTGGCCATCTGTTTTGCGGTGTCGTCGACGTCCTGGCCGAGCTCGCGGGCACTCTTCGAGCCGAAGTCGCGCTTGGTCTGCTCCCAGTCATTGCCGAACGCAGCCTTGACCCGGTCCCACGCACTGTCGTGCTCGTCCGTATACCATTTCGGTCTATTCATGTTGCCCCCTTTAAACACAGTGATGAACAGCAAGGTGTGAGCCACTGAAGTTCAACTTTTATTCACGAAAAGGAATAAGTCCGCGGCACTTTGGAGCGCGGTGACCGCAGTCACCGCTTTTCCTTCGGCAGCGGCAGCTGCCGCCTCGGTGCGTTCGGCGTAACAGGCACCCAGTCAAAGCGGTGACTGCGGTCACCGCACTCCAAACTGCGCCACCGCGCGTCTACGTATACTCCTGTCCGATGCTTCCGCCACGTCAGACACTCAGCGCCGTATTGCCCGCGTGCGCTCCGCTGCCCGCGCTCGTCGTTGGCGTCATGGCCATGCGACACCTTGGCGTGAGCAAGGCCGCGTGGTCGACGAACATCGCCGCCACGGCATTGGGGCTGTTGCTGTGGTTCGTCCTTCGCCGCCTGCCCCCGCCGGCACGTCCGGCAACCCGCGCGTTCCTGACCGCGTCCAGCCTCGCCGCGATCCTCCTGCCCTTCGCGTCGGCAGGGATGGACGGAGTGCACCGCTGGATCTCCGTGGCAGGCCTGCGCCTTCATGCCGCCGCAATCGCCGCGCCGCTGATCATCCTGTGCGTCGCGGCGGCAGCATCGCACCGGATGAGTACTGCGCTTGCGATCGGCGCGGCCGCCGGAATCATCCTGGCCCTTCAACCGGATGCCGCACAGGCAACCAGTCTAGTGGCCGCCTGTGCCGTCGTCCTCGTTCGCGCGAGAACGAAGCAACCGCGTCGGATCCTGCTGAGCGTCGCCCTGTTGCTGGTCGTTTCCGCCGCCTCGTTCGTCCGCCGCGACCCACTGCCGCCCGTCCCTCATGTAGAGGGAATCTTCGCTGTCGTCGCCTCCCAAGGCCCAGGCCCAGCCGTACTGGCCACGATCGCGCTGCTGCTCCTGCCTGCGCCGTTCTTCATCGCCTGGTATCGCCACCGCCGTTCGATCGCGCTGGCCCTCGGCGCCTACGTCACAATGACCCTGCTTGCGCCAGCATGGGGTACGTTCCCCGTCCCGATCATGGGCTACGGCGCGTCGCCGATCCTGGGTTACTTCATCGCGCTCGTAGTCGGCGTAGGTGGGCCATCGCGACTCGAAAACGTGTCGGAAGCGCTGGTCAACGGTCTTCAGTCAAGCGCGGATCAACGCGTGCGTAGCACGACAAAGACAATAGCCCCCGGCTTCCAGCCGGGGGAACGCGAGGCCCACGTCTCCAGCCCGCGTAGCGGGCGGCAGATCACGTCCACGGGGTAGACGAGCAAGACTGGCCCGCTAAAGCTCGTCCAGCCCCACATCCATCAGCTCGAACCCCTCCCACCCCCGAAAGTCGTAATGCCACCATTCCGAAGGGAGGGGGTCGAAGCCGTGCTTCGTCATTACCTCGCGGAGGAGGGCGCGGTTTGCCAGCGCGTCGGCGGGGAGGTCAGTGAAGGCGTGGCTGGCGCGGGTGGTGAAGTCGTCGTAAGGCGTTGGCATCGGGAGCTCGGCGCCGGTGGCGAGGTCGATCAAGGTCAGGTCGACGGCGGCGCCGCGGTTGTGGCGGGAGCCTTTGGTCGGATCGGCGACGTAGTCGGGGTTTTTGATCGGTTCCCACATCGCCTCGGTGACGCGGTACGGGCGGTAGGCGTCGAAGACCTTGATGCCGAGGCCGCGGGGGGCGAGCTCGCGTTGCACCTCGGCCAGCGCGCGGGCGGCCGGCGCGCGGAGGGAGGACTTCGCGACCGGGTAGAGAACCTTCTTCATGAAGTTGTTCTCGGTCGCGTAGCGGACGTCGAGGGGGATGCCGAGGGTGGAGAGATCGACCAGGCGTTTGTCGGGATCGGCGCGGGCGATGCGCTCGTAGGTCGCCGCATCGGGGACGACGGCCAGGCCGTAACGGTTGAGCGGAACGGCGGTCGAGGTGGCGCAGGCGGCCAGGAGGAACAGGAGAGCGATGTTGCTCGCGCGTTTCATGTCGCCTAATGTAGTGCGCTCCGATGGAGCTCGACATCTTCTTCTCGATTTCCCAGACCGCGGTCGACGGCTACATGCCGTCCGAACGGGTCATGTTCCAGAACTTCTTCGAGCAGGTCGACTGCGCCGACCGCCTCGGCTTCGGCACGGCCTGGGTTGCGGAGAGCCACCTCTCCACCGAGGTGCAGAAGACGAATCCAGGGGCGGTCATCCCCCACTTCGTCGGGGAGATCGGGCTGAACACCGACATCCTCCAGCTCGCGCACCGCATCTTCGCGCGCACGCAGCGCATCGGCGTCGGCTCGGCGATCATGAACATCCTGGCGAACGGCGGACCGATCGCGGCGGCGGAGCGGATCAGGACCTTCCTCGCGCTGCATGGGCTGGATGAAAGCGAGCGCCGCATCCTCACGGTCGGGTTTGCGTCCGGGCGTTTCCCGTTCATCAACATCCCGTACGGCATCGTGCCGCGCAACGCGGTCGAGGCGGCGGCGTGGCCGGTGGTGAAGACCAGGATCTTCGAGGAGGCGACGGAGATCTTCCTCCGCCTCATCAAGGGGGAGATGCTGAACTCGCGGATGATCGCGCCGCGCGTGCTGCGCCGAGCCGACTTCCGTAAGGAAGAGGATTGGGCGCGCGCGCAGGAGGCGTACGGGATGTCCGTGGATGAGATCCCGCTCGAACCGCGCTACCGCTTCCCGAACCTGAAGATCGTCCCGCAGGAACCGCGCCTCGACCTCCTCCGCCTGTCCATCGGCTCGCACGATCCGGGGACGCAGATCTTCGCGAACACGATCCTCCCGGTCGGCGTCTTCAATCTCTCGATCACTCCCGGCGACGAGATCGAGAAGACGAACGAGCGGATGGCCACGCACTACCACCCCGACGGCGGCGGCTGGCAGCGGCGCCTGATGCCGCGCACGGTGCTGGTCTTCATCAACGAGGACGAGCCGGCGAAGGCGCACGAGGAGGCGAAGGCGGCCCTCTCGAACTACTGGCGCGCACTGGAAGGGACGCTCGACGACGAGAAGGTCCGCCGCGCCACGAACAACGCCCTGGTGGGGAGCGCGGAGGAGATCCTCGCGCAGATGAAGGAACGGTTCGACCCTGGCGACCGCCTCATGTTGTGGTTCGACTTCAATAATCACGACTCGAAACGCGTGATGAAAAATATGAGTGATTTCATGAACAGAGTGGCGCCGGAACTTGCGTGAGCGCGGCTACCACACCGCACGGATGGTGTCGGGTATCTGCGGCGCATCGCCCGGGCGAAACACCCCAGACACCTGACACCCGATACCTGACACCAAACACATGACCATCCTCGAAAAAGAAACGCACGCCTTCGACGAAACCGCCGCCCCCAACTTCGCGCGGGCGATGCCGAACTGGCAGCCGCTCGTCGAGTACCGGCGCAACGGCGTGGCGGAGAACACGATCCATGGCGCGGTGTCGTGGGTGACGGGGAAGAACCTCCTCTACTCGTTCGGCGGGAACGTCGAGGTCTACGGGCGCTCGATGGTCAAGCCGATCATGATGAAGGTGTTCGCGAAGGACTTTGCCCGCGAGCTGACCACCGAGCAGCAGGCGATCTCGGTGGCCTCGCACAACGGGGATACGGAGCACGTGGCGGTGGCGCGCTCCATCCTGCGCGAGGCGGAGTGGGGGCTGATGCAGACGCCGCACGACGTGCCGCTCGTGCAGTTCGGCCGTCAGGTGCGCAGGCCTCGGCGCTGGTACCACTGCTGTTCCGGCGAGCACGCCGGCATCCTGCGCGGCTGCCGCATCCGCGGCTGGCGGCGCGTCGGCTACGTCTGGCCGCACCATCCGTTCTTCCAGGAGTACCTCCGCTACCTGCGCGGCGTGCTCGCTCCCGACTGGACCGACGGCACGATCGCGAAGGACGGGTGCGGCCTCCCCACCGTGTCGATGACGGTAACGGACCTGGCGAAGCTGTTCGCGAACCTGGTCACGGAGAAGGACGCGGACTGGATCTGGAGCTCGATGGTCGCGCATCCCGATCTCATCGGCGGGTTCAACCGGCTCGATTCGACGATCCTGAAAGCGTGCGGCGGCCGCGTGGTGGCGAAGGAGGGGGCGGACGGCCTCCTCGGCCTGGCCATCGAGCATCCCGAATATCCCGACGGCCTCGGCGTGGTGGTGAAGATCGCGCACGGCTGGAACCCGCAGGCCACCTGGTACATCGCCCGTTACATCCTCGGCGTGCTCGGCTTCGAGTTCCGCAACCCGTACAAGCTGCGCCGCCAGAAGGCCTTCATCGTCCCCGAGGTCATTCCGCCGGGGCTGCGCGACCGGATGGCGGCCATCGTGCCGTGGGATTCGTGGGATCCGGATATCGATCGGTGGGAGTTCGATCCGGAGGAGTTCAAGTGAGCAGCTGTTTGGAGTGCGGTGACCGCAGTCACCGCTTTTCCTGCGGCGTAGCCGCCGCTGGCGCGAGGAACGCTGTTCTTCCGCGGCGAGTCAAAGCGGTGACTGCGGTCACCGCACTCCATAAGAGGCCCCATGCGCCTCGCTAACTTCATCAACGGCGAGTTCGTGCCTCCTGCGAGCGGCACCTACCTCGACGACATCTGCCCCGCTACCGGCGACATCCTCGCGGAGATTCCAGACAGCGATCGCGCCGACGTCGATGCCGCGGTGCGCGCGGCGAAAGAGGCGTTCAAAACGTGGTCGAGGACTCCGGCGGAGACGCGGTCGCGCATCCTGCTGAAGCTCGCGGACCTGATCGAGGCGAACCTCGACGAGCTGGCGCGGCTGGAGAGCGACGACAACGGGAAGACGGTGGCACTGGCGAAGCGGATGGACATTCCGCGCGCCGTGGCGAACTTCCGCTTCTTCGCCACCGCGATCCTGCACCACTCCACCGAAGCGCATGCCACCGATCACACCGCGCTCAATTACACGCTGCGGCAGCCGATCGGCGTGGCCGGCCTGATCTCGCCATGGAACCTGCCGCTCTACCTGCTGTCGTGGAAGATCGCCCCGGCCATCGCCTCGGGGAACACGTGCGTGGCCAAGCCCTCGGAGCTGACGCCGCTCACCGCGAACCGGCTGGCCGAGCTGTCGCTCGAAGCGGGGCTGCTGCCGGGCGTGATGAACATCGTCCACGGCTACGGCGCGAAAGCGGGGGCGGCGATCTGCGAGCATCCCGACGTCCCGATGATCTCGTTCACCGGCGGCACGCTCACCGGCACGCGCGTCGCGGCCGCGGCGGCGCCGATGTTCAAGAAGCTGTCGCTCGAGCTGGGGGGGAAGAACCCGAACCTCATCTTTGCCGACGCCGATCTCGACCAGGCCATCGCCACCTCGATCCAGTCGAGCTTCGCCAACCAGGGGGAGATCTGCCTCTGCGGCTCGCGCATCTTCGTCGAGCGCGCGATCTACGACGAATTCGTAGAGCGCTTCGTCGCCGCGACGAAGATGCTGCGCATCGGCGACCCGACCGATCCCAAGACCGACGTCGGGGCCCTGATCAGCGAGGCGCACCTGGCAAAGGTCACCGGCTATCTGGACCTCGCGCGGGAAGAGGGGGGCACGATCGTCACCGGCGGCAAGCGGGTCGGCGACCGCGGCTACTTCATGGAGCCGGCGGTCGTCACCGGCCTGACCTGCGAATGCCGCGTCCTGCAGGAGGAGATCTTCGGCCCGGTCGTCACCATCACCCCGTTCGAGGATGACGAAGAGGCGGTGCGCTCCGCGAACTCGACCAGGTACGGCCTGTCCGCGACAGTCTGGACGCGCGACCTGCAGCGCGCGCACCGCGTCGCCGCGGAGCTGCACGCCGGCACGGTCTGGATCAACTGCTGGCTGCTGCGCGACCTGCGCGTGCCGTTCGGCGGGATGAAGGAAAGCGGGGTCGGCCGCGAAGGCGGTTTCGAGTCGCTGAATTTCTTCACGGAGGCGAAGAATGTCTGCGTCAAGCTGGCCTGAAGCGGTGCCCGTGGCCGCCTCACAGCCCGAGGTGACTGAAGCGCCGCGGTGGAGCCTCGGTACGCGCATCGCGTTCCGCTTCCTGTTCGTGTTCCTGCTGCTGATGAACCTGCCGGCACCGCTGGAGAACATTCCGGTGGTGGGCTACAGCATTTACGACTGGTTCGCCTCGTTCTGGTCCGCGATCGTGCCGCCGATGGCGCAGGCGGTCTTCGGCGTGGAAGCGGACGTGCTCAACCCGACCGGCAGCGGCGACCGGATGGCCGATTACATCCACCTCTTCATCAGCAGCGTGGCCGCCGGCGTAACGACGCTGCTCTGGTCGCTCCTCGACCGCAAGGCGCTCAGCTATCCGCGCCTGCACAAGTTCCTGCGCGTCTACGTCCGCTTCACGCTCGCCTTCACGATGATCCAGTACGGCGCGATCAAAATCATCAAGACCCAGTTCCCCATGCCCGGTCTCGACCGGCTGGTGCAGCCGATGGGAGAGTTCTCCCCCATGGGATTGCTCTGGACGTTCATGGGCGTCTCCACCGCCTACAACGTCTTTACGGGACTCGGCGAAATAGTGGGCGGGCTGCTGTTGACCACGCGCCGCACCACGCTCCTCGGCGCGCTCGTCTCGGCCGGTGTGCTGGCGCACATCGCGATGCTGAATTTCAGCTACGACGTGCCGGTGAAGATCTTTTCGTTGCTCCTGCTGCTGATGGCGCTGTTTCTCATCGCGCCGGACCTGAAGCGGGTGGCCGCCTTCTTCCTCGAGAACCGCGCCGTGCGCACCCGGAAGTGGGTGCTGGTGCTGCGCACCCTGATCGTGGTCGGGATCACCGGGATGACGCTGTACCAGACCAGCCAGCGGCAGAGGTTCATGGCCGCGGAAATCAAGCCGTCGCCGCTTACCGGCCTCTGGACGGTAGGCGAGCTGGTGGTGGACAGCGTCCCGCGTCCGCCGCTCCTCACGGATGCGACGCGTTGGCAGCGTGTGATCTTCTCCGATCGGGGAGTCTTGACCGTCCAGACCGTCGACGGAAAACGCACCCGCTACCGCACCACGGTCAGCGGCGGGCGGGAACTGAAGCTGCAGAGGTACCGCATCCCGGACGCGGGCCGGCTTGCGTATCTCACTCCCAACGCATCGACGCTGGTCGTCGACGGAACGGTCGAAGGCAAGCGCATTCACGCCACGCTGCAGAAGGAAGACACGACGAAGTCCTTCCTGCTGCTGAATCGCGGCTTTCACTGGATCACGGACGTCCCTTACAACCGCTGAGGCCAACCACTATGAGCAACGGACAGATCGTCGGCGGCGTACTCGCGCCGCACCCTCCCCACATCGTCTACGGCGAGAACCACTGGCGCAACGAGCCGAAATCCGAATGCGGCTGGGAAGTGCTGCGCTGGGGCTACGAGCGCGCCCGCAAGCATTTCCTGGCCAAGAAGCCGGACGTGATCCTGGTCCACTCGCCGCACTGGCAGACCGTGATCGGCCACCACTTCCTCGGCCTCCCCGAGTTCCACGGCCTCTCCGTCGACCCGATCTTCCCGAACCTCTTCCGCTTCCAGTACGACGTCAAGGTCGACGTCGAGCTGGCGGAAGCGATCGCGGAGGAAGGGCGCGAGGCGGGGCTGATCACGAAGATGATGCGCAACCCCCACTTCCGCGTCGACTACGGCACGATCGTCTCCTGCCACATGATGAACCCCGAGTGGGATATCCCGATCGTCGGCATCTCCTCCAACAACTCGCCGTACTACTTTTCCAACGAGATGGGCCAGGCGCAGATGCTCAAGCTCGGCCAGGCCACGAAACGCGCCATCGAAAAAAGCGGTAAGCGCGCCGTGCTGCTGGCGTCGAACACCCTCTCGCACCGCCATTTCACGACGGAGCCTGAGATTCCGGAGGACATGTCGCGCGAACACGTGTACGAACACTCGGGATATCTGTGGGACATGCAGGTCATTGACCTGATGCGCAAGGGGAAGACGAAGGAACTGATCGCGATCCTGCCGGAGTTCATGGATCACGCGGTGTCGGAAGTGAAGGCAGGGTCGTTGGCGTGGATGCTTTCGGCGCTGGACTTTCCGAGTTACCCGGCGGAGGTCTTCGGCTATTGGACGGTGATTGGTACGGGTAACGCTGTCGTGGGTTGGGATCCCCAACTCAAAGGCGACATGACGACTCAAGGAGTGGCGGTTTGATTCTCAAGGCGTTCATTGTTCCTGGACAGCCGCATCCGCTTCTTGCGCCGGAGAAGAACGAAGGATGGGCTTCGCTTCGTCGGAGTTATGAAGCTGTGGGTCGCGAGATCGCAAAGTCAGGAGCAGAGCTGCTGCTCGTGTATTCGACGCAGTGGTTCTCGGTCATCGGTCACCTCTTTCAGGTCGATCCAAAACCAGCGTGGACTTTGGTCGACGCGAATTGGTACGAGTACGGATCGATTCCCTACGAGTTCCGCATCGATCCCGAGTTCGGCAAACTCTATTGCGGGATCGCGAAGAGCCGCGGAATGCAGGCGGCGACCGTGGCGTATCACGGGTTTCCGATCGACACCGGGACCGTGGTCGCGTTGAAGCTGCTCAATCCGGACAACGCCATTCCCGGCTCCGTCGTCTCGTGCAACATCTACGCGGAGCGGGAGGAGACGCGGGCCCTCGGCGTGGCCGGTCGTGCGGCGATCGATGCGTACGGCAAGAAGACGATCGTGGTCTGCGTGACGAACTTTTCGAATCGTTACGAGGTTGCGGATATCGATCCGGCGCAGGACAGGATCTCGTCGCAGAAGGATGACGAGTGGAACCGGAAGTTGCTGGAGATGTTCGGGGAAGGGCGGCTGGAGGATGTCGCGCAGGTGGCGCGGGATTTCGCGCGCGAGGCCAATGCGGACATGGGGTTCAAGGCCATCTGGTGGCTCGGGGCGGTGATGGGGGAGCACAACAGGTACGACGGCAAGGTATGGGATTACCAGCCGGTGTGGGGCACGGGGAACGCGATCGTCGAGCTGACGCCGAACGAGCGGAAGCAGATGGATTGGGAGAAGGAGTTCGACGAGGGTCCGGTGGCCGACGCCACGGCCGAGCGGGGCACGGGACTCGAGTCGCACAACGTGCTGGCCGAGGGGCCGGAGGTGCATCGCGAGAGCGAGATGAGCTCGCAGAGCGATGTGGCGCCCTCGCAGGAGCCGCGGCGAGACGTCGTCCGTAGCGAGCGTGCGCCCTCTCCGGTCGGTCCGTACCCGCATGCGCGCCGGGTCGGAGACTTCCTCTTCCTTTCCGGCATCGGCCCCCGCACGCCGGGGACGGGCGAGATCCCGGGCATCCTCCGCGACGGCGCGGGCAGCGTAATCGGCCACGACATCGAGGTGCAGACGCGCGCCTGCATCGAGAACGTGAAGGCCATCCTCGAAGACGCCGGCAGCTCGCTGGAGAATGTGGTGGACGTGGCGGTCTACCTCACCGACATGCAACGCGACTTTGCTCGCTTCAATCAGGTGTACGGGGAGTACTTTGGGACGATCCAGCCGACGAGGACGACGGTGGGGGTGGACTCGCTGCCGACGCCGATCGCGGTCGAGCTCAAGGTGATCGCCTCGGCGTAGACGAAAAAATCCTGACAGGGGATCACCGCGAGTACGCCGCGACCAGCCTCTCCGCCGCCCTCTCGTACCCGAACTCCAGCGACCGCTCGTACACGAATCCGGGTTGCTCGAGCACGAGAGCAGCCAGGGCCGCCAGCGACTCCGGCGCGGCAGCACCCGCAACGCGGGCGGAACCCACCAGCGCCGCCACCCCTTCGATCGGGTAAGACACGACCGGGACGCCGCAGGCCATGGCCTCGAGGACCGCGCGGTGGCCTTCGTCGGAGCCGCGGGCGGTGAAGAGGAGGAGATCCGAGGCGCGGTAGTGCTCGGCGAGGTCGTCCTCGTGGTAGCCGGCCCAGATTACGTCGGAGGTGATGCCGAGCGACGCGGCGTAGGCCTCGAGGGACGGGCGGTGCTCGCCGTGGCCGATGATCATCATCCGCACGTCGTCCCGCGACCGGCGCAGCGCCGCGAACGTTGCCAGCGCCTCCTCGAAGCCGCGGTCCTTCGAAAGCTTCCCGATCACCGTCACCAGTCGGACGGAGGGGGAGAGCGCGTACAGCGCACGTGCGTTCGGACCGTCCGGCGAGAACTGCCGGTGATCGACCGGCGGCGGCGTGAACACCGCCACCCGTCCCCGGAAGGCGGGCGCATTCACGAACGCCTCGTTGACCACGAACAACAACGGCGTCCGCTTGATGAGCGAGGCGGTGAAGACATCCTTCCGCAGCACGCGCCGGGCGTGGAACGTCCGCGCGACGCGCAGTGCCGGAAAGTCGCGCGCGGCGATGCGGGCCAGCCAGTGGTCGTACGTCAGGTGCGCGTGCACGACGTCGAAGCCGTGGTGGCGGATCACGCGGTCCAGCGCGGCGACGGTGCGTTTGAACGCGAGCGGGTTCTGCGCTTTCTCGATGATCGGGTGGGCGAAATCGTGATGGCCAAGCTTCGCCTGCAGCTTGTAGCCGCCCACGTACGCGTAGTGCGCATCGACGCCGGCGGCGCGGAGCGCCTCGACCTCGGCGAATGCGGGCGCCGCGGCGCCGGTCCAGCGGTTTCCCGCGGCGAGGTGAAGAATCCTCATTTCAAACTTTTGCTATAGTCCGCGGCCATGGCCGTCGACCAGGAATTACTCGAGATTCTAGCCTGCCCGATCTGCAAGCAGGAGGTTAAGCTCGTTCCACTCGCGGATGCGCGCCGCGCCTCCGTGCGCGACAAGTTCCGCGACAAGTTCCGCGGCGAGGAGCCGGTCGTCGAGCAGGGGCTGCAGTGCGTGAAGTGCCGCCGCATCTATCCCATCGTCAGCGACATCCCGGTGATGCTCGTCGAAGAAGCGTTCGAAGAATGAAGTGAAGTTTTCCTCGTTCATCGCGCATCGCTCCGCGCTGGTCACGAGCTCCGCGCTTCTCTACTTCCTCCACCTCATCTTCCAGGGAAAGATCGCCACCGTCGAGCTGGGCGCGTTCTGGGCGATCTTCACCCTCGGCTGGGCCATCGCCCGCGGTGACGCCCGCTTCTCCTGGCACATCCTCTACTTTCCGCTGGCTCTGTACGGCGTCGTCTCGACCGTCTCCGCCCTCGCTTCGCCGCGGCGCCTGCACGTCTGGGGGGAGGGGATGCTCTGGTTCAAGATGCTGATCTTCCCCTGCGCGGTGATCCTCTTCCGCGAGGTGCCGCGCCTCCGCCAGCTGGCCATCTGGGCGCACGCGATCTTCGTCAGCTACATCTCCGCCTGGGGGCTCGCGGAGTTCATCTTCCTCGACCGGCGCGAGCTCGAGAGCCGTATCGACGGCCCTTCGACGCACGTCATGACCTACTCCGGCATGCTCCTGCCGCTCGGGCTGCTGTTCCTCTTCCTCTTCTGGCATCAGCGGAAATGGTGGCAGCTCGCCGCCGGCAGCCTCGCCTCCGTCACCCTATTGCTGACGTTCACGCGCAGCGTCTGGCTCGGCTGGCTGGCGGCCGCGTTCGTGGTCGTGGTCGCGACCCGGGTCCGCCTCTTCTTCTACGCCCTCCCGGCGTTCCTGCTCTTCCTGACGTTCATGCCCATGAACCTCTTCGCCCGCCTGGTCTCGACGTTCGACACGAAGCAGGAGTCGAACTTCGACCGCCTGCGCATGGTCGAGGCGGGCGTGGAGATGATCAAGGACTTCCCGGTCCTCGGCGTCGGACCGGCGAACGTGAAGGAGATCTACTCGATCTACCGCAAGCACGACGCCCCGCGCGCCCGCCCGCCGCACCTCCACAACAACGTGGTGCAGCTGTGGGCCGAGCGGGGAATCCTCGGGCTGGGGGCGTACCTGCTGCTCCTCGGCCTCTTCCTGCGCGAATGCATCCGCGGCTGGCGCGGGCCGCAGCGGGCGTGGGCCGAGGGAGGGGTGGCCGTGGTCATCAGCCTCTTCGTGGCGGGGCTGTTCGAGTTCAACTTCGGGGACACCGAGGTCTTCTATCTGCTGCTGAACCTGCTGGCGCTGGTGGCGGTGGAGCTGGAGCGGCCTCGGCCGTCGAATGAAGTCGTACCGGACCTTGTTCCGGGAGTCGCGAACCAGCTCATCGGCGAGAATCAGCTCGCCGGCGCCTGACGCCGTAACCTTCCAGCCTATGTCTACGTCCAAAGGGATAGAGGGCGGGGGAATGAAGCACCTGAGCGATCAGCAGCTGATGTTGATCGTTCAGGGTGGCGACTACTCCCCCGCTTCCGAGATCTACGATCGCTACAGCAGCAGGATCTACAACTTCGCGTTCCGGTTCCTGAGGAACGCCGAGGCTGCTGAGGATGCGATGCAGGACGTTTTCATGAAGATGCTAAAACGGGCGCATCAATATAACGGGGAGTCGAAGCTATCGACCTGGCTCTTCTCGATCACGGCGAACCACTGCGTGGATTTCCTGAGAAGGATCGAGAACAAGGTGAGCAAGGAGACGGAGGACGTGCTGTTCGACCTCCCGGCTCCGAGCGACCACTCTCCCGACAAGCGGCTCGAGCAGCAGGACGCCGAGAAGCAGGTCGAGGAGCTGCTCGGGATGCTCACCGCCGACCAGCGGCAGGCCATCCTGCTGTCGCGGTACCAGGGGATGTCGTACGCGGAGATCGCCCAGGTGGTGGGCTGTTCGGAAGGGGCGGTCAAGACGCGCATCTTCCGCGGCATGGAAGCGATGAAAAGGTCCTTGCTGGCCAACCGGAATGAGGAAGACCAATGTCTGAATGCCGTGCAATGAAAGAGAGCATGCCGCTCCTGCTGACCGAGTCGCTCGACCCGGCCCGGCGCGAGCTGTCGCACCAGCACATCGAGACCTGCGACGTCTGCGGGGCGGAGTACGCCGCGTACAAAGAGACGTGGGCGACGCTGGCGCTGCTCCCCGAGGTCGAAGTCCCCGCTCGCGCGAAACAGCGGTTTCTGCAGGCGGCCGGACTTCTCGATAACGTCAACGTCGGGAAGCCGGTTGAGACGCCCGCGGAGAAGCCGGTCGACAACGTCGTGCCGTTCACCCGCCGCCCCGCTTTCAAATGGGTCGCGCAGGCGGCAGCGGTAGTGGTCCTGGTCGGCGGCGCGTATTTCGCCGGCGATCGCAACGCCGACCGCCTCACTCCTCAGACTGCCACGATCGACGGCGTCACGCCCTACAGGCAGGTTTCGACGCGCGCGGCTCAGGTCCAGTCGCTCGCCGAAACGCGCGTCCTGGATGCCGAGGCGCTGGATCCGGTGATCCAGGGCCGGCCGAACATCGCCAACGTGCAGTTCGTCGACAGCGACGCCAGCGACGACCAGATCGGCGTGTCGTTCGACGTCACCTCGCGCTGGACCGTCACCGGCAACCCGAAAGACAAGAGCATCGTCCGCCTCCTGGCGTACATGCTGGAGAACGAGGAGTCGATGACGCCGCGCTCGAGCGCGATGGAGTGGGTGCGCCGCACGTACTCCGATCCGGCGCACGCCGACCCGGAGATCGCGAACGCGCTCGCCAAGGTACTGCGCAACGACACGCACGAAGGCGTCCGCATCCGGGCGGTCGATACGCTCACCACGCTTCCCGCGGCCGTCTCGACGCAAACGCGCGAGGCGCTGATCGAAGCGTTGAAGAACGACCCGAACCCCGCGGTCCGTCTCAAGGCGGTCGAGGCGCTGACGAACATGGCCCAGAACGGCGTGCAGCTCGATGCCTCGGTGGTCGAGACGCTGCGCGCCAAGGCAGCACAGGATGACGAGAACCTCTACGTCCGCGTGAAAGCGGCGGAGGCCCTCAGCAACATCACGCCACGCTAAAGAAATGAAGATCCGAGCATTCATCGCAGTTTTCGCGGTCACGGCCGGTGGCGCTGCGCTCGCGCAGCAGCAACAGCCACTGCTCCGGAAGACGATCCAGTCGAAGCACAAGTTCACGCTTGCGCCCGGCGGGACGTTCGTCCTCGAGAACCCGATCGGCAACGTCGACGTCCGCGGCAGCGACGTCGTCGACGTCGAGGCGAACGTCACCACGATCCTCACCGCGCAGAACCAGGCAGCAATGGATCAGGCGTCGAAGTCGGGCGTCATCATCGGCCCCGACCCGAAGACGCGCGTCGTCCGCACCGCCATCGGCGCGTACATGCCGAAGAAGCAGTGGGCCGGAGAGGCCCACTGGACGGTCAAGGTGCCGCGCAATGCGAGCGTGCGCATCCTCTCCACGGCTGTCGGGCGGATCCGCGTCAGCGGCGTCAACGGCGCCGTGCGGGTGAAGAACTTCAACGGCAGCATCACCATCGTCAATGTCACGGGCGCGGTCGTGGCGGAGAGCGTCAACGGCTCGATCGCCTATTCGACCGCGCAACCGCGCGGCAACGTCGTGCTCGCGACGCTGAACGGCCACGTGACCGCCTCGGTGGCCAGCAACGCCGACCTGCGGTGGGTGGCGGAGACGGCCACCGGCGACATCCGCACCAACCTGCCGGCGCGCGGCACGTTCTTCGGAGGCACGTTCCGCGGCAGCGTCAATGCGCCCGGCGGCCCGACGATCTCGACCAGCTCGCTCATGGGCAACATCCACCTGCTGGCCGCAGGTACCGGCGAGCAGTCTTCGCAGACGATCCGCCGGGCGAACCCTGACATGACGGCGCCGCCGCCTCCCACGATTCGCAACGTCGCGCAGGGACAGTCCGCCGCGGGCGGCCCGCGCGTGTACCAGCGGGGCATCGTGAAGGAGTCGATCAAGTACGCCACCTCGGTCGGCGACGTGAAGATCGCGCAGATCCGTGGCGATGCCGACGTGATGACCGGCGCCGGGGAAGTGCAGATCGGCTCCGTGAGCGGCACCGCCGTGGTGCGCTCCGAGGGGGGGCCGCTGCAGCTCGGCGAAGTCCTCGGCGTGCTCACCGCATCGACGCGCGCCGGCGACATCTTCATCGACTCGACGCGCCGCGGCGGGACCATCTCCACGCAGGGCGGCACGATCCGCCTCCTCTATACCGGCGGCCCCACGAAGCTCACCTCGGGCGGCGGCGACATCGTCGTACGCCAGGCCGCGGGCCCCGTCAACGCCGAGACCACTTCCGGCGACATCACCATCAGCGTCGACGCTGCCCTCAAGAGCGGCGCCGTGCAGGCGAAGACGGCCAAAGGCAACGTGGTGCTGAACGTCGATCCCCGCTTCGCCGCCGACATCGACGCCACCATCACCACCGCCAACCCGAACGCCGACACGTTTCTCTCCGACATCCCCGGCCTGACCGTCAACCGCTCGCAGGCCGCCGGCAAGACCCTCATTCGCGCCACCGGCAAGATCAACGGCGGTGGCCAGAAAGTGGTGCTGAACGCCACCGACGGGGATATCCGCATCACGACCGGACGGGTTGCACCGACGATCGTGAAGCCGCGGTGAGGTCGTAGCGGTCGTTTTGCGCGGCCGCACGTCCCCTCACCCCGTCCGGCACCTGGTCTTCTAACCTCGCCTCGCGAGGCCTGCACCGGCAGCGCACTCACCACGTGCAGGTGCCGAACATCCCTCTCCCCGCTCGTCGCGGGGCGAGGGGCTACAAACCCCAACTCGCGACGTGCTGCTTTGTAGCCCCTCGCCCCTTTTAGGGGAGAGGGATGCTGGCACCTGCGCGCGGCGTCGGCGAAGGTGTCTCATATGAGAGCAGAGCAATGTTAGAAGCTCAGGTGCCAGCCGGGTGAGGGGTCACGCATCGCAGCGAACCCGGTATCATTCACTCATGCCACGCCATATCGGGATCGTCGCCTGTTCCGCCGAGGGGGCGGCGCTCTGTTATCGGACGATCTGTGTGGAAGGGGCGGGGCTGCTCGGCGCGCACGATCATCCCGAGGTTTCGATGCATACGCATCCGCTCGCGCGATACATGGAGTGCATCGGCCGGGACGACTGGGCGGGTGTCGGAGAGCTGATGCTGTCCTCGGCGGAGAAGCTGGCGAAGATCGGGGCCGAATTTCTGATCTGTCCGGACAACACCATCCACCAGTCGCTGCCTTACATTGAAGCGAGATCGCCGCTGCCGTGGCTGCACATCGCGGACGTCGTCGCGGCACAGGCGGTCGAGCGTGGGTTTCGCCGCGTCGGACTCACGGGGACCCGGTACCTGGTGGAGAGCGACGTCTATCCGGTGGAGTACGTGCGGCCCTCGGCGGCGGAACGGGAAGAGATCAACCGCATCATCTTCGATGAGCTGGTGTATGGCGTGTTCCGTCCCGAGGCGGTGGCTTACTTTCAGGGCGTGATCGGACGGATGAAAGAGCAGGGGTGTGACGCGGTCGTCCTCGGCTGCACCGAGATCCCGTTGCTCATGAACGATTCGAATTCCGCGTTGCCGACGCTCGACTCGACACGCCTGCTCGCGCGGGCGGCGCTGCGTCGTGCGGTCGAGGCCGCGTGAACGGCTGAGGCGGTCGAGGCCGCGCCCGGGCGCGTGCTAGGATTCGCCCCCGACAAACAACCTTGGGGGTTGAATTTGAAACGACTGCTTTATCCCGTTCTGATGTTTTCGTTCCTCGCTTGCGCCAACGCGGACACCACCGCGACGGATACCGCTCCCGCGGGCACCGATTCCGCTCTGACGGCATCGTCGGCGGCGAGCACCACCGAGACGTCCGCCACGGCCACCGACACCGCCGGAACGACGAGCACCACCGCGCAGCCTGATGCTGCGTCGCAGGAGAACAAGAGCATGGGTCAGGGAAAAATCGCCGAGCTGCACACCACTGCAGGTCAGATCGACATCCGCTTCTTTCCGGAGATCGCTCCGAACCACGTGAACAACTTCCTCACCCTCGCGGAGCAGGGCTTCTACGACGGCACGAAGTTCCACCGCGTCATCCCCGGCTTCATGATCCAGGGCGGCGACCCGAACTCGAAGGACGACAGCGCGAAGCACACCTGGGGGACCGGCGGGTCCGGCAAGAATCTCAAGGCCGAGTTCAGCTCGAAGCCGCACGCGCGCGGCATCGTCTCCATGGCGCGCTCGCCGCATCCCGACAGCGCGTCGTCGCAGTTCTTCATCGTGGTGAAGGACGCCCCGTCGCTCGACAACCAGTACACCGTCTTCGGTGAAGTGGTGAAGGGGATGGACGTGGCCGACAAGATCGTCGGCGCGAAGCGTAATGCGAACGACCGCCCCGACGAGCCGACCGCGATCACGAAGATCGTCATCCGCGACGCGCGTGAGGGCGAGCTCGCGGCGCAGTAGCCGTGACCGTGCTCCCGCCGGAAGCGGCACGCTACGTCAACGAGTGGCTCGGTGACGGCTGGACGGCGCGGCCGCTGGCGGGCGACGCCTCGGTCCGCGCCTACTACCGCATCACGGGCGCGGACCGGAAGACGTACATCCTTGCGTATTACCCCGAGGAAGTGCGCGCGCAGCTCGCGCGCTTCCTCGGCGCGTACCAGGCCGTCTCGCCGCACGGACGCGTCCCGGGCGTCCTGCAGAGTTGCGACGTCGCGGTCCTGCAGTACGACGCCGGCGACCGCACCATCTTCGCCGTCCTGCACGAGGACCGCGAGGAAGGCCTTCGTCTCTACCGCGAGGCGCTCGAGCTGCTGGCCGCCTTTCAGCATGCCCCCGACGCCGCGCTGAATGCGCCGTTCACCGCGCAGTTCTTCCACGACGAGCTCGAGATGGCGCGCGAGTTCTACGTCGAAAAGCTCATGGATGCCGACGGCGCGCGGATGGCGCCGATCCTGAGAAAGCTGTGTGACAACGTAGCCGCACATCCGTACGTGCTATGTCATCGTGATTTCCACGGCCAGAATATTCATGTCGAAAATGACACGTTATATCTGATCGACTATCAGGACCTGAGAATGGGTCCTGACACGTACGACCTCGCGTCGCTGCTGCGCGACCGCGGCGTGGGGCGGATCATCGGCGACGCCACCGAGCTCGAGCTCGTCGGGCACTACGCGGAGCTGACCGGCGCGGAGGGGGACGTCCGCCGCCGCTACTTCGAGACGCTGCTGCAGCGCTCGATCAAGATCCTCGGGACGTTCAGCAGGCAGCCCATCACCCGCGGCAAGATGCATTACCTCGATTTCATCCCCCCGACCCTGGAGAGCATCCGCCGCTGTCTCGACGAATTGCCCGGGTATGCCGCGCTTCGGGATATGTTTCCGCTGGCGTACGACGCGGAAGCAGCGCTGCAGCGCGCACGAGATTTGAACGGAGAGTCAACGCATGGCGAAACATAAGATCACCCTTCTTCCCGGCGACGGTATCGGACCGGAGGTCACGGCGGCCGTGGTGCAGATCATCGAGTGCGCCGGCGTCGATGTGGAGTGGGAGAAGTACTTCGTCGGCGCCGAGGCCATCTCGCGCTCGGGCGACCCGCTGCCGCAGGAAGTGCTCGACTCGATCGTGCGCAACAAGGTCGCGCTCAAGGGGCCGGTGACGACGCCGGTCGGGACGGGGTTCGCGTCCATCAACGTCCGGCTGCGCAAGACGCTCGACCTCTACGCCAACCTCCGTCCGGTGAAGTCGATGCCGAACGTGATCACGCGTTACGAGGACATCGACCTGATCGTCGTCCGCGAGAACACCGAAAGCCTCTACGCGGGACTCGAGCACGAGGTCGTGCCGGGCGTCGTGGAGTCGCTGAAGATCATCACCCGCTACGCCTCGACCCGCATCGCCCGTTTCGCCTTCGAATACGCCCGGACCCACGGCCGCAAGCGCGTGACCGTCGTGCACAAGGCGAACATCATGAAGCTGTCGGACGGCCTGTTCCTGAAGTGCTTCCGCGAGGTGGCGGAGGAGTACCCGAACATCCTGGCCGACGACCGGATCGTCGACAACCTGTGCATGCAGCTCGTGCAGAACCCCAATCAGTTCGACGTACTGCTGCTCGAGAACCTGTACGGCGACATCGTCTCCGACCTCACCGCCGGCCTGGTGGGCGGCCTGGGCGTGGTCGCCGGGGCGAACATCGGCGAGAACGGCGCGGTCTTCGAAGCGGTGCACGGCAGCGCCCCCGACATCGCGGGGCAGAACAAAGCCAACCCGCTCGCGCTGCTGCAGTCGGCGGTGCTGATGCTCCATCACATCGGCGAGATCGGCCCGGCGAAGCGGATCGAGGACGCGATCACGAAGATCCTGGCCATGGGCCCCGAGGCGCGGACGCGCGACATCGGCGGCACCGGCTCCACCGCCGACTTCACGACCGCGCTGTGCGAGGTGCTGCGGAAGGGGACGAGGGCGACGGATTAGCGATAGGCGCAGCAGTTTGGAGTGCGGTGACCGCAGTCACCGCTTTTCCTTCGGCAGCCGCAGCTGCCGCCTTGTGCGTCCAGCGTCTCCGGCACCCAGTCAAAGCGGTGACTGCGGTCACCGCACTCCAAACTAAGGCCGCACTGCATGACGCCGATCGAAGACGGCATCTCCCTCTTCAACTCCCACGCCTTCTGGCACGCCCATGAAGCGTGGGAGCAGGACTGGCTCGTCGCCGAGGAGCCGCACAAGCAGTTTCTCCAGGGTTTGATCCAGCTCGCGGCGGCGTATTACCACGTGCAGCGGGGGACGTTCAGTGGCGGGGTGCGGCTGTTCGATGCGGCGCTCCGGCGGCTGGAAGGGTTCCCCGAGGGGTATGGCGGCGTCGATCGCGCGCAGAGTGTCGCGAGTGCTGTGCAACATCGCGAGAGGATCGCCCGGGGGGAGCGAATCGACCCCGGCGAGTTCCCGAAGCTGCGCTACAATTCGTGACTCTCGTTCAATCCCCGGGGTATCACGTGGCGCCGAGGGGGCACATGCAGGAAATGGATCAACGGGACCGGGAGTTGCTGGGCGCGCTGCAGGGAGACATTCCGCTCGTTTCCACGCCCTTTGCGTTCATCGGACAGACGCTCGACATGTCCGAAAAAGAGGTGATCAAACGGACCGAGCGCCTCAGGCGTGAAGGCATCGTGCGGCACCTCGCGGCGCAGTTCGACCCGCGCGCCCTCGGCTATCGCTCGTGCCTCGTCGCCGCGCGCGTCGCACCCGAGCGGATCGATGACGCGGCCGCGGTCATCAACTCGCATCCCGGCGTCACGCAGAACTACCGCCGCAACAACGACCTCAATCTCTGGTTCACGATCTTCTGCTCGCCCGAGTCGAAGCTCGGCCTGGAGCGGACAATCGAGCTCCTCGGGCGCGAGGCCGATTGCGAGACCGTCCGCCCGCTGCCGACCCTCAAGCTGTACAAGAACGGCACTGCCGACCACGAGCACGGCGAGCACGACACGCACGTCGAGTACGCGCCGCTCACACCGCTCGAAGTGGAATGCGTCCGCCTCCTGCAGGCCGACCTGCCGCTGCAACCGCGTCCGTTCGACGTGCTCGCGCGTGTTTCAGGCGTGAGCGTGGACGATCTCGTCGGCACCGCGCGCACGCTCCTGAGGCGCGGGCAGATCCGCCGGTTCTCGGCGAGCGTCGCGTCACGCAAGCAGGGATTCGCCGCGACGGCCATGGGCGTCTGGGTCGTGCCGCAGGACCATGCGGACGATTACGCGTCGAAGCTGGTGCAGCATCGCGCGGTCTCGCACTGCTACCTCCGTCCCGTGTACGACGACTGGCCGTACAACCTCTACACCACCGTGCACGCCCGCTCCGTCGACGAGTGCGAGTCGGTGATCAACGACCTCGCCATCGACAGCGGCCTCTCCGAGAAGCAGGCGCTCTTCCCGACCAAGGAGTACAAGAAGACGCGCATCAACTTCTTCGCGCCCGACGTCGTGGAGTGGGAGTCGTCCCGCGAGCCGGGGCTCGCCGCCGCGACGGGCTGACGAGCACGCAGTCCGCAAAATTTTTTGACGCCCGTGCCGCCGCGTCCTCTCTACGCCGGCACGGAACGCGGCCTGAATGAAGACGTGTCCCGGAGGTAGCACCGATGGACACGTTCCCGGAGTTCGTTCAGGACGTCGTCGACGAGCGGCGTACGCCCATGCCGTCGCACGAGGTCAATCGCACCGGATGGGAGAACGTCCGGTTTCAGGTGGATGAGGAGCCGAAACCCGTCTCCTCGAGACGCGGCGAGCGCGCCCTGCAGGCCAGGCTGGATGCGCTGGAGCGCGATGTCAGAAAATCGGGTTCTCGGTGTGGTGATGGAACTTCCACTGGTAGGTGTAGCCCGGGAAGTTGACCGGCACGGTGTAGCGGACGTCGATGCGGATCTCGTTCGCCTTGCGGTCGATCTCGATGTCGTTCTTCGTCACCGGGAGCTCGAGGCGCTGCGCCTTGTCGAGGATGGAGGCGATGATCTGCTCGCGGCCGTGCTGCCCGGCGGACTTCGATTCGTCGACGATCGTGTCGCGCAACTCCGCGGCCTTGACCTTGATCGGGATCATGCGGTAAGCGATGAGGCCGGCCAGCAAGAGGAAAACGATCCCGACCAGACACCCGAACTGCCCCTCACCCCGCTCACGACGATTGCGCAACATGACGACCTCCGCTGCCGTGAGATTAGCAGTTCAGTCGATCCATTTGAAGAGACGGGTTCCGGCGCGCGGGTTGCGCGTGCGGCCGTGCTCTTTCGAAGCCGACGCGCTCACGATCTCTCCCAGCGGGGAGGACGACCAAAGCACGAGGCGCGCACGTCCCACCACCCGCTCCCTCGGGACATAGCCCCAGCTGCGGCTGTCGAGTGAATCATCGCGGTTGTCGCCGAGGACAAAGTACGACCGCGCCGGCACGAGCTGCGCGTGGATCGCGCCGGTGGCCGCTTCGCGCAGGACGTAGGGCTCGGCGAGCGTATGGCCGCCGATGCGTACCCGCCCGAGGCGCGAATCGACGAGGTCGCCCGGCACGGCAACGATCCGCTTCACCAGCAACTCCCCACTCTGCGGCGACTGGAAGACGATGACATGCCCGCGATCGGGCTCGCCCCGCAGGTAGGGCGTAACCACGATCTGGTCGCCGGCCTCGAGCGTCGGAGCCATGGACGCCGAGGGGATCGAGTAGAGCTGCAGTGCGCTGCGCACGAGAAAAGCGAGCGCCACCGCAAGGGCGAGCGGCTCGAGAATCGTACGAAGAAGCGACTTCTGGCGCGGCATCCAGGTACTACCCTACAACGAACGAGCCAGAGGGAAAGTTCCAGGTGGGCGCGGATCCTCGCTGAGGCGCGACCCCTCATCCGCCCTTCGGGCACACCCTCGAAGAGAGGGGCTACAAACTACCCACCTCGCGAGAGTGAAAATGAGTCGCCCCGCTCGCCGATCGAACGGGAAGAGTGAGCTCGCCTCTTGCGAGCGCGAAAGTTAGTAGCCCTTCTCCCCGAGCACGTGTTCAAAGGCGCGCTCAATCCGTTAAACGAGAAGAATAACTCTTGTGCGGATGTGCCGATCTCAAACGATCTGCGTGCATCCGCGATTTTCCTTAGTGATGGCCCCGCCTTGAGTCGCCGTGCTCGACTTATACGTCGAATCGGCCTTTGAGCGTCGGCCACCGCTGCTGTGCGAGTGCCAGTGCTATTGCCAGCAGTGTGGCAATGTCGCTTCGACCTTCAGGCACGGGTGGTGCCGTTTCGGGTTCGGCGGTAGTCCCGGTTCGGAGATCGATTCCCCACCGCTGTGCAATGGTCGAAACAACATCCACAAATTGTTCGGCGGCAATAGTATCGTTGTTCCAGTCCATGTATCGCACCACACCCGCGCTGCACAGTAGCATCGCGGGTGTGGTCTTACCAATACCCACGTTAACGTCCGAATGGTGGAGGGGTCGGGGGTCACACCTTCATCTTCGGTGGGGTCGCCCGCGCGGAGGAACGAAGCTCTGACCCCATCGACCTTCATCACAAGTTGCGCTTTTGCAGCCGCGGAGCCATATTTCCACTAGGAGGGCAGGACCGTGATCCACGTACTGATGATCCTTGCGCAGCTCACCTCGACGCCGCAGCTTCCCACGACGATCGTTCCGCTCGACGGCGGACGGGAAGTAGTGCTCACCCTCGGGCTCG